>ERZ827423.1432-NODE-1432-length-23374-cov-4.285861_pt1 | contig 23374 bp, 19 predicted proteins | sample MGYA00519775_ERZ827423 | MGnify/ENA primary metagenome ERZ827423 (study PRJEB31778, sample SAMEA3449296) | human gut metagenome | biome: human gut; feature: human-associated habitat; material: faeces | place: United Kingdom | collected 2010/2012 ...
ATCGTGACAAACGGAGGCCGTGTCCTCGGCGTGACAGCACTTGGCGATACCCTGAAAGAGGCACGTGCGAATGCATATAAGGCTGTTGAATGGGTTGACTTTGACAATAAATATTACCGCCATGATATTGGAAAAGCGATTGACGAAGCGTAACGAGAATGTGAATTTTAATTTTGAGTAAAATGGAGCCGCCAGAATCCCGGTGAAAGGGAAATCTGGCGGCTTTGTCTTTTTATTCAGAAAAGGGAATAAAGCGCCGCCGTTCCGGATACAATAGTAAGGAGATCCTTTGCTTTTTAGCAGAATCAGAACAGGAAAGGCGGTCGGAAAAGATGGGAATCGTTTGTCTGGCGGGGATTTTTGCCGTATTTCTTCTGCTTGCATGGACGCTCTGCCGGGCGGCAGGATGGGAGAAAGAACGGGAAGATCTGGAACAGGAGCAGTACCTGAAAGAGTGGCGGGAGAAAAAGTTGAAAAAAATCGAAAAAATTTGAAAATTAGTGTTGACATTTGGCGGGTGGAATGCTATACTAACGAAGTCGGTTGGTGATACAGATAAAAAGCCAACAGATAAAACACTGATGTGGGGTCTTAGCTCAGCTGGGAGAGCATCTGCCTTACAAGCAGAGGGTCATAGGTTCGAGCCCTATAGGCCCCATTTTTATGTTTGAAATGAAGGAAAACGTCTTTATGCGTATGCATAGAGGCGTTTTTTTATGTTTTGGAATTATTTGTATTTATGGCACATTGACGAAAAACGAAAGAATAGCTATGATGGAGTAATACAAGTACCGGGAAGGTGGGGAAAATAATGGAGCAGCGCATTTTGCAATATCGAAAACAGATAGATGAATGGCTGACAGAAATGGAGCAGAACGTGCAGACATTGTCACAGCACGGTGAATACTCAACGCAGGCTGTACAGAGGCAGACGCATACACAGAAAACTGACACAGAGAAAACTGACACAGAGAAAACTGACATAAAGAAAACTGACATAAAGAAAACGGATACCGAGGAACAGCCCATGCAGGAAATGGTTCAGGACAAGCTTAAGGAGCATCTTGTGCAGGTGGGATTTTTCCAGCATGAGCGTTTGATCCATCTGATCGTTACGGTGACTTTTGCGTTGTTAGAGATGCTGGCGATCGTCTTAAGTGTGATCTCCGACAGCCTTTTTACCTTATTACTCCCCATAGTGATCCTGATCCTGCTGATCCCATACATCCGCCACTACTACATCCTGGAGAACGAAGTGCAAAAAATGTATGGGCAGTACGACCGGATGCGGAGACTGCAACAGACGGCAGCCGGGAGCAAAATCGAAAAACCAGAGAGATAACAGAAACAATACAGTGAAAATAAACAAACGAAAAAGATAAGGGCAAAGTTATGAGGACTTCGTATAGTAAAAAACATAAAGCAGGAATATCTGTTCTGTCCGGACTGACTGCGGCGCTCCTGTTACTTACTGGCTGCAGCAAGTCCGAAGAGACGGTCTATCAGATCCCGGAGGACAGAAAACTGATCGTCTATACCGCTCACAAAGCAGATGTATACGAACCGATCATCAAGGAATTTGAGGAACGTACAGGGATTTTTGTAGAGCTCAAAGCAGGAGATACTTTGGCACTTTTTGATGAATTACAACAGGATGCACCCGGTACCTTTGACGTCATGTTCGGTGGAGGTGTTGAAAATTTTGAGGAGTGCAGAGACTATCTGGAACCTTATAAGGTCAGCAAAATCGACCAAATTGCGGAACAGTATCGCACGGAGGGAGATGCCTATACGCCCTTTTCTGTGCTACCGACTGTATTTATCTATAACAATAAACTGGTCTATCCCGTAGCGGCTCCCAGAACCTGGGAGGAATTGCAGACCGATCGTTGGAAGGGAAAGATCGCGTTCGCAGATCCCACGAAATCCGGCAGTAGCTATACAGCACTCTGTACGATGCTTCAGGTATCGGATCAGGATGCGCAGAAGACGCTGGAGGATTTTACCGGTGCACTGGATGGTTACCTGTCACCCTCATCTGTAGCAGTACTGGAGGAAGTCAATGCCGGAACCAGACTGGTAGGTATTACCACGGAGGGAATGGCGAGACAAAAGATTCTGGAAGGGGCAGATATTACAGTGATCTACCCCACGGACGGCACCAGTGCCATACCGGACGCTACAGCGATCGTCAAGGGCGCAAAGCATATGGAAAATGCTAAATTATTTCTGGAATTTACCGTAAGTAGTGATGTACAGAGACTGGTGGAGGAAGTCTTTTTCCGGAGAACTGTCCGCAATGATATGGAAGAGTATGCAGCACCGGAGCAGACAAAATTAAAAACGATCGATTATGATATTCATTGGGCTTCTCAGGAAAAGGAAAAAATTCTGAACACATGGGAGACGTTACAGGGGAGAACAGATGAAAAAGTGGATTAAAAAGTCGTTTCACAGACAGTTGCTGGTCTGCTTCGGTGTAGTTGCGTTATTGCCGTTATTGCTTTTTGGGGTATCCCTGATCCAGACTATGGAGACCACGATCAACAGCGATTATGAGAAAAAAGTAACAGAGCAGGCGGAACAGATAGATGCTGACATATTGGAATTGTTTCAGGAGTTCGAGACGGTAGTGGAGAATATAAATGCTAACACCCGGATTGTGGACCAGATAGGTGAAGATGACACCTGGTCAAAGAGCAAGATTTACCTGCAATTCTATCGGGAAGTGACTGATTACAGAGCATATGCCCAATTTGATCTGTATGATAAAAACGGAAAATGTATTTACACTACAGCACAGGGAAGTGCCAAGAGGGATCTGCCTGTATACTGGGGCATCCTGAAAGCAGTCGAGGATAGTAAAGAGACGCTGGTGCTGCGGCGTGCAGATACTAATGACAGCAAGATTTTATTGTATGCAGCGGGTAAACTTATGGGAAAAGACGGTATACCGGAAGGTTATATTGTGATCAGCATGCGCGCAGAAAATTTTGAAAAAGTGCTTCATGATAAGGGAAATGCCAAAGCGGAGGTAGCAATCATGGACCCCTTCTGGAGAACCATTTATGATAATGGTAACCTGCAGGAAGAGCAGATCCGGGAAGAACTCATGGTTGGTCATAAGCTGCTGGGAGTATATCGTGCCGGAGAACTGCTGATCCAGCCGCTGGGCGACAGTGGATTGTATACTGCATTGTCCTGTCCCAGCGTGTTTTCAACAGAAGTATTGAACTCCATGTACAGTGTGTTGATCGTGATGCTGACCATCAGTGTCATTTTGTGTGTTCTGGTGGCTTCCCGGCTGGGGAGAAATATGACCCGTCCTATCGAACGGATGAATACGGCCATGCGTACACTGCAGGAAGGAGACCTTACCGTCAGGATCGTCTCCGACAGAGAGGACGAGCTGGGACAGATGTCCCGGAACTTTAATATCATGGCCAACGAACTGGAGCAAAGCGTGCAGGATAAGGTGGAGAAGCAGAAGGAACTCAATGCGTCCCATATTGCCATGATGCAGGCACAGCTGAATCCTCATTTCCTGTATAACACACTGGACACCATGAAATGGGTGGCGAAGGCCAACCATATCCCGGAGATCGCTACCATGGCGGCGGGACTGGCGAAGATCCTTAGGACCAGTATCTCCAAGAGACAGTTCATCTATCTGAAAGAAGAACTGGAACTGGTGAATTGTTATGTAGATATCCAGAAGATCCGTTTCAATGATAAGTTCTCGTACACCGTGGATTTGCAGGAGGGACTGGAAGAATGCGTGATCCCCAAGCTGATCATACAGCCCATCGTGGAGAACTCGGTACTACACGGATTAAAGGAGAGTGAAGAAGGAAATATCCTTGTGCGGATCACAGAACAGGAAGATGTCCTGTGTATTGAAGTAACCGATGACGGCTGTGGCGCTCCCGAAGAACGGATAGATGCCATCAATCACAGAAGACAGGAGCAGCTGGTGGGGCATATCGGGGTCTCTAACGTGGATACCATTATCCGGCTGACCTATGGGGAAGAATACGGCATCCATATGGAGAGTCTTACCTCAAACGCCGAAAACTCTACGGACGGACAGCGAACAGAAGAGGAAGGCGAAGTCCACGGTACGAAAGTGACATTACGATTGCCGGTAAGATACGGAGAAGCCTGAGGAACCGATACAGAGCAACGGACAGAGAGGAATTTTTACCGGATAGTGGGGAAATACCGAAAACGGGAAGAGACAATGGAGGGAGTAATACGATGTACAAAGTGATCGTGATCGATGATGAGATGCTGGTGCGCAGAGGAATCGTGATGGAGACAGACTGGCAGGTACTGAACTGTGTCGTCGTGGCGGAAGCCGGCAATGGGATCGAAGGACTGGAAGCCGTGCGGAAATATCATCCGGATCTGTTGATCTGCGATATCCGTATGCCCAAAATGGACGGCATCGAAATGCTGAAGGAACTGAGGGCAGAAGGCAATGATGTCAGTGTGATCTTTTTAACTGCTTACAGTGAATTCTCCTATGCGCAGAGCGCTCTGAAATTATTGGCCAGTGACTATCTGTTAAAGCCTTTTGGAGACGGGGAACTGGAACAGGCAGTGAACAATGCACTGGAGAAACGTAAGAGGACACAGGAAAAATTGGAAAACAGAAAGGAGGAGCCGCTTCCCGAACTGGTCTTAAATAAAGGCGACAAGAGTAAATATGTCATGGCAGCCGTAGACTATATTTCCGCTCATTATGGGGATCCGGAACTGTGTGTGGCAGAGATCGCAGAGCACCTGGGGATCAGTGAAGGACATTTGAGTCATACTTTCAAAAGGGAGACGGATTATACGGTGGCGGCATACATCACCAGAGTTCGTATGCGCACTGCCATGAAACTGTTGAATGACTGCCGGAATAAGGTGTATGAAGTCGCAGAACAGGTAGGCTATCGTGATGTTGCACATTTTTCCAGCAGCTTTAAGAGGATTGTTGGTGTTACTCCCTCCGAATACCAGGATAGAAGCATGTAAAACCACAAAGATGCACAAAAGAAACGATAAAATATCGGAAAAACTATACATAGTATCAGAAATATTAAAATAATAACAGTTTTGCCTTATACAAATTGCTGAATTCCCAACGTATAATAGAATCATCAGAACGGAAGTGGGAAACATCCCATTCCAAGTAAGTGGACCATGAAGGGTTATACAAACTATATGTTTCAAGGGAGGACAGCATATGAAGAAAAGAGTAGTATCGTTACTTATGATCTGTGCACTGAGTGTTGGTATGTTAGCCGGATGCGGCAGCAGCGAGACCCAGAACCAGGCAACTGGAAGCGCAGATAACACACAGACAGCCGGAACCGAGACGGTGGCAGAGACCAAGACCCCGGAGGTAGCCGACGACGCAAATCTTACTGCAACTCAGCAGATCATCAAACAGGCAGAAGGAATGACCCTGGAAGAACTGGCACAGAAAGCCATAGAGGAATCCAACGGCAAGACCTTCTACGGTGTGGGTAACTCCAGCCGCGGTAAAGCAGCATTACCCCTGTTTATTGAGTATCTGCAGTCTATTGATCCTTCTTACAGCATGGAATTTGACTGGCAGCAGCCTAAGAACAACAAGATCTTTGAACAGCTGACCGCTGATTCCCTGAAGCCGGAAGGAACCTTCGCAATGACTCTGATCCAGGATGGTAATCAGATCGAATCCAAGATGACACAGACCGGAATACTGGATACGTTCATTCCCAAGGAATGGGCAGAGGCTAACGGAACCACACCAGATGCGGTGGACGGTTATCTGGCATTACAGACGCTGAATAAGGTATTCGAATACAACTGTACCGGAGATAAAGTATATGACAACTGCTGGGACTTCGTAGCGGAAGGAACTCACGCATTGTTCATGGATATTGATTCCGAGGTTGTAGGTAAGAATTTCCTGTACATGCTGACCGAAGACAAATATGCAGCCATGTTAAAGGATGCTTTCAATGCATTACCCGCTGATGAGCAGGCTTACTTCCAGCCCACGATTGATGAGATGGAATCCGAGGCAAATGATTTAGGCTTAGGCGCTGATGGTAAATATGCCCTGGCATGGATCAAACTCTGGGTAGGCAGCTACAATGCCCAGACCGATGACGGACCTATCTGCAATACCCTGGTATCCGATTCCGCTACCGATCAGTGTGGACTGTTAGTATACAGTAAACTGCGCTCCGTAGAAGAGTCCGCAGGTGTATCTGTGAACAATATTAAGGTTGCCGCTTATCAGGATGGCTATAAGGGAATTGGTGGCTACGGCTACTGTCATTACTTGTTCGTTACTGATAACAGTCCTCTGCCCTGGACGGCATGTGCTTTCATCGCATACATGACCTGTACGGAAGACGGCTTCAGCGCATGGGGCAAAGACATGGGCGGTTATTCCGCTAACCCTGAAGTGGCAAAGGCAATCGAAGCTACCTATCAGCACAGCACCGGCGGTAATGATGAGAACGGTAATGTTGTATACGAGAGCAAGAATGACAGAGGCTTCGACTGGTGGTCTACCGATGGCGAACTGGTGCTGGAAGATCCTGAGTACTGTGCATCCGTATCCTTCACGGTAGGAAGCTGGATCGAGCTGTTACCGAAGTATACTGCTGAGTGATATATGATATAAAAAAGTGACTATTTGTCCTGTCAGAATAAGAAAATCTGCTACATCATGCCTGCATGTAAGTAGCAGTTTTCTTATTCGCAGGGGTGGATGGTTTACAGGACCAAAAGCTTGTATTGGGAAGAGAGGTTAACCATGAATCAGAGTGCCACAAAAAAAACAAGCAAGATGGTGATTGTTCTGAACAAGATCAAGACGTATTTCTCCAAGCCACAAAATATCATTCTGCTTCTGTTTGGTATCGTACTTTCCTTTACCACAGTGGCGCCGATCGTGGCAATCGTCGAGGATACCTTCAAGATCCATCCGGGCACCATCGATGCACATCTTACCGGAAAGGCAGGCGGATATTCCGTTGCCAATTATGTGGATCTGTTCACCAGTAAACTGGCGAGAACAAATCTGTGGACACCGCTGTTAAATACTGTTCTTTTGGCAGTTTTTACCTGCCTGATCTCCATTTTGTTCGGCGGCTTGTTCGCATTCTTAATTACGAGAACCAATTTAAAATGTAAAAAATATTTAAGCTCCATTTTTATTTTCCCCTACATCATGCCCCAGTGGACACTGGCTGTGGTATGGCAGAATGTGTTCAACAGTAATGCAGTCACCGGAACCTCCAACGGACTGCTGGCTTCGCTCTTTCACATTACGATGCCCAAATGGTGGTGCCTGGGGCTGTTCCCCAGTGCAGTAGTATTGGGACTGCATTATGCCCCCTTTGCCTACATACTGATCGGCGGCATCTTCCGCAACATGGATGCCAATCTGGAGGAAGCAGCGACGATTCTGGATACACCGAAGTGGAAGACCATGTTCCGTATTACTTTACCCATGGTCAAACCGGCGATTCTTTCCACGATCCTGCTGGTATTCGGAAGCGCCATGGGAAGTTATCCCGTACCTCACTACCTGGGACTGACCACTCTGTCCACCAAGTACATCTCCATGAACTCCAAGTATACCGGGGAAGCCAGTATTCTTGCCATCATCATGATGATCTTCGGTGTGGCGATCCTGTTAATGAACCAGATGAGCTTAAAGAGCCGTAAAAATTATACGACGGTTACCGGTAAATCCGGACAGATCTCCAAGATCAACTTAGGAAAAGTCGGGAAATATCTGATCGCGGTCATCCTGATCGTCATCACCTTCTTCACCAGTATTTTCCCGATCCTGTCCTTCGCACTGGAGACTTTCCTTCCGAATCCGGGAGATTATAGTTTCCTGTACACCATGGATTCCAGCGCTCTGACCACCAAGTGGTGGCTGACGGATAACAACGGAGCCGGTGCTCTGTACGGACAGCCCGGTATCCTCCACAATCCGCTGATCTGGAGAGCATTCAAGGGAACAATGTTAGTCGCTGTCTGCTGTGCTCTGATCGCAGGTACGATCGGCACCCTGATCGGTTATGCAGTATCCAAGAACCGGAGAAGCAAGTGGGCGAATTACGTCAATGGTGTGGCATTCCTGCCGTACCTGATGCCGTCCCTGGCAGTGGGCGCAGCTTTCTTCATCCTGTTCTCCAATGACAAGATCAACCTGTTCAACACTTACACATTGTTGATCATCGCAGGCGTGATCAAGTACATTCCTTTCGCCAGCAGAAGTGCACTGAACTCCATGCTGCAGCTGTCGGGAGAGATTGAGGAAGCGGCCATCATCCAGGATATTCCCTGGTACAAGAGAATGCTTCGGATCATCATTCCGATCCAGAAGTCTTCCATTATCAACGGATATATGCTTCCGTTTATGACCTGTCTGCGAGAGCTGTCTCTGTTCTTACTGTTATGTACGCAGGGCTTTATCCTCTCCACGACACTGGATTATTTCGATGAGATGGGACTGTATGCATTCTCCAGCGCCATCAACCTGATCCTGATCGTAACGATCCTGATCTTTAACACTTTGGTAAATAAACTGACCGGGTCCAGCCTGGATGAAGGTATCGGAGGTAAATAACTATGCCGGAAATCAAATTAACACATGTTACAAAACGTTGGGGAAAATTCTATGCGGTAGATGATCTGAGCCTGGATATGGAGGACAATTCCTTTATCACTCTGCTTGGTCCCTCCGGTTGTGGCAAGACCACTACCTTACGTATGATCGCCGGTCTGGAGACCCCTACCAGCGGGCAGATCAAGATCGGAGACCGGGTGGTATTCGACAGTGAAGCGGGAATCAATGTTCCTGCAAATAAGAGAAAAGTCGGATTCCTGTTCCAAAACTACGCACTGTGGCCGAACATGACGGTATACCAGAACATCTCCTTCGGACTGGGCAATATCAAGGAAGAACTTCCCGTGATCGATGAGGATGCCAAAGCTTTAAAAAGTATGATCAAGGCACTGGAGAATCCGGGAGAGCTGGTAAAACTCATTGAGGAATGCAGAGATAAAAAGGGAAAATTAGACCTGGATATGGTCTACCTGAAGCTGATCGATAATTATACCATTTCTATCTATACTGCAAAGGAGCTGTATAATTACAAACTCCACGAGGCAGCAGACAAAGAAAGTGTATCAAAACAAAAGAAGCAGGAACTGACTGCCAAGCTGGACAGCATCCTGGCAGGTCATAAGGAAAAAGGGGAAGAGCTTAACGAGAAATTCGAAGTCGTATCCGGTGGCAAGGTAGTAACCAGGGTCAGAAAATATTCCAAGGAAGAGATAGACCTGGCGGTACGCAGAGTATCCCGTATCGTTAAGATCGGAATGTTCATGAACCGTTATCCCGCAGAACTGTCCGGTGGACAGCAGCAGAGAGTTGCTATTGCCAGAACACTGGCACCGGAACCCCAGGTACTGTTCATGGATGAGCCGCTGTCTAACCTGGATGCGAAACTCCGTCTGGAAATGAGATATGAACTGCAGCGTCTGCATGTAGAGACCGGAAGCACCTTCGTATATGTAACCCATGACCAGATGGAAGCTATGACACTGGCAACGAAGATCTGTCTGATCAACAACGGTGTATTGCAGCAGTATGAAGCACCGCTGACTGTGTACAGCAGACCCAACAACCTGTTTGTGGCTGATTTCGTAGGAAATCCTTCCATTAATTTTATCGAAGCCAAGGGTGTGCAGAATGAAAACGGCAGCCTGGATGTGACAATCTTAGACGGTAGAAAGGCAAAGTTTGTTCCGAAAGAACATCTGGATCTGCTAAGATGGTTTGCAGAGAGAGATAAGAACGAAGCTGATGAGGCAGCCCGTCACAAAGAGAAAATGCAGGATAAGAAAGCTGTGGAGAAATCCAACAAGGATGAAGTCTTCAAGTATCATATTGCCAGAGTGAACGAGGATGATTATGCACTGCAGGAAGCTCCCGTGATCACCAACGAGGATTTTGTCATCGGTGTACGTCCCGAAGCCCTGCAATTACACGATGGCGCAGGACTGGACGGCGTGATCTACGGTGCCATGCCCACGGGTATGGAATCCACGATTAAGCTTCGTATCGGTGATTTCCTGTTGACCGGCGTGGTCTTCGGCAATACCGCCTACAAGATCGGCCAGGAAGTGAAGTTCGAGATCGGTGGAGAAGATATTCTGTTATTTGACAGAAAATCCGGAAAACTCATTACAGCCGGCAGACTGCAGGTATAGTCATAAACACAGGTGATTCAACATCTGAAAAAAACGTATCGGGAAATGAGACTAAATGTCTCACTACCGATACGTTTTTGTTGTAATCGAACAAAGCTTCGTATATAATGAATATGTCTGCAAAACGAGAACATCAAAGATGCAGTTTTGCGAATGAGGTTCTGCATCGTTACAATCTTTTGCAACAGGTGCTACAGGGTTAATGCGGGAGGCAGCAATATGAAAATCATCCATTGTGCGGATATCCATCTGGATTCCAAAATGAGTGCAAATCTGACCAAAGAAAAAGCGAGAGAACGTAAGACGGAATTGTTGACCACCTTTCAGAATATGGTTGCATACGGGGCAGAACAGGGCGTGTCGGCGATCATAATCGCAGGAGATCTGTTCGATACGAAAAACGTATCCGCTACCGCCCGGAATGTGGTAAAAGACTTAATACAGGGACATCCCCAAATAGCTTTTTATTATTTACAGGGGAATCATGACGAAGGAAGCTTTACGTCCAGTCTTTCGGAACTTCCGGAGAATCTTCATCTATTCGGGAACAACTGGACAAGCTATGAACTTTCAGGGACGGAGAATACCTCAGGTAAGGGAGTTGCAGTTACCGGGGTGGAACTGACACCGGAAAACAGCGGAAGCATATATAATACGCTGTCACTGGATGTGGATCAATGCAACATTGTAGTTCTGCATGGGCAGGAATCGGAATACAGTGCGAGAGATAAGGCGGAGATCATTCATCTGACGGCATTGAAAAATAAGGGAATTGATTATCTTGCCCTGGGACACATCCACAGCTATAAAAAAGAGCGTCTGGATGCGAGAGGCGTCTATTGCTATCCCGGCTGTCTGGAGGGCAGAGGGTTTGACGAATGCGGAGAACATGGTTTTGTGATGCTTGACATTGATGAGCTGACAGGTACAATTGACAGTACTTTTATTCCTTTCGCATCCCGGAAGCTCTATACCATTCCGGTGGATATTACCGGTTGTGAATCCACGACGGAAATCCTGGAACGGATGAGAGATGAGACAGCCGGGAAAGGTTACCCGGAGAAAAGTCTGATCAAGTATGAACTGGTCGGGAAAATAGATGTGGAAAGTGAAAAGGATATTGATTTTCTGCTACATCAGTTCAGCCACCTTTTTTATTTTGTGAAGATTAAGGACAGCTCTGCGTATCTGGTGGATTATGCTGCTTTTGCAAAGGATAAGTCCTTAAAGGGAGAGTTTATCCGTACTGTCATGGGCAGAGCGGAACTGCCGGAAGAGGACAAGGCGACAGTGATACATTACGGATTGCAGGCACTGGCCGGAGAGGAGATCCTGGACGCATGAAACTGATCAAATGTCACATTGAGAATTTCGGAAAACTAAGTGACTTTACCTATGATTTTACAGATGGCTGCAACACCGTCTGTGAGGAAAACGGCTGGGGAAAAAGCACACTGGCTGCATTCTTACGCGTTATGCTGTTTGGATTCCGGAATGAAGGGAAGAGAGATCCGCTGGAAAATGAGAGGAAGAGATACAGTCCCTGGCAAAAGGGCGTCTACGGCGGAGAACTGCAATTTGAAAGTGAAGGAAAGCAATATTCTGTCCGCAGAACCTTCGGAAGTAAAAGCGCAGAAGATGAATTTCAGCTGACAGATACGAAAACAAATCTGCCATGCAGAGATTTCACACAAAATCTGGGAGAAGAGTTGTTCCGGATCGACGCAGGATCCTTTGAACGAACGATTTTCATCTCACAGAATGACTGCGAGACCTTTGTTACGGACGGTATCAATGCCAAGATCGGGAATCTGGCGGAGAATACGGACGATATCAATAATTTTGAGACAGCGGACAAGCGGTTGAACGATCTGTTAAACAGCATGTCACCCTCTCGTAAGACCGGATCGCTCCGTCAGAGCAAGGACCGCATTACGGAACTGAAGACGCAGATCCGTAACGGGCAGGAGATACAGAATACGATGGAAAGTATTGATACCCGGAAAAAGGCGGTGATCGAGGAGAGAGAAAAGCTTTCTGCGGAACTGACAGAACTGCAGGAGAGACAAAAGAAACTGGGAATTTATAAGGACCAGCAGGCGAAAAAAGAGAAGTACCTGGATCTGCGTGCAAAAATGGCACAGAGACAGCAGACTTTAAAAGAAGCGGAAAGCTATTTTAACGGCGTGATACCAAAAGGGGAAGAATTACGCGAAAAAACAGCCATCTGCAATCAGGGGATTTCTGTCCGCAAAGCAATGGAAATCTATTGCCTGACAGAGGAAGAACAGGCGCAGTGTAAAGACAATTTTCCCATGGTGGACAATGCCCGGCTGGAAGAAAAATATGCTGAAGCACAAGAACTTGAGAGCCTGGAAAGCGCGATAAGAAAAAATGCCCTGTCAGGGGAAGAGAGCAGACGGTTAGAGGAGCTTTCCGGATATTTTGCGGAAGGAATGCCGCAGGAGGCGGAGATCGACAGTGTAAAAAATGCCTGGACGAACCGCAATGAAGGAAAAAGTCTTCTGCAGGCGAAAGAAATACAGCGGAAAACCCTGCAATCCATACAGGCACAGGAAGATGCCAGATGCTTACGGGAGCAGGAAGAAGCAGGTAAAAGGAAAAAAATGCTATTGCTTTTTGGCATTCTTTTAGCGCTTGGCGGTTTTGCTGTGATCCTGTTGGGACAGGGAGTGATCGGAGGAGTCCTGATCGTACTGGGAATTGCAGCTGTGGCAGCGGCACTGTTGTTTACAGCAGGCAGATCCAAAGTCCAAACGGGAGAAAATACAGAGCTTTCCTATTTGGAACAGGAAATGGAAGAACTTGAGGCACAGGTCCGCATAGAGGAAGGACAGATTGAGGATTTCTGCACTCGCTGGGGACTTCGGGAAGGACTGGAACTGACCTCCTGGCTTGTGGAACTGCAGAATAAGAGAAAGGATTACGAGGCACTTTTGGAGCGGCAGAAGCAGGACGGATCGGATGAAAAGACTGCGAGAATTGCCGAATTGCAGAAAGATTTGCAGCAGTTTTTTGCAGAATACGGAGAAGTACCGGAAACACAAAATTATCTTGCGGCATTGCATGAACTGGCGGGAAAGTGCAGACAGAGACAGCTTTTACTGGAAAAACAAAAGAAATATTTACAGCAAAAACAGAAATACGAAGCGCTGGAAGAACAGGTAAAAGACTATTTTGTGTCGTTGCAGCTGATTCCGGAGGAGCATCCGGAAGAACAGTTGGCCGAACTGGAAAGTCATAGAAAGGATTATGAGAAGGAGTTACAGGAATATCGGAGAATCGAGCAGGAGATAAAAGCGTTTGAAGCGAAAGAGGACATTCCGTCACTTCTGGCACTGAAGGTCCCGGAGGGAGAGGAATCCCTGGAAAGTCTGGCAGATGAAATGCAGGTCCTTTCGGAGCGTATGGAAGAACGTTTTCAGACCATTGACAGCTATCAGAAACAACTTTCCGACTTACAGGAATCCTGGGATAATGTGGAGAATATGCAGGAAGAGCTAAAAGCGTTGCAGAAGAAGACAGAGGAAGGATTCAAACAATATGAATTGCTTGGAATGACAAAAAATCTGTTGGAACAGGCAAAGAGTTCGTTCACTGCGAAATATACAGAACCTGTCATGCAGGGGTTCCGGAAATATTACAGAATTCTCACGGGAACGGAATGCGAAAATTATCAGATGGATGCCAATACCAGATTGCAGGTCGTTGAAGGCAATATGCCCCGAGACATCGGATATCTGAGTCTGGGCAACCGTGACCTGATCGGTATCTGTATGAGACTTGCTTTGGTGGAAGCCATGTATGAGGAACAGAAGCCGTTTTTGATTCTGGATGATCCTTTTGTGAATCTGGATGAGAACCGGACCAAGGGAGCAATGCGGTTCCTTGCAGAGATCGCGAAAGAGTATCAGGTGATCTATTTTACCTGCCATGGCAGCAGGGAATAAAGTTAACCCTGAAAAAATTGTTTGACTTTTTGAAAAAATAAAAATATAATGCAATAAAAAGTGTGTAGCTTATCAGCGTAAGTCCAGCTTATGCGGTGAGCACACACTTTTTTTGTGCAAAAAAACAAAACAAGGAGGATGAAATGAAGATGGCAGAAAGTAACAAGATGAAGGAGATGCCGGTAAATAAACTCATGGTGAAGATGGGAATACCGATGATATTATCTATGGCATTGCAGGCGGTTTACAACATTGTGGACAGCGCCTTTGTTGGAAATATGAGATCGGGAAGTGAGTCTGCGCTTAATGCACTTACGCTGGTGTTCCCGGTCCAGATGCTTATGGTAGCAGTTGCAATCGGAACCGGAGTAGGGACAAATGCGCTGCTTGCGAGAACACTTGGACAGGGAAATGGGAAAAAAGCATCGAAAGTTGCAGGTAACAGTTTATTTCTCGGAGTACTCATTTATGTAATATGTCTGCTGTTTGGAATATTTGGGGTAAAAGCTTATATTTCATCACAGACAGTTGATCCGGAAGTAATTTCCATGGGAACAGACTACTTAAGAATATGCTGCGTGATCGCATTTGGCATTATTTTCTTTTCATTATTTGAAAAGCTGCTGCAGGCAACAGGACGTTCCCTGTATTCTACGATCGGTCAGGTCGTGGGAGCAGTGGTCAATATTATTCTGGATCCGATTATGATTTATGGTATCGGTCCTATTCCGGAAATGGGAGTAAAGGGAGCTGCCTATGCCACTGTGATCGGACAGGTTGCGTCTGCGGTACTGTTGTTTGTATTCCACATAAAATGCAATAAGGAATTTGAGCATGGTGTGAAATATATGAAGCCGGATGGTGGGATCATCGGGGAAATCTATGCGATTGGGCTTCCGGCCATTATTGCACAGGCACTTATGTCTATCATGGTTTATGTGATGAACCTGATTTTAAAATTCAGTCCTTCGGCGCAGACAGCATATGGATTGTTCTATAAGGTACAGCAGTTTGTGTTATTTCTTGCTTTCGGACTTAGAGATGCGATCACGCCGATCATCGCTTTTGCTTACGGAATGCATAGTAAACAGAGAATCCGGGATGGCATCAGATATGGATTGCTATATACGATTGCGCTTATGGTTATAGGAGTGGCGATCACGGAAATATTCCCGGGGGCTTTTGCTATTTTATTTAATGCAGGACAGTCAAGAGAGTATTTTATCGGAGCAATGAGAATTATTTCCATCAGCTTTATTTTTGCAGGGATCAATGTGGCATATCAGGGAATTTTCCAGGCATTGGACGGAGGCTTGGAATCCCTTGTGATTTCACTGCTCAGACAGCTTGTCATTATATTACCGCTTGCCGGGATATTCTCCATTTTTGTAAGAAACGGACAGACGGGAGTTTCTCTGATCTGGTGGTCATTTCTCATTACGGAGTTTATAGCATGTCTGGCAGGATATGTATTTTTAAAGAAAATCGAAAGGAACAAAGTAGAAAGCTTAGGTTAAGGAGGAAGCAGCTATGACAAAAAGGATCATTACAATCAGCAGAGAGTTTGGAAGCGGAGGCCGTTTTATCGGTGAAGAAGTGGCAAAAAAACTTGGTATTGCTTATTATGATAAGGATATCATAGGACAGATCGCAGAACAGTCGGGACTTTCACCGAAATACATTCAGGAAAATGCAGAGTTATCTCCTAAGAAAGGCATGTTTGCCTATGCCTTTACAGGACGTGACATTACCGGGAAATCGATTGAGGACATAGTGTATGAGGCACAAAGAAAAGTGATCCTGGAAATTGCTGAAAAGGAAAGCTGTGTGATCATAGGAAGAAATGCGGATTTTATCTTAAAAAGCAGAGATGATGTACTGAATGTTTTCATACACGGTAATATGGAGGAAAAGGTACAGCGCATCTGCAAACTATACAATGTCAGTGAAGCTGATGCAGTAAAAAAAATAAATGATACAGATAAAAGGCGCAGAACAAACTACAATTTTTATACGGATCAGAAATGGGGGATGGCAGATAATTATACGTTGTCCCTGAACAGCTCTCAGATCGGATATCCTAAGTGCGAGAGCATCATAATGCAATGTATATGATACCAGGGTCAAAAGGTCTAAGCCCACATGCTTAGCACGGACCGAAACAGAGCGGAGAAGCGGGAGTGCGCAGCACGGAACAATTCGTAGGCAACAAAGTCAGGGGTTTTTGCCCCTGACTTCATGAATATAGTAAAGATGTTTTAATCTTCTATGGAATTATCAGATGCTTCGCTTCCGGCAGCCCGTACGGCAATGCCGTTGACCTCGATATTACCGTCCAGTTCGATGACGAGGCACTGTCTGCCGTCGATCAGCTTCGTGTTGACGAGATCCGTGCGCTCGGGATTGACCTTGATGACCACATCTGGTGTCTTTACCTCAAAGCTGCGGGGATTGTAGACGTTGGTCATCATGAGGGAAGTAGCTTCACCGGCAGTGGCATCGAAACACTGGTCGAAGACCTCCATGCGGTCATTGGCTACACCGCTGCTGGCAAAAATGGTCTTTACTTCATTTTTATCCAATACCACAGGTTCGGGATCTTCTTTATGTTCCTGGGCAATCTCATTCATTTTCTCGTGGATATTTTTCACCGTCTCGATATCACAGGTATCGCCTAACGTCTCCTCCACCAGTGACTGGAAGGTTTCCTTCTGACCGCCTGCGGACAGAGGAAGAGGACAGCCTAACATCAGATCCACGAAGTTCTCCTTTAATTCCTCCGCATCCTTGGAATAGTACAGAGTGCTGTGCAGATCGGTACTCCGGTCATTGAAGGCGGGGAACAGGAAAGCAGCGTCCGGCATACCTACCACCCAGTCCCGGATACGGTTCTGGAAGGTGTTTTCCACTGCGTTGTAGCTTAGTCCCGGCTTGGACAGATCCACAGGGCAGATGCAGGTAAGGATATAGTCATAGACTTCATCGGAAGCATCCTCCATCTCGATACCGTCTCTGGTGCGTCCCGGCACATCGTAGGCATCATGGATCAGCAGGATCAGATAATTGCCCACATATTCATAAGACTCAATGATGCGGTCGTAGAACTGCTCAAGCAATGCATCATCCTTCAGACGGCTGTCCCGCAGACGCAGGAGAAATTCCTGAGTGCCGCCCTCCGTTTCACTCTTTAACGGGAATTCCAGATTCAGCAGATTTTTTCCAATGGTGCCGGACAGACTCTTCCGCAGAATCTCGAAATACTTGAACATTTCCTCCTCCGGCAGTGCCAGAAACGCCTGTTTTAATTCCGTCTTCTTATTTTTCTCTCCATCCACATAGCATCCACAGATTCTTGTGATGGAGCAGTTTTTCGGGGTGAACAGCTTTTTGATCTCGCTGATTTCCTGTTTTGTCATGAGAGTACCTTCTTTCGATTTGATGATATCAGTATAGTATAAAAAACGTGATGGGACAAGTGTTGCTAAAATACTCATTGCTTTTTCCATTAAGAAAGCATATAATGATTAACAGATAAGGAATTGATTATCGGGAGAGTTCCTGCCATATAAGTGGAAGATTTTAAACTCGGGAGAGCAAATAGTAAAATATTTGTTCTTTTTTTATTGGAATCGGGATAGTGTATCCAGGTTATAGAATTTTTAGAAATCCTTCATTTTACTATAATTGTTTTCTGACAGATAAGGTGTTATCATAACATTATCAAGAGAAGCCAATCACCACAGGCGACATACAGTGATGATCCGGAGACGATTTTACCGCCCCCGCGCTGGCAGAAAGAAAGAGGCGCGTGTTTATGGAACAACATGATTTAAGTAAGATTCAGAAATTACAGGAGAAAGGAAAATCCGACAAGATCATCAAATATCTGAGCTCTTCCGATGACACCGTGGTGGTAGCCGCACTGGAAGCTCTGAGCCGGATCAAGGATGAGGACAGCGTGAACAGCATTGCCCACATGATCGACAATCCGGATACGAAGATCCGTGTCGAAGCAGCAAAAGCGTTAGGAAGCATCGGCACCGAATATGCCAAGACCTATCTGCTGCACAGACTGAATGAGGAACAGGATGAGACTGTGAAGACAGCCATCAAGGAAGCACTTCACACTCTGGCAGAGCATCATTAATTTAATTTGCTTTACTCGTAGTTTTTCTACTTATACATTTTCCCTCTTATTGGCGTCCGGGTCATTCCGGGCGCCTTTTTTTACCTTTTTTATACTGCGAAATTTGGAAAAATCTTGCGATGGGTTCTGCTTGAAGCCATGACGCATATCTATTTATAATAGAACGGTACGTGAAAAAAGTAGTTTTGTAGTCATGGAGGTAGTTTAATGGAAAAATTAAACATTACAACTACAAAGGATAATGAAAAAGTATACAAAATCCTGGGGGATCTGATGAATGCCAACAAGGAATTCCAAATTATGATCACGGTTCCTTCTACGAAAAATGCCAAAGACAGCACAGTAAAAGCGACAGAAAAAAAGGAACAGACCCAGGAAGTCATCCATGACTTGGAAAAGGATGTCACGGATATGATCCATGAGATCGGAGTCCCGGCACATATCAAAGGGTATCAGTATCTGCGGGAAGCTATCATGATGTCGGTGGAGGATCCGGCGATGATCAGTTCCATCACGAAGATCCTGTATCCGACCATCGCCAAGCGTTTTCAGACCACACCCAGCCGCGTAGAGCGCGCTATCCGCCATGCCATTGAGGTTGCCTGGAGCAGAGGGCGCATGGAGACCCTGGATGCCATGTTCGGTTACACGATCGACACGGGCAAAGGCAAACCTACCAATTCGGAATTTATCGCGTTGATCGCTGACAGGATCCGACTTTCTTACAGAAACTGAGGCAAAACCACAGACTCTAAAAGATTTGTAAATTATCGCTGCCCTCTTTTCTATGAATCGTAAACATGGTATAATCAATCTATATTTTGAAATACAAGCCGTAGCATATGTGGAGGGTTTACATGAAAAAAATTCTTTTTGCCGCATCGGAAGGAGTACCTTTTATCAAGACCGGAGGACTTGCGGATGTCGTAGGATCTTTGCCGAAGTATATTGACAAGGAGTATTTTGATGTAAGAGTGTTTATTCCAAAGTATACCTGTATGAAGCAGGAGATGAAGGATAAACTCAAGTATGTGACACATTTCTACATGGATTTCAACTGGCAGAATGTGTACGTAGGTGTTCTGGAAGCGGAAGAAGCCGGGGTGCATTATTATTTCATTGATAATGAGAGCTATTTTGGTGGTTTCAAGCCTTATGGGGATGATCCCAGATATGAGATCGAAAAGTATGCATATTTCTGTAAGGCAGTGCTGTCGGCATTACCGCTTTTGAATTTCCAGCCGGATCTGATCCATTGCCATGACTGGCAGACAGGCCTGATCCCAGTATACCTGAAGGAGCGTTTCCATGGTGGAGATTTCTACCGCAACATGAAGTCCGTTATCACCATACATAACCTGAAGTTCCAGGGAAAATGGGATGTGAAGACGGTACAGAGCATTACCGGACTGCCGGAGTATTATTTTACTTCTGATAAGCTGGAGGCTTATAAGGATGCAAATCTGTTAAAGGGCGGTATCGTATTCGCAGATGCGGTCACTACGGTAAGTGATACCTATGCTGAGGAGATCAAGACGCCGTTCTACGGTGAGGGTCTGGACGGACTGCTGCGTGCGAGAAGTCATGATCTGCGCGGTATCGTCAATGGTATCGACTATGGAGAGTTCAATCCGGAGACAGACAAAAATATCGTAAAAGCCTATAATGCAGTGAATTTCCGCAAGGAAAAGGTGAAGAATAAGCGTGCCCTGCAGGAAGAGCTGGGACTTCGCGTAGATGATAAGAAGATGATGATCGGTCTGGTATCCCGACTGACAGACCAGAAGGGTCTGGATCTGATCGCTTATGTCATGGATGAACTGTGTCAGGATGATATCCAGTTCGTGGTACTGGGCACCGGTGAGGAACGTTATGAGAATATGTTCCGTCATTTCGACTGGAAGTATGGAGACAAGGTGTCTGCCAACATTTATTATTCGGATGCACTGTCCCATAAAATCTATGCGGCTTGTGATGCTTATCTGATGCCGTCCCTGTTCGAGCCCTGCGGTCTGAGTCAGTTGATCGCGCTGCGCTACGGTACCGTACCTATCGTCAGAGAGACCGGCGGACTGAAGGATACCGTACAGCCCTATAATGAGTATGAGAGCACCGGTACCGGCTTCAGCTTTACGAATTACAATGCACACGAGATGCTGAATACAATCCGCTATGCGGAGCATATTTACTATGACAGGAAGAGAGAGTGGAATAAGATCGTGGATCGTGCCATGGCCACTGACTACTCCTGGAAGGTATCTGCCGGGAAATATCAGGAGATGTATGACTGGCTGATCGGATAAAGAACTGAAATAAGGTAAGATAACATATGGCAGATAAGAACAGTTCCAAGAACAATTTTATCATGCAGGCGGGAATTCTGGCGGCAGCCGGAATCATCAGCAGAATCATAGGGCTCCTTTACAGGGGCCCTTTACAGAGTGTCATCGGAAATCTGGGACTTGGTTATTACCAGTCAGCGTATAACTATTATACGATCATTCTGTTGATTTCTTCTTATAGTATTCCCTCGGCAATTTCCAAAGCTATCGCACAGAAGCTGGGAGAGAAGGAATATCGCAACGCCCACAGATTGTTCCACGGAGCCATGATCTATGTACTGGTGGTTGGCGGTATAGCCAGCCTTTTTCTGTTTTTCGGAGCGGGATTATTCGTGTCCGGAGCAGCAGTCACAGTACTGCGTACCTTTGCACCGACGATCTTTGTCTATGGTATCCTGGGTGTTCTGCGGGGATATTTTCAGGCACATAAGAGCATGGCGCAGACCTCCGTATCACAGATCCTGGAGCAGATCGCCAATGCGGTAGTCAGCGTAGGCGCGGCATATCTTCTGATCCAAATGTTTATGGGAACGATGGAGGTTCCGGCGGATCAGGCAGGGCAGGTGATGAGAGCAACCTACGGTGCCGTGGGAAGTGCACTGGGTACCGGCGTCGGCGTATTAGTGGCGTTGCTTTTTATGGCGGGAGTCTATGCTCTGAATCGTGGAATGATCCTGCGCAGAGTGCAGCGTGACAGGCATGAACATGTGGATTCCTACGGACAGATATTCAAGACGATCACACTGGTGGTGACCCCATTTATTTTGAGTACGGCTGTATATAACTTAAGCAGTACGGTCAACAACAGTATCTACACAAAATGGTATCCGTCCCTTCGCAATCTGGATACGGTATCTATTTATGAAAAATATGGTATTTTCTCCGGACAGTCCCTGACAATGTCCAATATTCCCATAGCCTTTGCATCTGCTATGGCATCTGCTATGATTCCTTCCGTAGCACAGCTGATGGCAGCCCGGGATGTGAAGGGAGCCAGAGAGAAGATCGGACTGGCAGTGAAGACTACCATGGTGATCTCGATTCCCTGCGCTGTGGGACTTTTTGTATTAGCGAAGCCGGTGATCAGTCTGCTGTTCACGAACAAGACGGCAGAGGAACTGAACCTGGCAGCAGCCCTTCTGATGACATTGTCATTGTCGGTTATCTTTTATGCATTGTCGACATTAAACAGTTCCATTTTACAGGGGCTGGGCAAAGTCAATACCCCGATCATCAATGCGGGGATCTCGCTGGTGGTGCAGACGGTGGCAGCAGTATTGCTTTTGATGTTCACGAGTCTGGATCTGTACAGCATTGCCATCGCCAATACGCTGTATTCCGGTATGATGTGTGTGCTGAACCAGTGGGCGGTAAGAAGAGCGGTAGGCTATAGACAGGAGATCGTCAAGACTTTTGTCATTCCGGCGTTCGCCTCCGCGTTTATGGGAGCGGCAGCCTGGGCAATCTACGAAGGTCTGTATATGGTGACGAAGTCCATGCGGATCTCTGTCATTCCGGCGATCATGATCGCTGCGGTAGTCTATTTTGTCATGCTGATATTGATGCGGGGCATCACGGAGCAGGAGCTTCGCAGCTTCCCGAAGGGATATCTGCTGGTAAAGGTGGCGAAGAAGTGCCGCTTATTGAGATAAAGGATCCCCGCCATTCTTGAATAAGGTGATCATCTCCTGACCGACACTGATAGTGGAGGGCAGGTCTGGTACATCCTCTCTGGAGAACCATTTTGCTTCACCGAGTTCGGATTCCTGCAAAGTAATCGTGGGATCACCGTCCAGCTTTGCAAAGAAGCCGATCATGGCGGAATCACTGAAGGACCAGGGCTGGGATTTGTAATAGACCAGATCACTGACCCGTAGGCCGACCTCTTCCATGATCTCTCTGCGGGCAGCCCCTTTGAAGGTCTCGCCGACTTCCACAAAGCCTGCCACCAGTGCCCAGTGACGATAGGAACCGCCGGCGTAGCGTGTCAGCAGGATCTTGTTCCGCATGGTATCCACGATGGCGATAATGACTGCGGGAGAGATCTTGGGATATTCGATCTGTCCGCACTCCGGGCAGATGCAGGCCCGCTCTGTGGTGCTGTGAATTGTGGGATGCCCGCAGCGGCCGCAGAACTTCCGGTCCAGACGGAAACGGTTGATCTGGGTGGCTGTGATCCCGGCGAACGCCAGATATTCCGGTTCAAAATTACGGAATACACCGGAAGGATAGAGGTCATTTTCCGGGAGCATGAGAGCACCGGCGTCCTCCGCGGTCTTGCGAAAGAATGCCCTGTCATCAATAGAAAAGAGATATTCGCAATCCAAAAAGAAACGTTCCAGGGGCTGTTTTACACCAAGCAATTTATGAACCTCCTCGAAGGTAGGAAGATATACCTGAGGATGCTTCACAATATCTGCATTCATGGAAGCATCCGCAGCAACAGCATTCTCTGCAGGGGAGGGCAGATATACCTTCTCCCCATCAAATAACAGCAGATAATCGGAAGGCTTTGGCTCCTGATTTCGGAATTCCGGATAATATTTATGCGGTTCAATCTTGTGGATCATCATAGGGCATTTCTCCTTTTATGGCTATTTTTTAGAAAGTGTTCATAAGAATATAGTAGTCCA
>ERZ827423.1434-NODE-1434-length-23367-cov-5.289422_pt1 | contig 23367 bp, 28 predicted proteins | sample MGYA00519775_ERZ827423 | MGnify/ENA primary metagenome ERZ827423 (study PRJEB31778, sample SAMEA3449296) | human gut metagenome | biome: human gut; feature: human-associated habitat; material: faeces | place: United Kingdom | collected 2010/2012 ...
GCCTTCCAGCGCGTGGATCGCGTGGCGGGTGCGGTCGGTGACGCAACCCATGGCGATGTTCTTGCACGCGCCGCCAAAGCCGCACGCGCCGTGGCCCTTGACATGGGAGAAGTCGATCATGAAATCCGCGTCATGGATGAGTCCGGCGACGTCCACGTGCCGGAAGGTTTTGAAATCCACTTCTTTCGTGTAGAAATACTTGCCCAGATGGCCGCAGTCGTCCAGCACGGGACATCCCAGATTGCTCTCGGTGTAGCCGCGCTGTTCAGGATGGCGCTTGTGGACATAGTGGTCGGTGATGAAGCAATCGCCGCCGTGCGCGTGGACGAAATCCACCAGCTTGCGGACAAAGACCGGGGGAATCGTGGAATAGGTGATGCCGGAGCCGACGTGCATCTTGATGGCGACGGTCTTGCCGTTCACCTTGTCGCCCAAACCGCTCTTTTCCAGCATGCGGCTGAACTTTTCGGGCAGGGTCTGGGACGCTTCGTAGCGCGTGTAGGCCATGGGCGAGAAGAGTACTTTGGATGCCATGTGAAGCCCCCTTTCCATATTTGTGTGGAATAAAAAGCGCACCCTTTGTGCGAAAGGGAGATCAGGCGCCGGGCTTGGCCAGACGCTCCACCTTCTGTTCATAAAAGGCGATCTTGTGGTCGAGCTTATCCAGGCATTTTTGCAGCTTCGCCATTTGCCTGAGGGTTTCCTTGCGGCGAGAGCGCAGCAGTTCCAACCGACAGGGGATGGTTTCGTCTCCCTCCATGTTCCAGCGGACGAATTCGCGGATCTCGCGGATCTCCATGCCGGTGGCCTTGAGGCAGGCGATCAGATCCAACCAGGCAAAGTCGTCCTCGGTGAAAACGCGGTAGCCGTTGTCACCGCGTCCCACGAAGGGCAGCAGTCCCTGCTTGTCATAAAAGCGCAGCGTGTCCACGCTCACGCCGATGTGCTCGGCCGCCTGACGGATCGTATAGGCCTTCATCCTCATGTCCTCCCTTTGGTTGCAAAGAGTACCATTTTTATCATAAACCCTGGAGCAGGCTCTAAGGCAAGCGGGTTTTACAAAAATAGGATTAAAATTTTGTTACTTTGAGGTTTGACAATCGTTATAGGTTCATGCTATCCTACATTTGGTTCTGGAAAATAAATAGCAAAGGGGTAGTTTTTAACATGGAACCGTTCAAGAACTTCAAGGTTGCGGCCTATGTCTACGCCTACTATCTGGAAAAGGTCGATGAGGCGGAGATCCAGCGCGGCATCGATTACTTCAAAAAGTACATCCATCTGGACAAGGTGTATATTGAAAATCACCGCGGCACGGTGGATATTCCCGTCGAAAAGCTGAAGGCGGTCAAGGCGCTGTTCGAGAAGAACGGCATCGAAACCTCCGGCGGCATCACCTCGACTCAGCTGGTGGACGGCGTGCGCAAGCCCTCTTACTACGATACCTTCTGCTATACCGATCCCCGCCACCGTGAGGAATATCTGCGCATCGTGCGCGAGCTGGCCAGCGTGTTTGATGAGATCATACTGGACGATTTCTTCTTCACCGCCTGCCGGTGCGAGATGTGCATTGAGGCCAAGGGCAAGCAATCCTGGAAGGATTACCGCCTGCACATGATGGAGGAGTTCTCCCACGAGATCGTTGACCTGGCGCGCAAGGTCAATCCCAAGATGAACTTCATCATCAAGTACCCCAACTGGTACGAAAGCTATCAGGAAACGGGCTATAACCCCGGCAAGCAGAAGGATATCTTCGACATGATCTATACCGGGACCGAAACCCGCAACGCCTGCTATTCGCCCCAGCACTTGCAGCTCTATGAGTCTTATTCCATCATCCGTCTGCTGGAAAACACTGCGCCCGGCCGCAACGGCGGCGGCTGGATCGATCAGGGCGGCTCGTCCGACAACCTCAGCCGCTGGCTGGATCAGGCCAATGCCACGATGCTGGCCAAGGCGAAGGAACTGATGCTGTTTAACTTTGCCGTGCTGGTGGATTCTCCTGCACTGCCTCCGCTGGGCCAGCAGTTCTACCGCATCGACGAGATCGTCGGCAAGTGCGGCAACCCCGTGGGCGTGGCGGCCTGGGAGCCGTTTGACGCGGACAGCGAGGATCAGCTCTACAACTACCTCGGCCAGTGCGGCCTGGCGGTGGAGCCTTCGCCCTATTTCAATGATAAAGCCCCGACCGTGCTGCTGACGCAGTCCTCCGCTTGCGAACCCGACGCGATGGAAAAGCTTGAAAAGTACGTCCGCCAGGGAGGCAACGCCGTTGTGACTGTCGGTTTTGTGCACGAAACTTACGACAAGGGCATCAAGGACATGACCTCCGTCCGCCTGACGCATCGCCATGTGCTGAGCAACGAATTTATGGTGTCCAACATGAACTACCTGCAAATGGAAGTGGAGCGCTCCGACGATCCCATTCTGTTTGAGGTGCTGGACTACAAGACCAACGCTACCCACAGCGATATCACGATCCTTGCGGGCGAGGACAACTTCCCCATGATGACGGAAGACAACTACGGCAAGGGCCGCTTGTTCATCCTCAACGTGCCGGAAAACTTTGCCGATCTTTACAAGCTGCCTAAGAGTGTCGTCCGCGCGTTCAACAAGCACTTGAGCATGGGTCAGCGCGTGTTCGTTGCGGCGCATCCGCAGGTGAACTTCTTTGCCTACGATAACAACGTCTACGGCATTCAGTCCCACCGCCCGATGCCCGACAGCATTCAGGTCATCGTTCGCGGCGAGTGCAAGGGTCTGCGCGATATCGAAACCGGCCGCGTCTACGACGAAAAGCTCACCATGCCCAAGCCCGGCAAGAAGGGTGACGCCACCACAGTCATCCCCGAGCCGACGGAATATGCCTTCGAGGTGCAGATGTTCCCCGGCCGCATGATGTTCTTTGAAGTGATCGACTAAAACTGCATTTTCGGCTCCTCCGGAAAAACTTCCGGAGGAGCTTTTGCGTGGATATTGCGCCGGATACACTTTGGAAACATGTTTGTTGTATAATGGGGACAGAGAATTCCATCGCAGACGGAAGAGGTGTCGGAGATGAATGAAAAAAGGCTGCTGATCGTTGAAGATGAAAAGCCGATAGCGGATATATTGGCCTACGGATTTCGGAAAGAGGGCTTCACTGTGCAGTGCGCTCACACAGGGGCGGAAGGACTTAAATTGGCGCAGGATCAGAGACCGGATCTCGTGCTGCTCGATTGGATGCTGCCGGATCTGAGCGGTGTAGACGTTTGCCGATTGTTGACGGAAAAATACAACATCCCCATCGTGATGCTGACGGCGCGCAGCAGCGTGGACGATAAGCTGCTGGGGCTGGAGACCGGCGCGGATGATTACATCACCAAGCCCTTCGACCTGCGCGAAGTCATTGGCCGAGTCAGGGCGATTTTGCGCCGGTTTGACAAGAGCGCGCCTAAGGCCGAGCAGCAGGAGGGCGTTCGCAGCGGAAAGATGCTGATCTCCGAAAAGGAATGGTCGGTCACGATGGACGGCACACGCGTCAGCCTGACGCCCAAGGAGTTCGAGCTGCTTCTCTTTTTTGTGAAGCATCCGCGGCAGGTGTTCTCGCGCGAACAGTTGCTGGCGCGTATCTGGGGGTATGATTTTTACGGAGACAATCGCACGGTGGACATCCATGTGCAGCGGCTGCGCAAGAAACTGGGGATCGGCAGCGAGCTGGTGACGGTCTTTGGCGTGGGGTACAAATATGAGCCGGGCGAAGAACAATAAGCAGAAGAACGGAAAAAAGGGACGGAAGCTGCGCCTGCTCGGCGGCATACGCCTCCGCCTGGCGCTGGGGCTTGCCGCGCTTGCGCTGCTGAGCGCTGCGGCGCTCTATGCTCTGTGTGTCAATCAGGTGGGACGCAACATGGAATCGCGCATCACGCGGGATTTGCTGACCTTGCAGACCAACACGCAGGTCTATGTTCGACAATATCTGCTGCTGTCCGAACGTGACGCGGATGAGGAGAGCTTCCGCCAGTGCGCGCAGGAAATTGCCGACGAATTGTATTCTACCGGTGGAACGAACCTTTCGCTCTATTCGCTTTCGGGGGAAAAGCTGCTGGGGCGCGGCGGAGAACACAGCAATGTCATCGTCACCGGCGGAAGCGCGGCGGCGAGCGAACAGAAGCTTCTGCGCCCGGAGGAGGAAAACGCCTTTGAGCAGGCGAAAAACGGAGCGGCAGCCTACGGGCTGCATTATGGCGAGGGACGCAGCTGCTCGGTGCTGTTCGCCATGCCGGTCGCCGTCAGCGGTGAAAATATCGGCCTGATCACTTATGCGTTGGATTATTCTGAGCAATACCGCCAATATGTCGAAATGGCTCGGATGCTGCTGTTTGCGGCGATGGGGCTGTTTGCTGTGACATGCGTTGCGGTGCTGATGTATTTGAATCACATTCTGGCGCCGGTGCGCAGACTCAGCCGCCGGTCGTCCTATGCAGCGGACCAGATCCGCAATGGGCGCATCCCGACTTTGCCGCAGAGCAGGCGGAAAAAGCGCCGCCGCCGGGACGAGATCAGTGAACTGGACGAAAACTACGATTTGATGCTGCGCACGGTAGGGCAGCAGTTTTCCAGAATTCAGGAGGACAGGGCGCGCATTTTGCAGCTGCTGGACAGCCGCCAGGCATTCTATAACAACGTGACCCATGAGCTGAAAACGCCGTTGACCACCATCAAGGGCTATGCGCAGCTGATGGAGGAGAACGGCGCGCAGGATGAAGAACTGTTCCGCAGCGGACTGGAGCACATTCAGCATGAGAGCACCCGCCTGCACCGAATGGTCACGCAGCTGCTGGAAATGTCCAACATCGACCGGGACGACGTGTTTGAGCCGGTGAATCTGGGCAGCATCGCAGAGCAGGTAGCGGACGCGATGGCGCTCAAGGCGCGGCGTTATGACGATACCATCCGAATGTGGTGCAGCGGCCGGCCGGTCATTCAGGGCAAGGAAGAGCGCATCCGCCAGCTCTGCATCAACCTGATCGACAACGCGATCAAATACGGTGCGGCGGAGCAGCCCATCACCGTGGAATGCGCCCAACAGGGCAAGCAGGCGGTGCTGCGGGTGAGCAACTTCGGCCCCGGCATGACGGCGGAGGAAATCGAACACATCTTTGAGCCGTTTTACCGCACGGATAAGGAGCGCTCCCGCGAGATGGGCAGCGCAGGGCTGGGACTATCCATTTGTATGAAGATTGTGCGCGAACACGGCGGCACGCTGAGTGCGCAGAGCGTGCCCGGCGGGGAGACGACCTTCACCGCAATATTCCCATTGCTGAGAAAGGAGGGCGCGGACGATGAAGCGGAGGCTTAAAATCGCTCTTGCCTACTTGCTGCTGCTGGCACTATCCGGCTGCGCCATTCAGCCGGGAGATAAAACCGTTGTGCTTCCCACGCCTCGTGCAACGGAAAATGCAAACGAGCAAACGGAAGAAAACGATTGGACCGTTCGGCGCATCCGTCAGTGCGAGGTCGTCACCGGCTGCGTGGACGAGGAAAACCAGTCCGTTGCGCTGGGATGGAGCAATGGCAAGCTCTATGTCGTGGAAGGTGCGGCAGGGCAGGCTGTTTCGGTCCGCTGCGTCGATCCGCGCTACGGATTCTTTGAGACCTGTGCGGTGTTGGGGAAGATTGACTATGAAAGGCTGAAGCTCTCTCCAGACGGCAGCGCGCTGCTGTACACCGTGCGCAAGGAAACGGGCGAAACGGAGCTGTATCTTTACCGCGTGAAGCAGAAAAAGGCAGAAAAGGTTGCGGATATCCCTTTTTTGTCGCCCTATCTGGGCGTGGACTTCTGCTGGACGGCAGATGGCAGCCGCTTTTTTTACTGGGTGACCTCTTCCTTTTCAGATAAGCCTTACCAGATGGAGATGGAGATGTACGGCGGCGAGGTGCCGCCGACACAGGAGTATTGGGCGAGGATTCGAGGAAATATTTATCTCAATCAGATTATGCGTGGCGATGCGAAAACCGGAAACGTCAAAACTGTGCTGGCCATGCACAGCGAGATGCCGATCAGTGAAAATCGGATGGAGGTTTTCGGCGAGGATTTGGCAACCGCTTTCCTCAAGGAGGTATCTCCCTCCGAAGACGGAAGCTGCGTGCTGGCGCGCTATCTCAGCCAGGAGGAATTGAGTTGGAAATACGTCTATGCGGATTGCGAAACGGGCGAATACAAAATGCGTCAGATCGAGCGGCTGGAAAACCTGATCCCTACGGGAAAATCATACAGCATCGAGCAGGTGACGCAGGACGGTTTTCTGCTGAATACCTATGAAAAAAAAGATGTTTCGATCGAGTTGTATCAGGAAAGAGGGACGCTGAAAAAGATCGGCAGTATGAATTCCGGTGAGTACTGGTATACCGATATGCAGATGGCGCCGGATGGCAGCCATGTGCTTGCCGTGGAGCACCGCATGGATGGCGAAAGCGTGGTGGCGGTCTATTCCACAGAGGACGGCGGACGCAAGCTGCTCTATCAGACAGCACGTCCCATCGTTTCGGTCCGCGTCACGCCGGACGGAAAGCAGGTGCTGATCTGCACGGTTTCCGGCACGCAGGTGACGGAAAATCAGGACGGATATGTGGAGGACGATAATAAGGTCGCCTTCATCGTCACGATCCTGGAAATATAAAAAAGAAACAACTTGGCCGCAAATGCGTCGGGAGCCGGAAACATCTCTTTGCTAGAATAAAAACCGTGGAAAAGCAAAGGGGGTTCCGGCTCTTGGCGACTTTGAGAATTGTGCAATCAGCAATCGAAAACAATATCCGTGCGATCCGTGCGCATACAGACAAACGCATCATCGCCGTGGTGAAGGAAGATGGATACGGCGTCGGCCTGCGCAGCGCCTACCGGTTGTATCATGGACAGGGAATTGACTTTTTTGCCGTGGCGACGCCATGGGAGGCGCTGCAAATGACGGAAATGGCGGAGCCTTCGGAGAGCATATTGCTGCTGACCCCAGTAGACAGCGTGGAGGCCTGCGCGGAACTGGCAGCGCGCGGCGTGATTTTCATGCTGGGCAGCTCGGAGCAGGCGGACATATTGCGGCAGGCAGGGGGGCGCGCGCATTGCGTGCCGCGTGTGCATCTGGCGATCGACACCGGACTGGGGCGCTATGGCTATATCTGGAGCGACGTATCAACCGTGCCGCGCGATGTGCAGGGGCTAAAGGTCGAAGGGGTCTATACGCACTTTGCCACGCAGACGCGCGATGTCCAACGCAGCATACAGCGGCAGTTTTCGCATTTTGAGCAGGCGCTGGAGGTTCTGCGGGCGCTGCACATCGATCCCGGCATGACACACGCCTGCGCCAGCCTCGCCTTTGCCTGCATGGGCGATCTGGGCTGTGATGCGATTCGCGTGGGCTCACTGTTGCTCGGACGCTGCGCCGGCCCTTTGCAAAATGAGTTTGAAAACGCTGTCTATTTGGAAGCCGAGATCAGTCGCGTCACGGAACGCTGCTGCGGGGAATACATCGGCTATGATGGTTACAGGCTGCGACGGGATGTGCGGGTCGGGCTGGTTCGTGTGGGATATGCGGACGGTGCGTTTCTCAGCACGCACAACGATGCGGACGGCGGCCTGCGGCCTGTGCTGCGCAGCGTCCGAACCTGGTTGCGCGGGGGCAGAACGCGCAGCGTGAGCGTGGCGGGAAAGCGAGTTCCCGTCATCGGGAAGATCGGAATGAATCATATGCTGCTTGATCTAACCGGAGCGTTGTTGCCGGGCGGCGCGATGGTGCGCATCGAGGTCAATCCCATTCTGGTGCGCAGAGAAATTCCACGCTGCTTTCTGTGAAAAAAGCTTGCAGCATGGAAATGTTTGTGATACAGTGAGGTCGTGAATTGCAATCTGCAATTCGGAAAGGGGATGTTCTATATGAAGATTTATGAGGTGTCTTTCTCTTAAAACCGCATAAGAACTGCGGCGGAACAACAACCCATGCCGCAGAAAAGCCCCTTTTTCCGCGTGTCCTGCGTAAATGAAGACACATCCGCAAAAAGGTGTGTCTTTTTTGCGCGCAAATTTCCCCCAAAAGCAAGACGAACATGGAGAAAAAGCAGATTGATCGATTTGAAAAAACTGGGTTATGAAAAAGAAAATTACGGCAAGACAGAACAGGGCATTCCCGCGCGCGTGACCGCAGTGCACCGGGAACGGTATGAAGTGATCTCTGCGCAGGGCGAAAGCTTTGCGCGCTGCCGCGCATCGGCCTATCGAAACTGTCGTGCGGCGGATTACCCCACGGTGGGCGATTTTGTGGAGCTGCTGCCAGCCGAAAACAGTGACGGATGGATATTGCGCACGCTGCCGCGCAAAACCGTCTTTACCCGCACCAACCTGCACGGCCATGCGGCGAAGTTCGTCAAAAACATCGACGAGCAGGCCGTGGCCGCCAATTTCGATTGGGTCTGGATCGTGCAGTCTCTCAACCACAACTTTTCGCTGCCGCGTCTGGAGCGCTATCTGGCCTTAACCCGCAGCAGCGGCGCGCGGGCGATGGTGGTGCTCAGCAAGCGCGACCTGGATGCGGATTGGCGGCAGAAGGCGGAGAGTGTCCGCGCGTTCTGCGGCGAGGTGCCGGTCTGCGCGGTCAGTGCGGCGACGGGCGAGGGCATGGAGCAACTCCGCCCCCTGCTGCGGCCCGGCGTTACGCTGGCGATGCTTGGTTCATCGGGCGTGGGCAAGTCCAGCCTGCTCAACGCGCTTTGCGGCGAAGAAGTGATGGAAACCGGTGCAATCCGCGAGGGTGACAGCAAGGGGCGGCACACCACGACCTACCGGCGATTGGTGCAACTGCCCGGCGGCGCGCTGCTGATTGATACGCCCGGCATGCGTGAACTGGGCGTGATCGGCGAAGCGCAGCAGGAGATTGACGAACGCTTTGCCGACGTGCGGGCATTGGCGGCGCAGTGTCGTTTTGCCAATTGTATGCATGAGAAGGAACCTGACTGCGCGGTACGCGCGGCGATCGAGCGAGGTGAACTGGATCCCAGGCGGCTGAAGCTCTACCGTGACATGACACGGGAAGCGGACTTTGCCCGTAGCCACACAGCGAAAAAGAAGTGAAGAAAAGCAGCGAAGCACAGTGAAGTGCTCCGCTGCTTTTTTGCATTGCAGGAGAGAGAAAATCAATTCTGCATCAGATTGACTTTTGTAATCAAGCGGTCAGGGCCGCCGCTGACATCGTTGGTATAGCCGTTTTCAAAGACGAAGGCCCAGCCGCCGCAGAACTGAACGTCCAGCTGTTCGGCATAGGTGGCATAGAGTATGCCGTCACTCTGCTCGTGCGCTTGAATGAAAGCCTCTTCGTCTTCCGCAATCTCGTCATAATCATCCTCATAAGCCATGTAGATCGAGCCGATCTTTAGCTGCGCAATGGGATTGGGGTTGGAGAGTTCCAGCGCATAGAAGTCCAGCGTCGCAGTACCCGCATCCAGATCGCGCGTGACCAGCAGCGAGAAGGTGCGATCCGCCACACGGTAGGTCATCGACAGGTTTTCAAAATCACCGGATTCCACTACATCGGACTCCTTCAACGGATTGGGGGAATGGAGTTCGATCTGATCAATGGCGGAGAACTGCGCGTCCCGCACTTTGCGCACGGTCAGTGAGGCAAGGTCCAGCGCATAGGAGGCGCGGTCTTCCCAATCCTGTTCCGCGTCCAACGCCTGGAAGTAGACGCTGCCATCCGAAACGAACCAGTTGAACAGCAGCCGGTTGGAAAAATCCATCTCGGGTACATCGCGCAACGCACCCGTTTCAACATTTAACAGCTTGACGGCGCGGCTGCGGTCGGCGGTGAGGAAGATCATCTCTGTGTCGCTGACGAATAGCGGTTCTTGGATGTTCTCTGCCAGCACAGTGCTTTCACCCGTTTCAAGGTTCACAGAAACTGCCGTAAAGATCGGAAAATCGACGTAGTTGAACATCCAGTCCGGCATGGTCATGGCAATTGCGTTTTCCGCCTCATAATCGAGCTTTTGCAGCACGAGCAACTTATCGCTCCCCAACATATAAAAGCCGTAAAGATCCAGCGAATCGGCGGAATAGATCAGTTTGTCGTCCGAACCGTCCGCCGCCATGCGGTGCAGACCGTCGTTGGACACATAGGTCAGCGTATCGCCATCACACAATGCCCATGGGTGAGCAGGATTGGTGCATTCTGCGAGGGGACTCCCGATGGGCGTTTCTTCCGGACTTTCAATGGGTACGGCGGTTTCATCTGCCTCTACTGGCGCAGGCGTTGCTGCCGCGCTCTCCGAGGGAATGGGGCTGGGCACTTTGATAGGTGGCACTTTGACGGTTGTGGCCGAGCAGCCTGTCAACAGCGTCAACGCTACCAGTACAGCTGCCAGCTTGCGGATTTTTTTCATGTGGATGATATCTCCTTATGGTTTATGGCTTCTTTGATAAAACGGGAAAGAACCTTCGGATGATTCCGGGAAACACAAAAATGATCTTGGTCAGCGCGATTTTTGCGTTTCGTTATTTTTTGCGGGGATCCTCCTTGTCCTCATCCGCCCCATCGTTTTTGCGTCCGTAGAGCGCAAAGGCTCCGGGGCTGGAGTTGGGAGGACCGCCGATGCCTACGCCGCGACCGGAATAGCCGCCCAAGCCGCCGAGGTTGCCGGTGCCGTGGCGTTCGGGCTTGGGTTTGCCTCGGTTTCGGATGGCGGAGATGAGATAGATAAGGAACAGGATGACCAGAATGGCGAAAACAATAAACAGGACAAGGCGTCCGTCAAAACCGACGCCTTCGCGGTAAATCAGCATCGTCGGCCTCCTTTCAGACGAAGGGGAGCTTACTTCATGTAGTCGAACAGTTCGATAGATTCGCCGGAGGGGCCATCGAAGAAGATGTTCTTGATGCCGCCCAGTATCTTTTCGCTGTAGCCAACCTGCGCGTCCTGCGGAACGATGCCGCGCGCCTTGAAATCTGCTACCACATCATCGATGTGCGTGCACTCGATGCAGATGTGACCAATCCAACCGTCCGGCGTGCGTCGGTCGAGTTCCGCAGGATTTGCGGGCTGAATCAGTTCCAGCAGGCAGGTGCCCAGGCTCATGAAAACCAAACGCGGGCCGGGGATGGATTCGGCGTCCTTGTGAAAGCCAAGAGATTCGTAAAAAGCGACGGATTTGTCGACGTCTGCGGTGAAGATGCCAATGTGGGCAAGGCCGGTGAGTTTAGCGTTGTTGTTCATGAAAAAACCCTCCTTGAGTTTTACTCTGTATCTGAATTATAACATACCTGGCGCGCATTTTGAACGCTTTTGTGTTGCAAGACCGCGCTTCTTGGTCTAAAATATACAATAAGCTTCACAGCAACCGTGCGCGGTGCTGATGAATGCGAAAAAATAGCGCGCCGCACGCCTTGCGGCAGAAATGCGTCGGGTATCTGCATGAGCGGAACCTGAACGGAGGGAAAACAAAATGACAATGCTTCAGAAAAGTCACGACAAAACGCGCAAGCTCGTTTCGGCGGGAATGCTTTCCGCCATCTCCATCATCCTTGGCATGACCCCGCTGGGCATCATTCCCATCGGGCCCCTTTCCGCCACGACCATGCATCTGCCCGTCATCATCGGCGCGGTGCTCGAAGACCCCGTGGTCGGACTGATCATCGGCGCGATTTTCGGCGGATTCAGCCTGTATCAGGCCGCCTCGGGCGGATCGGTGCTGGCGCCGCTGTTCATGAATCCGCTGGTGTCGATTCTGCCAAGGCTGTTGATCGGGCCGTGCGCTTATTTTGTGTTCCGCGGCGTTCAAAAGCTGACGAAAAAGCGCGCGCTTTCGGCAGGCTGCGCGGCGGTGGCCGGTACGCTGACCAATACCGTGGGCGTGATGGGCTTTATTTATATTCTCTATGCGCAGCAGTATGCGGCCGCGATGGGGCTGGACCCCGCAACCGTGGGCGCTGCAATTCTTTCAGCCTCGGCGCTCAACGGCATTCCGGAATGCGCGGTGGCAGTGATTGTGACGGTGGGCGTGACCGCCGCCGTCTGGCATATGCGCGGCAAGGGCAAGGCCGCAAAATAATCCCGGAAAGGAATGAATCCTCCGCATGATCCTGACACTGGATATAGGCAATACCAACATCAAATGCGCTTTGTTTGAGGACGACCGGCTCAAAAAGGCCTGGAGAATGTCTACCGACAGGCATAAGACCCATGATGAATACGGCGTGCTGCTGAGCATGTTTTTGAAAAACGCGGGCTATGACAAAAGCGAGATCGAGGGTGTGATCATGTCCTCGGTGGTGCCGACGATCAACTATACCATCGAGCACATGATCGACGATTATTTCGGCGTTGAGCCGATTCAGGTCGTGCCGGGCATCAAGACCGGCATCAACATCCATTACGACAACCCGCAGGCGCTGGGCGCAGATCGAATTTGCAACGCCGTAGCGGCGCAGAAGGAATACGGCGGGCCGTGTATTTACATTGATTTCGGTACTGCCACGACTTTCGGCGTGCTGTCCAAGAAGGGGGAATTCCTGGGCGGCGCGATCTGCCCCGGCTTGAAGCTGGCTTCCGAGGCGCTGACCGAGCGCGCGGCGCAGCTTTCCAAGGTGGAGCTGGTCAAGCCGGAAACCGTCATCGGCCGCAACACCATCACCAATATGCAGGCCGGTATCGTTTACGGCTATGTCGGCCAGGTGGATTACATCGTTCGCAAGATGAAGGCGGAGATCGGCGGATCGGAGCACATCCGCGTCATTGCGACCGGCGGCCTTTCCCGCATGATCGCATCGGAAACCTCGACCATTGATATCATCGACGGATTGCTGACCTTAAAGGGACTGCGTCTGCTCTACGAGCGCAATGCAAGGTAACGGATATTCCGGGGAGGAATCGCTTTATGTATATCAAAAAAGGCTCCCATGGGGAGGTTCTCAAGCATAATATGCGCGGGGGAGACGGCGTGGTGTCGTTGTATCCCGCGGCACAGGGAGAACAGCTGCCCGCCTCCTGCCGCCTGTTTTCCCGCATCGAGCTGCCTGCGGGTGCGTCCATCGGGCTGCACCGGCACGAAGGCGAGGCGGAAATGTTCTATGTGCTGTCGGGACATCCGACGCTGACCGACGACGGTGCGGAATACACCGCCCAGCCAGGCGATTGCATCGTGACCCGTTCCGGTCACAGCCATGCTGTGCGCAACAACGGAGGCGAGCCGGTGGAGCTGTTGGCCTGCATTGCCAAGGACTAAAATACGGGGAGGTTGACGATATGGCGAGGAGTTTTGAGGAGATCTATCAGATTGCGCCGGAACCCGCCGTGCGCCGGCTGCTTGCGTTCCGCGAGAAGTATCCTTTCCGCATCATCGAAAAAGAGGGCATGATCTACCATGTCTGGGATACCGGAAACGGCTATGGCGAACGGGCGATGGTGTTTCTGCCCAGCGGTATGGGCCACGGCGAAATCTGGTTCCCTTATCTGATGGATTTGGGCAGGGATATTCGCTGCATCGCGTTTTCACTGCCGGAATGCAAGCATATGCAGGATTTCGCCCGGCAGATTCATGCGATTCTGGAAGACATGGGCGTTAAGGAAATCATACTCGTCAGCACAGCCATCGGCGGCCTGATCGGGCAGATGTTTGTGCGGATGTATCCGCTGGATACCATTGGTCAGGTGCTGTGCACCTGCGGCGCACCCTGCAAGGAGCTGCCCGACGAGGACTGCCTGCGCTGGACGGCGCGCAAGGGCATGGCGCTGCGCTACAAGCTCACGCCGTTTGAGCCGATGCGCCAGAGCATGGGGTATCAGACCTTCCACCAGATGTGCCCGGAGGAATTGCAGGACAGCATGACCTTCTGGCGCGCGTTCATTTCGGAAACGTATGAACACTATGTCTATAAAAAACAGTATATCAATCTCAACTGCGTTGCACTGCCGGAAATCTATGCCAAGAAGCCCTTTGGAATCGGCGATATGGACGATTGGAAGGGCAAGACGCTGATCCTGGAATCCTCCGGCGATCAATATTACGGCCAGCGGGAGCGGGAGCTGCTCAAAAAGCTCTACCCCGGCGCGCAGGTCGAGGAAATCGGCGATATGGGGCAGTTTGCGCTGATGGCGCGCGAGAGCGAAATCATTGCGCGGCTGCGCGAATTTATCGGCAGCCTGAATAAATAAGGACGGGAAACGAAAAGCATGGAAATCATTCGCGCAAGCGATGTTTGGTACGAATATCCCCGGCAGGGAGAGGAAGAGGATGGCCAGGGCGACCTGGCCGTGCGCGGCGTTTCACTGTCGGTGCAAAAGGGAGAATGGCTCAGCGTCATTGGGCACAACGGATCGGGCAAGTCCACGCTGGCCAAGCTCTTAAACGGCCTTTATCTGCCCAAGAAGGGCAGCGTCGTGGTGAACTGCATGGATACCCGCGACGAAGAGCGCATCTGGGACATCCGGCAGAAGGTCGGCATGATCTTTCAGAACCCGGATAACCAGATCGTCGCCACCGTTGTGGAGGAAGACGTCGCCTTTGGCCTGGAAAACCTCGGCGTGGAGCCGCATGAGATCCAAAGACGGGTCTATCAGGCGCTCAAGGCCGTGAACATGACGGAATATGCCACCAATGCGCCGCACATGCTCTCCGGCGGGCAGAAGCAGCGCGTCGCCATTGCGGGCGTGCTGGCGATGAAGCCGGAGGTCATCCTGATGGACGAACCCACCGCGATGCTCGATCCCAGCGGCCGACGCGAGGTCATGGAGACCGTCGAGCGCCTGCATAAAGAAGAGGGCATGACGGTGGTGCTGATTACGCACTTTATGGATGAAGCGCTGCGCGGCGACCGCGTGGCGGTGATGGAAAAGGGACAAATCGTGCTTGAGGGCGCACCGCGGCAGGTGTTTGCGCAGGTCGATGAGCTCAAGCGCATCGGGCTGGACGTGCCGCCCATGATGGAATTGAGCCAGCGGCTCAAAAAGGACGGCTATGACGTCGGCTGTGAGCCGATGACGGTGGAAGAGATGGTGGAGGCACTATGCCGGTTGAAGCAAAAGAACTAACCTTTACCTATAATGCGGGCAGCCCGTTTGAGACCGCGGCACTGGATCATGTGAACTTCACGATCAAGGACGGTGAGTTTATCGGGATCATCGGGCACACGGGCAGCGGCAAATCCACGCTGATCCAGCACCTGAACGGCCTGATCAAGCCCACGAGCGGCACGGTGATCGTGGACGGACTGGATCTTTCCGACAAGGAGACGAGCCTTAGGGAGGTTCGCCGCCGCATCGGGCTGGTGTTTCAATATCCCGAATATCAGCTGTTTGAAGAGACGGTGCGTCAGGACGTCGCCTTCGGGCCGAAGAACCTCGGCCTTCCGCAGGACGAGATCGACCGGCGCGTGCACAGCGCGATGGAGCTTGCCGATCTGGATTATGACGCGATTGCGGAAAAATCCCCTTTCGAGCTTTCCGGCGGACAGAAGCGCCGCGTGGCCATTGCGGGCGTACTGGCGATGGAGCCGAATGTTCTGATTCTCGACGAGCCCACCGCGGGGCTCGACCCTTACGGAAGGGATTACATTCTCAATCTGGTCAAAACCTGGCACGACAAGGGACGCACCATCATCATGGTTTCCCATTCGATGGAGGACGTCGCGCGCCTGGCTGACCGTATTTTTGTGATGAACCACGGCAAATTGGAGATGCAGGGCACGCCGGACGAGATTTTCTCGAAGGAAGAGCATCTGCGCGCCATCGGGTTGGATGTGCCGCAGGTGACGTCGCTGGCCGGAAGGCTCAATGCGCTCGGCTTCGATCTGCCGGGCAATATTCATACCATGGACGATATGGAAAAGGCGCTCTGCGCCGCGCTGGGAGGTGAAGCCCGTGCTTAAAGACATTACGCTCGGGCAGTTCTGCCCCGGCAGCACGGTGATCCACCGCATGGATCCGCGCGTTAAGATGCTGCTGATGATCGCCTATATCGCACTGGTTTTTCTGGTAAAAGGATTCCTGGGTTATCTGATTCTTGCGGTCTATCTGGGATTGGCCATTGCGCTGGCGCACCTGAAGATTCAGTACATGATGCGTTCGCTCAAGCCGATACTGTTCATCGTCGTCATGACGCTGGTGCTCAACATCCTCTTCACCCGTGGGGAACATCCGTTGGTGGAATGGGGCATCCTGAAAATTTATCGGGAAGGCATTGAATTTGCCGTGTTTATGGCGCTGCGCCTGATCTTCCTGCTGCTGGGCACGTCGCTGCTGACGCTGACGACCTCGCCCATGGCGCTGACCGATGCGCTGGAGCGGCTGCTCAAGCCCCTCAAGGCGATTCACTTCCCCGTGCATGAAATGGCGATGATGATGACCATCGCGCTGCGCTTTATCCCGACGCTGTTGGAAGAAACCGACAAGATCATGAAGGCGCAGGCCGCAAGAGGCGCGGATTTTGATACCGGCAACCTCTTTCAGCGCGCCAAGGCCATGGTGCCGCTGCTGGTGCCGCTGTTCGTCGGATCCTTCCGCCGCGCAGACGAGCTGGCCATGGCGATGGAGGCCAGATGCTATCACGGAGGCACGAACCGCACCCGGATGCGCATTCTGCACGTTCAGGCCATTGACTGGGCGGCAATCGGGGTTACGGCGGCGACGCTTGTCCTGATCCTGCTGGAGAGACTGCTGTGACGCGCCGCATCGCGCTGCGCATCTCCTACGACGGAACGGCGTATGCGGGCTGGCAGAACCAGAGCAATGCGGTCGCCGTGCAGCAGGTGATTGAAAAGGCACTGAGCAAGCTGTCCGGCGGCCCTGTCGGCATCATCGGCGCTTCCCGTACCGACGCAGGCGTTCATGCGCAGGGGCAAGTGGCGCATTTCGACACCGAAACCCGCATCCCGGCGGAAAAGTTCAGCTACGCCCTCAACACCATGCTGCCGGAAGATATCCGCATTGTGGAATCGTGGGGGGCCGCGCCGGACTTTCATGCGCGCTTCGGCACGGCAGGCAAGGTTTATGCCTATACCTTTTACAATGCGCCGCACGCTTCTGCGATGCTGAGCCGATTTTCTGCGCACTGTCCGGTGGAGCTGGATGTGGAGCGCATGAACCGTGCCGCGCAAGACATTGTGGGCGTGCACGATTTTTCTGCCTTCATGGCCTCGGGCGGCACGTCCAAGACCTTTGAGCGGGAAATGAAGGCGGCGCAGGTCTGCCGCGCGGGGAATCAGGTGTGCTTTATGGTCTGGGGCACCGGGTTTCTCTACAATATGGTGCGCATCACAGCGGGGACGCTGGCGCTGATCGGGCAAGGCAAGCTGCCGGAGGACGCGCTGGCCCGAGCCATTGCTTCGCATGAGCGGCTGGATCTGGGCTATACCGCTCCCGCCAAGGGACTGACGCTGATGCGCGTGCTCTATCCGGGACAGGACGAACTCGCCCGCGAAATCTTACGTCAAAAGCTGCTTTTTAACGCAGAAAAAGCTTGACGCAGCAGGGCAATTTGGGTATAATGTATGTTGCGTTGAAATGTGACCATTAGCCCCGGTTGCTAAACGACATGTCTGTGGCGACTGACCAACGCGCACAGGCGACAGAATTACTTCACTTATTGGAGGGAATCCCTGTGAAATCGTATATGGCTAAGGCTGAAACCGTACAGAGCAAGTGGTACGTTGTGGACGCTGAGGGCATGGTGCTCGGACGTCTGGCGTCTCAGGTGGCAGCCATCCTCCGCGGCAAGAACAAGCCCACGTTCACCCCGCATGTCGATACCGGCGATCATGTCATCATCCTCAACGCGGATAAGGTCGTCCTCACCGGCGACAAGCTCAACCAGAAGTTCTACCGTCGTCACTCCGGTTATCCGGGTGGCCTGAAGGAGACCTCTTACAAAGTCATGATGGAGCAGAAGTCCGATCTGGCCGTCACTGCGGCGATCGCGGGCATGCTCCCCAAGAATGCCCTGGGCCGCCAGATGATCAAGAAGCTGCGCGTCTACAAGGGTGCCGAGCACGACCATCAGGCGCAGAATCCTGAAGTGCTCGAGCTGAAGAAGTAAGAGGGAAGGAGAAGAAAGAATCATGGCAGCATTAGCATATCAGGCCGTTGGCCGTCGCAAGAAGTCCATCGCCCGCGTTCGTCTCGTTCCCGGCGAGGGCAAGATCGTCATCAACCGTCGTGACCTCGACAATTACTTCGGTCTGGAGACCCTGAAGATGACCGTTCGTCAGCCCCTGCAGCTGACCGATACCGCTTCCCGTTTCGACGTGATCGTGAACGTCTACGGCGGCGGCACCACCGGTCAGGCCGGTGCGATCCGTCACGGTATCGCCCGTGCGCTGTGCAAGTCTGATGCAGACCTGCGTCCCGCTCTGAAGAAGGCTGGCTTCCTCACCCGCGATCCTCGTATGAAGGAACGTAAGAAGTACGGTCTCAAAGCCGCTCGTCGCGCACCTCAGTTCAGCAAGAGATAATTTCTCTTACAAAATGCTCAAAAGCCCTGAAAACACTACGTTTTCGGGGCTTTTTATTTTGATGCTTCTGTTTGAGGAAATTTGATGCTCTTTATCCCCTTTTTAATGGGTTAACCATAGGGGAAAACTTGTTTTTGGACCCACAATGGGTTAAAAAATAGGGGAAAATTTGCCTTCTTTCCTCGTTTGGGGAAGCCTGTGCAGAGATCAATTTTTAACTCTTAGTGCTTTTGTTTCGGTTTGAATCTCTTTGACGAAGTTTATTCCCATATATTCCATATCATAAAGTTTAAGACCCAGTTGCCAGTCATGGTAGCTGGGTCTTTTTTTGTATCTGCTGATTCCATAGAACAAGAAAATGGAGGTTGTATGAAAAAAATTTTAGAAAAATTTCTCGGACCCTTATATTTTTGCCTTTCTCGTGTTCTACCCCTTGAGGGGATAAAACCTCTCAACTGCACCTTGACAATTAAATACACATTCATCAGATGCGTTCCTGTGCGGGAGGAAGAGCTCCAGCCGAATGAAGGTGCGCCAGAACCCCTGCCCATCCGGGTAATAACGGAAAGCAAGGTGGCGAGCGTTTTCGAACCATTCTGAAATATCCGACAGCTACGGATATGGCCATGAAACGCAACAGGGATAATGATACTTCTCTACGGAGGCGGCGGAGAACCCAGCGCGGGTGAGATTCCCATGGACCCGATTCGCTATCGGGCGTCTGATGATTTCCTTTTCTGCACTTGGGGTTCGAGAAAAAATTAAGTGCAGCGATCAAAGCCCAAAAACAAAATGCGTTTTGGGTTTTGATGGATCGTAACGATTCAAATATATAAGGAGGGAGGAAAAATCACATGAATGATTCTGCTGTAAGTATAGAAATGTTGAAAGACATTCTTGTTGATCTGGATTTTGAAAGCGTATATCCCTCGCTAACCGAAGCCGAGTTCTCATTGCTCGAACAAAACATTTTATCAGACGGAGAAGTAATAAGTCCTGTTATTGTTGTCCATGTGGACGACATAGGAACAGTACACTGCAACTTTGAAAATGGCAGAAGGCTGAGCCTTGTTCCCGGTGAGGATCATTTCCACAAACACGTTGAAAGAACCAGAGACGAAGCAAGATAAGGAGGGCGGTATGGACGACAAAAGAATGATCGGTGATTACACCGTTCTTAACTCCATGTATGTCGGACACAAGAAAATCGCCATTTGTGAAAACCAGAAAGCCGCCAAGAATGAACGGTATCTCTGCTGCTATATCGAAAATATAATTGTTTTTGAACGCTACACGGAGGCTCTTGTCAGCGATGATTTTGCTGAGATTGCCCAGGTGTTCGGTGAGCGTATCGCTTCCGCAGCGGAGGAAATCATCAAAGAAAACGAAAAAGCCAATGAGCAGGTCGGCGCAAACGCGGAGCTTACGGCTTCTGACTGCACTCCTGTAACGTGGGAAGATTCCATTGAGAATAAGGTCATTACTATCAAAGGAAATAACCTTCGCCCTGAGTTCCGTCACGCATCCCGCCAGTTGATGCTTTGTACGGGCGGTTTCGGTTCTCAAGCCAACGCCAGAGGCCGCATGTGCTACTGTATTTCCCTTTATGACGGAAGACAGACTTCCTATTACCGTTCCGATGTTCTCGGCGTAATCGAGGCGGAAAAGCTTCCTGAATGGGCGCAGAAAGGCTTGGAGAAGGCCAAAGAGATACACGAACAGGAAAAGAAACCGCCTAAAGAAAGGGATGAAGCAAGATGATCGAGTTTGAAAAAAGAGCGATGATCGAAGCGGAAGACAAATACACCTTCCGGCAGAGCTCGCAGATTTCCGGACAGACCGGTTTGATTGGTTATTTTCGTGCCGATATGGACACAGACGGTAACGGATTCTTTTCCAGTTGGAACGACTAGCGTAAAGATCTGAAAACCGACGAGTTCAAAGCGGAGTTTGATGAGGCCATCAATTCCCTCCGTGAAGAAGGCGACATCCTTCATAATCGTAAGGCTCTTGCAAGCTACTGTTACAGCACCCCTCAGAGCAAGATGCAGATCGAGCGGGACTACTACGGAGTCCGCGTTGACACCGAAAAATATGCCTATCTTCTGCGCCTGAATCCTAATAAGAGCGAGTACAACCTTTATTGCTACTGCTATGTGAAAGACTGGCTGGATGGTCACATGAAGGAAGCCGAAAGAGGTATCCGTTTCATTGACAGTCATTACAAGGAGCTGTTCCGAATCTCCGATGGCGGCAAGATCAAGATTCATTATTCTTGAAACGAGGATCAGGTCCGCACGTGCAGATATATCGACGACTACCATGTGGAGGTCGGAGATAACCTTTATCACATCTGCGAGTTTGCGGAACGGATGGAACAGAACGGCCACACTTAAGCTTTTGGCCCTTTCCACCTGCGAATATACCTATCCCAACGGTCGCTTCGTTGTCGTAGCGAAGAAGGTGTGACTTGTCTGCTCTGAAGGGAGGCGATGGCTTTGGGCAGGATAAAAACAAGAGAGCGTTAAGGATATCAAGATTCTTGATAAAGCGGCGGTTGTCTCCGAGCGCATGAAGACGGCGCTCGTCCGCTCCAAGGATCAGGCGGAAAACCTGATGGACGATGGGCAGATTTCCCCCTCCGAGTACGCGGAGGACAAAATCCGCTATGCCGCTGAGGATGTGACCGATCAGGTTTGGCACGAGGTCTCCGGCCAAACGAAAAAAGCCATTGAAAGGGGTAAGGAGGCACACCGGGAGCACCGCAACGAAAAGCGCATCCACAAAAATGAAGAACGGGTTCGCCGCTATGAGGAGGAGCTGCGTAGGGGCACGCCAAGCAGAACGCCGCGAGAGGAGGCTGCACGGCAAGCAGCACGGCAAAATACTGAGGCTACACGGACAAGCATCCGGAGCAGACGAAACCAGACCATCAAATCTGCGGAGCGTACCGAACGCACCATCAAGCAGTCTGCTCGCTCTGCCGGGAAACAGACCGTAAAAGCCGGTGCAAAGGGAACGGTAAAGTCAACGGAGAGGGCCGTAAAGACTGCGAAGGCTGCTATCAAAACTGCAGAGGCAACAGCGAAGGCAACGCAAAAGGCAGCGGCTGCAAAGGCTGCACAGAAAGCGGCGGAGATTGCCCGCCAGACTGCCATAGCCGCCTACAAAGCGGCTGTTGCGGCGGCGAAAGCTGTTGCGGCGGCAATCAAGGCCATCGCAGCGGCGATGAAAGCACTGGTTGCAGCCATCGCTGCCGGAGGCTGGGTCGCGGTCGTGGTCGTCGTGGTTATCTGCCTTGTTGCCTTGATTGCCTGCTCCTGCTTCGGTATTTTCTTTTCAAGCGAGGATACCGGCTCAGAAAAGACGATGCGGCAGGTCATTCAGGAAATCAACATGGATTACCAGAACGAGCTGGATGCCATTAAGGATTCCGTTGAATACGATGCGCTTGAAATGTCCGGTTCTCGGGCTGTGTGTGGCCAGAGGTGCTGTCGATCTATGCCGTCAAGACGACCTCCGATCCGGATAATCCCCAGGAGGTAGCAACGATCACTCCGGAAAAGGAACAGCTTCTGAAGGATCTGTTCTGGGAGATGAACGAAATCACCCACCGGACGGAAACAAAGACCGAGACGGTCATTGTGGAGACGGATGACGGCAATGGTAATATTCTTGAGGAAGAGGTTCAGGAGGCGATTACAACGCTCTATATCACCGTCAGCCACAAAACCTCAGATGAGATGGCTGCACAGTACGGCTTTAATGAGGATCAGAAGCAGCAGCTTGCAGAACTGCTTGCACAGGACAGCAGCATATGGGCGGCGGTGCTTTACGGAATCTATGGAGTGGATGACCAAATCGTTGCCGTGGCGCTGTCGCAGGTGGGCAATGTGGGTGGCGAACCCTATTGGTCATGGTACGGCTTCGGCAGCCGTGTGGAGTGGTGTGCCTGCTTCGTCAGCTGGTGCGCGAACGAATGCGGCTATATCGACACCAGCGTTATTCCGAAGTTCGCAGGCTGTGTCAACGGTGTCCAATGGTTCCGGGAGCGTGGGCAGTGGGCGGATAACGCCATGGAGCCCTCGCCCGGCATGATTATCTTCTTCGATTGGGATAATAAGGGCAACTCTGGCCCGCAGGACGGTCAGTCCGATCATGTCGGTATCGTCCAGAAGGTCGAAAACGGCATCGTCTACACCATTGAAGGCAACTCCGGCGACAGCTGCCGCGTCAATCAGTACCCGGTTGGCTATTATGAAATTCTCGGATATGGCGTAGTCGCCGACTAAGCAGAACACGGTGTCACCCTTCGTCGGGTGGCACCGTGTTTTTTTTCATTGATTTTTGTATTTGTCCATTTCCTGAAGCATTTTATAGAGTTGCTTCTGCTCTGCCACGTTCTTAGAGGCAACTAAGTCATAGCATTTGGCCGCAATGTTGTTGCTGCCGCTCTTTCCCAACTTATCGAATAGCTCGGACAGGGAAATATCCATAGCTGATGCAATCTTCTCAACACTTTCCAAAGTGGCGTTTTTCTCACCACGTTCCAATTGCCCGATATATGTGGGATGGCAGCCGGCAAGTTCGGCTAGCTTTTCCTGGCTGAGTCCTTTTTGCGTCCGGTAGTTTCTGATGCGTTGCCCAATGATCTTTGCGATATCACTCATTCCCCTCGCCTCCATATATAGTCTATAAATATTGCAATTGCTTTGCAATAGACTATTGATATCCATACGGCGAAGTGATATACTATAAATATTATATAGCCAAAAACTGTGTTTATAGTATTTGGATATTATGAGGAAGAAGATTGAAGAATAAAAAAGTGAGTGCCAAAAATGAACTGCCCCCCATTTGTTAGACAGTATGGTATACTATCTAACAAGTGGGGTGT
>ERZ827423.1439-NODE-1439-length-23324-cov-9.746487_pt1 | contig 23324 bp, 25 predicted proteins | sample MGYA00519775_ERZ827423 | MGnify/ENA primary metagenome ERZ827423 (study PRJEB31778, sample SAMEA3449296) | human gut metagenome | biome: human gut; feature: human-associated habitat; material: faeces | place: United Kingdom | collected 2010/2012 ...
TTCTCGGAACTCCTGCGGCAACGCCTGTCGGAAACAGGTTCAATAAGAAATGGTGTGAGAGGATGATCTTCCCGATGCGAAAGCTTTTGCTCGGCAGGTACAGCGCAGTCATTTTTCTGGATGAAGAGGACGCCTATTTGCTCGACGGTATTTACGACGAGCTGCGGCGCAAGGACACGGCGCGGCTGATTCTCGACATCGCCGGCGTCACCCTGCCGGACGACGAGCTTTACATAGAACTGTTTGAAAAGGAGGGGCGAAACATCCTGTTCGTCACCGCCGGAGACGACGGCGACGGCTGCCTCGTCTACCGGTTTGACAACGCCGATAATCTGATGGACGCCGTCCACTCGGTAAAGAGCCGTTTGCAGGCGCCGGACAATTCCGAGCTGTATGAATACCGCGGCGGGCTGTATCTGCTGCTGACGCCTCCATACGGCATCAAGCCAGAACAGCTCCGCGAATTCGGCGACGGCGTCGCCCGCCCCCGCGATTTCCGCGCTTATCTGCGCGAGTATGGGCGGCTTCTCTCGTCCCCCGCCGCGCTCAGCGAGCTGGCGACACATTTTTGACCGCTCTGCGTATCTGTTCGCTGGAAACCGCAGCCGCACGCATCTGAGAAGCCCAGCAGACGCCGCGAGTCAACGCGATTGAAATGCCGGCGCACAGATTGCGGCGGCTTTTCTGCCGGCGGGAAGATCCCGATCGTCTCTCCGCCGGCGGCCAGAAACGGTCTGACCGGCGCGGAGCCGCCGGAACGGATTTCCGCAGCCGGATCAGCGGCGAAGCTTCGCCGCGGTTTTATTCGACGCGGCCGGTCTGAATGACCCGCTCCGCCTCCGGGCGCGTCGGGCATGACGAGGCGCCGCCAAGCCTTGCGACGCTCAGCGAGCCGCAGGCGTTGCCGTAACAGAGCGCCTTCTCAATCGACAGCCCCGACAAAAACGCGCAGAGAAAGCCCGCGTTAAACGAATCGCCCGCGCCGGTCGTATCCTTGACGTCGACCTTTTTCGCGGGGCAATAGCCCTCCTCGCCGTCAAGCGTTGCAAAGACCGCGCCCTGAGCGCCCATCGTGACGACCATGCGGCGGATCTGCGCGCCGCGAATTTTGTCGCGCAGGATGGGAAGCATTTCGTCGGGCGAGAGGCCGTCGTAATTTTCCGAAAACAGGATGCCCGCTTCCTGCTGGTTGCAGATGAAGCAGTGCACCGAGCGCAGAAAGTCGCGCCGCTCGATGGCGATGCTCATGTTGGACACGACCGCGTAGACGGGCTTACGGTGCTTTTCCGCCAGCGCGAACGTGCGCTTGACGATGTCCTTTTCCATGTCGATCTCGAGCAAAATGCTGTCGGCCTGCGAGAAAATTTCGTCGCCCTGCTCGTCGAGAATGCCGACGATAGGGCTCAGGTCGGGGCGCTTGGAGATCGACGCGGTCACGTCGCCCGTGTTGTCGAAGATCGCAAGCCACATGCCCATGCCGTCGGGCATTGTGCGGATGTAGCGCGTGTCGACCTTGTGGCTCTGGAGCTTTTTGACGACGTCCGCGCCCGCGCTCGTGTTGTCGACAAGGCTCACGAACGTCGGGCGCAGCTCGACGTTCGCGATGTCCTCGACGATGTTGCGGCTCACGCCGCCGTGCACCTGCACGACGCGGCCCGCGTTGCGCCCGCCGGGGATGTAGGAAGAGAGGGGATAGCCCTTGATATCGACAAACACCGCGCCCATCACGACAATACTCATGGAAACGTCCTCCGAAGTTAAGTGTTATACTCAGTATACCATGCTTTTTAGGGATTGCAAAGCGGAGAATATAAGGGGGAACGGGGCGAACCGACCGGTTCGCCCCGTTCCTATGAGAGAAAAGAGAGTGGAGAGCAAGTTAATCCTTGATGCGCGCCTTCTGCGCCTCGACATTGCGAATGGCGAAGAGCGTGCCGACCGTCAGAACGACGCCGATGGCGAGGCAGACGATCCAGTTCTGGATAAAGCCCGCGAGCACAAAGCACACAAAGCTCAGGCACGCGACCGTGATGGCATAGGGCAGCTGCGTGGCGACGTGGTTGACATGCTCCACCTGCGCACCGGCGGAGGACATGATGGTCGTGTCGGAGATGGGGGAGCAGTGGTCGCCGCACACGGCGCCCGCGCAGCAGGCGGAAATACCGATGTAGAGCAGCGCGCTGTCGCTGGGGAAGATGGCTGTGACAATGGGGATCAGGATGCCGAACGTGCCCCAGGACGTGCCGGAGGCAAAGGCCAGCACGCACGCGACAAGGAAGATGACGGCGGGCAGCATATTGTAAAGGCCCTCAGAGGCAGCGTACATCAGATCGTGCACATAGTCTGCGGCACCCAGCGCGTTGAGCGTGGTCTTGAGGGAGACGGCCAGTGTCAGGATGATGATCGGGGAGATCATGGCCTGGAAGCCCTTGGGGATGCAGCCCATAGCCTCGCGGAAGCCGACGACGCGGCGGGCGACGAGGTAGATGACCGTGAGCACCAGCGCGATGATGCCGCCCCAGGGGAGGCCGACGAACGCGTCCGTGTTGCCGAACGCACCGATGAAGTCGCCGGCGTAATCGGTGCAGCCGGACGTGTCAGCGCCGAAGAAGCCGCCGACGTAGAGCATGCCGATGGTGCAGAGGATGATGAGCATAATGACGGGAATGACAAGGTCGATGACGCGGCCCTTGGGGTTGGCGTTCTCCTCGGTGCTGCCGGCGCTGCCGGAGAGGTCACCCGTATTGCGGGCGCGTTCTTCAAAGCCGCGCATCGGGCCGTAGTCGAACTTGAGCAGCGTGAGCGTGATGATGAAGACGAATGTCAGAAGGGAATAGAAGTTATAGGGAATGGCGCGGATGAAGAGCTGGATGCCGGAAATGCCGGTGTCGAGGTCTTCGGCCGTGGAGGACACGGCGGCCGCCCAGGACGAGATCGGTGCGATCATGCACACGGGAGCGGCAGTGGCGTCGATGAGGTAGGCGAGCTTGGGACGAGAGATCTGGTGGCGGTCAGTGACCGGACGCATGACCGAGCCCACGGTCAGGCAGTTGAAGTAGTCGTCGATGAAAATGAGGATGCCGAGGATGAACGTCGCAAGCTGCGCGCCCACGCGGGTGTGGATGTTCTTTTCCGCCCAGCGGCCAAAGGCCGCGCTGCCGCCTGCTAAGTTGACAAGCGCCACGATGATGCCGAGCAGGACGAGGAAGAGAAAGATGCCCGCGTTGTCCGCGATCGCGGCGATGATGCCATCGTTGACGATCATGTCGATCGTGGCGACGGGGGCAAAGTCGCAGGCGAAGAGCGCGCCGATCACGACGCCGATAAAGAGAGACGAGTACGCCTCCTTGGTGATCAGCGCCAGCGTGATGGCGATGATGGGGGGCACGAGCGCCCAGAAGGTTCCGACAAATTGCATGATGTTTCTCCTTTCCTGTGCTACAAAACACAGAGCAAAAAAATTAAGCCATGATTTCCATCATGACTTAACACAAAAACATCAAACAACCGATGTGAAACACATCAAGGCTCCTGATCGCGTCGATCATGACAGCACTCCGTCCTTCCGGACGACAGTCCGCCGGGTATTTCCCGACGACCCAAGTATCGACAAAACAGGGATTTTATCGACCCTTCGGCGGCGTCCCCTTCCGCACCCCACGGTCTCCTGCCGTTTTGTTGGGGGCTACTCATGTCAGCCGCGCCTCTATCAAGACTTATGAAATTGCTTGCAGTATACACCTTTTTTCGATTCTGTCAAGCAAGAAAAGCATGCTTTGCCGAAAAATGGCTAAAAATTATACGCATGAGCGTAAAACGGAAAAGTTTCGGAGCGATTTTTGTGGAAAACAGAGAGAGCTTACGCCCCGCAGTAGGCGAGCTTGAGCAGGCGGCAGAAAAGCTTGCTCCACGTGAGGTGCGGTATGCTCTCGCCCGCGAGCAGCGGGAGCGACGCGACCGGCGTGCCGTCTGCGTCGAAAATATCGAGCGTGCCGAGCGGTTCGCCCTCCTCGACGGGCGCATCAATGCTCTCGGGCAGCGAGACGGCCTGCGTCAGGCCGTTTGCACGGCTCTTTTCGAGAAGCAGGGCGTTTTCGCTCGTCAGAACGCTCTGCACCGTCTTCTGTGTGCCGAGTGTCACGGGTACGGCGGGCAGCGGCGATTCGGGAGTGACGGTGACGAGCGAGTACGCCGCAAAGCCGTAATTCAAAAGCGCTTTGGCATCGGAAAAGCGCTTGTCGCTCGTGCTGCCGCCCAGGATGACCGCGATGAGCTCCATGCCGTCCTTTTCCGCGGTCGCGCTGATGCAGTATTTGGCCGAATCGGTCGAGCCGGTCTTGAGCCCCGTCGCGCCGGGGTAAAAGCGCACGAGCTTGTTGGTGTTGACGAGCATGGACGCCCCACCGCGCAGCGAGTCCATCCAGATCGTCGTAAAGCGGCGGATGTCGGGATGGCGCCAAATGAGCTCGCGCGACATAAGCGCGATGTCGTAGGCCGAGGTGACATGCCCGTCCGCGGGCAGGCCCGTGCAGTTGACAAAGTGCGTGTCGTTCATGCCGAGCTCTTTGGCCCGCTCGTTCATGCGCGCGACAAACGCTTCCTCGCTGCCTGCCAAGTGCTCGCCGAGCGCGACGGCCGCGTCGTTGCCGGAGACGACGCACACGGCCTTGATGAGGTCTTCGACGCGCATCTGCTCGCCCTCTTTGAGCCAGATCTGGCTGCCGCCCATCGATGCGGCGTGCGCGCTGCCTGTGACGGTGTCGTCATACGAGAGTGCGCCGGAGTCGATGGCCTCCATGGTTAAAAGCAGTGTCATCACCTTCGTCACGCTCGCGGGCTCGCGCGGCGTGTGTTCATCCTTGGCAAAGAGCACCGTGCCGGTCTGCTTTTCCATCAAGAGAGCGGAGGGGGCGTCGAGCGTGAGCTCGTCGGCGCGCACGGGCACGCACAAAAGCAGCGCGAACAGCAGGATCATCGGGAACATTCGTTTCATGGCGGAGCTCCTTTCTTCGTTTGGCAAAGAATATGAAAGAATCAGCGACAACATGAATATTTCACCTTGAAATGACACGAAGAATATGATATACTCCATCCAATCGCAGGGTTGGTATATCGGTATTACAGCGGCTTCCCAAGCCGTTAAGGCGGGTTCGACTCCCGTACCCTGCTCCAAAAAAGAGAGACACGCGCAGGCGTGTCTCTCTTTTTTGGAATCCGTGGGAGATGAAAAAGCACAGGGGCAAGTGAATTGCCCCTGTGCAAATGCTTTTGCACAGCAAAAGCATTTTACGGCGCAAAAGCGCCGAGGGGAACGGAGTGGGTAGGAGTGCCTGCGCCGATTGGTGGTGCGCAGCACTGTTGCCGCGGAGCGGCAATGCGCGATGGAGTGCTGCGTCGATTGAGACTGCGGGGCGCTCTTGCCCTGTCGGGCAATTCGCGATGGGGTGCAGTTCTAATGATGATGAATGCTGCGCCGATTGATAGCGCGGGGCAAAACACGATGATTATTTTTCGGCAGAGGTATCGTCTTTGGGCGACGAGGGTTTGCCTTGGGCGGTCAGAATGCAGGTGAGGACAAAGGCGGCGTAGAGGATGGCGCGGATGCGGCAGGGGGATTTGCTAAAAGAAAAGAGATAAAATTCCGATAATTCTGATGATGGCTGCGCAGCCGAAGGCCAGCAGCAGGGCTTGCAGAATGAAGCGGAGACAAGGGCGGAAGGTGAGCGGTTCTTCCGCGGAAAGATGGGGATCCGTGATTTTGCCTGGCAGGTTACTCATGGGCTCTCTCCTTATCATCTCTCTTTATTGGGGAAATGCTTGCTTTTAGTATACGAAGCTCTTGACTGCCGGTCAAGAGGCGGGGAGGTACTCGCTGGCGGGATGAAGATCTGTGATGTTGTAGCGTGGCAGGTGGTAGAGGGAGTCGCCGTAGCGGGCAGTGCCGTAGACGCCGGAGAGTGTGACGGCAAAGTGCTGCTGCAAAAACGGTTCGGCCCACAGCTCCATCTTGCCGAGAGGATACGTGAACGTCGTGACGTTCTGGCCGGTTTCGAGTTCGATGCGTGTGATGCTCGTTTGCAGGTCGGCGGAGATGCGCGAGATGTAAGTCTCCTCGTCCTCGCCGCTTTTGCGCTCGATGCCGGGCGCATCGGGGCGGATGTGGCAGTCGTTCGTGTGCGAGGCAAACTCGACAAGGCCGCTTTTTGCCATCTCGCGGCACTCATCCCAGGTGAGAAAACCGTCCGCTCTCTCGTCGATGCGGGAAGTGATGAGCGAGATGGCCGCCTTTGCGCCGTATTCGCGCAGGATGGGAAAAGCGAGGGTATAGTTGCTCTCATATCCGTCGTCAAAGGTCAGCAGTACCGCCTTTTGCGGAAGCGGCGAGCCGTCGTCGAGCTGACCGGCAGCCAGTTCGCGCGGCAGGACTGTCGTATAGCCGTTATCGCGCAGGAAGTCGAGGTCGCGCCGCAGCGCGGAGACGGTCATGGTGTAGTCTGCCGCCTGAGACGCATTTTCCGTAAAGTTGTGGTATTCCAGCACGTAAAAGCGCCAGTCGGGCGCGGGCTTTGCGGCGTCTCCCTTGGGAGAGCGCACCGGCGCGGCAAGGGCCTCGGGCATTGCGCGGCGGTCGAAGTGCGGCGGACGCACGGGGACGGCCTGTGCGCTGTGCGCCTGCTGAAAGAGCGAAACGGCGAGGACGATGACGAGCACGCGCGCGAATAATTTCAGCAGCGACATCATGCCGTAGGAAAAAAGATTGATGCGGCGCATACGCCTCACCTCCTCTGCGCCCTTTGTCTATATTAGACGCAAAAAAAGAAGAAAAGTTTCCGCGGGCGGCGGAACGGTGCAAGAAAATCTTTACAGGCGAAAAATTTGCGTTATCTTAATACAAGATCAAGAGCGCCGCCGAACGGGGGAAGCCCGGTTCGGCGGCTTTTTGTGTTTGTGTGTCAGGAGGAAAGATAAAATGATCGGTGTGATCGTCAACGTGCTGGCGGTGGCGCTGGGCGGCGTTCTGGGAACGGTGTTCAGCAAAAAGCTCTCCACCCGCTTTACCACAGAGCTCAACAAGGTGTTCGGCGTGTGCGCCATCGGCATGGGTATCAGCTCAGTGCCGCTGATGCAGAACATGGGCGCGGTGACATCGCTCGTGGCGGTGCCGCAGGCGGCGGTGTTTTTTGCGCTGTTTTTCGCCGCCAAGGCGATCTATCCGCTCACGACGCCGACGATGATCGGCGACTTCAAGGCCTGCGGCGGCTTTCTGCTCATCGCAACGGGCTGCCGCATCGCCGAGATGCAGGACTTCCCCGTGGCGGACATGATCCCGGCGATGGTGCTCGTGATGCCGCTGAGCGCCCTATGGACAAATTACATCGCGCCGCTTCTCTGAGCGCATGGAAAAAAGCACCGCTGCCCAAAAAGGCGGCGGTGCTTGCATTTTTGCGTTATGTAAATTATAATGAAGCAGATCATTGACAACAGACGGAGGCAAACACATGAAAAAGGTCGCATTGGTCACCGGCTCGTCCCGCGGCATCGGCCGCGCGGTCGCGGCGGAGCTCGCGCGGGACGGCTATGCCGTGTGCATCAATTACTATGAACGAAAGGACAAGGCTGACGAGCTTGTCGCGCTGCTGCGCGCCGAAGGCCGCGAGGCCATCGCCGTGCAGGCGGACGTGTCAAAGCGCAGCGAGGTGAACGCCATGGTCGCGCAGTGCGAGCGCGAGCTCGGTAAGATCACGCTGCTCGTGAACAACGCAGGCGTCGCCGGTCAGGCGCTCTTTCAGGATGTGACGGACGAGATGTGGGAGCGCTACTTCGGCGTGAACTTAAACGGTGCGCGCAACACCATTCAGGCGGTGCTGCCGAACATGCTGCACGAAAAGAGCGGCTGCATCGTGAACATTTCGTCGATCTGGGGCCAGCACGGCGCGTCGTGCGAGGTGACGTATTCCTGCACGAAGCACGCGCTCATCGGCCTGACGCGCTCGCTCGCGATGGAGCTGGCGCCGAGCGGCATCCGCGTCAACTGCGTTGCCCCCGGCGTCATCGAGACCGATATGGTCAAGGTACTGGGCGAGGAAACGCTCAAGGACCTTGCCGAGCAAACGCCGCTCGGCCGCCTCGGCAAGCCCGAGGACATCGCCGCGGCGGTCGCGTATCTCGCGTCTGACAAGGCGTCGTTCGTCACGGGCCAGGTGCTCGCGGTGGACGGGGCATTCGTGCTCTGAGTCAGCGCCCTGTGCTGCCAAAGCCCCCCTCGCCGCGCACGGTCTCGGGAAGGGTGTCGACCTCTTCAAATTCCATCGGCAGAAACGGCAGCAGCACGAGCTGGGCGACGCGGTCGCCGTGGCGCACGGTGCGCTCTTCGTTGCTGTCGTTGTGCAGGGCGACGAAGCATTCGCCGCGGTAGTCACTGTCGATGACGCCGAGGCAGTTTGCCGGACGGAGGCCTTGCTTGGAAGCTAAGCCGCTTCTGGCGACAACTGCGCCGAACGTGCCCTCCGGCAGGGCAAAGGAAAGACCGGTCGGCAGCATAGCCGTCGCGTGCGGCGGGATGATGAGCTCTTTGTCGCCGTCCAGGCAGGCGTAAAGGTCATAGCCGGCGGCGAAAGCGGAGCCGCGCGTGGGGAGCTTTGCGCCCTCGCGCAGCAGCTTGATCGAAACGTTGGACATGGGGAAGATCCTCCTCTTTTTTGCATGCGAAACATTATAAAGCCTGCGCAAAAGAAAAGCAAGCACGGTGCAAAAAGGGAGGATCTGGCATAAGAATAAGAATTTTCCCTTGCCAAACAGGGGGAGTTCTGCTATTATACTATGATGTAATGTTTCCGCCTGATGCAGGCGCTTACAAAACGACAACCTTTTTTGGAGGCTCGGATAGATGGCAAAAAACAACGATAAGCGGGCAGAACGCATGGCCAGAAGCAATCGCAACGTCAATCGTGCGATCACGGTGCTCATGGCCGGCGTCATTGCTGAATTTTATCTTTTGATGGTGAACAACTACTATGTCAAAGGCGGCGTCGGTCAGGTGCTGACGATGATGACTGTGCTTCAGGTCATCGACTACATCGGCTGTGCGCTGTTCGGCGCGGGCCTTGTCGTCTGGCTGATGCGCAAAAAGTGGACGCGCTTCGCGCCCGCCGCGCCGTGGCTCTTATGCATCGGCTTTTTCTTCGCCGTGTCGTCGATCCTGATGCTCAAGGTCTACCCGCAGGGCACGACGATGATGTGCGTGATCGTGCCGGTCGTGATGCTCATCGGCATCGTGTTCCTGCTCTATCCGCGTGAGTTTTCCGTGCAGGCCGTGGGCCTGACGGCGTCGCTGATGGCGATGTACCTCATCCACCGCGGCAGCGGGAGCGACACGTGGGGCGGCATCGTCACCGGATGCAGCATCCTCGCGATCTGCGTGGTCGCGGTGCTTGGTGTCGCTGTTTTCAAGGCGGGCAAGAACGACGGCAAGCTTAAAAAGCTCGGCGATCTTCGTATCGTGTCGCAGGACGGCGACTACAAGATCATTTACGCTGTGCTCGCCGTGTGCGCACTGGCCATCGTGGCGGCGCTCGCCGTCAGCAGCATCGCCTACTACGGCCTCTGGGTGCTGGCGATTGGCACATTCCTCCTCGCGGTGTACTACACGGTGAAAATGATGTAAAGAAATCAAAAGAAAGGCGAGTCCATTTGGACTCGCCTTCCTTTTTTGCTTTTTATATGTCGCGACGTCCTTCTAAAGCCCGCATCAGCGTCGCGTCGTCGGCGAATTCGAGGTGGCCGCCGACGGGGATGCCGTAGGCAAGGCGCGTGACGCGCACGCCGAACGGCCGCAGCAGGCGGGCAAGGTACATCGCCGTCGCCTCGCCCTCGGTGTCAGGATTCGTGGCCATGATGACCTCTTCGATGTTCCCCTGCGCCACGCGGTCGAGCAGCGGCTTAATCTCCAAATCGTCGGGCCCCACATGGTTCATCGGCGAGATGACGCCGTGCAGCACGTGGTAGCGGCCGTTGTATTCGCGCGCGCGCTCGATGGCGACGACGTCGCGCGGGTCGGCGACGACGCAGATGACATGTTCATCACGCTTCGGCGACGAGCAGATAGGGCAGAGGCCGCCGTCCGTCAGATTGCGGCAGACGGGGCAGAACGTGACGGTGCGCTTGGCGTCGACGATGGCATCGGCAAAGGCCTTGGCCTCCTCTTCGGGCAGGCTCAGCACGAAAAACGCGAGCCGCTGTGCGCTCTTGCTGCCGATGCCGGGCAGGCGCGCGAACTGCTCAACGAGCTTTTCGAGCGCCGCGGGAAAGTATTCCATGGACTTAACCTCTCAGCTCTTTGATCTTGGCGGGGATATCCGCGGCCTTGTAGACGGCGGAGCCCGCGACGAGCACGTTTGCGCCCGCCTCGATGCAGGTTTTGCACGTCACGGCGTCGACGCCGCCGTCGACCTCGAGCTCGCAGTCAAGGTTTCTCTCGTCGATGTAGCGGCGGATGGCGGAAACTTTCGGCATCATATCGGCCATGAACTTCTGCCCGCCAAAGCCGGGCTCGACGGTCATCACGAGCACGATGTCGCACTTGTCAAGAAACGGCAGCACGGCCTCAGCGCGGGTGTTGGGCTTCAAGACGACGCCGGCCTTTTTGCCCTTGGCGTGAATTTTGTCGAGCGCGAGGTGGATCTTCTCCGGCGTGTCGGCCTCGACATGACAGGTGACGAGGTCCGCGCCCGCGTCGCAGAACTGGTCGACATAGCGCTCAGGCTGCACGATCATCAGGTGCACGTCGATGGGCAGCGCCGTGCGCTTGCGGATGGACTGGAGCACAGGGATACCGATGCTGATATTGGGGACGAAGCAGCCGTCCATCACGTCAAAGTGGACGTAGTCGGCGGTGGCAATGGCCTCGACGCCGGCGCCGAGCTCGGCAAAGTCGGCGGAGAGGATGGACGGTGCGATCTTGACGGACATGATAAGAATCCTCCTGCGAAAATTTTCTTATTTTTTATTGTAGCAAAGCGCAGGAACAAAAGCAATGCAAAAAAATGTAAAAGACACTTGACATTTCACTCGCGCAGTGTTATCCTCACAGATGTAAAGCGAACTTGACTTTGAAAAACGGAGAGAAGCGATGAAAAACCACATTGAAGAGAGAAGAAAGGCGCGCGGCATGACGCAGCAGCAGTTGGCGTCGGAACTCGGCGTCTCGCGCCAGACGATCATTTCGCTCGAGAACGGGAAGTACAATCCGTCTATCCTACTGGCGCACAGCATCGCGCGGCTCTTTGGCGAGCGGATCGAGGACATTTTCATTTTTGAGGAGGAAGAGGCATGAAGGGTATGAATTTACAGGAGCAGAAAAAGTGCGGCATTCTGGTGACCGTCATCGGGCTTGTGATGTTTGCCATCGGATTTCTGCTCGGTGATGCGCATATGGACGATTTTTATAACGGCCTCGGCTGCGGCCTCTTTGTCTGCGGCGCGGTGCGGCTGCTGCGTGTTTACCGCCTGAGCCGCGACCCGGAAAAGGCGGCGGATTATGACGCGATGCTCAAGGACGAGCGCACGATGTATGTTGCGAACAAGGCGCGCAGCTTGACGTTTTTCATCTGTGTCTATGCCCAGCTCGCGGCGGGACTGCTGGCGCTTTTAGTGTTCAAGCAGCCAATCATCGGGCAGGTGCTGTGTCTTGTGACCTGCGCGCAGTCGCTTATTTTTTGTGGGACTTATTGGTACTACAATAAGAAGTATTGAAGGCAGCGCGGGGGGCTGCTTCTGTCCCCACAGCGTGTGGGGACGCGGCAAAGGGGGATATTCTCTTTCTCGGAAAGAGAATATCCCCCCTTCATTCGTGCAGCGCCGTAGGCGCTGCGATTTTGATCTTGTGCAAGAAAAATTGCAAACTTGTAAACCTTTATGAAATTTATAGGTTGACAATAGGCGGGCGTCATGTTATGATGAGCCCAGTTTTTTTGAGAAAAGGGAGGATCACCATGAAAAACATCAAAACAAGAGACCTGATCTACTGCGCGCTGTTCGCCGCGCTGACGGCTATCGGCGCGTTCCTGCACTTCCAGCTTTTCCAGGCGACGATCACGCTGCAATTCTTCTTCACGGCGATGGCAGGATTGCTTCTGGGCGCAAAGCTCGGCGCGCTGTCGCAGCTTCTCTACGTGGTACTCGGCCTTGTCGGTGTGCCCATCTTCGCGGCGGGCGGCGGCTTTGGCTATATCTTCAACCCCACGTTCGGCTTCCTGCTGGGCCTGATCCCCACGGCGTGGGTCATCGGCAAGATCGCCGAAAAGGACCGCTCTGTGCCGCGGCTTCTGCTCGCGTGCTTTGCAGGTCTCGCGGTGCTGTACCTTGTGGGCCTTCCCTATATCGCGTTGATCGTCAACGTCTACAAGGGCGGCAACGTGAGCGGGATGACGCTCGCCACGGCCTACATGCTGCCCTATCTTCCCGGCGACTGCCTCAAGATCGTCGTGAGCGTGATCCTCGCGCCTCGCATCCTGAAGGCCATGGAGCGCAATTCATAAAAAATTCATCAAAATGTTGCATTTGCAACTTCTATAAAGCCGGTAAAATGTGGTAGACTAACGCCAGTGAAAGGCAAGCAAAACAACTCACATTTCAAGATAAACTTTATGGAGGTAGCAATTATGAAAAAGTGGCTTTGCAAGGTTTGCGGTTATATCTATGAAGGCCCCGAGGCTCCTGCGGAGTGCCCCGTGTGCCACGCCAAGAGCAACATGTTCGAAGAGGTCAAGGGTGAGCTCAAGCTCGCTGCCGAGCACGAGTTCGGCGTTTACGGCAAGACCGTGAAGAACAACCCCGACATCTCCGAAGAGGACAAGAAGTATATCTTTGACCAGCTGATGGCCAACTTCAACGGCGAGTGCAGCGAAGTCGGCATGTACCTCTGCATGGCGCGCGTTGCGCACCGCGAGGGCTATCCCGAGATCGGCCTGTATTGGGAGAAGGCCGCCTATGAAGAGGCGGAGCACGCCGCGAAGTTCGCCGAGATGCTCGGCTCCGACCTCGAGCCCAACATGAAGGCAAGCACGAAGGACAACCTCAAGTGGCGCGTCGACTGCGAGTTCGGCGCCACGAGCGGCAAGTTTGACCTCGCCCTGTGCGCGAAGAAGAACGGCCTCGACGCCATCCACGACACCGTGCACGAGATGGCCCGCGACGAGGCCCGTCACGGCCGTGCCCTCAAGGGCCTGCTTGAAAGATACTTCAAGTAAACCGAAACCGCAGCAATTCCGAGCTTATTGAGAGAGGAGCAGGGAAACCTGCTCCTCCCTCTTTTTCCCGTGACCGCCGCCGCGCTGAGCGAAGAAGATTCCCACCAAAACGGAGAGTAAAACGAATGAAGTCCAACAAAATGCTTATGAAACAAAACAACGCAGGCTTTACGCTGGTGAACGTGCTGATCGTGATCGCGGTCATCGCCATACTGAGTGTGGGCGCATACCCGGTATTCTCAACTCTGATCGAGAAAAGCTGGGAGGCGGCGGACATTTCCGGCGTGCGCTCGGCATTCGACCACGTTTCCGCGGAGGCGCTGATGGGGAATAAGACAGCCACCGTTACGGTCGATCTGAAGCAGAAGCAGGCGGATTGGCAGTCGATGGACCCTGTGAACATCCGCGGGATCATCCACTACAAGGGTGCGGACGACACGAACAACTGGAAAGGCGTTGCGTCGCCGGGCGGAAACTGCGTCGTTTCCTACGAGGAAGACGTCGGCGTGGTGCTCACATGGAGCGGCGAAGCGGCTGCCAAGCCCCAATATCCGTTTGACACCAGTGTGAAGGACTATTTTTCGCTGCTCTACAATACCGATTTCTGGAAGGACGGCAGCCTCAAGACCACTAATTTTGAGTTTGATTCCCGCTGCCCGGGCTCAAAATACATCCCCTCTCTTGAGAAGGAGCTTGAGAAGCTGAACAACAGCCTCTTGCAGCAGGAAAACTGCACCTGGGCATTTCTGGGAAATCCCTATGACGGTCGGGAAAGCGAGCGCTATCTCTTCTGGACCTCTCTCAACACGAATGAAGTCGGCGGCGGCGTGAAAATCCCCGTGATTATTCAGACCGGTGACGGGAAATACTATGTTTCCCACACCACGACCGGAGAGCGGGAAAACAAGGACGGCAAGTATATTGCGGTCTCAAAGCACCTCTACAACGACCAGCAGTACAAGTCGGTCTTGAAGGCGGGAGAAAAATACGACTCCCTGACGGCCGCCTATGTCGCATATTTGCTCGCGCTTGAGGAATACGAAAAGAGCGCCCTCGATTCAAACTGACCGGCCGTGCACCCAAAAGGAAAGGCGGATAAGAATGAACGTGATGATGACGGGACGGAGACGCTGCGCGCTCGCGCTTCTGCTTGCCGCCCTCGTACTGAGCGGCTGCGGCAAAAAGGACGCGCCCGACGCGCCCGAGCAGACGGCGCAGACGGCGGCGTACAGCAATCTCAGCGACGAAGCGTCTAAGGAGCTGCTTTCAGAGCTTTTCGCGGACGCGGGGATCGCAGCGGAGCGGGCGGACAAATTCTTTGCCTGCCTTGACCAGTTCAACGGCAGCGTCAAAGCGGAATGGCTGACGGACGGCTTTGAAACGGCAGCCCCCACGGAGACAAAGTACGACCCCTATGAGATGCAGGAAATGTGGATGGAGCGGCAGGGGGACTTCCCCGGCTACAACTGCCGCATCACGGCGTATGAGCTCATGGGAGATCGCATCACCGCCGGCGAAGATCAGCCGGACACCAACGGGGAAGACTGGCTCTTCATGGACCTTGAAACGCTCAAGCGCGACCCGGACGCGCTCTGCGGAAAGAGCACGGCAGACTTCTGCGCCCTGTTCGCGCCGGTGGAGGCGGCGGACTCAACGGACTCTTCCGTGCAGGCGGAGACCCTGCGCAAGGGCTGGGCGGCGCGCGGCGTCACCTTCTCAGACGGCGGGTGCAGCATGATCTCCGTCGTCTTCCACGACCGTTTTTCCGAAACGGAGAATACGCTCTTCATCGGACACGTCGGCGTGCTCCTTCCCGCCGGGGACGATGGGCTTTATTTTGTCGAAAAGGTCGCCTTTCAGGAGCCGTACCGCCTGACGAAGTTTGAAAGCCGCGCCGCGCTCAAAAGCTATCTCATGGCAAAGTACGACACCGGCTGGGGACAGGATACGACGCCTCCGTTCCTCATGGAAAACGACGTCCTGATGGACGGAGAAGCAGCGCAGTAAACGCATGAAAACCGCAAACGCCCGCCATTGCACCTCCGATGGGTGCGGTGGCGGGCGTTTTCCCGTCCGCGCTTTCCGGTATGCGCGCGCCGCGCGCCGCATACTCATAGGGGAGAAAAGGGGGACGGGGCATGAGGAAAAAGGGATGCTTGCTGCTCGCGGCGCTTGCGCTGCTGCTCGTGGGCTGCGGGGAAAAGACACAGAAGAGCGCGGAGGACTTGCAGGCGCGCTATGCGCAGATGCAGGGCTATGAGGCGATCGTGGAGACCGCCGTGCCGCGCGAGGACGAGACGCTGCACTATACGCTCTCGCTCGAACATTCAAATGGGGAGACGAGGGCGGCGGTGCTCGCGCCGGAGGAGCTCACGGGCGTCGGCGCGGTGCTTGAGGGCGACAAGCTGACGCTGACGTTCGACGATCTGGTGCTGGACGTGGGCACGCTCTCGCCGCGCGTTTCGGCGCTTTCCTGCGTGCCGCTCGTGCTGCAAAACTTCCCGAAAGTGTATCTCGACAGCTCGGGTGCGGAAACACTCGGGGACGTCGATACGCTGCGTGCCGATTTTTCGCTGACGCTCAGCGGCGAAACGCTCGCCTGCTCGCTCTGGCTCGACGCCTCCGGCGCGCCGGTGTACGCCGAGATCGCGGAAAATGACAAAATTATTGCCGCGGCGGAGTTTACGAATTTTATTTTTGGTGATATACTATCGTCGGACGCAGCGCAATAGCGCGCGTCGAAACTGAAAGCAAAAGGGTGGAAGCGTCTATGGAAAGCACGCTCAAGAGGACCTGGGCGGAGATCGACCTTGACCATCTGACCCATAATTTCGAGGTCATCCGCCGCCGCGTCGGCGATAAGGTGAAGCTGCTCGGCGTCGTCAAGGCAGACGGCTATGGCCACGGCGCGGTGGAGATCGCCAAGCGGCTCGAGCAGCTCGGCGCGGGCTATCTCGCCGTGTCGAACATCGACGAATGCGAGGAGCTGCGCGACAGCGGCGTGACGCTGCCGATCTTAATGCTGGGCTTCACGCCCGCGGATCAGACGGCACGCATTTTGCAGCTGCACATGACGCAGGCGGTGCAGAGCTACGATATCGCAAAGGAATTTTCCGACCGCGCCATCGCACTGGGCGGGAAGATGACCGTGCACGTCAAGCTCGACACCGGCATGGGCCGCCTCGGCTTTTCGTGCGACGAGGCGCACTTTGACGCGAGCCTGCGCGACATTCTGCGTGTGCTCGAACTGCCGGGACTCGACATCGAGGGAGTGTTCACGCACTTCAGCGTGTCGGACGAGGACACAACGGAGAGCGTCGAATTTACGAAATTGCAGCATGAGCGCTTCGCGCGCATGATCGAAAAGGTGGAGACGCAAAGCGGCTTCCGCTTCCAGATCCACCACTGCTGCAATGCCGGCGGCATTGCAAGCTACCCCGAATGGGCGTGGGATATGGTTCGCTGCGGCATCATCCTCTACGGCTCGGGAGACTTGGCCGAAAAGATGGGCATGCAGCCCGTCATGTCGCTCAAAACGCGCGTGGCGACGATCAAGGACTTCGCTGCGGGCGAGCCCATCAGCTACGGGCGCACATACTTTACGCAGCGGCCCAGCCGCATTGCGGTCCTGCCCATCGGCTACGCCGACGGCCTGCACCGCGCGCTCTCGAATCAGATCGAAGTGCTCACGCCCTATGGCCGCGCCAAGCAGGTCGGGCGCATCTGCATGGATATGTGCATGATCGACGTGACCGACCTCCCGCAGGTGAAGTCCGGCGACGAGGTCGAGATCTTCGGCGAGCACATCCTCTGCGCGGACGATGCTGCGCTCTGCGATACCATCCCCTATGAGCTGATGTGCGCGGTCAGCAAGCGTGTGCCGCGCGTTTACCGCTTGAACGGCGTACCCGTCGACAAGAATTTGCAGCCGCTTTAAGAAAAGCACGCGGCATCTGTCCTCAGCATACGATGGACTGGGGGCAGAAAGACGGGGAAAGTTGCGAGCCCCCGTATAAATTCCGCCCCCGCGTGGGAGAATGAAATTGGCCCCTGACAAAGGCAAGGGTACTTTCTTCCGCTCGGAGTGTGAATAGCTAAGTGGATATCAATGTGAAACGCGGCGATATTTATTACGCCGATCTCTCGCCCGTGGTCGGAAGCGAACAGGGCGGCGTGCGTCCGGTGCTCATCGTGCAGAACGACACCGGCAACCGCTACAGCCCCACGGTGATCGCGGCGGCCATCACCTCGCAGACGAACAAGGCGAAGCTGCCGACGCATATCGCGCTCTCCGCGCCGGACTACGGCCTGCCGCGCGACAGCGTGGTGCTGCTCGAGCAGATCCGCACGCTCGACAAGCGGCGCCTGCGCGAGCGCATGGGGCGCGTGGACGGCGAGCTGATGGAGCGCATCGACGCAGCCATCGCCGTGAGCTTCGGCTTACAGAACACACAATTGGTCTAACCCCTCCGGCGCGTACGGAAAGAGTGCGCGCCGGGGAGAAAATGAGGAATACAGCATGAAAAAGAGAAACAACGCCTTTGCCCGTCTGGTGGGACTGCTTCTGGTGAGCGCAACGGTGCTGACGCTGACCGTCGCTGCGACCGGCGGCGCGGGCACGAGCAGCGACCCGCTCGTGACGCTGAGCTACTTAAACGAAAAATTCCTGCCGCAGATCCTCTCCGAGGTGGAAAAGAAGACCGCCTCGCGCGAGCAGACGCTCTCGAGTAAGCTCACCGAGCAGGTGAAGAGCGAGACGCAGGCCTTCGAGCAGAAGTACGGCGCGTCAAGCGGAAACGCCTCCGGCGGCACGGCGGCGAGTTTTACGGTCGTGACGCTGAATCAGGGGCAGATCCTGTACATGGGCGTCGGCTGCGAGGCGATGCTGCGCACCGGCAGCGGCGTGTGCGTAGCGGCGAGCACCCCGGGCCTCATCGACGAGACGTCGGGCACGGCGCTTGCGGGCGGCCTCGGTTTGCAGAAGAATCACCTTTACATGGCGACGGTCGACAGCCGCGGCGTGCAGGCGAGCGCGAACAGCACAAAGCTGCTCGTACGCGGCAATTACAGCGTGCAGTAAAATCCCTACATAAAGAAAAGAGCTTGTGCATAGAAATAGCACAGGCTCTTTATTTTGTGCCGACAGGAGGGGAGAGCGGTGGGGGACTGGAAAGCATTGCCGCGCGGCTCGTTTTTCCGTTCGGCGCGGCTCGACTGTGCACTCTCACTGTTATCCGGCGCGATGGTACGCGAGGAGAAAAGCGGAAAGCTGTTGGCGCTGCCGTACAGCGAGAGCGCGCCGTTCCCGCTGCCGGAGCTTTTCTGCCTTGCCCGCATCGGAACGGTTGACGGGAGAAAGTGTGTGATCTATCGCGTGAATGAGAAAAATTCGCCCATCCTGTGAAAAAATGCAAATTATGTCTACCATCCCGAAAGAAAGTATGCTATACTCTCTCTGACTAAGATGAGAAAAGAGGTTCTGCACGATGAAATGTCCCTATTGCGGATACAAAGAGAGCAAGGTCATTGATTCCCGCCCTGCCGAAGAGGGCAGCAGCATCCGCCGCCGGCGCGAGTGCCTCTCGTGTGCCAAGCGCTTCACCACCTATGAGACGGTGGAGAGCCTGCCGATGGTCGTCATCAAAAAGGACGGCAGCCGCCAGAGCTTTGACAAGCGCAAGGTCTTGAACGGCATGATCCGCGCGTGCGAAAAGCGCCCCGTTCCCTTTGAGGTGCTCGAGCAGAAGGCGGACGAGATCGAGCAGACGCTGCAGAACTCTCTCGAGCGCGAAGTCAGCACCGAGTACATCGGCGAGCTCGTCATGGACAAGCTGCGCGCCGTGGACGAGGTGGCCTACGTGCGCTTTGCCTCGGTCTACCGCCAGTTCAAGGACATCGACACGTTTATGAAGGAACTCAACAAGCTGCTCGAGGGCAAGTGAGCTATAAAATGTTCTGAATCGAAATTTCCTGCATTTCCGACAGCACCAAAAGCTGCGATTTGAGCTCCGCGACACACGCGCGAAATTCGCCCTCGTCCTGCTCGAAGGCGAAGCTGTCCGCGCGGGCAAGCAGGGATTCGACCTCGTTGAGCTCGTCGTGCTGCAAAATGATGTGGAAATACGTCGCGTGCGCGTCCCAGCTTTCGTGAAGCGCGGAGAGATCATCGCGCACGCTGTCCCAGTTCTCCGCCTGCGCGGTGTCCTGCAATTTGTCGAGCTCCGCGCACCAGTCTGTAACTAAGCCGTCGGCGACGGCGGCATTCAAGAGCGTCGCGCCAAAGAGCGCGAGCAGCAGGCAGAACGGGATCCAGAAAAATCGCTTCATTTGGCACTGTCCTTTCCGATGCACAGAATTTTGCCCGCGCCGTCGAGCGAGAGCAGAAAGATCTCCGACGGGGCGTGGTAGCCCTGCGCGTGCACGGTTTTGTCGAGCCACGCGGCATCCAGACCCGCGAGCGAAAGGTTTTCGCTCATCACCCGCCCGTCGTTGATGAAGATGTGCGGGAGAAAGGTGTCGTCCTTGACGGGCTTTCCCAGCTGTTTAGGCGTTGCGGGCTGCTCGTCGGGATAGAGGAGGACAGAGAGCTGCCCGTCGGTTTCGAGCACCGCGTATTTGACGCTTGTGAGGTCCGTCACGCCCTGAGAGCGGAGTTCCTCGATGAGCTCGTCGAGCGTGAAGCGGTTGTGGCGCATTGCGTCCTGCTGCACCTTGCCATCTAAAATGAGCGCCGTCGGGCTGCCGCAGATCAGCCGCCGCAGGCGGATGGAGCGCACGCTTCCCCACGAGAGCAGCATCGAGAGCAGCAAGAGCGTCACGATCGGGATGACGCCGTTTAAAAGCGGGATGCCGAAATCCTGCATCGGCACGGCGGCAAGGTCCGAAATGAGCAGCGTGAGCACGAGCTCGATGGGCTCGAGCTCGCCGATCTGCCGCTTGCCGAGAAGGCGCAGCCCGACCATGATGAGAAAATAGAGCACGATCGTGCGGATAAAAGCAGTAGCCATAGTCATCCTCCCTTTTTGGGAGTTTGCCCCGCGGAGGGGCGAAATAACCGCTTTCATCCGGAGAAGTCCGGTTTGAAATATATTAAAAAAACGCAGAAGTGAAAGGAGCTATGGAGTTTCTCCATCATAAGCGCCAGCGCCCGCCTTTGGCGGGACGACGAGGTGGGAAGAGGATCGAAATTTCGGCGGATGCTTCCCCGTGCCCGTGGGCGCGCACACAGCCGACAAACATGCGGGCGACCGCAGAACAAAGGGGCTGTGACCACGGGAAAAGCGACAAATGACTGCGCATTTGTCCTTTTGAAGAAGCGGCTTTGCGCCGTAAAGGGGTATTTTGCCCATTTTTCAAAAATCATCAAAAGGAGAATGTTATCATATGTGCGGAATCGTTGGATTCATTGGTCAGGAACAGGCGGCCCCCATCCTGCTGGACGGGCTCGCGCATCTGGAATACCGCGGGTATGACTCCGCGGGCGTGGCCGTCATCTCGGCGCAGGGAAAGCTGCAGGTCGAAAAAGCGGTGGGCCGGCTCAAGGTCCTCAGCAAACAGATCCACGGCGGCGCGGACCTCGAGGGCTGCATCGGCCTTGGTCACACCCGCTGGGCGACGCACGGCGCGCCGAACATCATCAACTCTCACCCCCACGTGAGCGAAAACGGCAAGTTCGCCGTCATCCACAACGGCATCATCGAAAACTACGTCGAGATCAAGGAATTTCTGATCGGTCAGGGCATCCGGTTCAAGTCCGAGACCGATACTGAGGTCGTGGCACAGCTGCTCGAATTCTACTACAACGAGTGCCACGACTTTTTAGAGGCCGTGGGCCGCGTGCTGCGCCGCATCGAGGGTGCCTACGCCCTCGGTATGCTCTGCGCCGACTGCCCGGACCGCATCATCGCCGCGCGCAAGGACGCGCCGCTGCTGCTCGGCTACGGCAAGGGCTGCAACTTCCTCGCCTCCGACGTGACGGCCATCATCAAGCACACGCGCGACGTCGCCTACATGGAAGACGGCGAGGTCGCCGTGCTGACGCGCGAGGGCATCGAGGTCTACGACGCGCTGGAGCAGAAGGTCGAAAAGAAGCACTTTACCATCGACTGGGAGGTCTCCGCCGCGGAAAAGGGCGGCTACCAGCACTTCATGCTCAAGGAGATTATGGAGCAGCCCGAGGCGCTGCGCCGCGCGATCTCCCCGCGCATCAAGGACGGCAGGGTCATCTTCGACGATCTCAAGCTCCCCGTCGAGAAAATGCGCGAATTTACCCGCATTTTCATCGTGGCCTGCGGCTCTTCGTATCATGTCGGCATGATCGGCAAGTACAATCTTGAGCATCTGCTGCGCCGCAATGTCGAGGTCGTGCTCGCGTCCGAATTCCGCTACAGCGACCCCATCGTGGACGATAAGTCGCTCGTCATCGTGATCTCCCAGTCGGGCGAAACGCTCGATACCATGGCCGCGCTTCGCGAGGCGAAAAAGCGCGGCGGCTACATCCTCTCCATCGTCAACGTGGTCGGCTCGTCCATTGCGCGTGAGTCGGATGACGTGCTCTACACCTGGGCGGGCCCCGAGATCGCCGTCGCGACGACAAAGGCCTACTCCACGCAGCTCGCAGTGCTCGACATGATCGGCCTTGCGTTTGGCGAGGCGCTCGGCACGGTGAAAAAGGAGGAGTACGACGAGGCGGTCGCAGAGCTTCAGAAGCTGCCGGAGAAGATGGAGCAGTTCCTCGCGAGCGAGAGCTGCGAGGCCATCCCCAAGTACGCTTCCCAGTATTTCAACCACAATTCTGTCTTCTTCATCGGCCGCAACCTCGACTATGCGCTCGGACTCGAGGGCTCGCTCAAGCTCAAGGAGATCAGCTACATCCATTCCGAGGCCTACGCCTCCGGCGAGCTCAAGCATGGCACGATCTCGCTCATCGAGGACGGCACGCTCGTTATCGCGCTCGGCACCTACGCCCCGCTTTTCGACAAGGCCATGAGCAACGTGGTCGAGGTCAAGGCCAAGAAGTAGTCGTATCGCATCTTCGAGGGCTGGCCGGGTTCGATCCGGCCAGCCCCTTGCGCGGCGCCCATCGGCTCACGGATGCGGATGGGCGCTCCGCAAGGGATCGAAAGCGGGAAGGACGCGCCAAAATCGCGCCTTCCCCTCGGACAACGGGGGAGGATCTTCCATGAACATAAAGGCAATCGATGCGGCCATCGCAGCCTACCGGGACGGCCTCGACGCCTCCGACGCCTCGCGGCTCGCGCTGTTCCGCGAGCTGTGGGGAGCGCAGGACGCGATCGCGCAGGAGCTCGGCGAGGGGCCGGCGTGGCGCGTTCCCTCCACCCAGTCCCTGATCGATGCGCTCCAATCGGGAGCCACCGTCCTTTCCGTCAGCCCCGTGCGCATCGATCCCGCGCTGCTCGGCAAGGCCATCGAACGCCTCGTGCGCTGCATGGACTACCAGGGCGCGCTCGCGCCGGAGGCGTCCGCGGCGCTCGCGGGCGTCGATTGGGCCAAGGTCGTCGGGTCCCCCGTCCTGCAGACCGCGGGGGCGCAGCCCGGAGCGTGGCTCGAGGACTTCCAGGGCGCCTGCGCCTCGCTCGGCATTGACGAGGCGTCGGCGCGCGTGGCGACCTTGATCGCGTCGCTCGCTTTGCGGCCCTTCTTGGAGAAGGCGGCTCGGCGCGCGATCAAGGCGATTGCGGATGCCGGCATCGATCAGCGCCGCTTCACGACGTGCCTGGTCTGCGGATGCGAGCCCGCCGTCGCGCGGGTTGCCGGCGGCGCCGCCACCAAGGGCCGCCCGCGCACGCTTTGGTGCGGCCAATGCGGCGCATCGTGGGAATTCGAGCGCGTGCGCTGCACGCGGTGCGGCACGCGCAACCAGGGCCACCTGCACTACCACAGCATCGAGGGCGACGACGCGCACCGCATCCAGTCGTGCGACGAGTGCGGCGGCTACATCCGCACCGTCTTCGAGGAGGACGAGCTGCAGCTCGCGCCGTTCAGCTTCGAGGTCGAAGACGTCGTCATGGCGCGCCTCGACGCAATCGCGGCAGACCCTTCCATCGCGGGGGGAGC
>ERZ827423.1441-NODE-1441-length-23304-cov-6.908340_pt1 | contig 23304 bp, 20 predicted proteins | sample MGYA00519775_ERZ827423 | MGnify/ENA primary metagenome ERZ827423 (study PRJEB31778, sample SAMEA3449296) | human gut metagenome | biome: human gut; feature: human-associated habitat; material: faeces | place: United Kingdom | collected 2010/2012 ...
AAGAAATCCAAAAAGACCTTGACGACGGTATCGACCATATCGGAAAGAAAATGACGGTCTGCCAACTCTACGCAAAGCAGATACGCCACCGGGCAAATGTGCGGCATGGTACAAAGCAGGGGCGAAAACAGCTCATGCGGATTTTGCAGGAGGATAAACTTGGAGCCTGCCGGATTGAAAATGTGAAGCTCTCCGACGCAAAGGAATGGGCGTTACGCATGAAAGAAAAAGGTTACGGCTTCAAGACTATCAACAACCACAAGCGTTCCTTAAAGGCTGCCTTTTACACAGCCATACAGGACGATTGTATTCGTAAAAATCCATTTGACTTCCAGTTGAACACAGTCCTTGAAGATGATACGGAACCAAAGGAACCTCTATCCCCTACGCAGGAAGCGGCTTTTCTGTCCTTTGTACAGCATGATAAAGTCTATCAGAAATACTACGACGAGATTATCATACTGTTAGGGACAGGGCTTCGCATTTCGGAACTCTGCGGACTGACGGAAGCTGACATTGACTTAGACAAACAGCTTATCAATGTAGACCACCAACTTTTGAAGATTGCAGATGTGGGCTACTATGTGGAAACGCCTAAGACGAAAAGCGGCAACCGGGTTATTCCTATGAGTGAAAAAGTGTTGGAAGCATTTCAACGGGTGCTAAATAAACGGAAATATGTACAGCCTGTTATTTTAGAGGGCTACACAAAGTTTCTGTTCCTTAACCGGAACGGCTTGCCAAAAGTGGCAGTCAACTATGAAAGTATGTTCCGGGGGCTTGTAAGGAAATACAACAAAACGCAAAAGGTCGCATTGCCAAAGGTAATGACACCGCACACCTTACGCCACACATTCTGCACCACGTTAGCAAATGCGGGAATGAACCCTAAAGCATTGCAATACATCATGGGACATTCCAACATCAATATGACGCTGAACTATTACGCACACACAACTTCCGAAACGTCAATAACCGAAATGAAGCGGCTGATTGCATAGTAGTAAATGGAGAATTTACTACTCCACATACTACTTTTGAACACAAAAACATACGGGGATATAAGAAGATTTGAGAGTATCTTCCACAATGAAAAATGCCGGAAAAGCCTGTAACAATAGGCTATACCGGCATATAAGAACTTTTGAAAAGATAGTCAAAAATTACTTTGTGATTTTATATAAAATAATAATTATTTTCTGAAAGAAATGCGGCGGCTTGCTGCTCACTGACTATATTGAATTTTATTCCTTTGACGTCTCGCATATAAGTGACTTGCGCCTCTATCGTTAACTTAGGCCGCGCTTTATTGTGAATAGTGTCATTCGAATCGTTGACGATTTTGGCCAGCCAGAATTTGTCTTCCATCGATAGTTCTCCCCAATTTCGCTATTTTCTACAGTCTACTATATGCGTTACACAAATTCAATCGACAATGTAAACAAATTTTGATGAACTCTTCGACACCCACACCTACGCCACCCTGCTACACAGGCGGCTACCCTTTCAAGACAAAACAACCCGGCTCAGGGCCAGCCAAGGTCAGATTGGCAGCCTTCTAACACTGAAATGCTCAACTTGTTCTTGCAATTCGCGAACAATAAAATTTGGAGGTAAAAAACATGTTTGAGTATTTTATCTACACCTACGGCGTTCAGATCATGGGCGCTATCCTGTGCGCAATCTTCGGCTTGCCTGGGCTATGCTATGAAGCAGCTTGCAGCCAGATCCCTGACCGATGAATCCAAACGCGCCGTTGCCTGTGTGGCTGTGCAGGCTGTGGAGCAGGTATGGACCACGATCCACGGCACGGACAAGCTGAATAAGGCTCTGGAAACCGCTGAGGCGCTGCTTAAGAAGAAGGGCATTGACTTTGATGCGGACGAAATGGAAGTCTTGATCGAGGCGGCCGTGGCTGAATTTAACGAGGCGTTCAAGAAGCCGCAGGAATCCACTACCGACGCAGTACGCCGGGCGGAAGCGGTCGCAGAGTAAATAGAAAGACACCTCCCCAATCAGGAGGTGTCTTTTACTGTCACGACGACTCGCACAAACCGCGTTGTGACAAAAACTGATGGTACGCCAGAAGGGACTCGAACCCCCAACCCTCGGAACCGGAATCCGATGCTCTATCCATTGAGCCACTGGCGCATTTCATCGTTAGCCCGTGTATTATACCAATCTTTTTCATTTTTGTAAAGGGGTGCAGGGAAAAATATTTTTTGGTTTTTCGCACGCCTTCGGCGAAAACGGTTGTTTTTCCGGAATATGTGTGGTATAATCCAAGAAAATGTTGACCCCCGTGGCAAAAAAGGGAGGATTTTATCATGGATGCACCCCAGAGTTTCCGTTCCGCGTTCAACGGCTTTAACCGGCAGGACGTGGTTCATTATTTGGAATACATCAACACAAAGCACCAGACCCAGGTCAATGAGCTGACCGCCGAAGCAGATGACCTTCGTCGGCAGCTGGAAGATCTTCAGGCGAAGACCACGCAGGTCGCAGAGCTGGAAGCCCGGCTTGCCGCCATGACCGAGGAGCGGAACGCCCTGCACACTCAGCTGGAGCAGATGCAGGCCGCCGAGGCCGTGCAGGAACCCCGGCCGGAGATGGACGGCGGCAGTCAGGTTGCCGATGAACTGGATTCTTACCGCCGCGCCCAGCAGGTGGAGCGCAGCGCCCGGGAGCGGGCGGAGCTGGTTTACCATCAGGCAAACGGCGTGCTGAACGAGGCCATTGCCAAGGTGGACACCGCCACCGCCGAGATTACCGCCAAAACCGACGAGGCCATGTCCCAGCTGACCCAGCTGCAAATGGTGGTCAGCACCAGCAAGCAGGCGTTACAGGATGCTGCCTCCCTGATGAACACCATCCGCCCGAACTATTGATTCTTTGGAAGCGCATACCGCAGGGTGTGCGCTTCCTTTTGCGCAAGGAGGGATTCCATGCTGCTTTTCAAGCCGGACTACTATGACCGCTTCCGCTGCATCGCCGGGAAATGCCCGGACAGCTGCTGCAAGGAATGGGAGGTGGAGATAGACGACGCATCCGCCCGGTTCTACCGCGCCCTGCCCGGCGCACTGGGCGACCGCCTTCGGGAGGTGATGCGCACCGCCGACGGCAAGACGTCCATGTCCATTATCGACGGACGCTGCCCCATATGGCGCAGTGACGGCCTATGCCGGATTCAGGCGGAACTGGGAGAAAGCGCCCTGTGCGAAACCTGCCGGACGTTCCCCCGCTTGACCCATGATTACGGGGATTTTGCCGAGCTGGGGCTGGAGCTGAGCTGCCCGGAAGCCGCGAAGCTGATTCTTACCGCGCCGCCTGCCCCGTTGACGGCGGAGACTCACCCCGGCGACGGAGCGCCGGGGTATGACGCGGAAGCCATGGCTTCGCTGAGGGCTTCCCGGGAAATTATGCTGTCCATTTTGTCGGACGAATCCCGCAGCGTCGGAGAATCTCTGGCGTTGGGGCTGCTTTACGGCTGTCAGGCACAGTCAGAGCTGGACGGCGGGGAGAAAAGCCTCTTCGACGCCAGGGCGGCGCTGGAAACCGCCGCGGCATTGGCAAAGCCGGAAAATCCCGCGGAGGTTCTGGACTTTTTTCTGGGGCTTGAGCTGCTGACGCCCCAGTGGGAGACCATGCTCCGTCACCCCGACCCCAGTGGCTGGACGCCGCAGCACCGGGCGCTGGCTCGGTATCTGACCCAGCGGTACTGGCTTCAGGCAGTCTCCGACTACGACCTCTACTGCCGCGTAAAGTTCATTCTGATCTCCTGCCTGCTGGTCAGGCTGGTAGGCGGCGAAATTTTTTCCACGGCGCAGCTCTACTCCAAGGAAATCGAAAACGACACGGACAACGTGGAAGCCATCCTGGACGCCGCCTACGCAAACCCGGCCTTCACCGACGACAAGCTGCTGGGGATGCTGCTGGAAGCAGATTAAGGCAACACCGCATAATTTGACAAGAAGGCTCAGCCAGGATTTTTGTCCCAATTCAAAGTTTGGAAAACGAAGGAATACTGTATGTATTTCTCGTTTTTCAAACTGAAGAAGTGGGGCAAAAAGGCGGCTGAGACTCGCAGGCACAATTGTGCGGTGTTGCCTTAAAAATACGCTTCCATATAACGGAAACATTGGGGTCAGGCTTGTTGCCTGACCCCAATGTTCATGAAACAAGGGCAGCACCGCACAATTCGGCAAAAAGACGGCTGAGACTCGCAGACGCAATTGTGAGGTGCTGCCCAAGACATTATTCCCCCAGCAGGTAATCTGCGTATTTTTCTGCCATGGCGCGCCAGTTTTCCAGGGATTGACCCATGTCTGCGCCGCAGGATTCCCGGTACAGCGCCCAGACGAACCAGTAATAGGCAATGATGGCCGTGTAGGCCATATAGTGGAAGCGGCCGGATGCGTTGTATCCGCTTCCCAGGTACTCCCTGATGAACCGTTCCGCCTCCGGGAAATCGTACATGGCATCTACAATATAGTAGCCAACGTCAATTCCGGGGTCGGAAAAGCCTGCGTACTCCCAGTCGATGAGAATTACGTCCCCGTCAGGCAGGAGCATCCAGTTGGGGCGGTAGGTATCGCCGTGGCAGAAGCATTTTTCCACGCCGTCGCCCAGCGTCATCTGATAGAGCTTGCCGATTTTTCCTTTCAGCCCCTCGTGGGCGGCAAAGCAGTGGGGGTCTTTCTCTGTCAGCAGCTTCTGCATGTTCAGAGCGTCCTCCCAGGGGCGCATACCGTAATCTACCTTCACGTCCGAAGTGTGGAGCCTCCGCAGGACGGACAGCACCTTTTTAGAGTCGGCGAAGCTGTCGTAGTCCGGCTCCCGGAATTGGGGGACAAATTTGGAGATTTTCCATCCCTCGTTGACATCGGCGTAGATATATGTCGGGTCGATGCCCAGCTGCTTTGCCTTTATGAGAGAGGTCTTCTCGTTCCGGCGGTTGATGATGCTGTCGGTGCCGTCCCCCGGGTGGCGGTAGATGTAGTCCACACCGTCAATTTTGAAAAGGAAGGACGTGTTGGTCATGCCCTCGCTGACGTTCCGGAAGGCTGCAATGTCTTCCTCGTCGCAGCGGAAGACCAGCTTGATGTTGCGGATAATGCCGCTGTGTGTGTGGCTTAAGTACTGGGTGTCGAATTGGCGCAGCTCCTCGAAATAGTCGAACTCGAAAATCGTGCCGGGAGCGTATTCCTTATAATACATGGGCGGCAGCCGGGAAAGGTAGTCCTTCACCAGCCACTCCCAGAAGCAGGCGTGATAGCGGCCAACCTCCCGGTCGGCTTCTGCCAGGGCGAGGAAGGCGCCGGAGAATGTTTCCCGCCAGAAGGAATGCCCCAGCAGCACACGTCCCGCGTCCCGGTTTTCTGCCATCCGGATGATTTTTCCGTCGCCGTCCGTGTCCACGTACAGCTCGTTCACCGCTTCGCTGACGGACAGACCGGCGTAAAAGGTCTGGTACTCAAAGCGGTTGAAGGGATTTTCCACAAAATAGCTGTCGCTGACGCAGACGTAGGTGTTTTTCAGCTCGTTTCGGGCGAGGTACAGGCTTTCAATGTTGTTTTTGATGTTGAATGCGTCGTTGATGACGAATTTGACGCCGTACTTCTCCTTCAGATAGAAGAACATTTCCTTTTTGTAGCCCAGAACCACCGTGATGTCGTCGATTCCGGCGGCCTTCAGCTGCTGGATCTGACGCTCGATCAGCCGTTCTCCCTTGACCTCGAACAGACCCTTGGGCTGCTCTAAGGAGAGGGGGATGAATCGGGTGGAGGCGCCCGCCGCCAGAATGACCGCGTTGTCCACCCGGTAGGGTTCCAGCGCCCTGAGACCCGCCTCAGTCAACGCGCCGGTGTCCCGGGCGATCAGACCCGCGTCCGTCAGGGCGTTGATGGCGGCCTGATCGTCCAGTGCGTGGGTGCGGCTGATGTCCGACGTGCAGCCGCCGCGACCCTGTCTGCCGTTATACAGGTCGTTGAGGATGTAAAATTCGTGTTTTGTCATAGGGACCCGCCTTTACGCCTTGTTCCGGGAGGTCAGCCCCCGGAGCATCATGGGGAGAATATTTTCCCGACAGCTTTCGTAGGGCCTTCCGCCCAAGTACAGCCGCTCTACCCGAAGACAGCTGAGCTTGTCCTTGGGGACGGTGTACGGGTTTTCCGTCAGCACCGCCATGTCTGCGATTTTCCCGGCTTCCAGGCTGCCCCGCTCCTGTTCGTCAAAGGCCGCCCAGGCGCCGTTGTAGGTACACATCCGCAGGGCGTCCTGAACGGAGACCGCCTGACCGGCGTTGCCGTTGTTCACCGCCCTGTCCATCCAGGCGATGGGGTCGGGGGTGGTGCAGGGGGCGTCGGAGCCGAAGGAAACCACGATGCCGTTGTCCCGGAACGTTTTGATGGGGTTCAGCTTTTCCAGACGGTCGTGACCCAGAATGCGTTCGAGGTAATCGTCCGGCTCCTGCTTCCAGCCGATGAACGCACTCTGCATGGGCATCTGGATATGATAGTCCCGGCAAACCGCAATGCCCTCCGGGGTGGGCAGGCAGTCGTGGATGATGCCGTGGCGGTGGTCGTCTCTGGGATAGTCGTCCAGCGCCGCCTTCAGCGCCCGGCAGGCCTGGTCAAATGCCTTATCGCCGATGGCGTGCAGCTCGATCTGCAATCCCGCCCGGTTGGCTTCTTTGCAGAAATCGATGACCTTCTGATCGTCGTAGTACAGCACGCCCTCGCCGCCAGGCTCGTCGGCGTAGGGGGCGTTCAGCGCCGCGTCGTGGGAGCCGAAGCAGCCGTCCAGGGCGCAGGCGAAGCAGCCGCCGATGCGGGGAAGGTGCCGGCCGGTGGCCGCCTTTACCTTCATGCTCTGGGGGAAGACGCGAATCTGAAACCCGTTTTTCAGCCCCTTGGCAAAGAGCGTTTCCAGGGTGATGTCCAGATCTCCCGCAAAGCCCACGCCGCTGACGGTGTGGACGCAGCCAATGCCCCGGCTGGCCTGAAAATCCACCGCCGATTGCATATTATAAATCAGCTCGGGGATGGACAGGGAATTGGTCAGCGCGTTGGAAAAGGCGAAAAACGCCTCCTGATTCATTTCCCCCGTGTCCGGGTGGTAGCCCCGAAGGTGCTTTACCTTGCTTTCCATGGCGCTCAGAAGCCTGGAGTTGACGATACAGGCATGGCCGTCGTATTTTACCACCATGATTTCCTTGTCGGGGCACACGGCGTCCAGCTCCTGGCGGCTGATAAGCCGTCCCTCCTTCACGCAGTAGGGGGATGCGCCGAAGGCGATCAGCGTCTTTTTCGGGGACTGCGCGGCGAACCGCTTCACCATTTCCATGATCTCGGCGTTGGACGCCGCGTCCATGACGTTCAGCCCTGCGTGGAAGGTGGAGAAGGACGCAAAGTGCTGGTGGGTGTCCACAAAGGCGGGAATGAGGGCTTTTTCCCCCAGGGAAATAATCTCGGCGGCGCGGTACTGCCCGGGCAGGTCATTTCCCACATATACGATTTTTCCACCGTCTTCTACGAGATAGCGGACGACATCGTTATTTTGATTGACCGTCAGGATGTGGCCTTCGTAGCATTTCATAGCGTTCCCTCCCTGTCCGGCGCAGCCCGGTAGGTGGGGTCCAGCTGGGCAAGCTCGTAATAGTTGTCGATCTCCATGATGTCCGACTTCCGGCACCGGCGGATCTCCACGGCGTAGCGCTCCTTCCGGAGTACCAGGGGGATGAATTCCCAGAAGTAGTCTTTTCCGCCGTCCTCCCCATAGACCTGCCGGAAATCCTCCCGCAGGCGGGCGCTGTCCGCTTGCGTCCAGTAGGAAATGCCATAGTAGTTGTAGCAGAAGGTGTTGCCCTTTTGATAGTTGATGATGTGACCGCTTTCGTCCATCTGAAAGCTCCAGTCGTCGGTTTCCAGGGAATATGCGCCGAGGATGTTGCTGGCGTACTGATATTTGGTGATGATCTGGGGATTGGTGATGTATAAATCCGCTTCGCACAGGTAGCAGCCGTCCAGCTTATCAAGCACTGCCATGACGGAGGAAATGTTGTTGGTCTTACTGTAAATGTCGTTGTCCACCAGGGTCAGGAAGGGGTACTTTTCCAGCAGCGCGTCAAAGCATTCCTTCCGGTAGCCCCGCACCACGGTGACGTCCCGGATTCCCACCGCCGTCAGCGCGTCCAGCAGGGTTTCCAGAATGCGCACGCCGTTCACCGTCACCAGAGGCTTGGGACGGTCAGCGGTGGCAGGCATCATCCGGGAGCCGAACCCGGCGGCGAGAATGATGGCGCGTTTCACCCGGTAAGGCTCCAGCGCAGCCAGGCCGGTTTCCGTGACGGCGAGGGCGTCCCCATTACGGGTAATCCAATTTTCCGCCGTCAGCTGCTCCAGGCACCGGGAGATTTCCCCGCCGGAGATCGTCAGGGTGTCCGACAGCTCCCGGAGAGAATATTGCCCCGCTCCGTTCCGCTCCAGGTGGGAAAGTACCTCAAATTCATATCGCGTCATGGTTTTTCGTTCCTTTCTGCCGAAGCGGGCGTTGTTATCTCCTTCTAACTATACTACATGCCCGGAAGAAAATCAACGGCGGCGTCAGAGAGAAGCTTCTCTCCGACGCCGCCGGTGCGTTATTTTCTTTTACAGCCCGAACTGAATCGCGCAGAAGGCCGCGTAAATGCACAGCAGAACAATGCCCTGCCAGCGGTGAAGCTTCCTGGTGGTCAGCGCCGGGATGGTCAGCAGCGCCATGACAACGATCATCAGCGGCATGTCCAGAATCAGGGAGGAATTGATGCCGAAGATGGTCTTACCCACGGGAACCTCAAACGGCGCGAGGGTGACGGACACGCCGGAAACCAGCACCAGATTAAATAGGTTCGCGCCGATGATATTGCCGACGGACAGCGAGCCGTGGCCTTTCACAAGGGAGGTGATGGCCGTGACCAGCTCAGGCAGGCTGGTGCCGAGAGCGACGAAGGTCAGGGCAATGACCGTCTCCGGCACGCCCAGCTCCTTGGCAATGATGGTGCCGTTGTCCACCAGCAGGTTTGCGCCCACGGCAATGACCGCCGCGCCAACCACCAGGAGCAGCAGCTCCTTCCACAGAGGGACGGACGTGCCGTCCTCGTGGGGTTCCTCGTCCTGGGGAGCGGGGGTTTTGATGCCCTGACGGACGGTGACGACCATGTAGAAGACAAACATTGCCAGCAGCACGATGCCCAGCGGCCGGGTGAACTCCCCCATCCCGTAGGCGGCGAAGCAATAGACGGCGGCGGCGACGAAGAAGAAAATCACCGGCTTCTTCATGGACTGCACATCCACGGGGGCAGGACGGACGGCCAGGGTAATGGCGGCGATGAGAGACGTATTGCAGATAATGGAGCCGATGGCGTTGCCGTAGGACATGGCGCCCTGACCGTTCAGTGCGCCGGTGGCGGACACCATCACCTCCGGCAATGTGGTGCCGATGGACACCACCGTGGCGCCCACGATGATCTCGGGAATATGGAAGCGCCGGGCAAGGCCGGTGGCGCCGTCCACGAACCAATCGCCGCCCTTGATGAGCAGCACGAGGCCGACTGCGAACAATAATACGGGTACAAGCATAATGACTCTCCTTTTCGTTTTTGGGGATTTTTCCCGAATCATAATGGTATATCCGAAGGACGGCCGGAAAGCTCCGGCTCGGAGTTTCCCAAAAAGAAAAACCTGCCCATATCCGAACGGATATGTCAGGTCTGAAAACGGACAGATCATGCATAACCGAAAGGACGGATATACATGAGTCTGGCAAATTAAAGCAAGCCAGGCCTTCGCCGTACTGTTGACTTGCTGCGCGGCGGGAACCGTGCTTGCTACTCCCCCACATGTTTATTACATTCATTACGTAAGGGAATTATACCACCTTTTGCCGGGAAGTCAAGATGCCCCGGCTAAAAAGATTGAAAATCCTTTCCAATCGCCAGAAAAATGTGTATTTCGTCTATTTATATCGATATAGAAAGACTTTTTTACAAAAACTTTGTTAAAAATGACAAAATCGGTGTGGACAAATAAAGCAAGATGGAGTAAAATGGGGGTCGTACAGTGCGGTATGTGTGTGCCGCGAAATTTGAAAGAGGTGAAGTAATATGGCGTTTTCTTTTTTCGGCGGGGTTCATCCCAAAGAAAATAAGTGGTATGCCTGCGACAAGGAGACTCAGGTTTTCCCTGAGCCGGATATCGTGGTGATCCCCATGTCCCAGCATATCGGCGCCCCCTGCAACCCCCTCGTGAAGAAGGGCGACCCGGTGACCGTGGGTCAGAAGATCGGCGATAACCAGGGACTGTGCGTGCCTGTCCACGCTTCCGTCTCCGGTACGGTCAAGGCTGTGGAAATGCGCGCCCACACCAGCGGCACCACCGTGATGAGTGTGGTGATCGAGAATGACCACCTGGATACCCTGTGTGAGGACATCAGGCCCCGCACCCAGGAAGCGGTAGACGCCCTCAGCCCGGAAGAGCTGATCGGCATTATCCGGGAGGGCGGTATTGTGGGCATGGGCGGTGCGACCTTCCCCACCCACGTCAAGCTCTCCGGCGGTATCGGAAAGGTGGATACCGTCATTATTAACGCAGGCGAGTGTGAGCCTTACATAACGGCTGACGACCGGCTGTGCCGGGAGCATCCCGCGGAGCTGATGAAGGGTCTGAAGATCATTATGAAGATTTTCGGCCTGACGCAGGGACACATTGCCATCGAGGACAATAAGCCCGAGGCCATTCAGGCGCTGAAGGAGCATCAGCTGGACGGCGTCGTGCTGGACGTGCTGCCTGCCAAGTACCCCCAGGGCGCTGAAAAGCAGCTGATTTACGCCGTCACCGGCCGGGAGGTTCCCTCCGGCGGTCTGCCCGCCGCAGTGGGCTGCGCGGTGTTCAACGCCGCGACTACCCGCGCCATCCACGACGTGGTGTACGACGGTATGCCCCTCATCAAGCGGATCGTCACCGTGTCCGGCGACATCCTTATGGAGCCGAAGAACCTGCTGGTTCCCATCGGCACCAGCTTCAACGACTTGATCGACGCCTGCGGCCATTCCGAGAATCCCTATAAGGTCCTCTCCGGCGGCCCCATGATGGGCGTGGCACAGTATGACCTGAACGTTCCCACCATCAAGGGCGTCAACGCCGTTACCGTGCTGGGCAAGAAGAACAACTTCTTCGTGGAGGAGCCTCACTGCCTGCGCTGCGGCAAGTGCATCGAGGTCTGCCCCATGCATCTGATGCCCGTTCTCATGTATCAGGCCACCCAGGACGGCGATGTGGACGGCATGAAGTCCGTGAACCTGCTGGACTGCATCGAATGCGGCTGCTGCGCCTACACCTGCCCCGCCAGCGTGCCGCTGGTGCTGGGCTTCCGTGCCGGCAAGCAGATGATCCGCAACGCTGCCGCCCGGGAAAAGGCCAAGGCTTAAGGAGGTGGAGATCAAATGGCACAGATGAAATACTTTTATGAGCTGACGATTTCCAGCTCGCCCCACGCCCATTCCCCCGTCACCACCCAGACCATCATGCGGGACGTGCTGATCGCCCTGATCCCCGCAATGCTGGGTTCCATCTACTTCTTCGGCTTCCGGTCGCTGCTGGTAACCCTGGTCAGCGCCGCTGCCTGCGTGTTCTTTGAGTGGGGCTTCTGCAAGATAAGGAAGCTGCACTGCAAGACCTATGACCTGTCCGCCGTCGTTACCGGCGTGCTGCTGGCTTTCGTCTGCCCCGTGACCATTCCTTACTGGACGATCATTCTGGGCGATTTCTTTGCAATCGTATTGGTGAAGATGCTCTTCGGCGGCCTGGGCAAGAACATTGTCAACCCCGCCCTTGCCGGACGTGCCTTCCTTTTCAGCTGGCCGGTTCTCATGAGCAACTGGGTCAAGGTCGGCTTTGACAATGCCGCCGGGCTGCTGTCCACCGCCGACGCCGTCACGGCGGCGACCCCCATGTCCGCCATGCACCAGGGCGCGCTGCCGGAGGAATCCATCCTCGACATGTTCCTGGGCAATATCGGCGGCTGCATTGGCGAGACCTCCGCACTGCTGCTGATCATCGGCTTTGCTTACCTGCTGTACCGCAAGGTCATCACTGCCCGGATCCCCCTGGCCTACATCGGCACCGTGGCGATTCTGGCCTTCCTGTTCCCCCAGGGCAATGACCGCATTGCCTGGATGGCCGCCCAGGTGTTCGGCGGCGGATTGATGCTGGGCGCCATCTTCATGGCCACCGACTACGTGACCTCCCCGCTGACCAAGCTGGGGCAGATCGTCTACGGCATCGGCTGCGGCATCATCACCATTCTGATCCGCTACTTCGGCGGCTACAGCGAGGGCGTGACCTATGCCATCCTGTGCATGAACGCCTGCGCGGTGCTGCTGGATAAGATCGGCCGCCCCGTGAAGTTCGGCGCACCCAAGAAGGAGGCGGCAAAGAAATGAAAACCGAATCCACCGTGAAATATGTTCTTCGCATTGCCCTGACCCTGCTGGCCATCACCGCCGTGGTGGCTGTGATCCTCGCCGCGGTCAACTCCGTTACCGCGCCCCGCATCGCGGCGCAGAACGAGCAGAAGACCCAGGCCGCCATCGAGGCCGTGCTTCCCGGCGGCGGGCAGGAAGTGGCCTTCACCGACGACACCGGCCTGGTCACCGCCGCCTACAAGGGCGATAATGGCTGCGCCGTTCAGGTGACCCCCGCCGGTTTTAACGGCGCCGTTACCATGATGGTCGGCGTGGACAACGACGGCAAGGTCACCGGCATTTCCGTCATCTCCCACACGGAAACCGCCGGCCTGGGCGCTACCGCCGCCGCCGATACGGACGCGGGCAGAGCCTTCCGCGACCAGTTCATCGGTATGAGCGGCACCGTGTCCGTTGCCAAGGACGGCGGTGAGGTGGACGCCCTTACCGGCGCCACCATCACGTCCCGCGCAGTCTGCAAAGGCGTCAACGCCGCGCTGGCCTGCGCCGCCAATCTGGGTTAAGGAGGCTGCGTCATGGATTTCAAAAAGCAATTTAAGGAAGGCCTGCTGACCAAGAACCCGGTTCTGGTGCAGCTGCTGGGCATGTGCTCCACCCTGGCCATCACCACCAGCCTGTTCAACGGCATCGGCATGGGTCTGGCGGTCACCGTCATTCTCATCTGCTCCAACGTTCTGATCTCCGCCCTGCGGAAGGTCATTCCCAACCAGATCCGCATTGCGGCCTACATCACCATCGTGGCGGGCTTCGTCACCGTGGTCGATCTGTCCATTCAGGCGTTTCTGCCCGCCCTGTCCCAGAGCCTGGGCGTGTTCATCCCGCTGATCGTTGTGAACTGCATCGTTCTCGGCCGGGCGGAGGCCTTCGCCTCCAAGAACGGCGTCCTGGCCTCCGCCGTGGACGGCCTGTGCCAGGGCATCGGCTACACCCTGGCGCTGATTACCGTCTGCGTCATCCGGGAGCTGCTGGGCAGCGGCACCTTCGGCGGCGGCATCCTCAACGGCGGCGAGGGCATCCGCATCATCCCCGCTCCGTATCCCGCCATGCAGATGGTCATGCCTGTGGGCGGCTTTTTGGTGCTGGGCTGCGTCATTGCCGCTTCCCAGTGGCTTGTCAAGCATCTGGAAATGAAGAATAAGAAGAAGGAGGCGGCGAAATAATGCAAGCGATTCTCGGGATTATTCTCAGCGCCATTCTCAGTGAGAACTTCATTCTGGTCAAGTTCTACGGCATCTGCCCCTTCATGGGCGTGTCCAAGAAGATCGACACCGCTCTGGGCATGGGCATGGCCGTTACCTTCGTTATGGCGATCGCCTCTGCCGCATGCTATGCGGTCAACGTGCTGCTGGTGAAGCTGAGCCTGGACTACATGCAGACCGTCGCCTTCATTCTGGTCATCGCTGCCATCGTGCAGGTGGTGGAGATGTTCCTGAAGAAGAGCGTTCCCGCGCTGTACAAGGCGTTGGGCGTGTATCTGCCCCTGATCACCACCAACTGCGCCGTTCTGGGCGTGGTGCTGGTCAATGTGCAGAAGGGCTACAACTTCCTGCTGAGCGTGGTCAACGGCGCTGCCGGCGGCCTGGGCTTTACCGTGGCCATCGTTCTGTTCGCTTCTGTCCGGGAGCGGGTGAACCGCGCCGACTGCCCCGCGTGCTTCAAGGGCTTCCCCATCGCGCTGATTTCCGCCGGACTGCTGGCGCTTGCCTTCATGGGCTTCTCCGGCCTGAAGGTTTTCTAAGGAGGGCGAAGATATGGAAATTGTGATTGCAATTGCGATTCTCGGCGGTCTGGGACTGGTGTTCGGCCTGGTGCTGGCCGCTGCGTCCAAGATTTTCTATGTGGAATCCGACCCCCGGCTGGATCAGCTGAACGAGTGTCTTCCCGGCGCCAACTGCGGCGGCTGCGGCTATGCCGGCTGCAGCGCTTACGCCGAAGCCGTTCTCAAGGGCGAAGCGCCCATCGGGAAATGCGCCTCCGGCGGCAACGAGGCGGCGCAGGCCATGGCGGCCATCATGGGCGTCAAGGCGGAAGCCGTTACCCGCAAGGTTGCGCTGGTGCGCTGCTCCGGCGAGAAGATCTACGACGCGGACGGCAATCTGACCAAGGGCGCGAAGATCAAGGGCAACTACGAGGGCCTCAAGGACTGCCTGGCCGCCTCCAAAATCGGCGGCAACGGCCCCGTGTCCTGTAAGTTCGGCTGCCTGGGCTACGGCACCTGCGTCAAGGCCTGTAAATACGGCGCCATGAAGGTCATCAACGGCGTTGCCCATGTGGACGAAGACCTGTGCGTTGGCTGCATGGCCTGCGCCAGCGTATGCCCCCGTCACCTGATCGTCCCCGTGGAGCCTGACCGGAACGTGGTTATCGCCTGCGCGTCTCTGGCCAAGGGCGCTGTCACCACCCGGGGCTGCACCGTGGGCTGCATCGGCTGCGGCCTGTGCAAGAAGATCTGTCCCAAGGACGCCATCACCGTGGAAAAGAACCTGGCGCGTATCGACTATACCAAGTGCGACAACTGCGGCCTGTGCGCCACGGTCTGCCCCAAGAAGCTCATCAAGGACTCCAACGTGGAAAACCTTGGCGAGCCGAAGCCTGTTGTGCAGCAGGCGTAACCCTCCCGCAAATTGTGTGGCAGACCTCTGCGGAGGTCTGCCGCAAGCTTTATGGAAAAGGGCGAAGCCGTGCGGACGGCTGCGGCGGACTGACCCCTTTTTTGAATGGGCGGGTACGCTTGCGAATATAATAGAACCGGCCGGGTTTGGGGAATACAGCCCCGCATTTTCCATGCAGAAGTGGGCGCTGACCCGTTTCTACTGCCGGTAGAGTAGGGTATTCTACTGTAGGTAGGAAAGATACGGCTGTTTTCTTCCCGGGGGGCGTGGCGTTTTCCCGGGAATATGTGTTACAATGAGATCAAGAATCGGACGATACCGTTTCCTCATCATTTTCAGGAGTGTGAACCTCATGCCTAACTACAATATTGTGACCGATTCCTGCTGCGACCTGCGGCCGGAAACGTATGAGCAGCTGAATTTGACCGTCGTTCCTCTGAGCATGGAATTCCGCGGCCAGGTTCGCGAGGATAGAAGCGACGACAGCATCAAGGAAGTTTACGCAGCTCTGCGCGCCGGTGAGAGCGCCCAGACCGCCGCGGTCAACCCGGATCGCTGGCTGAACGCCATGGAGCCCCACCTGGCAGCGGGCAGAGACGTGCTGGTGATGGCTTTTTCTTCCGGCCTGTCCACCACCTATCAGTCTGCCGTCATCGCGGCGGAGGAGCTGCGGGAAAAGTACCCGGAGCGGACGATTTATGTAGTTGACACCCTCTGCGCCTCTCGTGGCGAGGGACTGCTGGTGTGGTACGCCTGCAAGAAGCGGGATGAGGGTATGACCCTGGACGAGCTGCATACCTGGGTGGAGGACACGAAGCTCCATCTGTGCCACTGGTTCACCGTGGACGACCTGATGTATCTGAAGCGGGGCGGCCGCATCAGCGCCGCAACTGCCATTGTGGGTACCATGCTGAAGGTAAAGCCTGTGCTTCACGTGGACAATGAGGGACATCTGATCAACATGTTCAAGGTGCGCGGCCGCAAGGCGTCTCTGGAGGCCATCGCCGACAAGCTGGGCGAGCTGGGCGGAAATTACGACAACAGCACGGTGTTCCTCTGCCACGGCGACTGCATCGAGGACGCCAAGTACGTGGAGAACATTCTGAAAACCAAGTACGGCGTCAAGGAAGTGCTGATCAACTACACCGGCGCAGTCATCGGCTCCCACTCCGGCCCCGGCACCATGGCGGTATTTTTCCTGGGCGATCACCGGTAACGGCAAAAATATTGCACACTGCATCCACCCCGGCTTCTCTTGTGAAGCCGGGGCGAGTTTCGTGATTTATAAAATCATAATTTCCAACAAAATCCTGCAGGAGAAAACGTCGATTTTCAGGAAATTCCCGTGGAAAATTGATATTGACATTGCATAAAAATCGATATAAAATATCGTGCAAAAAGTAAAAAATGAGGTGACAAACTTGGCTGATGTGCATACGAAGGATCTGACCACCGGATCGCCGATGAAGCTGATTCTTTCCTTTATGCTGCCGCTGGTTTTCGGGCTTTTGTTTCAGCAGGTCTATAGCATGGTGGATACCATTGTGGTGGGAAAATTCCTGGGCGTGGACGCACTGGCGGGGGTCGGCTCCACCGGCTCCATTACCTTTCTGGTGCTGGGGCTGTGCAACGGCGTGTGCGCCGGGTTCGCCATTCCCGTGGCGCAGAAATTCGGACAGCGGGATTTTGACGGGCTGCGTCGGTTCGTCGGCAATATGATCTGGCTCAGCTGCGTCATCGCCGCGGCGGTGACGCTGGTAACGACGCTGCTGTGCCGCCAGATTCTCCTCTGGATGGACACCCCGGCGGATACGTTTTCCTTTGCCTACGATTATATTTTCGTGATTTTCCTGGGCATTCCCGCGACCATGCTGTACAATCTTCTGTCGGGCATCCTCCGGTCGCTGGGAGATTCCAAAACGCCCCTGGTTTTCCTGATCATGTGCAGCCTTCTGAATGTGGTGCTGGACATCGTGTTTATTCTGACGCTGAATATGGGCGTTGCGGGGGCGGGCTGGGCGACGCTGCTGAGCCAGCTGATTTCCGGTGTGCTGTGCCTGTATTTCATCGTGAAGAAATTCCCGATTCTCCATTTGAAGCAGGACGATCTGCGGCTGCGGAAAATCTATGTCCGGAAGCTGCTGAATATGGGCTTGCCCATGGGCTTGCAGTATTCCATCACCGCCATCGGCAGCATTCTGCTGCAAACGGCGGTCAACGGCCTAGGCGCGACCGCCATGGCGGCCATCGCGGCGGGCAGCCGGGTGAGTATGCTCCTCGTCTGTCCCTTCGACGCCATGGGAACCACCGCCGCAACCTACGCCGGACAAAATCTGGGCGCGGGGAAGCTGGATCGGATTCACCAGGGGGTCAAGGACTGCACGGTACTGGGCATTATCATCTCCGCTGCGATTTTTGTGATCACCTGGTTTGGCGGCAGTGCCATGACCACACTGTTCCTGGATACGGCGGACGGGGCGAGCGTCGACACGGTGGTGCCGATGGGACAGCAGTTTCTGCTGATCAATGCGGCGTTTGCCATCCCGCTGCTGTTCGTCAATCTGCTCCGCTTTACCATTCAGGGGTTGGGCTACTCGGAATTTGCGGTGTTCGCCGGGGTGTTCGAGATGGTCGCCCGGGGGGCTTTCGGACTTTGTCTGGTGCCGGTGCTGGGATATACGGCGGCATGCTTTGCCAGCCCTGCGGCGTGGGTTATGGCGGACGTGTTCCTGTTCCCCGCCTACTTTCACTGCATGAAGAAGCAGGGGTATTCCTTCAAGCCGGAAAAGGTCAGTGTGGCAACAAAATAAACCATTCCCAAAAGCAATGGCAGGCCTCCGTTGAGAGGCCTGCCATTTTGTGCATTTATTGCTCTTGAAGCCGGTCGATTTCCTTGGCAATGGTGCAGTTGCTTTGGTAGACGCAGCTGCCATAGCAGCAGTCTGTTTCGGTGACTGCGCCACCCTCCAGGATGACCTCCACCATGCGGCTTCCGTCCAGCTGACGGCAGTAGCCGGATACAAATTTCTCTGTTTCCATGTTATCCCTCCACGATGCAGAAGCCCTTAGGCGCCAGCGTCAGCCAATCCGGGGCTACGGTTTGCAGATTGTGTCCCAAGAGGATTTTCCCGGCAGGGATGTCCCAGGGGTCGCCGCAGCGGTTGCAGTAGATTTTCAGCACGCTGTCGCCGTAGCGCCGGGTGAAGCCGATCCGGCGATCCTCCGCCTGGAAGAATTGAATGTCGCCTAAGCGCAGGGCATCGCAATTCTTTCGCAGCTGCCCAAGACGACGGAAGTGCGCCAGAAGCTCCGGATCCTCCCGCCCCCAGGGATAGGTGCGGCGGTTAAAGGGGTCGCGGTAGCCCTCCATCCCGGCTTCGTCGGCGTAGTACAGGCTGGGACTGCCCGGCAGGGTGTATTGCAGGAAGGAGGCCATCAGCAGCCGCTCCGTGGCCACAGGCAGCTGGTTCCGGGACAGATGGCGCTTGGCCTTTTCCTCCCGGGAGCCGTCAAAATCGTCCACCAGGGCGGTGAGAATGCGGGGGGTGTCGTGGGTGCCGAGGAGATTCATGTTGCAGGCCGCGACCTGGGGCGGGTAGTTTTCCAGAATGGACATCACGGTTTCCTTGAAGCCCCGGCCGCCGTCCAGGTTTTTGACGAAATTCAAAATGGCCGTGCGGAGGGGATAGTTCATTACGCTGTCCAGCTCGCCGCCGGTGAAGTAGGTGCGGCGCCTGCTGTAGGCGGACTTGTTGGACGCGTCCTCCCACACCTCGCCCAGAAGAAGGGCATCGGGCTTCAGCGCCTTGATGCGGCTGCGGAGCAGCCTGATAAATTCGTCGGGCAGCTCGTCTGCCACGTCCAGCCGGTAGCCGTCCGCACCCAGCCGCAGCCAGTGGGCGACCACGCTGTCTTCGTCCGTGATGATGTAGCGGACGAAAGCGGGGTCCATTTTGTTCACCGTGGGCAGAGTGTCAAAGTCCCACCAGGAATGGTAGACGTTCGGCCAGTTGTAGAAGGTGTACCAGCTGTAATAGGGGGATTCCTTGGAATTGTACGCGCCCACGGACGGGAACGCGCCCTCCCGGTTGAAGTACAGGCTGTTGGCACCGGTGTGAGAATACACGCCGTCCAGAATGACCCGGATGCCCCGCTCATGGGCAGCGTCGCAGAGAGCGGCAAAATCCGCCTCGGTGCCAAGGAGTGGGTCGGGGGTTTTGTAGTCGCCGGTGTCGTAGCGGTGGCTGGAAAAGCTCTTGGAAATGGGGTTGAGGTAGAGAATGGTGACGCCAAGACCGGCGATGTAGTCCATTTTCTCGGTGATGCCCCGGAAATTGCCGCCGAAAAAGTCGTTGTTCAGAACCTGACCGTCGGAAGTGGGCTTCCAGTCCACCTCATCGTACCAGTTCTCATGAATGGTGTAGGGCTTCAGCTTTCCGGTCAGGTCGGCCTGGCCGCTGGCGTAGAAGCGGTCGGGAAATACCTGATAGATGGTCGCGCCCTTCGCCCAGTCCGGGGTGGTGAAATCCGCGGGGATGCAGCTCAGCTGCCAGAGGTCACCGGCCTCCATGTTGGTGTCGTCCCCCTGCTTGAACAGACGGAAGCTGCCGCCCTGCGTATCGATGACGAAATAGTAGAAAAACAGGCCGGGGAAGGGGATGGAAAACTGCCCCTCGAAAACGTCATACGCGCCCTTTTTCATCTGGAGTGTCAGAGCAGCATTCTGCGCCCAGGAGCCGTCCTCGTGATTAAAGACGCAGGTGACCTTCGTCGTCAGGACGGAGGTGGGAATATGGATATGCAGGGTGCAGACCTGCCCCGGCGTCAGGGTTCCGAAGGGGGTCTTGAACTGGGGCTGCTTGCTGTCGTAAAGGATTCTCATGGCGGTCTCCTTGTAATAAACTCATTTTTTCCATTATAAACCATTTTCCCGAAAAAGGGAAGCGCGGGAGAAAGATATTTTGGGAAAGCGCTTGAGAACCTGCGCCTTTGGGGACGGTATAAATCCGCCATATGGCTGCGGCCATACGGCGGAGTTTTCTGCGTTATCGGGCGCTTTATACGAGTTTTTAATAAAACGCTTAAAAGCGTTTTATTAGGCCGCAGGATTGCGGCCAGCGGCCACTGCCGCTAAAAAACGAAGTCAATACATTTCTTACCGCCGCCCAGGCGGTCTGCCGTGAAACGGCTTTCATAAAATGATGAAATCATTTTATGAAGAAATAGTATTACCAGCTCAGCATATTCCGGAACTGCTCCATGTACCGTCCGGCGGGGACATCCCAGCTGAAATCCGTCTCCATGTCCCGCTTTTGCAGGGCGCGGAAGGCTTCCCGGTTGTGATTGTACAGGCCGAGGCAGCGCTTCAGCGACGCAAAGAAATCGTCGGCGTTGTAGCTCTGGAAGGTGAAGCCCAGGCCGCCCTCGCCGTTCTCATCGGCGGGAGGAACGGTGTCCTTCAGGCCGCCGGTGGCGTGAACCACGGGGACGGTGCCATAGCGCATGGCATTCATCTGGCTCAGGCCGCAGGGCTCGGACTTGGAGGGCATCAGGTAAATGTCGCCGCCGGCGTAAATCCGGGCGGCAAGCCCCAGATTGAAGGTGATCTGGGCGGAAACCTGATCGGGGAACTGATTCGCAAGGTCTTTGAAGAAGCTCTCGTACTGGGCTTCGCCGGTGCCGAGAATCAGCAGCTGGGCGTCCTCCTCCCATATCAGCCGCCGGGCGATGTAGCACAGCAGGTCAAGACCCTTGTGACCGGCCAGCCGGGTGACCATGACCATCAGCGGCACGTCGGGCTTGACGGGCAGACCCACTTCCTTTTGCAGGGCGGCCTTCACGGCAGCCTTGCCTTCTACGAAGGTCTTGGAATTGTAGTGGGCGGGGAGGGCGGGATCGGTCTCCGGGTTGAAGGTGTTCACGTCGATGCCGTTGGTGATGCCGGAAAAATCGCTGCCGCGGCTCTGCAGCACGCCGTCGAGCCCGTGGGAGTAATACGGATACCGCAGCTCCTGCGCATAGGTCTCGGAGACGGTCGTGACGCGGTCGGCGGTGACGATGGCGGCCTTCATGAAGTTCGTGCAGTCGTCAAAGCGCAGAATTTCGTCGCAGTCCGCGCCGAGGCCCAGCACGTCATAGTTGAACTGCAGGTTGCATTTACCCTGATACTCAATATTGTGGATGGTAAAGACGCTCTTCGTATCCGGGAAGCAGCCGCGGTATTCCGTCTTCAGCAGCAGCGGGATGAGAGCCGCCTGCCAGTCGTGGCAGCTGACGACGTCGGGCCGGAATTCGAGATAGTTCATCGCCGCAAGGACAGCCTTGCTGAAATAGGCGTAGCGCTCGCCGTCATCGGCAAAGCCGTAAATGCCGCCGCGGTTGAAATAATGCTCGTTATCGATGAAATAGATCTGAAGCTTCTTGCGGCGGGTCTTGAAGCGGAAAATACCGACATATTCCCGCCGCCATGCAAGCGGAACATCAAACGCGCCTAAAAATTCTGTCTGCCACTTGCCGGAATACTTGATCTGACTGTAATATGGGATAAAGAGGCTGACATAGGTGTTCTTCTGCTGAGAAAGCGCAAGCGGAAGGGCCTGCATCACGTCACCGAGGCCGCCGGTCTTGACGAACGGCGCGGCCTCAGAGGCAACTACTGCGATTTTCATACGGTATCTCCTTTGTCGACCACAAGCGGGTGGTCAATCGAGCCGAGCAGCTTCGTGCCCGGGCGAATGGTGACATTTTTATCAAGGATGCAGTACCGGATCGATGCGCCCGCGCCGATCTTGCTTCCCTGCATGATGATCGAATCGCGAACCTCCGCGCCGTCTTCAATGTCGACCTCACGGAAGATCACAGAGTTTTCCGCCTTGCCGAACAGATGGCAGCCGTCGGCAATCAGGCAGTTTGCCGCCTGTCCGTGGTAGCCGAACAGCGTCGGGACAGCGTCTCGAACCTTCGTATAAATGGGGATCTCGCTGCGGAAGAGGCTGCTGCGCACATCGGCGTCGAGGAGCTTCATGTTGTTGGCGTAATACTCGTCCACGCTCTGATTGAACAGGGCGACGTTATGGAACGGATAGACATTGACCTTCAGATTGCCCGCGTTGTACTCCGGCAGGATGAAATCCCGTTCGAGATGGTATTTTCCGTGCGGGACCATCTCGCGGATGACCTGAATGAGCTTGTCGCGGCGCATGATGAACATACTCATGCCGACCAGATAATCCTCCGGCGCGCAGTAGTCCACAGCCAGATCGACGATCTTACCGTCGTCTCCGAGCTTGACGGCCAGCGGCTGACGGGTCTTGCCGTTGGCGCGGCCCGCCTTGGCAATAACTGTGATATCGCAGCCGGAGGCGATGTGCTCATCCAGAACTGCCGCAAAATTGATCGCGCACAGAACAGTCGTATCGGACAGCACGACATACTCCGCATCGCAGCGGCCGAGAACCGGCATGGCGGTCTGAAGCGCCTCAAGCTTACCGCGGTATGCCCCGGTATGACCGGTGGCATACGGGGGCAAAAACCGGACGCCCTCGCCCAGTTTGAGATCCCACTCCTCGCAGTTGCCGAGGTGGTCCATCAGCGACTGGTAGTTATATTTTGTGACAATGCCGATGTTGCTGATCTTGGAGTTTGCCATGTTGGACAGGGCAAAGTCGATCTGGCGGTAGCGGCTGCCGAACGGGATGGAGGCCGAGGTCCGCTCGCGGGTGAGCTCGCCCATGTTGTTGTCATAGATATTGGAGAAAATAATGCCCATTGCTTCCATGTCGGTATCCTCCTCTCTTATACGATCGCGCCGGCATCGATTACGGTGCCCTCTGCGATGATCTTATCCTTGCCGATGACGCTGATCTTCCGCTCTTCGCCCTCGGTATAGCCGCCGATGCGCGCGCCTGCCTTGATGTGGCAGCCCTCGGCGATGATCGCGCTGCGGATGACGGCGCCGTTTTCGATCACGACGTCCGGCATGATGACGCTGTCGGTGATCTCCGCGCCCTTGCCGACGGAGCAGCCGGTGGAGATGATGGAGTGCGTGATGCAGCCTTCAATGTTGCAGCCCTCGGCGACAAAGCTCTCCCGGATCTCGGCGGACTTGGCAATATAGCTCGACGGCATGGCCTGGTTTCTGGCGTAGATCTTGTAACCAGCGGTGCCGTAGAT
>ERZ827423.1442-NODE-1442-length-23284-cov-10.244565_pt1 | contig 23284 bp, 23 predicted proteins | sample MGYA00519775_ERZ827423 | MGnify/ENA primary metagenome ERZ827423 (study PRJEB31778, sample SAMEA3449296) | human gut metagenome | biome: human gut; feature: human-associated habitat; material: faeces | place: United Kingdom | collected 2010/2012 ...
GATTCTAACATCGTGTTTTTTCCGTGCCCTTTCATTTCCTGCTGTGAATAGTAACAAACGTACTTTTTTCTTTGTTAAAAATTTAACAAAGTTGTTGACGCTCGCATGGTTAAGGGATAGAATTAACAATGGATTATGTGAAAGATGGACTGCACACAATCCAGTTCATTTATTCAAGGAGGAGAACAATATGGACTTCATGTTAACAGAACAGCAACAGATGATGAAGAAACTTTTCGCTGAATTCGCTGAAAAGGAAGTAAAGCCTCTTGCAGCCGAAGTCGACGAAGACGAGCGTTTCCCAAGAGAGACGGTCGAAAAAATGAAAGCATGCAAAATGATGGGAATCCCATATTCACGCGAATACGGAGGAGCAGGCGCTGATTACCTGTGCTACATTCTTGCCGTTGAGGAACTGAGCAAGAAGTGCGGCACGACCGGTGTTGTGCTCTCCGCCCATACTTCACTGGGCACCTGGCCGATCGCACAGTTCGGTACGCCTGAGCAGAAGGCGAAGTATATGCCGGATCTGTGCACCGGAAAGAAGCTGGCCGCTTTCGGTCTGACCGAGCCGAATGCCGGAACTGACGCTGCAGGACAGCAGACGACCGCGGTCAAGGACGGTGAGGATTACATCCTGAACGGAACGAAGATCTTCATCACCAACGCCGGCGAGGCAGATGTATACATCATCTTTGCCATGACGGATAAGACGAAGGGAACGCACGGCATCTCCGCATTCATCGTGGAGAAGGGCATGCCGGGCTTCACTGTCGGTCAGCACGAGAAGAAGCTGGGCATCCGCGGAAGCGCGACCAGCGAGCTGATCTTCAACAATGTGCGTCTGTCCAAGGATCACCTGCTGGGTCAGGAAGGAAAGGGCTTCAAGATCGCCATGATGACGCTGGACGGCGGCCGTATCGGTATCGCTGCGCAGGCACTGGGCATCGCGCAGGGCGCCATCGATGAAGTTGTTCCGTACGTGAAGTCCCGTAAGCAGTTCGGACGTCCGATCTCCAAGTTCCAGAATACGCAGTTCCAGCTGGCTGACATGCAGACCAAGGTCGATGCGGCAAGATGGCTGGTCTACGACGCTGCGATGAAGAAGGAAAAGGGAATGCCTTACTCTGTCGAAGCAGCCAAGGCGAAGCTGTTCGCTTCTGAGGTTGCCATGGAAGTGACGACGAAGGCCATCCAGCTGATGGGCGGATACGGATATACTCGTGATTATCCGGTAGAAAGAATGTTCCGCGACGCCAAGATCACAGAGATCTACGAAGGTACTTCTGAAGTACAGCGCATGGTCATCAGCGGCGCGATGCTGAAGTAATCGGACACATCAGATAGATAAAATAAAGAAAGGATACGAAGATCATGAAAATTATCGTTCTTGTAAAACAGGTACCGGATTCCACAGAGATCCGTGTAGACAAAGTCACTGGTACGCTGATCCGTGCCGGCGTTCCCAGCATCATCAACCCGGACGATCTGGCCGGTGTAGAAGCCGCTCTGCAGCTGAAGGAGAAGATGGGTGCGACGGTCACCATCGTTTCCATGGGTCCCCCGCAGGCAGCGGAAATGCTCAAGGAGCTGTATGCGCGCGGCGTGGATGAGTGCGTGCTGATCACGGACCGGAAGTTCGGCGGCGCCGACACTTGCGCAACCAGCACGACGCTGGCCGGTGCGCTGGAGAAGATCGGCTATGACCTGATCATCGCCGGACGTCAGGCGATCGACGGTGACACCGCACAGGTCGGACCGCAGACCGCTGAGCGTCTGGACATCCCGCAGGTCACTTATGTCGATGAGATCATCGATCTCAACGAGAAGACGGTCACCGTCAAGAAGTCACTGGAAGACAGCGAAGAGATCATCGAGGCAAAGCTGCCTTGCGTGCTGACGACGCTGAGCGGAATGAACGAGCCGCGCTATATGAACTGCAACGATATCGTAGATTCCTTCTCCAAGGAGATCCGCATCATGACTTTCGACGATCTGGGCATCGACGAGAGCAAGGTCGGTTTAGCCGGTTCTCCTACCAAGGTTCATGCCACATTCACCAAGGATGTGTCCGCAGAGACCGAAACATTTGATATGCCGGCCGCTGACGCCGCAAAACTGATCGCCAAGACGCTGAAAGAGAAGCAGATCATCACGAAATAGGAGGAACTTGAACATGGCTAAATTTGAAGGATACAAAGACATTTATGTATTTGTGGAACAGAAGAATGGCGAGATCGCCAATGTCGGATATGAGCTGATCAGCGAGGCGAGAAAGCTGGTCGCTTCCATTCCGAGCCTGAGCTTCCAGGTGGTCGGCGTCCTGCTGGGGCACAACATCAAGGATAAGGCGCAGGATGTCATCGCGCATGGCGCAGACAAGGTCATCGTCGTCGATGATGCGCTGCTGGAAGGCTATTCCACGCAGTTCTATGCGGATGCGCTGACGCAGGTCATTACGGAATTCAAGCCGGATTCCTTCCTGACCGGCGCAACGGTACTGGGCCGTGACCTGGCACCGCGTGTAGCTGCCCGCCTGAACGCAGGTCTGACTGCCGATGCGACCAAGATCGAGATCGACCAGACCAAGGTTGCTGATGGCGAGGCACTGCTGCTGGTTACCCGTCCGACTTTCGGCGGAAACCTGTTCGGCACCATCATCTGCCCGAACACTCGTCCGCAGATGGCGACCATCCGTCCGAACGTGTTCTCCATGGATGCGCCGGATGCATCCAGAACGGGTGAAGTCGTTGAATTCGCACCGAAGTGGACCGATACAGATCCTAAGGTCATCGTTAAGGAAGTCATCGCCAAGGTACAGGAAGGCGTTGACATCACGAAGGCGGATATCCTGGTCGGTGCCGGACGCGGCGCAGAAGACTGCCTGGATATGGTCAAGGCCGTAGCTGAGGAGCTGGGCGGCGAAATGTGCGCATCCCGTGCCGTTGTCGATGACGGTTTTGCGGACAAGGCCATCCAGGTCGGACAGACCGGAAAGACCGTTCGTCCTTCTCTGTATATCGCATGCGGTATCTCAGGCGCCTGCCAGCACGTTGCCGGCATGGAGAAGTCTGACATGATCATCGCCATCAACCGCGATCCGCAGGCGGAGATCTTCTCCATCGCGAACATGGGCTTCGTCGGCGACGTCAAGGAGATCCTGCCGCTGCTGAAGGAAGAGATCATCGCTGCCAAGAAGGCATAATATCGGAAATACAGGTCATCATATAAAGAGAGGAGACATCATCATGAAAAAAGTTGGAGTTATCGGCGCCGGAACCATGGGTCAGGGAATCGCAAATGCATTTGCGACCAATGGCTACGACGTCACTGTATGTGACATTAAGATCGAATGGGCACAGGGCGGGATCGATAAGATCGCCAAGAAGCTGGACAAGCTGGTCAGCCGTGAAAAGATGACGGCAGACAAGGCTGCTGAGATCAAGGGCAACCTGAAGGCCGGCGTGTATGAAGATCTCGCTGACTGCGATCTGGTCGTTGAGGCAGTCCTGGAGATCATGGAGACGAAGAAGGAACTGTTCGGCAAGCTGGATGAGATCTGCAAGGATACCTGCATCTTCGCGACCAATACTTCTTCTCTGTCCGTAACAGAGATCGCTAAGGGCATCAAGCATCCGGTCATCGGCATGCACTTCTTCAACCCGGCTGACCGCATGAAGCTGGTCGAGGTCATCTCTGGCATCAACACACCGGCTGAGACGAAGGATGCGATCATCGAGATCAGCAAGTCTCTGGGCAAGACGCCGGTCGAAGTCGCTGAAGGTCCGGGATTCGTCGTTAACCGTATCCTCGTTCCGATGATCAACGAAGCGGCGTTCATCCTGCAGGAAGGCATCGCTTCCGCAGAGGATATCGATACGGCCATGAAGCTGGGTGCAAACCATCCGATGGGCCCGCTGGCGCTGGGCGATCTGATCGGTCTGGACATCGTGGTTGCGATCATGGACGTGCTCTTTGCGGAGACGCATGATCCGAAGTACCGCTGCTGCACGCTGCTGAGAAAGATGGTTCGCGGCGGCAAGCTGGGACAGAAGAGCGGTGTCGGCTTCTACGATTACTCAAAATAAGCATAGAACAGCAAACAGGTGAGTCCATGCGACAAGGAATCGGTGGATTCACCTTTTCAGGAAAGGAAGAAGACAAATGGAAAACGTATTAATCGCTAAGGAAGGCCATGTTGCCACCATTACCATCAACCGTCCCAAGGCGCTCAACGCCCTGAGCACGGCCGTACTGACTGACCTGAATGCCGCACTGGATGAAGTGGCTGCAGATCAGGATGTCTATGCGCTGATCATCACCGGCGCAGGAGAGAAGTCTTTCGTTGCTGGCGCAGACATCGCCGAGATGAAGGATAAGAGCGTGGAAGAAGCCGCTGAATATGGAAAGTTCGGAAATGCGGTATTCCGCAAGATCGAAACGTTCAGATGCCCGGTCATCGCTGCCGTCAACGGCTTTGCGCTGGGCGGAGGATGCGAGCTGGCCATGAGCTGCGACATCCGCGTCGCTTCTGAAAACGCCGTATTCGGTCAGCCGGAAGTCGGTCTGGGCATCACGCCGGGATTCGGCGGTACACAGCGTCTGGCCCGCCTGGTCGGCGCCGGAATCGCTAAGGAAATGATCTACACCGCACGTAACATCAAGGCTGATCGCGCTGCGCAGATCGGTCTGGTCAACAAGGTCGTTGCGGCAGAAGAGCTGAGCGCGACCGTCATGAAGATGGCCCAGGGCATCGCCAAGAATGCGCCGATCGCGGTGGCTTATGCGAAGAAAGCCATCAACAACGGCCTGCAGACAGATATCGATTCCGGTATCGCCATCGAAGTCGAAGAGTTCTCCAATTGCTTTGCGACCGAGGACCAGACTTATGGCATGACCTGCTTCCTGGAAAAGGTAAAGGAAAAGGAATTTTCAAACAAATAAACGAAAAGGGATGATAAAATGAGTAAAGTTATCAGTCTGGAACAGGCTGTATCCATGATTCCTGACGGGGCGACCGTAGGGGTCGGCGGATTCATCGGCTCCGGCCATCCGCAGGAATTTTCAGTGGGCATCGCGGACAGCTTCCTCAAGAGCGGTCATCCGCGCGATCTGACGATCATGTTCTCTGCCGGCATCGGTGATGGAACCGATGATCTCGGTCTGAACATCATCGGATATGAGGGCCTGCTCAAGCGCATCATCGGCGGTCACTGGGGACTGATCCCTAAGCTGCAGCGGCTCGTCTTCGAAAACAAGGTCGAAGGCTACAACCTGCCGCTGGGCACGATCTCGCTGATGTTCCGTGAGATCGCCGGACATCGTCCGGGCGTGATCACCAAGATCGGACTGAAGACGTTCGTCGATCCGCGTCTGGAAGGGGCGAAGATGAACGAGCGCACGAAGGAGGATCTGGTCGAGCTGATCGAGATGGACGGAGAAGAATGGCTGCGCTATAAGTCATTCCCGGTCAATGTGGCGTTGATCCGTGCGACCTACTGTGATGAAGACGGCAATGCGACGATGGACAAGGAAGCGGCTACGCTGGATTCGCTGTCGATCGCGCAGGCGGCCAAGAATTCCGGCGGCATCGTGCTTCTGCAGGTAGAGAAGGTCGTGCAGAACGGCACGTTGGATCCGCGCAAGGTGAAGATCCCGGGCATCTATGTCGACGGTATCGTCGTTTCCCGTCCGGAGAATCACTGGCAGACGTACGAGGCGCAGTACAACCCGGCGCTGTGCGGCGAGGTCAAGGTGCCGGTGGATTCGATCCCGCCGATGCCGCTGAATCAGCGCAAGGTCATCTGCCGCCGTGCGGCGATGGAGCTGGATCCGCAGGCGATCATCAATCTGGGCATCGGCATGCCGGAGGGCATTGCCAATGTGGCCAACGAAGAAGGGCTGCCGGGCCTGAAGCTGACCGTAGAGGCCGGCGGGATCGGCGGCGTGCCGATGGCCGGCACGGCTTTCGGTACCTGCACGAATCCGGATGCGATCATCGACCAGCCGTATCAGTTTGACTTCTATGACGGCGGCGGATTGGATCAGGCCTTCCTGGGCCTGGCGGAATGCGACCGGTTCGGAAACATCAACGTTTCCCGGTTCGGACCGAAGATTGCCGGCTGCGGCGGCTTCATCAACATCACGCAGACCGCGCCGGTCGTCGTGTATTGCGGAACCTTTACCACAAGCGGCCTGAAGGTCGAGATCAAGGATGGAAAGCTGCACATCCTGCAGGAAGGAAAAGTCAAGAAGTTCATCAAGGATGTAGAGCAGGTCACGTTTGCGGCCGAATATGCCGCAGAGGTCGGACAGAAGGTGCTTTACATCACTGAGCGCGCTGTCTTCGAATTGATCGACGGTGTGCTGACACTGACGGAGATCGCTCCGGGCGTAGACCTGGAGAAGGATATCCTGGCGCAGATGGAATTCAGGCCGGCGATCGCCGAGGATCTGAAGGAAATGGATGCTCGGATCTTCCGCGATGAGGTCATGGGTCTTTCGGCTTAAATGAATGATCAGGCAGATGCTTTTGCCAGGCAGGAGCATCTGCTTTTTGAATCCGGTTTCATGCGGAAATTGTAGAAATGGTTTTGTGTTTAGGATTAAAATCAAGTATAATAAAGAACATGATGTAAAAAGGAGAAAGGGGATAAACGGTATGGAAGGGAACCGTCATATTGACCGCACGGACGCTGTCGTGCGTCCCGTCTTTCAGAAAGAGGGGAATGTCTATGTAAGGGGAAAATCCGGAAGTGGGAAGACCACGCTGCTGCTGGAACGGCTGCAGTTTCTTGCGCAGGAAGGGGTGGCGCTGAAACGTACGCTGAACCTGGTCGCTTATAAGGAAGATACCGCACATCTGAATTACTTGTGGAAGAGCGAATACAGCAGCGAGGAAGAGGAAGACGCGCCGATGTTTCGTTCGATCTATCAGTTCTGTTACAACATCATCCACCATTACAATGCTAAACGAGGCATTCATGACAGCCGTGTGTCGCGCGATTTCAAGCTGCAGGTGGCCCGGATGATCCAGGAGCATTTTTCTCTTTCGCTGAACCATTATGCGCTGGACAGCGTCTATCGCAAGCTGGGAGAATGCAAGGGCATGATGATGTCAGAGAGCAGCATCGCGCAGATCGAAGTCGACGGCATCGACTTTCCGTATCTGTATTCCCGCTTTGAACAATATAAGGAGCAGCGCGGACTGGTGAGCTATGAGGATCTCATGGCCCAGGCGGCGCAGTGCCTGATGAAGGATGAAGAGCTGCTGGATCAGTATCGGAGCTATTACAGCCATATCCATGTCGATGACGCGCAGAACCTTTCGTTTGCGGCGCATGTGATGCTGAAGCTGCTTTGCGGGGAAGGGACGTCGCTGACCTTGTTCATCGATCCTGACCAGTATGCGGGACAGCATGCGCCATATCTGCTTTCCTTTGAGGATTTCTCTTCCTCTTATCCGGATGCGGCCCTGGTCGAGCTGAACCGCAATTTCCGCTGTGATGTCAACATCGATGAGATGATCCAGAAATTCATGCACAGCGATCATGCGTTCCATCTGGAGGATGATTCCGTGGTCCGCTTCATCACGGCCAAGGACCTCAATGAGTCTTATCATCACGCGCTCGTGCTCGCCCGCAATAACCCGCAGATGGTGTTCTTGAGCCGGGAGCATTTCACGCTGCTTCCGTTAGCCGATCTGCTGGAGCAGGAGGGGCTGCCGTTTACCGTTTCAGATTTTCACAGCTTCTTCCGGGATGAGACGATCCATGATCTGATCGAGCTGTTCCGCCTCATGCTCAATCCGCGCGATCTGGAGGCGTTCAGCGCGATCCAGAAGAAGGTCGGCTTCGGCTTCAGCGAGCGCAACATCAATGAGATCGGCGCGCTGATGGGGGCCGATCCATCCTTGGACATCTACAGCGCCATCGTCAACAGCAATATCCGCTCATCGGTCAAGAACCGCGTGGTCGCGCATATCGAGGAGATCCGCATCGCGCAGCATCTCAGCTCCACGAAGCTGTTGCTGTATGTCCTCAGCAAGCTCCATTATGAGGATCATATGAAGCAGCGCGGCTGCACGCTGAAGAGCCCGAACCTGCTCGTCTTCTCGGTGATGGCGCAGCGTTATGAGCGGCCGATCGAACTGCTGGCGCGGCTCGAGCAGCTGACCTCGGTCGGCAGCGATCAGATCCATTACCTGCAGCTGTACAGCTTCTCTCAGGTCAAGGGCAAGGAATTTGATGAGGTCTGCTTCTTAGACTGTCTCGACGCATTCTATCATGTGTTCCCGGATCAGGAGAATGAGCGGCGGTTGTTTTACAGCATCCTCTCCAAGATCCGCAGCCGGATGTATTTTCTGGTCGCGCGCACGGCGTTCATGCAGAGCATGGTGCCGCATGCCTTCATCAACGACCTCTACCGCTTGATGAAAAAGAAGAATGCGGAAGAGAAGCCGGTGCGCAGGACGGTGAAGAAGCAGCCGAACCGCACCAACCTGAAGCCGGGCAAGCGCATCGTGCATTCCACGCTGGGAAAAGGCCGTGTGCGCCGCATCATCAGCGATGATGATGAGATCGAGATCGTCTTCAGCGACGGCGTGGCCAAGCGGCTGAATCTGACTTCCTGTCTGGACAACAATATGCTTTCATTTTGACCGTACCTCGCGTACGGTTTTTTTTACGGTTTTGTTCATCCAGCCGTCACTTTCCACACAGATATGGTTCATTCCGATATGTTAGAATGCAGAAGATAAGGGGGACAAACACATGTATATCTTAAAACATGCCGTACGCAGCATCTGCCGCAGCAAGGGACGTTCGATCTTGATCGGCGTGATCCTCTTCGTACTGGCGCTTTGCTCATGTATCGGACTGGGCATTCAGAAAGCGGCGGACAGCTCGCGCACGGCGATGGAGGCGATCACCAACATCACGGCGACGATCGAAACGGACCGCCGCGGCATGATGGAGCAGGCACAGCCGCCTGAAGGCGGTCAGCCGCTGGAGGGCGATCGTGAAGCCATGCGCGAACAGCTGCAGGAGCTGCAGTCGCTGACGCTGGAGGAACTGCAGACTTATACACAGGCGGATTTAGTCAGTGCCTTCTCCTATACCGGCACATTGTATATGGCAGGTACGGACGAGCTGGAAGCCGTTGCCTCGAGCCAGAGCGAATCGCGTCCGGGTCCTTCGGGAGGACTGTCCACGGACAGCTTTGCGCTGATCGGCTATAGCAGCGATGAGGCCATGAGCGACTTCATCGATGGCACAGCGTCGATCAGCGAGGGCAGCATGTTCGCGGAAGGAGGAAGCGATCCGGCGTGCGTCATCTCTTCAGAGCTTGCGCTGTACAACGACATCAGCGTCGGCGATGAGATCACCTTGCAGGATCAGGATGGCACGGCGGAGCTCACGCTTACGGTCAGCGGCATCTATGAGCGGGAAAGCACGATGATGCAGGGGCCGGGCGTGGTCAGCGCCAATCAGATCCTGATGAGCTACGCCGCATTGGCGCAGCTGGCGGAAGATGCGCAGCTCAGCCCGCAGCTCAGCGGCACCTATGTATTTTCCACGATGACGGACTATGAGGCGTTCGACGCCGAGTGCAGGGAATTGGGGCTCGATGAGGCATACACCATTTCCTCCACCGATGTCAATGCTTATGAGCAAAGCCTCATCCCGTTAGAAAATCTCTCTAATTTCGCATTCTGGTTCTTGGCCGTCATCCTGCTCATCGGCGTCGTCGTGCTGATCGTCATCAATGTCTTCAGCATCCGCGAACGCAAATATGAGATCGGCGTGCTGTGCGCCATCGGCATGCGCAAAGGAAAGATCGCCATGCAGTTCCTCTGCGAGAACATGGTGATCGCGCTCTTGCTCGGCTTTGGCGCGGGCGCTGTGCTCAGCGTGCCGGCAAGCAATGCGCTGCTGCAGACACAGATCGCTTCTTCCTCGCAGCGTGCCCAGCGCATGGATGACAATTTCGGCCGCGGGGGCATGCCTGGGTATCAGGAAGGGCAGGACATGCAGCAGATGGAAGAACCGCAGGAGGAAGCACCGGAGATGCCGTCAGATGGAATGGTGAGCGCGGTGAGCAGCGTGAGCGAGGCGAGCGATCCGATCATCCTGCTGCAGATGGCCGGGATCGCCTTCGTGCTGGTCATCCTGAGCAGCTCGGCCACGCTGATCTCGATCTTCCGCTTTGATCCGCTCACCATCCTGGCCAACCGTGACTGAAGAGGAGGATACGCATGAACATACTGGAATTGAAACACATCACATACGCTTACGATCGGACCCCGGTGCTGAATGATGTCTCCATGACGTTTGAGGATGGCGCGTGTTACGCTATCGTCGGCCCTTCCGGCGCCGGCAAGACGACGCTGCTCTCGCTGATGAGCGGACTGACCGCCATTCAGGATGGAGATATCCTCTATCAGGGAAAGAGCCTGAGACAGATGAACATGTATGACTACCGCAGTCATGATGCGGGCATCATCTTCCAGCATTACAACCTGCTCACGAAGATGACCGCGCTGGAAAATGTCGAGCTGTCCATGGAGATCTCCGGCATCTACCACAGAGGACGGCGGGAGCTTGCCCGCACGCTGTTGGCCGATATGGGGCTCAGCGACGAGGAGATGAACCGCCGTGTGCTGCGTCTGTCCGGCGGACAGCAGCAGCGTGTGGCGATCGCCCGATCGCTCAGCTACGACCCTTCCGTGATCCTCGCTGATGAGCCGACCGGCAATCTCGACGCGCATACCCGGGATGAGATCATGGATATCTTCCTGCGGCTGCGAGAGGCCGGAAGGTGCATCATCATCGTCACCCATTCCGCTGAGGTCTCTCATCAGGCAGACCATGTCTATCATCTGGAGAGGATGAAGCGCGCATAAAAAAAGATGGCCGCACACCATGTGCGGCCATTGCCTGTTGCCTGACCGGGATCAGATCGATCTTCGCTCTTTTGGATAAAGGATCAGGCGCACAGGGTGCGCAGGTAGGCGAGGATGAGGGATACGGTGGCATCCAGCGCTTCGATGTGGGTGCGTTCCATGCCATGGGAGGCGTGGACGCCGGGACCGATGAGCGCGCCGCGAATATTGTTTCCTCCGCGCAGCGCAGCGCTGACATCAGAGCTGTACATCGGGTAAATGTCGACGGCATAGGGCAGCTGTTCTTGTTTGGCCAGCGCGATGAGCGTCGAGGTCAGCGTGTAGTCATACGGCCCGCTGCTGTCCTTGGCGCAGATGCTGACATCATATTCCGTGCATGCCAGATCCAGGCCGATGCAGCCCATATCCACAGAGATCATCTCTTCGACGTGCTCAGGGATGAAGGATGCGCCATGACCGACCTCCTCATAGCTGCTGAAGATCACGATCACATCCTTCTTCAGCGGCAGCGGATGCGCATGCAGGTGTCTGAGCACGGCAAACAGGCAGGCTACGCTGATCTTGTCATCGAGGAAGCGTGACTTGATGAAGCCGCTGTCCGTGACACAGGTCTTCGGGTCGATCGCGATGATATCGCCGTTGGCGATGCCCAGCCTCTGCACATCTTCCTTGGTCCTGACCACTTCATCGATGCGCACCTCCAGCGTATCCAGCGTGCGGGCCAGCGTGGACGCTTCTTCATGCACATGTTTGGCTGCGGCCGTGCACAGGATCGTTCCGGTATATGTCTTTTCCTCACGGGTATGGATGCGGCAGTATGCGGAATCCAGCGTAGGCAGGGTCGGGCCGCCGATGTTGGTGACGGCGAGCATGCCGTTGTCTTTGATCGAGCGGACCATCAGTCCCAGCGTATCGCAGTGTGCGCTCAGCGCGCAGGCCTGCGCATGATCCTTGCCTGGGATCGTGACCATCAGGTTGCCCTTGGCGCTGCGCACGCAGGAAAACCCGAGCTTTTCTGCTTCTTCCTGCAGAAACTGCATGGCGTGCATCGTGTATCCGCTGGGCGAATCGATGCCCAGCAGGCGCTGCGCAAACGCGAGCAGTTCTCTTCGTTCATCTTGATTCATGTTATCATCTCCTGTACCAGTATACCTGTTTCTTTTCTGCTTGACAATGCGCATGGACGTGAAAAAAACAGGAAGATGTGGTATGCTAAAGGGCAGAGAACAGGGGGAGACGACATGATTTCTTTTGTGAATGATTACAGTGAAGGGGCCTGCGATGAGATCCTGCGGGCGATGATCGAGACCAACCATACGCAGACACCGGGCTATGGCCTGGATGCGCATTGCGAGCAGGCGGCAGAGCTCATCCGCAAGGCGTGCGGAACACGCAAGGCAGACGTCCATTTTCTGGTGGGCGGCACCCAGTGCAACAAGACGCTCATCGCGGCGGCGCTGCGGCCGCATGAGGCAGTGATCTGCGCAGACACCGGGCACATCAACGTGCATGAGACCGGCGCCGTAGAAAACAGCGGGCATAAGGTGATCGCGCTGCGTGCAGACGATGGAAAGGTGCGCTGTGCGGATATCGAGCAGGCCGTGAAGAAGCATACCGATGAGCATATGGTAAAGCCGAAGATGGTCTATCTTTCCAATGCGACGGAGCTGGGCACGTTTTATACGAAACAGGAGCTCAGCGACATCTGGAAGCTGTGCCGCCGCCTTGGCCTGTATCTGTTCGTGGACGGCGCAAGGCTGGGCAATGCGCTGTGCGCGCAGGGCAATGATCTGACGCTCAAGGAGATGGCCAAGCTGTGCGATGTGTTCTATATCGGCGGGACGAAGAACGGCGCGCTGTTCGGTGAGGCGCTGGTGATCCTCAATGATGAGCTGAAGCCGGATTTCCGCTACCACATCAAGCAGAATGGCGGCATGCTTGCCAAGGGCAGGCTGCTGGGCATCCAGTTCGAAGTGCTCTTTTCTTCAGACTTATATTGGTGCAATGCCATGCATGCCAATGCGGCGGCGCAGAAGATCGCCGCGCATCTGAAGGCGGAAGGCGTACAGATGCTCATCGAGTCAGCGACCAATCAGATCTTTCCGATCTTCGCGGATGATGTGCTGAAGAAGCTGTCAGGCCAGTTTGAGCTTGGCACATGGGAAAAGGTGGATGAGCGGCATACAGCGATCCGCATCGTCACTTCATGGGATACTTCGGAGAAAGCGGTCCGGGTATTCAATCAGGCAGTCAGCCGTTATCTTCATCCATGATCGAAAAACGGGATCACGGGATGAGGTCCGCATTGCGGCACCATCCCAGGATCCCGTCTTTTTTGATGATGGAGAAGCGTTCATAGCGGCGGACCAGCGAGACCTGCTCGCCGCGCTGAAGCGGCATCTGATAGCTGGTGAAGTCATCGGCACACAGCTGATCATCCTTGCCCGCATGGATGAACTCATGGGCGATCCACAGCTTCCTGCCGCTGGCGAGATGTTCGCAGAAATCAGCGTCTTCACCATGCTTCAGGATCCGGATGGCGCTTTCCCGCCATGTGATGAACAATGGATCGCGGTTGGGCGGGGCGATGTCCCGCGCTGCGCGCACGCAGGGCAGTTCGTCAACGCTCTCCCAGCTGATCGATCCATCGCGCATGATCAAGGCATTGAGCTGTCCGGCATGCTTGACAGCATTGCCGCCGTCGATGGAGATGATGTGCCTGCGTGCATCGATGAGCGGGTGAAAACGCGCGATGTCGTGACAGTATTCGCTGACCGGCATATGGCCGACGATGACCCAGCGGGTGAATTCCGGCGCGTGAAGCATGAAATGCGGATAGGTCATCACTTCGCGGAAGTCGCTGCCGAAGTCCGTTTCGTTCATGATGCCGGCATGGGCGAAGATGCAGCTGTCATCATAAACGACCTGCGGCAGGGCATCCACCCAGGAAAGCTCTTCTGCATAGTGCTGGTGCAGCAGATCGCAGAAGCGTTCCATGTCGGTATGGGCGTCGATCGAGACATGCAGGGCATCGGCCATTTCATGCAGGATGCTCGCTTTGCGCTGCAGGAGCACCTGATGGAGAAAGCGCAGGTTGTACCGGTGCCAGATGTTCTTGCAGACAAAGTCGCAGTTGCCCATGAGCGCGTATACGCCGGGCGCTTTGCTCAGCTTCATGATGAAACGCAGGGTATCCAGGCTCTGCGGCCCTTTTTCGATGAGGTCGCCGGCCAGCACCAGCACATCTGATCCAGGCGTGTAGCGGACCTGATCGAGGAGCTTGTCGAACAGCCGCAGGTTTCCATGGATATCAGAGACAGCGATCAGCCGCTGTCCCGGCCGCAGGGACAGCGCTCGTGTGTTGACGCTGCGATCCATATCACGCCAGGAAGAAGCGCAGGAACACCGGGATCTCTTTTTCCCAGCAGGCCTCGCAATGCGTCCCGCCCAAGACCAGGTTCAGGTGCACGCGGGCCCCTGCGGCGTTGAGCAGGTTGGCCATCTCCAGATTGGTCTTTGAGATCCAGCTGAGCGAGCGTTTGCTGCGGGTCTCGCTGCTTCCCCAGGAAAGATAGACACGGGTATCCGGATCGATCGGCCGGCGGCATTCTCTCTCCATGTCTTTGCGCACCGGAAACAGGTAAGGGGAGAGACAGGCTGCCTTGGAAAAGGTGTCATTGTGGGCGGTGATCGTATACAGGGACATCAGCCCGCCCATGGAGCTGCCCGCGATCCAGGTGTCTTTGCGGGAAGTCAGCGTAGGCAGCTCCCGATCGATGAGCGGCTTGAGCTCTTCGACCACCCAGCGCATCATCTGTCTGCCGCTGCCGGCGATCGTCCCGAACTGATGGTCGGTAAAGGTATATGGGCTGTATTCGACGAGGCGGCTGTTGCCCTCGTGGTTGCATTCCATGCCCACCACGATGAGCGGCAGGCCGCTGTGATCCAGGTAGTCCTTCAGCCCCCAGCTCTTGCCATAAGTGGCTTCCTGGTCTTCAAACAGGTTGTGTCCGTCAAACATATAGAGCACCGGGCAGCGGCGTCCTTCCTCCATCGCTCGCTGCGGCACATAGATGTGCAGCCTGCGGTTCATCTGATAAGGGGTGATCCACACTTCTTTCTTGAAGATCATAGGCCCATCTCCTCGCGCAATATCGGGATGAGGTGATCCAGGCTGCTGACGATCCATCTGGCCATCATTCTCTCTTCTGGGCTGAGGGCGGCGACATCGGGAATGAGCGCGGTCATGGCGCCGGCCGCATGGGCGGCGCGAACGCCGCTGGGCGAATCTTCCACGACGACGCATTGCGCAGGCGTCGTATGCAGGCGGGCAGCGGCGCACTGATAGATGTCCGGCGCCGGCTTGCCATGCGCGACATCGCTGTCATATCCGGTCACGATCGTCTGAAAATAATGTCTGGCCTGCGCGTGCTCCAGGTTTGTCTTCACGATGTCCGGCATGGAAGAAGTGGCGATGCCCATCGGGACATGATGCGCATGCAGGAAGCGCAGGATCTCATGGAATCCTTTCTTCAGCGGCATGCCCTGCTGCTGGCGCTGGATGATGAGCAGATGCTGACGGGCCTTCACGGCCTCCAGCGGAAAGTCGGCAGGGAAGTAGCGGGCGAACACAGGACGGGCGCTGGCCCAGTCACAGCCGGCTAGATCGCGCAGGAAGGCGTCGCTGACGGGCAGATCGAACTCTCTGCCCAACTGACGCCAGATGCCCTGATAGACACGCTCGGTATCAAACAGCGTGCCGTCCATGTCAAAGATGACGGCGTTCATCCTTCCACCTTCTTTTCCAAGGCGTAATGGAAGAATTCGCAGACCTCATCCATCGTGTCGAAGAGCGCGACGCTGACGGTATCGCCCATGGCGCTGGCCAGGGCGGCAGGGAGCCGCTGCATCATCTTGAGCTGATCGTGGTAGCGGTTGCTGATCTCAAAATCGCTGTGGGCATAGCGCACATTGTCCCGGCGTCCGGCAAACGCGCAGCTGCGGCGGCGGTGCGGTTCGATCAGCACACTGTCATTGATCATGACCGAAGCCCAGATGTCGTAAATATCCAGATCGTTGGCGTAATTGATCATATCAGGCAGGAAGCCGCCCGGCGGGCGCATGTTGACTTCCAGGCCGAGGATATCGCCTGCAGCGCCCAGTCCCTCACGGTCTTCGCGCAACCAGAAAAACTCGAAGTGGAAGAAGCGGCTGCGGGTATCGAAGGCCTGCACGCAGCGGGTGCCGATGTCCATGATCTCCTGCGGGATGTCGATGAGCGAATAACAGCCGATGCTGTCCGATGTGTTGACCGACTCCATGATGGAGCCCACATAGTGATGGGATGTCGCAAACTGCACTTCCTTGCGGCTGTTGGCGATGCCATCGAAGGTGAAGCAGTCCCCAGGCACATATTCCTCCAGGATCATCGCTTCGCTGAAGCCCTGCGCAAACAGCGCGCGCAGCTCTTGCTCATCATGCAGCTTATGCGTGTTTGAGGCGCCTACGCCGACATCTGGCTTGCAGATGAGGGGATAGCCATAGCGCTGCGCGAAGCCGAGCGCGTCATCGATGCTGCCGGCCATCTGCCAGCGGGCACAGGGAATGCCTGCCTGCGCATAGAAATGCTTCATGCGGGATTTGGACTGAAAGTCCGCGATGCGATCGATGGTGATGCCGGTCGTGATGTGAAAGTCCTGACGCAGCCGGGCATCGAGCGAAAGCCAGTATTCGTTGTTGGATTCCACCCAGTCGATCTTGCCGTAGCGGTAGGTGAAATAGCCCATGGCGCGGACCATCTCGTCGTAGTTTTCCATCGAGGAGACGACATAGCAGTCGTCGATATATTCACGAAGCTCCCGGCGCAGGCTGTCATAAGGACAGTCGACGATCGCGAGCACCGTGGCGCCGTGCCGCTTCAGGCCACGGCAGAACATCCAGTAATTTTCCGGAAAGTTCGGCGAAACAAAAACGAAATTCATAAATCCATCCACCTTTCCCAGTCTGTATCATTATAAAGCAATTCAGCGGGAATTTGGGGAAAAGATATCGAATTTCGTCTTTTCTTATCGTCTGAGCAGCGCATGCTGAAGCGCGATGATGGTCTTGGCATCCATGATCGCCCCATGATCCAGCATGTCCTGCGCCTCATCCAGGGAGATCCACTGCAGGGTGATGTCCTCGTCAGGATCCATCGGGCGCGGATCTTGAAGCGGCATGGGAGAAATGGCCTCATACAGATGCAGCAGCTCGCTGCAGATGCCGGGCGAGGGGTAAACGGAACAGAGGTGGCGCAGCGCGTCGCAGCGGAAACCGGCTTCCTCCTCCAGCTCGCGTCTTGCGCAGCAGTCAGGAGATTCACCGCTTTCCAGCTTGCCGGCCGGAATTTCCAGCAGTGCTCGTCCTGCGCCATGGCGGTATTGCCTGACCAGCAGGATATGCTCATCGCGCATCAGCAGGATGGCCGCTCCGCCGGGATGGCGGATGAGATCGCGCTGCGCGCTGACACCATGATCCAGCAGCACCTGATCGCTGTATAGCGAGAAGATGTCTCCTGTCCAGATCATCGTCGAGGAAAGCAGCTTCATTGCTCGACCGTCTCCTGAATGCCGGCGGCGATGGCAGAGGCCATTTCCTCCTGGAATGACTCGTCGCACAGCTTGGCCAGATCGGCATCGTCCGTGATGAAGCCCAGCTCCAGCAGCATGGCAGGCACCGGATTGAGCGCCAGCACATGCAGCGATGTATAATCTGCCTCATTGATGCCGCGGTCGATGGAATAATCGAGCTGGGCGAGCTGTTCATGGATGGCCGATGCGATCTTTGCGGTATCATTGCCCGGGGTCACATAGGTCTCGAAGCCGCGGGCGCCGTCATTGTAGAAATCAGTGGCATTCAGATGGAAGGAGATGAAATAATCAGCCTCTTCTTCTACGCCCAGATCGACGCGCGCCTGCAAATCGGCGGCGTTGTCCTGCGGCCAGCTGACGTTGTCATCCGTCCGGGAGTAGACGATCCGGTAACCGAGATCCTCCAACAGCGCACCGGTCTTCAGCGCGATCTGCAGCGTGACATCTTTTTCGTTGACGCGCTCATCCCAGCTCGTCGATCCGCCGTCATATCCGCCATGTCCGGCATCGATGAGGATCGTCGTCTGTTCTTCCTCTTGCGGGGAGATGAAGGAATAAACACTGTCTGCTTTCTGCGGGCGCGGCGCGCTGTTCTGCGTGTAAGGCAGAAATATGCTGATCAGCAGGACGCTGAGCATGCATGCCAGCAGAGACATGTGATAGATCTTGTTGTTGATGTACATAAAAATCACCTGATGTATCATAAACAAAAAAAGTCACAGGAAGGTCATAAAAATATGTGAAAAAATGGGAAAACTGGTCTGTGGTTTCTGCGTGAAGCGAAGGAAACTGTCCATACTAAGGGCAGGAGTGATATGATGAATGAAAAAAAGCTGAAAGAGACCGCGGCCCGTCATGCGCCGGCCGCGCAGAAAGGCAGGCATATCGTTACGGCGTTTGTCAGCGGCGGGCTCATCGGCGCGTTCGGCCAGCTGCTGCTCGTCGTCTACCAGCAGCTGCTCCATCTGGATCATGATCAGGCGCTGGCGATGATGTCGGTGAGCGTGATGCTCATCGCGGCGCTCATGAGCGGACTGGGCAGATATGATGGACTGGCGCAGAAGTGCGGAGCAGGCATGTTCATCCCCATCTGCGGCTTTGCCAATTCACTGGCGTCCAGCGCGCTGGAAGGAAAGAGCGAAGGGCTCGTCTATGGCATCGGCAGCGGCATGTTCCGGCTGGCCGGGACCGTGCTGACCTACGGCGTCGTCTCTGCCGTCATCTTTGGCGCCATCCGTTATCTGCTCTTTGGAGGCGCGCTGTGAGAAGCTGGCAGTTTACAGATGTCTATGTGCAAAGCAGCGCCTGCAGCGGCGGTCCGCTGGAAAGCGAGGGACCATGCGGAGCAGGCCTCGACTATGTCGCGCATGACCTGCATGATGGGGAGCCCAGCTTTGAGAAGGCGGAGATCTCCCTGCTGCGTCATTCCTGCGACCTCGCCTTGCGAAAAGGCGGGTTTTCCTGCAGTGATCTGGATGTCTGTGTCGGCGGAGATCTGATGAACCAGCTGCTGACCACCCATTATTTTGCCAGAGACCTGCATGTGCCTACGCTGGGGGTCTATGCGGCCTGCGCCACCTCGTCGCTGGCGATCGGCACGGCTTCCTTGCTCGTACAGCAGGGCATGGCCGCGCATGCGCTGGCTTTCACTTCCAGCCATAATGCCGCCGCAGAGCGGCAGTTTCGCTTTCCCAATGAATATGGCGTGCAGAAAAAAGAGACGACGACCACCACGGTGAGCGGTGCGGGAAGCATCGTGCTGGGAAGGACGCCGCAGCCGATCGCCGTGCGCGCGTTCACCCTCGGGCGGATCATAGACTGGCATCATCAAAACGCATCGGACATGGGCATCGCCATGGCGCCGGCCGCGCTGGATACGCTGCATGCGCATCTTGCGCAGACCAACAGCACGATCGATGACTATGACTGGATCCTCACGGGCGATCTGTCCAAGGCCGGTTTCGGCTTTCTGTGCGACCTGCTTTCCCAGGAAGGCATTCATGCGGACAGCCGCTTCAACGACTGCGGGCTGATGATCTATGACGTCAGCAGGCAGCCGGTGTTCTGCGGCGGCAGCGGCTGTGCATGCAGCATGTGCGTGAGCATCGCCGAAGTGTTCTCCCAGCTGCGCGCCGGCCGGAAAAAGCGCGTGCTGATCTTAGCGACCGGCGCATTGCTTTCAATGATGGCCATCTATCAGAAAGACACGATCCCATGCATTGCCCATGCGATCGAGTATCAAAGGAGGAATGACGCATGCAGTTCTTGAATGCGTTTCTATGCTGCGGGGCGATCTGCGCGCTGGGGCAGCTGATCTATGAGCAGACGAAGCTGACGGCCGGCCACATCACTTCGCTGTTCGTCGTCCTTGGCGCTGCGCTGGATACCTTCGGGCTGTATGATCGGCTGTTGGAATGGGCGCAGGCAGGCGCGGCGCTGCCGATCACCAGCTTCGGCCATTCGCTCATCCACGGCGCCTTGGCCAGCGCTGAAGAAAACGGGCTCATCGGCATCCTGCTGGGCATGTTTGACATGACGGCAGCCGGGATCACGGCCGGGATCCTGTTCGCATTTCTGGTGGCGGTGCTGTTCCGCCCGAAATCATGAAGACGCTGATTCAGCGCACGGCCGCGCTGCAAAGGCGGCTGGGCACGAGCTTTGATCTCGTCTACCGCAGCATCCAGATCCAGTCGGTGCAGGCGGAGATGATCTTTTTGTCATCTCTGACCGATGCCAGGCTGCTTGCCGCGATCACCGAGAGCTTTGTCGTCTCGGCCAAGGACGGCTTGCAGGTGACGCTGTATCCGAGCGCTGTGGAACAGGTGTGGGATGAGGAAGCGGCCATCACCAGCCTGCTGAGCGGCCAGTGCATGGTCCTTCTGGAAAATGACGCGTCCTGGTATTGCGTCGAGGTGCGCAGCTATCCCTCTCGTCCCAGCGCTGAGCCCAGCGTCGAACGCAGCATCCGCGGTTCGCACGATGGCTTCGTGGAGAACATCATCCTCAATGTCGGCATGATCCGCCGCCGCATCCGTGATACGAACCTGCAGTTCGTCCTCGTGCGCAAAGGCACGCACACCTCGTGCGATGTGGTCTACTGCTACATCTCATCGCTCGCTGATCCGGATGTGCTCGCGGACTTTGAGACACGTATCCAGAAACAGGACGATACGGAGATCTTCTCAGAGCGCAATCTGTGCGAGGCGCTGTATGGCAAGACGTGGAATCCATATCCGCATGTGCGCTATACGGAACGCCCGGACATCTGTGCCATCCATCTGTTAAAGGGGTATATCGTCTGTCTGGTCGACAATAATCCCGGCGCAATGATCTTGCCCACGACGTTCATCGAGCAAAGCAAGCAGGTGGAAGAATTCACCCAGACGACCACGGTCGCGCTCATCACCCGCATCGTGCGCATGCTGGGCATGGCAGTGTCGCTGTACCTGCTTCCGGTCTGGATCGTCTTGTCGATGAACCATAACCGCACGTTCCTCAACATCCCGCTCATCGATCATCTGGATCCGGTCTCCTTCGGCGTGCAGATCCTCATCGTCGATCTCGTCGTCGAATGGATCCGTCAGGCGCTCATCCACACGCCGACGATCCTCTCGAGCATCATGAGCTTCATCGCCGTGTTCGCGCTGGGCGACATGGCCATCAGCATCGGCGCTTACAGCGAAGAGATCTTGATCATGGTGGCCATCTCCAACATCGGCAACTTGCTCACCCCGGGCTATGAGCTTTCATTGGCGAACAAATGGATGCGCGTGATGATCAGCATCTTCGCACTGTTTGGCGGGGTGGCGGGCTTGAGCATCGGCATCCTGATCCACTTTACTTTGTTGTTGTCCACAGAGACGATCAAGTTTCCTTACCTTTATCCGCTGATCCCGTTTTCCGCCAGGGAGTGGAAGCAGATCCTGCTTGGCGGCCCGGTCCATTTATCCGATGAACAGCGCAGCAAAGGCAGGCGTGCCGCACCCAGACGTCGCGCGAAACGCGTGAAATGAACGAAGAGGGACTGGCAAAACGGCTTGTTTTTGATATAATGAAAGGTACGTGGAAGGGGTTGAGAAGATCATATGGAATTCAAGATCATGATCGACCAGTTTGAAGGTCCGCTCGATCTGATGCTGCATCTGATCCGCGAAAACAAACTGGATCTGTTCGACCTCGACATGAACGTGCTTACCGAACAGTATCTCGCCTATCTGGATGCGATGGAGTCGATGCATCTGGAGATCGCTTCTGAATACCTCAGCGAACTGGCGGCCTTGCTGGAATACAAAAGCAAGAAGCTGCTGCCAAGGGAGAAGGCAGAGATCACAGAGGAATATGAAGAGGATCACCGCGACCGCCTGGTGGCCCGCTTGCTGGAATATCAGCGCTTCAAGGAAGTCAGCCTGATGCTGAAGGAATCATTTGAGCATCGCCAGCACCGCATGGATAAGCCGCTGAGCGAAGAAAGCGCCCGCTGGATGAATGAACCGCAGGAAGGAGAGCTGCACTGCTCCCCTTATGATCTGGTCAAGGCGATGAAGCGGGTCATGCAGCGCATGGCGCTCATGCACCCTTATGAAACGAAGATGAAGGTCAAGGAGATCTCCGTGGATGAGCGGGTCAGTCAGATCCAGGAGCGGCTCAGCGGCTGGGAAGGGAAGATGAGCTTCGAACAGCTGTGCAGCGACTGCGAGGATCTGCGCATGGTGATCGTCACGTTCTTAGCGCTGCTCGATCTCATCAAATATAAGGTGCTGCTGTTTCATATTGACGAGGAAGAGACAATCTGGATCATCAAAGGAGAGGATACCTATGAATCTGCAGGCAGTCATTGAGGGACTGCTGTTTCTCAGCGGGGATGAGGGGGTGACCATCGCGCAGCTGCAAGGCTGCATCGATGAGACGTTCCCCGAGGAGATCGAGGAACAGCTGGACAAGATCGCGCAAAGCTGTCAGGAAGAATGCCGCGGCTTTGAGCTCGTCCATTTCGCCGGCAAATATAAATTCGTTTCCAAGGAGGAAGTATACCCATACGCACAGCGTCTGTTTGGCAGCGTGCGGCCAGCCACGCTTTCCTCTGCAGCCATGGAAACGCTGGCGATCATCGCATACAAGCAGCCGATCACCCGGGCAGAGATCGAAGAGATCCGCGGCGTGGGCTGCGATATGATGTTAAAGAAGCTCACGGCCAGAGGACTGATCGAAGAGGCCGGACGCATGGATATCGCCGGACGGCCCATCCTCTACCGCGTCACCCAGGAATTCATGGATTCCTTCGCGCTGGAAAGCTTGCAAGAGCTGCCAGAGCTGCCAAAGACGAGGATGACGCTGGATGAGGAATTGTTTGCCCAGGAGCCGGAAGAAAACAATGAAGAAAAGATCGCTGAATGATCATACAGGACTCACCGCTTGTGGGTCTTTTTTTATCGGCAGATCGGCATTTGCGCATCATACACCCGCTTCTACAGGGTTCCCGCAAGGACAGCAGTCAATGCCGGTCTTTCCTCTTTTCAGCCCTGCTATCTTAGAAAGGAGAAGATCATGGCAATAAACAACAAAAGAAAACAACGCAAACACATCAGATCTGGCGGTTCTTATTCTTCCGAAGAACTGAGCTCACTGACAATGAATGATGGCACCACGGTCGTTTATTCTGTGAATGGGGATATCAAACGACCTATTTGCGGCAGTATTGACGTACATAAGAAGATCCTGATGGCAGCTGTCTGTAAAACTGATCCAGAAACGC
>ERZ827423.1450-NODE-1450-length-23169-cov-4.126720_pt1 | contig 23169 bp, 16 predicted proteins | sample MGYA00519775_ERZ827423 | MGnify/ENA primary metagenome ERZ827423 (study PRJEB31778, sample SAMEA3449296) | human gut metagenome | biome: human gut; feature: human-associated habitat; material: faeces | place: United Kingdom | collected 2010/2012 ...
AGTGAAAAGCCTGAAAGAGAAAAAAATTGATCCTGCTGATGTTTCCTCCCAGTTTTTGTATCTATACGATCAGGGAATGAGCCTGGAAACGCAGAAAACGAAAGCGGGAACGTACCTCTATGAGTACGCGGCGGCAAATCTGAAAAAGGTATCCATCCGCGATCTGTATATGACACTTTCCGGGGTCACGGAAGAAGTTGCTGCTTTTAAAAACCAGGAGAGCGGCATCAGCGTCGATGCGGACGATGCCAATCTCTGGTACTGTCTGGAGGATAAAGAAGGAAATATCTATACGAATGTGGATTCCTGGAAAAATGGTTACACAACAGCCATTGCGCAGAAATCGCCCTATCCGTTCGCCTTTGCTGTTGACCGGACCGGCGGTGCCGACAAAGTCCGTTCTTATGCAACAAGAAAAAACAGCCCGGCCGTGGAAGCAGCGAGAAGCTATCTACTGAACAATCAGATTGCAGATAATTATCAGAAGATCTTTGTTGCACTGGATCCGGATCTGGCAGCAAGCGACTATTTCTCCCAGTACAGTGAGATCTACAGCCAGTGGCTTCCGAAAATGCAGCTCCTTCTTCTGATGATTGCAGTTGGCGGAATCGGAACGCTGGTCTGCCTGGTCCTGTTCACACTGCAGGCAGGAAGAAATGGAAAAAACAAAGAAATCCGCCTTTACTTTTTCGATCAGTGGTACACGGAAATCGCAGCTGCAGCCGCCATCCTGATTGTGATGGGAGCAGTTGGAATCGTTGCTGTCTGCATCGAACTTTCCTACGGCGGCGTTCATTATATCCAGAATTTTGACGGAAACTACATCTACAGCGGATCCTATGGAAATGAAGCAGATACATGGCGAAGCCTGGTGGCCGCATCGGGCATCCTCGCCGGATTTCTGATCACACTGATTCCGTACTGCTCACTGGTGCGCCGGATCAAAGCACGCAACGTCTGGAAACAGTCGTTTTTGTACTGCGTCGGCCACCGGATCGTGTCTGCCGGAAGAACCTTCTATGAAGGCAGACAGGAGTCGGAGCGAACGATCCTTATGTTCTGCGTTTTCTGCGGCGTGCAGATCATTCTCTGCTGCGGCTTCGGAATGTTCGGCGTATTCCTTACCCTGGTGATGGATGCCGCAGTGCTGCTTCTTCTGCTGCGCGAGGCATCCGGAAGAAAACAGATTGAACATGGCTTAAAAGAGATTGCTGCGGGCGATCTGGATTACAAGATTGACCTGACGGAGCTGCAGGGGGAAGACAACCTTCAGCTTGCCGGAATTGTCAATTCGCTCGGAGAGGGAATGAAAGCGGCAGTGCAGGAGCAGATGAAGAGCGAGCGCTTAAAAGCGGATCTGATCACCAACGTATCCCACGATATCAAGACACCGCTTACTTCTATTATTAATTATGTCGATCTGCTGAAACGGGAAAATATTGAAAACGAGAAAGCGAAAGATTATATCCGCGTACTCGACGAAAAATCACAGCGCCTGAAACAGCTGACGGAGGACCTTGTCGAGGCATCGAAGATCAGCTCCGGAAATATTAAACTGGAATTCATGAACCTGAACCTGAATGAACTGGTACAGCAGGTGAACGGAGAATTTGCGGAGCGGTTCGAAGGCCGCAATCTCGACCTGATCTGTATTCTCCAGCCGGAACCGCTTCTGATCCGTGCGGACAGCCGCCGCATCTGGCGCGTGCTTGAGAACCTGTACGTAAATGTCTGCAAATATGCCATGCCGGGCACCCGCGTTTATTTCTCTTTGGAGCGCACCGAGACACATGCCGTTCTCATCCTGCGTAATATTGCAAAAGAGGCGCCCGCAAACCGCGGAGAGGAGCTTTTAGAGCGGTTTGTGCGCGGCGACCATGCCCGCACAACGCAAGGCAGCGGTCTTGGGCTCTCCATTGCGCAAAGCCTGTGCACCCTCCAGGGCGGAACGCTGCAGCTCAAAATCGACGGAGATCTGTTCAAGGTGATTCTCCGCTTCCCCTTCAGCGAAAAAACCGAGCAGGAATAACATTGACGAAGCCTTCATTTTATGCTATGATAGTAGCATGAAAAGGAGGCTTTTGCCATGAATCAGCCAAGTCAGCCAAACCGCCGCCTGAATGCGGCGGAAATTGAGCGGCGCCGCGCCCTGAGAAAAAAACAGCGCCGCCAAAAGCAGCTGCGCGCCGCAGCGCTGCTTATTCTTCTCCTTGCAATCTGCATTCTTGCAATCGTTTTTATCGCAAAAAGCTGCGGCAAAAAAACACCCGTTATACCGCAGGATCCTTCCGAGCCGTCTTCCTCCGCAAGCAGCGAAAGCGATTCCGCCTCCGATACGGATTCCGCCGAGCCGCCGACCTCCGAAGCCGTTACGGAACCGGTTGAACAGGCGCCGAGCTTTACCGCAGACCTTTCCGCCTATGAAGAATATATGAATCCGACGGATCGCGATGCCTATCTGACCCTGGTCAATGCAACACACCCCCTTGCCTCCGACTTTATTCCGGCAGACCTGACCGATCTTGTCAACACCCGCGGCGACGGGCGCGCCATGCAGAAAATGTCGCTGTATGCCGCAAAGGCACTGGAGGCGCTCTTTATCGAGGCAAAAGCAGAAAATCAACTGACGGTGAATCAAAAGAGCGGATACCCTCTTTCCGTTATGAGCGCTTATCGCTCCTATGCCTACCAAAGCTCTCTGTTTTCTCACTATACGGACAATGAAATGGCAAGAAACCCTGCCCTGACACGCGAACAGGCAGAAGCCATCACCGTGACCTATTCCAACCGCCCCGGCACCAGCGAGCATCAGCTCGGCCTTTGCGTGGATATGCATGACCTCTCGGGCGCGGATGTTTCTTTCAAAAACAGCGCAAGCTACCCCTGGCTGAGGGAAAACGCCTGGAAATTCGGCTTTATTCTCCGCTATCCGGAGGACAAGGTGAGCGAGACCGCCGTTTCCTTTGAGCCGTGGCATTATCGCTATGTCGGGCGATATCATGCCAAGAAGATTCACGATGCGGGGCTTTGCCTTGAGGAATACATCATGCGGCGCGAAAGCGGAAATTAACAGGAAATTGTCGAAATAGTTGCAAAAATGTTAAGAATATGGTATACTATGTGTGCTTTTGAAAATGAACGAAAAGGGAGAGTCACATGGTCTACCATATTCTTTTTAACCCCTTTGCGGGAAACGGACGCTGCACACAGGATTGCAAAAAGGTTGAGCCTTTTTTAAAAGGCGGCGAATGCCGCTTTACCGACATGACAAAAATTTCGGATTACGGCGCTTTTTTGGCGGGCGTTTCCGATGCGGACGCCCTGGTGCTCTGCGGCGGAGACGGCACGCTGAACCGCTTTATCAACGACACGGCAGAGCTTACCCTGCCAAAGAGAATTCTTTATTTTGCCACGGGAAGCGGAAACGACTTTTTACATGATATCGGCGGAACCCCGCTGCAGGAGCCGACGGATATTACGAAATATCTGAAGGATCTGCCGATTGTCACCGTCAAAGGAAAAGACTATCGCGTGCTCAACGGCGTCGGCTACGGCATCGACGGCTATTGCTGCGAGGTCGGCGATAAACTCAGAGCCACCTCAAAAAAGCCCGTGAATTACACCTCCATTGCAATCAAAGGGCTTTTATTTCACTATAAGCCGACCAATGCAACCGTCATTGCAGACGGAAAAGAATATCGGTTTGACAAGGTTTGGCTCGTTCCGACCATGAACGGCCGCTTTTACGGCGGCGGCATGATGCCGACTCCTGCGCAGGACCGCCTGAACCCGGCGCACACGATCAGCGCTATGGTTTACCGCGCCGCAAACAAATTTCAGGCATTGATGGTATTCCCCTCGATTTTCAAAGGCGAGCATATCAAAAAGGAAAAGCTGGTCAAAATTCTGAGCGGGGATGAAATCACTGTCCGCTTCGACCGCCCGACCGCGCTGCAGATCGACGGCGAAACGATCCTCGGCGTCAGCGAATATACCATGCGCGCCGCCGCTCCCGCCGCAAAGCGGGATGCCGCAGCACAAAGCAGCGCTTCTTAAAAGAAAACACATATGCTCTCTGCCGTGCAGGCAGAGAGCATTTTTTCGCAAAAAATACAAACTTTTTTTGCGAAAGGGGTTGACAAGAGAAAAATCAAATAGTATAATACACACAATATCTTGAAGATAGAGGCGCGGTAAACAAGAGTAACACGAGCTTGGAGATACCACTCCCGTGTGAAAGGGTGCACCGCCGAGGTGATTGCAGTTTGGTATGGCTGCACTTGCCGGTATGCCGGGAAATACCCGTCGTACTGTCACCGAAGGTGGAGAGCTATCACAGATTCCGATACTGATTTCGCAATCGTGGTGGTTTGAAACCGCCGCGATTTTTTCTTTTGCGGGGTTTCGAGCCGAATCTTCCGGAAAATTCAATGCAAAAAGGAGATCAAACCCATGAAACTTCAAAGAACCTTTGCAGCACTCAGCGCCGCCGTATTGCTTGCGGGCGCAGCGCTTCTTTCCGCCTGCTCCCAGACGAGCAAGGTTGACCTTTCCGCGGCAAAGACGATCGCCGATCTTAAAGGCGCAAAGATTTCCGCCCAATCCGGCACATTTCACGAAAATGCACGGCAGCAGATCGAAGATGTGCAGGGCAGCCTTTACGAAGATTTTGATTCCATGCTGATTGCCCTGAAATCCGGCGCAATCGACGGGTATATTGCAGAAGAGCCGACCGCGCTTGACGTCTGCGGCAAAAATCAGGACCTCGCCTATATCCCGCTGAAAAACAACGACACCGGCTTTACCGCAACCGATGCCGATACCGCCATTGCCGTCGGCTGCAAGAAGGGCTCTGAGCTGGTTGAGCGGATGAACGGAGTATTAAGCGGCATTACGGACGAACAAAAGAGCGCGCTCATGGAGCAGATTATTGCCGCAAACAACGGCGAGAGCATCACCTCCTACGCCGTTTCGAATGAACCCACCGAAGAGGGCAGCGGCACGCTGAAGGTTGCAATGGAATGCGCCTATGCCCCGTACAACTGGACACAGCAAACGGATGCAAACGGTGCAGTCGCCATTTCCAGCGAAGGCTCTGCCGGGCTTTACGCAAACGGGTATGATGTGCAGATTGCAAAATACATTGCCAATGCGCTCGGCATGAAGCTTGAAATCTATGCGGAAAAATGGGAAAGCCTTGTTTCCGGCGTGCAGGCAGGCACCTATGATGCCATCATCGCAGGGATGTCACCGACATCCGAGAGAGCCGAACAAATCGACTTCACGATTCCCTACTATGTTTCCAACCTGGTTGTGATCTACAAAAAGTAAGCGGCTTTTCAAAATAACATCAAATCGGAGCTTTTATGGAATTTCTGAAAGACATTTATCATATTGTCCTTGATTATTGGCCGCAGCTGCTGCGCGGCGTCGGCAACACAATGCTCATCGCCCTGACCGGCACCGTTGCCGGGCTTTTGATCGGTCTTTTGATCGGCGTTTTGCGCACCACCCCCTTTTCCAAAAATCCGGTGCTGCGCGTGCTGCACAAAATTCTGAATGCGATCTGCACCGTCTATGTTGAAGTGTTTCGCGGAACGCCTATGATGGTGCAGGCCATGGTGATTTACTGGGGCTATGCCTTTGCAACAGGCGGTAAAACGCTTGCGCTTATCCCCTCCGGTATTTTCATCGTCTCTATCAATACAGGCGCCTACATGGCGGAGATCGTGCGCGGTGGAATTATTTCCGTGGACAAGGGGCAGTTTGAGGGGGCAAGCGCCATCGGTATGAACCATGTCAAAACCATGGTATATATCGTAATTCCTCAGGTCATGCGCAATATTCTGCCCTCCATCAGCAATGAGTTTGTCATCAACATTAAGGATACTTCGGTGCTGAATGTCATCGGCGTTGCAGAGCTTTACTACTATGCCGGCATCATCCGCAAAATGAACTTCCAAATCTTTCAGACCTATGTTGTGATCTGCGTTTTGTATTTCGCTCTGACCTTCACCATCACAAAGCTTCTGCGCCTGTGCGAAAAGAAGCTGGACGGAAAAGACAGCTATACCATTTGCGGCTCACAATCCGACCCGAATGCGGAAATTCACATTGCGGCACAGGGAGGTGCACAATGAGTATTCTTTCAATTCAGCATCTGAAAAAGCATTTCGGAGAAAACGAAATTCTGCACGACATTTCGTTTGAGGTGGAACGCGGAGACGTCATCAGCGTGATCGGCTCCTCAGGCTCCGGAAAAAGCACCATGCTGCGCTGCATCAACCTACTTGAAACACCGACGGACGGCGCAATTCTGTTTCACGGCGTAAACATTGTCAGCGGCAACCTTAAGCTGACGGAATACCGCTCCAAGGTTTCCATGGTGTTTCAAAGCTTCAATTTGTTCAACCATCTCAGCGTGCTTTCCAACTGCACCATCGGCATGCGAAAGGTTTTGCATCTTTCGAAGGAGGAAGCGCAAAGCCGCGCTAAGCATTATCTTGAAAAGGTCGGCATGCTTGCCTATTGCAATGCAAAGCCGCGCCAGCTCTCGGGCGGGCAAAAGCAGCGGGTCGCCATTGCGCGGGCGCTGTGCATGCAGCCTGAGGTCATTCTCTTTGACGAGCCGACCTCAGCTCTTGACCCGGAGATGGTGGGCGAGGTGCTCACGGTTATGAAAAACCTTGCGGCGGACGGACTGACCATGATTGTCGTCACGCACGAAATGGCGTTTGCCAAAGAGGTTTCCAACCGCGTGATCTTCATGGATAAAGGCTATATTGAGGAGCAAGGCACACCGGAAGGAATTTTCGAGTATCCGCAAAAGCCGCGCACCAAAGAGTTTCTCTCGCGCTATTTTGCAGGCTGACAAAAAAGAGGCGCCGCATCGGGCAACAAAACCGATGCGGCGTATTTTTTATGAATCACCTAAAGAGAAAAGCCAATGCAAAGCAGTGTTTGCGCGGCAATGTAGCTGGACATCACAACGCCTGCCTGCCATGGTTTTTCCCCGTTTTGCCGAAATGTGCAGAAAACGAGCAAGCTGTCGCTCACCAAAAAAGACAGCATACCGCAAAAACGCAGTGCCGAAGCAATGCCGGGGGAAAGCAAAAGCGTATAGGCAGAGCATGCCGCCATCGCCGCAATCACCGCCGCATAGCCCCCGCCGACGGCGCGCATCAAAACGCTGCCGATCTCGCGGCGCAGACGGAAAAAGAGGAAGGTCGGCTCCGCAAGGAAAACCAAAAAGAGAAGCAGCAGCAAAAGCGCATTGTGCCGCAAAGAAACCAGGTCAAACAGCGCCGCAAGGTACAGCACATGCCCCGCAGCAAACGCAGCCGCGCCGAGGAAGAAAAAGCGGCGGTTTCCGTCGCTGAAAATGAGCAGCGAATCCCCGGCAAAGCCGCAAAGAAGCGCTGCAAAAACGAGCGGATGAAACACCCGCGCCCCGAGAAGATAAATTGCCGCAAGCGTCAGTAACAAAAACGGCTTTGTGCCGCGCCGCAGCGCCATGCGATCGGCAAAGCAGCTGTATACATGTACAATGCTCAGGGGCAAAAACAGTCCTTTCAAAATCCACAGAACAACCGTTTGCATAAGTCTCTCCCGTTTTCCTTGTTTTTTTGAAAAAGCCCCGCCAAATGCGCGTTTGTGCTTGGCGGGGCTTCAACATGTTCGGGGGGTAATTTCTCAGTTGCCCAGATCTTCCACGATCAGGCGAATCGGCTCGGAAGCATCGCGCTTTGGCGCATACTTCTCTTTCAAAAATTTTTCGGCAACCTGCGGGAACAGGGCATAGCTGAGCACATCTTCTTCGCACCGTGCCAAATCTCCCGCCTGCTTGCGGTATTCCTCAAGCTCCGGCTTGAGCAGATCTGCCGGGCGGCAGGTAATCACTTCATCGTCGCCGATGCATTTGCGGCGCACCTCTTCGTTTACCTCGCCGGGCAGCCGACCGTATTCGCCGCGCAAAAGGCCCTTTGATTCTTTGGGAACCATTTTATATCGTTCGCCGCAAAGCACATTCATCACGGCCTGCGTTCCGACGATCTGAGAGGTCGGGGTCACAAGCGGCGGATAACCAAAGTCCTTTCTCACATTCGGCACCTCGGCAAGCACCTCATAAAAGCGGTTTTCCGCGCCTGCTTTTTTCAGCTGGCTGAGCAGATTGGAAAGCATACCGCCCGGCACCTGATACAGCAGCGTTTTCGTGTCCACATTCAGCACCTTCGGATCAAGATAGCCCTGCTCTTTCAGCTTCTCCGCAACGCCGCGGAAATGCTCTGCCGCCTTGGAAAGCGCGGAAAGATCAAGCCCGGTATCGCGGTCGGTGCCGCGCAGCGTTGCAACCAAGGATTCCGTCGCCGGCTGAGAGGTGCCGTTTGCAAGGGGAGAAAGCGCGGTATCCACAATGTCAACGCCCGCAAGCGTCGCCATGAGATATACCATATCGCCCGTGCCGGTGGTGTTATGCGTGTGCAGGTGAATCGGCACATGCACGGCCTCTTTCAGGCGGGAAACAAGTGCATAGGCATCAAAGGGCAGAAGCAGATTTGCCATATCCTTAATGGCAATCACATCCGCGCCCATTTTCTCCAGCTCCTTTGCCAGGGAAACAAAATACTCCTCATTGTGCACAGGGCTTGTGGTATAGGAAATACATGCCTCGCACACACAGGGCTCCGCGCCAAAAAGCTCGGTGGAAAGATGCGCATATTTTTTCACGCTGTCCATTGCGGTCTTCATATTGCGCGGATCGTTCAGCGCATCGAAAACGCGGATCACGCCGATGCCGTTTTCAATGGATTTTTTGATAAATTCCTCTACAACATCATCCGCATAATGCTTATAGCCGAGCAGATTCTGCCCGCGCAAAAGCATCTGCAGCTTTGTTTTCGGCATTGCCTTTTTCAGCGCGCGCAGCCGTTCCCACGGGTCCTCTCCGAGAAAACGCATGCACACATCAAAGGTCGCGCCGCCCCAGCACTCGATCGACCAATAGCCCATATCGTCCAGCAATTTGCAGGCGGGGAGCATATCGGAAAGAGCCATGCGGGTGGCTGCCTGCGACTGATGCGCGTCGCGCAGAATGGTATCTGTCAGACGCAGCGGTTTCTTTTCCATATTCAGCATATTTGATTCTCCTTATCCAAGCATTGCAATCAGTACGCCTGCCGCAATCGCAGAACCGATGACGCCTGCAACATTCGGGCCCATTGCATGCATGAGAAGAAAGTTGCCGGGGTTTTCGCCCTGCCCGACCTTTTGGGAAACGCGCGCAGCCATCGGAACCGCACTGACGCCGGCGGAGCCGATGAGCGGATTGATCTTATTCTCATCTTTGCGGATAAACAGGTTCATCAGCTTTGCAAGCAAAACACCGCAAGCCGTTGCCACACCGAAGGCGACCACACCGATGATAATGATCTTAATGGTAGACCACTGCAAAAATTCCTTCGCCGTTGCCGTTGCACCGACGCTGATACCGAGGAACAGCGTGACAATATTCATCAGTTCATTCTGCGCCGTTTTTGCAAGGCGTTCCGTCACGCCGGTTTCCTTCAGCAAATTGCCGAACATCAGACAGCCGACCAGGGGCGTTGCGGAGGGGACAAGCAGTGCCACAAAAATCACAACGGCGATCGGGAAAATGATTTTTTCGGTTTTGGAAACGGGGCGCAGCTGCTTCATCACGATGCTGCGCTCTTTTTTGGTCGTCAGCGCCTTCATGATCGGCGGCTGAATCACGGGAACAAGCGCCATATAGGAATATGCCGCAATGGCAATCGCGCCGAGCAGATGCGGCGCAAGCTTTGAGGTGGTGAAAATAGCGGTCGGGCCGTCTGCGCCGGCGATAATGCCGATCGAACCGGCCTCAGCCGGCGTAAAGCCGATGAGAATTGCAACAATAAAGGTTGCAAAAATACCGCCCTGTGCGGCAGCACCCATCAAAAGGCTCTTGGGGTTTGCAATCAGCGGACCGAAATCGGTCATTGCGCCCACGCCGATGAAAATCAGGCAGGGATAAAGGCAGGTCTTAACGCCGATATAAAGAATATCCAAAAGACCGCCGTTTGAGAGGATATGCCCGTAGCTGTGATAATACTGGCTGCCTTGATCCATAAATTCATTCCAGAGCTCGGAATGATACATGGCATCACCCGTTGTAAAATAAGTGAGATTGGTCAAAAGCATGCCGAATGCAATGCCGACCAGCAAAAGAGGCTCAAACTGTTTTTTGATTCCAAGATACAAAAGCACCAGGGAAATGCCGATCATGACAAGCGCTCTCCAGTTCTCGCCCAGGTTGGCAAAGAGCTGATAAAAGCCCGTTGTTTGCAGAAATTCTCCCATTGCGCGCCTCCGTTATTGCAAAGTGCAAAGCAGATCGCCGCTGTTGACGGAGGAACCCTTCGTTGTCCCGACGGCGGTAATCGTACCGTCATGCGGTGCCATGATTTCGTTTTCCATCTTCATAGCTTCCAAAATGAAGAGAACCTGTCCCTTCTTCACAGCATCACCGACATTAATATTAACGGCAAGAATCGTGCCGGGCATAGGCGCTGCAATTGTTTCGCCCTCGCCTGCCGCGACGGATGCCGCAGCGGGAGCGGGAGCCGCTTCCGCCTTGGGAGCGGACTTTGCGGCAGAGACCTCGCCCGCCTTCATTTCCTCCACAGTAACCTCATATTCCGTGCCGTTGACACATACCTTATATGTTTTCATCGCTTTTCTCCTTTATTTTAAACTCGTTCAGCCGATTTTTCGAATGGAATGAATGCGAAGCCCCTCCGGCTCGCAGCCCATCTCCTGCGCAATTGCAACGGCGATGACCGCGGCAAGCTCGGAGCGGTTTTCAATCGTCTTTGCCGCAGCGGCGGGAGCGGTTGAAACCGTTTTTTGCGGCTGCTTCGGTGCCGCCTTTGCATTGCCGCCGAAAGCAGCCGCCAAAAGATAGCAGATCAGAATCAGCGCAATCAGCCCCGCAAAGACAACGCCCATGCCGAGCCCGACGAGCGTCCAATCATCATTTGACAGCGCGGCAAGCACTGCGGGTGTCGTTCGTAACAGCATATTTTCTCTCCTCCTAACCGTTTTATGCAAGAGAAATTGCACACGGTTTTTCCGGAAAAATTCACCGTCAACGCTCTCTTGTAAAAAAACCAAATTCAATTTAATTATATGCAAAACGACATAGAAAAGCAACGGATTCTTTTAAAAATTCACATAAGATTAACAAAGAAACGTTTCCGCGCTTCAAAAATCAGAAATAAATCCGAAGGAAAACATTGCAAATTTTTCGCAGAGGTGCTATAATAAAGCTATCGATCGGAAAGGAAGAAAAGGCAATGAAAAAAACCGTTCTCAGACAATATGCAAAGCTGATTGCAAAGGTCGGCGCCAATGTGCAAAAAGGGCAGGAAGTTATCATTCAGGCGGAACTGGACCAACCGGAATTCGTGCAAATGGTCGTGCAGGAATGCTACCTGTGCGGTGCGGAGAAGGTGCGCGTAGAATGGAGCTATCAGCCGCTGACAAAGACTAATGTGCGCTATCAGAAGCTCAAAACACTCTCAACTGTGGAAGAATGGGAAGAGAAAAAGCTGCAGCACCGTGCGGAGAAGCTGCCGGCAATGATCTATCTCATGAGCGAAGACCCCGATGGGCTAAGCGGCATCAATCAGGGAAAAATGGCAAAGGCGCAGCAGGCGCGCTATAAGATCATCAAGCCCTATCGCGACGCGATGGAAAACAAATATCAATGGTGTATCGCCGCTGTTCCGGGCGCGGCGTGGGCAAAGAAGATTTTTCCGCAGTTGCGCAAAAGCGCCGCCATGGAAAAGCTTTGGGAGGCTATTCTCTTTACATCCCGCGCAGACGGTCAGGACCCGATTGCCGCATGGAACAAACACAATGAAAACCTTGCCGCCCGCTGCAAATATCTCAACGACCTCGGCATTAAAACTCTGGAATATAAAAGTGCAAACGGCACAGATCTGAGCGTCGGGCTGATCGAAAACGCGCAATTTCTCGGCGGCGGCGAAACCTCGCTCAAGGGTATTTATTATAATCCGAATATTCCGACGGAGGAGGTTTTCATAACGCCCATGCGCGGCAAAGCGGAGGGCATTGTATATTCCTCCAAGCCTCTTTCCTATCAAGGGCAGCTCATTGAGAATTTCTCCGTGCGTTTTGAAAACGGAAAAGCGGTGGAGGTGCACGCAGAAAAGAACGAAGCTCTGCTGCAGCAGCTCATTACGCAGGACGAGGGCGCGGCATATCTCGGCGAATGCGCGCTGATCCCCTACAATTCTCCGATCAATGAAAGCGGTCTGATCTTCTACAATACCCTGTTTGACGAAAACGCCTCCTGCCATCTGGCGCTCGGCATGGGCTTTACCAACTGCATCAAGGACTATGATCAATATACCCTGGAGCAATGCCGCGAGATGGGCATCAACGATTCCATGGTACATGAAGACTTTATGATCGGCACCAAGGATCTTGATATTACCGCTGTCACGCGCGACGGCAAGCGCGTTCCGATCTTTCGAGGCGGCACATGGGCATTCTGAGGAAAAACTGTGTCCGCGCCGTTTGCCTTCAGCTCATCCTTTGCTTCGTTTTTATGCTGTTTGCCTGCAGCACCAAAGCTCCGGAACATCCGATCACCGTTCATCTGACCATTCGCTGCGAAGACCTGGAAAACGACGCTCAGGCGCCGAAAGGCGTACGGACGCTGCTTGACACGGACTGTATCATAGAAGAGGGGACCAACGTTTTTGATCTTGTTGTTGCCCGGGCAAAGGCTGCAAAGCTTGCAATTTCCTCTAAAAGCTCCGCCTTCGGACGCTACTTTGACGGCATAGGCGGCTATACGGAAAAGGACGGCCCATGCGCCGGATGGCTGTTTACCGTGAACGGCGAAATGCCGAGCGTGAGCTGTGACCGATATGCACTGAGCGATCACGATACGGTAGAATGGGTATTCCGCCCGGATCAACGCAACGCATACGGCGGTTGACCCCCGGCACAAAAAAGCAGCGGCGATGTAAAAATCGCCGCTGCAAATTTTTTTAATAACCGTATTTTTTCTTTTGAGAAAGCACAAAAAACAAGGAGACAAACACGCTGAGCATTTCGCTTCCGGCAAGCGCATACCAAACTCCGTCCAGCTTAAAAACCAACGGAAGGGTAAGAATGCACAGCGCCGGCAACACCAAAGAGCGCAAAAACGATATTGCGGCGGAAATCGCACCGTTATTAAGCGCCGTGAATAATGACGATGCATACATGTTGAACCACATCACAAAAAACGGCAGCGCGCAAATAACGAATGCCCGCTTTGTCATTGCAAGCAACGCCGCATCGTATCCCACAAAAAAGGAGGAAATCACCCCTGCCGAAAGAACGGCGGTGAGCGTCAAAACTACGGAAGCGGCACCGAGAAGGATAAGGCTTTGGCGAAATACATTTTTCATCTCGCCGTGGTGGGCAGCCCCGAAATGATATCCCATGATCGGGGAGCAGCCGGAGGAATAGCCCATATAAATTCCGATAAAAACAAACGCCGCATACATAACGACCCCATAGGCGGCGACGCCGTCCTCCCCGGCATATCGCATCAGCTGCATGTTATATAGTACGCCCGTGACGGATGCGGAAACGCTTGTCATCATTTCGGAGGAACCGTTTGCACAGGCAAGCAGCATCGGGCGCGGTTCAAACTTTGTCTTTGCAAACCGCAGCGCCGAGGTGTTTCGCTTGCTGAGAAACCAGAAAAACGGGAGCAACCCGCCGACGCATTGGCTCAGCCCCGTTGCAATCGCCGCACCGGCGACCCCCATGCCAAATACAGCCATGAGCAAATAATCCAGCACCATATTGGTACATCCCGCAGCGACGACAAACAGCGCAAAATTCGGTTTTTCCGCAACGATGAGATAACTTTGAAAGGTGTATTGCGCCTGCAAAGCCGTGGTGAAAAGCAGGCAGATTCTGCCATACTCAATGCAATCGGGGAGCATTGCCTCCGTTGCGCCGAAGAGCAGCGAAACCGGACGCAAAACCGCAATGCCGAGCGCCGTGAAGAAGAGGCTGCTGGCAAGCATGAGATACAGCATCATGGTAAAATATCGCCGCGCACGGGGAATATCCCCCTCTCCGAGCGTTTTTGCAACAAGAGCACTGCCGCCGACGCCGAGCATTGCGCCGACACCGCCGATGATCTGCAGAAACGGGATGATGAGATTGACCGCGGCAAATGCCGTTTTCCCGACGATATTGGAGATAAAATAGCCGTCCACCATACCGTAAATGGAAATAAAAATCATCATAAAAACGGAAGGCAGCGTAAAGCGGATCAGCTTTGCATAAGAAAAATGATCCGACAGTTGAATTTTCATGGTGTAACCTCAAAGCTTTTTTCAAATTCCGCACGCAAGGCGCGGTTTATTTTTTCACCGAGCGCGATATAAAGCGAAAGCTCCCGCGCGCTGAGCGCGGCATATACTCTTAGTTCGCAAAGGCGCAGCAGCCCTGCCGTGCGCTTTGCAAGCGCCTTTCCCTGCTCGGTCAGTGCAAACGTCCTCTGCCGCGGAAACTCCTCCGATTTGTGCCGCAGGAGCATCCCCTGCTCTTCCAGCCTGCACAGCGCCGTATGCACCGTTTGCTTGGGAAAGCAGCAGCGCCTGCAAAGCATTCGCTGCGTGAGCGGCGTTTGCGCCGTATCCAAATGATAAAGAAGCCACAGCGCCGTATCCGACAAGCCGCAGCGCTGTGCCGCAAAATGATAAATGGACTCCTGCTCTTTTTGCAGTGCATCAATACGGTCAATCGCTTGCTCAAGCTCCATGGAATGCTCCTCCTTCAGTCCGAAATCGGACTTTTGCATTATAACATTTTTGTGCATCCCTGTCAAGCAAACCGGAGCAAAAGACACCAAAAGACATAAAAATCCGCCCTGCAGCCGCAGGGCGGATCCTTTTTCGTTTTTTTCGGATATGCCGTTGAAAACGGAAGTGCAATTCCGGAGTTTGCTTACGCCTCTTCGAATTCGTGCATACTGAGGTCGTTGATTTTTTCCACCTCAATATTGCGATACACATCCATACCGGTACCGGCGGGAATGAGCTTGCCGATGATAACATTCTCTTTCAGACCGAGCAAATGGTCGACCTTACCGCGAATGGCAGCTTCCGTAAGCACCTTGGTTGTCTCCTGGAAAGAAGCGGCGGAAAGGAAGGATTCCGTCATCAGAGAAGCCTTGGTGATACCGAGCAGAATCGGGGAGCAGGTTGCAAGGCGCAGCGTCTTTTCGCCTGCATCAATGCGTGCCTGTACCTTATCGTTTTCATCCTGAAACTCGGAAACCTCAACGGTTGTGCCGAGCAGCAGGTTGGTATCACCGTCGTCCTCCACCTTGACCTTTCGGGTCATCTGGCGGGTAATGACCTCAACGTGTTTATCGTTGATATTGATGCTCTGCAGACGGTACACCTTCTGCACTTCACGCAGAATATACGAATATGCGGCATCCAAACCGTTAACGCGGGTAATATCCGTCGGCGCAAGATAACCTTCGGTCATCGGTTGCCCCTTTGTGACCTCATCACCCTCGTCGACAATCAGATGCATGCCGAACGGAATTGCATAAACCACTTCCTCGCCGGAGGAGGTTTTCACCGTGACATTCTTGGTATTCTTGACATCCTGAATGGAAACGGTTCCGTCAACCTCGGACATGATCGCCGTGACCTTCGGTCTGCGCGCTTCAAACAGCTCTTCCACACGAGGCAAACCTTGTGTGATGTTGGTGCCTGCGATACCGCCGGTGTGGAAGGTACGCATGGTAAGCTGTGTACCCGGTTCACCGATGGACTGGGCGGCAATGATACCGACCGCTTCGCCGACGCTGACGGGCTTACCCGTTGCAAGGTCTGCGCCGTAGCAATGCGCACAAACGCCATGGCGGGAACGGCAGGTCAGAACGTTGCGCAAATGCACGGAGGTAATTCCCGCATCAACAATTCTTCTCGCCTGCAAAACAGTGAGCAGATCGCCGTCCTTGGCAATAATTTCTCCGCTCTTCGGATCAGTCACATCGCCGATGACATAGCGTCCCGGCAGGCGATCCTTCAGCGGCTCGATCACTTCCTTGCCTTCCGTAATATCGCTGACCCAAACGCCCTTGGTATCGCCGCAGTCGTCCTCGCGGATGATCACATCCTGCGCAACATCGACAAGGCGGCGTGTGAGGTAGCCGGAGTCTGCCGTTTTCAGAGCGGTATCGGACAGGGATTTACGGGAGCCGCGCGCACCGGTAAAGTACTCCAGAATGTCCATGCCTTCCTTGAAGTTGGACTTGATCGGGATCTCCATGGTACGGCCGGTTGCGGAGAACATCAGCCCGCGCATGCCGGCGAGCTGACGCATCTGCGCCATAGAGCCGCGGGCACCGGAATCGGACATCATCTTAATCGGGTTATACCGATCCATGCTTGCCTGAAGCGCCGAGGTAACATCCTTCGTGGCCTGCTCCCAAACCTTGATAACGCTCTTATAGCGCTCATCCTCGGAAAGCATGCCGCGCTGGAAATAGGTGTTAATCTTTTGCACCTGCTGCTCGGCGGCGGCAATCAGCGTCTTCTTTTCCGGCGGAACGGTGATATCCGCATAGGAGATGGAAATGGCAGCCTTGGTGGAATATTTGAAGCCCATGGCCTTGATATTATCAAGCACCTGTGCGGTCACGGTTGCGGAATGAGACTTGATGCAGCGGTCGACGATCTCTGCAAGCTCTTTTTTCTTCGTGACAAAATCAATTTCAAGGTCAAATGCCTTTTCCGGGTCGCTGCGGTCCACAAAGCCGAGGTCCTGCGGAATCGGGCGGTTGAAAATCATTCTGCCGAGCGTGGTATCGATCACCTTGGAGCGCATCTCGCCGTCGATCTCCTTGAACACGCGGCACTTAATCGCAGCGTGCAGCTCAAGATCGCCGTTGGCATATGCCATCATCGCCTCGTCAAAATTGCGATAGCAGTTGCCCTCGCCCTTTTCTCCGGCACGGTCGATGGTCAGATAATAGGAGCCGAGCACCATATCCTGCGACGGAACGGCAACGGCGCAGCCGTCGACGGGTTTGAGCAGGTTGTTGGCGGAAAGCATCAGGAAACGCGCCTCAGCCTGCGCCTCGCTGGAAAGCGGAACATGGACAGGCATCTGGTCGCCGTCAAAGTCAGCGTTGAACGCAGCGCATACCAGCGGATGCAGTTTGATTGCGCGCCCCTCAACCAAGACCGGCTCAAATGCCTGAATGGACAGCTTATGCAGCGTCGGCGCGCGGTTGAGCAGCACGGGATGTTCCTTGATCACATTTTCAAGCGCGTCCCAAACATCATTGTTGACCTTTTCAACCTTCTTCTTGGCATCCTTGATATTAGACGCCTTCTGCGTTTCGACAAGGCGCTTCATCACAAACGGCTTGAACAATTCAAGCGCCATTTCCTTCGGCAAACCGCACTGATAAAGCTTCAGCGACGGCCCGACCACGATAACGGAACGGCCGGAATAGTCAACGCGTTTGCCGAGTAGGTTCTGACGGAAGCGCCCCTGCTTGCCGCGCAGCATCTCGGAAAGGGATTTCAGCGGGCGGTTGCTCGGGCCGGTAACGGGTTTGCCGCGGCGACCGTTGTCAATCAGGGCGTCCACCGCTTCCTGCAGCATTCTCTTTTCATTGCGCACAATAATTTGCGGCGCATGCAGCTCGATCATCTTTTTCAGACGATTGTTGCGGCTGATCACTCTGCGGTACAAATCGTTGAGATCGGAGGTAGCAAAGCGACCGCCGTCCAACTGCACCATGGGGCGAAGCTCCGGCGGAATGACCGGAATCACATCGAGAATCATCCATTCGGGGCGATTACCGGATTTGCGAAACGCCTCCACAACCTCAAGGCGCTTAATGATGCGAACTTTTTTCTGCCCGGAAGCAGCTGCAAGCTCTGCATGCAGCTGTGCGGAGAGATCTTCAATGTTGATTTCCGCAAGCAGCTCCTTGATCGCCTCGGCACCCATGCCGACACGGAACTCATTTTCGTATTTTTCGTAGTTTTCGCGATATTCTCTCTCGGAAAGCAGCTGATATTTTGCAAGCGGGGTAACGCCCGGATCGATCACGATATACGATGCAAAATACAGAACCTTTTCCAAAAGGCGCGGGGAAATGTCAAGCAGCAGCCCCATGCGGGACGGAATGGTGCGGAAATACCAGATATGAGACACGGGGCAAGCAAGCTCAATATGCCCCATACGCTCACGGCGCACCTTCTTTGTGGTGACCTCGACACCGCACTTTTCGCAGACTTTTCCCTTGGAGCGAATGCGTTTATAGCGGCCGCACATACACTCCCAATCCTTCGTCGGCCCAAAAATGCGCTCGCAGAAAAGGCCGTCGCGCTCTGCCTTTAGAGTACGGTAGTTGATGGTTTCCGGCTTTTTTACTTCGCCGTGAGACCAGGAACGAATCATTTTCGGAGACGCAAGACCGATTTTTATCGAATCAAAAACATTATTTGCCATATTTTCCGTCTCTCCTTATTCTCATTCTTCATCCATGTCTTCCGCATCAAAAAGCAGATCGTCATCTTCCTCGCCGTCAGCGGTGTAGAAATCATCTGTTTCGTCAAAATCGGAATCCAGCTGACCGACATTTTCTTCGTCGTCGACCACAGGCCCGAGATCTTCGGCATTGACATATTGCCCGGGCGCTTCCTCTTCCTCAGCGGAGGAAAGCTCGATCTCATCGCCGTTCTTATCCAAAACGCGGATATCAAGGCACAGCGACTGCAGCTCTTTGACAAGCACCTTGAAGGATTCGGGCGTGCCCGGCGTCGGGATGTTTTCGCCCTTGACGATCGCCTCATAGGTCTTCACACGTCCGGTGACATCGTCGCTCTTCACGGTCAGAATTTCCTGCAGGGTATAAGCGGCGCCGTATGCCTCAAGCGCCCAAACCTCCATCTCGCCGAAGCGCTGACCGCCGAACTGCGCTTTGCCGCCGAGCGGCTGCTGCGTGATCAGGGAGTACGGTCCGGTTGAGCGAGCATGGATCTTATCATCGACCAGGTGGTGCAGCTTGAGATAATACATAATACCGACGGTAACGGGGTTGTCAAACGGCTCGCCCGTGCGGCCGTCATAAAGAACGGTCTTACCGTCCTCGCGCAGCCCCGCCATGCGCAGGCATTCGCGGATATCCTCCTCATTCGCGCCGTCAAAGACAGGCGTCATAACCTTCCAGCCGAGCTTCTTTGCCGCAATGCCGAGATGCACTTCAAGCACCTGCCCGATGTTCATACGGGAAGGCACGCCCAGCGGGTTCAGCACGATATCAAGCGGTGTGCCGTCCGGCAAAAACGGCATATCCTCCGGCGGCAGAATGCGGGATACGACGCCCTTATTTCCATGGCGGCCTGCCATTTTATCACCCACGGAGATTTTGCGCTTCTGCGCAATATAAACGCGAACCACTTTATTCACGCCGGGCGAAAGTTCATCTCCCGTCTCACGGGAGAAAACCTTCACATCCACAACAATGCCGCTCTCGCCGTGCGGCAGACGCAGCGACGTATCGCGCACTTCTCTTGCCTTTTCGCCGAAGATGGCACGCAGCAGGCGCTCTTCCGCCGTCAGCTCCGTCTCGCCCTTGGGCGTGACCTTACCGACAAGAATATCGCCGGCATGCACCTCGGTGCCCTTGCGGACAATTCCCTCTGCATTCAGATCCTTCAGCGCATCGTCGCCGACATTCGGGATCTCGCGCGTAATTTCTTCGGGCCCGAGCTTGGTATCGCGGGATTCATGAGAATATTCCTCAATATGAATCGATGTATATACATCATCCCGCACAAGGCGCTCGTTAATCAGAACGGCATCCTCATAGTTATAGCCCTCCCAGGTCATAAACCCGATGAGTGCATTCTTGCCCAGCGCAATTTCGCCCTGGCTGGTTGCAGGGCCGTCTGCAATGACCTGCCCTTTTGTCACGCGGTCACCGCGGGAAACAATGGGGCGCTGGTTGACGCAGGTGCCCTGGTTGGAGCGCTTGAATTTGATCAGCGTATACGTGTTTTTCGTGCCGTCGTCATTGCGGATCACGATCTCATCCGCGCTGACCTGCTCCACATAGCCGTCCGCCTTGGAAAGCACAACGACGCCGGAGTCCACCGCCGCTTTATATTCCATACCGGTTCCGACGATCGGCGAATCCGTCACCATCAGCGGCACTGCCTGCTTTTGCATGTTGGAGCCCATGAGCGCACGGGTATTGTCGTCATTTTCAAGGAACGGAATCATGGATGTCGCCACGGAAACGACCATACGCGGGGATACATCGATATAATCGACATTGGAAGCATCCGTTTCCAAAATATCCTGGCGATGGCGCGCAACGACGCGCTTGCTGATAAAGCGATTGTTTTCATCCAGCGGCTCATTGGCGCGGGCAATCACATAGTTATCCTCTTCATCGGCAGTCATATATTCAATGATATCCGTCACCTGCCCGGTCGTTTTATCGACCTTGCGGTACGGCGCCTCGATAAAGCCGTATTCGCTGATGCGTGCAAAAGTTGCAAGCGAAGAAATCAAACCGATGTTCGGACCTTCCGGCGTCTCGATCGGACACATTCTGCCGTAGTGGGAATGGTGCACGTCACGCACCTCGAAGCCGGCTCTTTCTCTCGAAAGTCCGCCCGGTCCGAGTGCCGAAAGTCTTCTCTTGTGCGTCAGCTCGGCCAGCGGATTGTTCTGGTCCATGAACTGCGAAAGCTGTGAGCTTCCGAAGAATTCCTTGATTGCCGCGGTTACCGGTCTGATGTTCATCAGCGCCTGCGGTGTGGTCACCTCGATATCCTGCGTGGTCATTCTTTCCTTGACGACACGTTCCATTCTGGCGAGACCGATACGGAACTGGTTTTGGAGAAGTTCTCCGACTGTTCTCAGTCTGCGGTTGCCCAGATGGTCGATATCGTCTACGGTTCCGATGCCGTAATTCAAGTTGAGAATATAGCTGATGGAAGCGATGATATCTTCTATGATAATGTGTTTCGGAGAAAGGTCGTTCTTTCTCGCCGTAAGTTTTTCTTTTAATTCGTCCTCAGAGGCTGCCTCCGCGAGGATTTCCTTGAGAACCGGATAAAAGACCTTGTCCGCGACCTTCAGTTCCGACACGTCAAAATTGACGTATTGCTGCAGATCGACAAAGCGATTGCCGATAACCTTGGTTACCTGCCCTTCCTTTTCCTTATCCGTGCTGTATACGTAAATATATTCTACCCCGGCATTCTCGATTTCAAATGCCAGATTTCTATCGATATGCTGTCCCTTTTCCGCGAGGATTTCTCCTGTTTCCGGATGGATGACGTCTTCTGCTGCCACAGCGCCCGCAATTCTGTTGGATAACCCTAACTTCTTATTATATTTATATCTTCCGACCTTCGCCAGATCATAACGCTTGGCGTCGAAGAAGAGCGAGTTCAAAAGCGCTTTGGCACTCTCGACAGTCGGCGGCTCTGCAGGACGCAGCTTCTTGTAGATTTCCTTCAGGCCTTCCTCGTAGTTGGCCGCGGAATCCTTCTCCAGCGTCTTCATCAGTCTCGGGTCCTCACCGAAGATGTCGATAATCTCCTGGTCGCTGCCGAAGCCGAGCGCTCTGAGAAGCGTCGTTACCGGCTGCTTACGGGTACGGTCCACTCTGACGGAAATAATCTCATTGGAATCTGTTTCATATTCCAGCCACGCGCCGCGGTTCGGGATGATGGTGGTGGAAAACAGTTTATTGTTCGACTTATCGGTAGTCACATCGTAGTAAGGTCCCGGGGAACGTACCAGCTGCGTAACAACGACTCTTTCGGCGCCGTTGTAAATGAACGTTCCTTTTTCGGTCATCAGCGGGAAATCTCCCATGAAAACTTCCTGTTCCTTGACTTCGCCTGTTTCCTTATTGATCAGTCTGACTTTTACTTTAAGCGGAGCAGCGTAGGTTACGTCTCTTTCCTTACACTCTTCCTGCTCATATTTCGGAGCATCGGTAAGGGAATAGTCGATGAATTCCAAAATCAAATTGTCCGCGTAGTCCTTAATCGGGGAGCTGTCTTCAAAGACTTCCCGAAGCCCCTCTTTGATGAACCAGTTGTATGAGTCCGTCTGGATTTCGATCAAGTTTGGCATTTCGCACACTTCATTGATTTTCGCAAATGTCATTCGCTCTTTTCGACCTACTTGTATAGGTTTTGGCATCTTCATCACTCCTTAAATTCTTAAACAGATTACTTTGTGTGGCAGTCTAATATTATATAACAGATTTGTCAAATATGCAAGCCCTAATTTCCGATTTCTTCCGAATCGCCATATTTTTTTGCGCGCCCTCCTGCGCACGCATACAAAAACAAGCCAAAAACCCGCGAAAGATGTTACATCTTCGTACCTCGGCCTCAGCTTGTTGTCATTGCTTTCCTTATTATATAGTCAACTGCGCGTTTTTCATGGGATTACGCCACAGCATTTGGACACATGCCTGCCATTCATGGCAGACGCTCCGTAAGGTGCTTTTGTCGTTATGCAGGAAATATCGCGCAGCGATATTTCCTGCATAATAAGCAAAGAGCTACGCGCGAAGCATGGCGCCCAAAAATGCCTTAAGTCTATCGCTTTTCGGCGCGTCAAAGATCTCCTGCGGCGTTCCTTCCTCCACGATGACACCACGATCCATAAAAAGCACGCGGTCGGCGACTTCCTTGGCAAATCCCATTTCATGCGTCACCACGATCATCGTCGTGTGCTCGTCAGCCAGTTTTTTCATAACATTCAAAACCTCGCCGGTAATCTCCGGATCCAGCGCGCTGGTTGCCTCGTCGAAGAGCATCAAATCCGGATACATCGCCAGCGCGCGGGCAATCGCGACCCGCTGCTTCTGACCGCCGGACAGCATCGCCGGATAAACATCTGCCTTGCTTTCCAGTCCGACCATCTTGAGCAGCTCTCGTCCATGGCGCAGTGCCTCCTCCTTCGGCTGTTTTTTGACCTTGATTGGCGCATAGGTGATATTCTCCATACAGGTCATGTGCGGGAACAGATTGAAGTGCTGAAACACCATGCCGGTCTCGC
>ERZ827423.1451-NODE-1451-length-23151-cov-3.767406_pt1 | contig 23151 bp, 18 predicted proteins | sample MGYA00519775_ERZ827423 | MGnify/ENA primary metagenome ERZ827423 (study PRJEB31778, sample SAMEA3449296) | human gut metagenome | biome: human gut; feature: human-associated habitat; material: faeces | place: United Kingdom | collected 2010/2012 ...
GCCCGGCGCGAGCGCGGCTTCGTCCGCCGAGACGGTGATGGAAAGGCGCGTCCCGCCGTCCTCCGGCGCCACCCCGGCGATCCTGAAGGGGCTTTGCCGCCCGCCGCTCTGGAAGGCCTCGTCCTCGCGGGTAAAGACGTACTGCGTATCCCGAAGCGCGATGACCTGCCCCTCCCCGGCCTGCGCCGTGGTGGGCAGGGTATCGGTCAGAATGAGCGCCGCCTCCACCGAGACGGAGGCGGTGAGGCCGCTCAGGTCCGCGCTCGCCGCGCCGCTTTCCTGCGTCACGGGCAGCGACACCGTCACCGACGCGCCGGAGGAATCGCTATCCAGCGTGACCGTGGCGGCCTGCCCGTCGGTTTCGAGCGTGCAGCCGGACGCGGAAAGCGCCGCGCCCTCGCGACCGGAAAGCACTACTGCCGCATCGTATTCGACGGCAATTCCTCGTTCGAGCCGGTCGTCTCCAATATGGTGCTCGAGTGCAAGGCGCCGGTCAACATCATGTTCGCGGACACCAAGAACATCGACGGAAAGGCCTACGGCCAGATGATTTTACAGCTGCCCGAGGACGAGCGCGCCGCCAAGCGCGCCCTTGCCTATCTGGAAACGCAGAACGTACACACAGAGGAGGTAGACGCAAATGCTGCCGTTTAATGTCTGGGCGCAGAGCCTTTGGGAGACCCTTTACATGGTCATCCTGTCCACCGCCATCTCTTATCTGATCGGCCTGCCGCTCGGTCTGACGCTCGTCGTGACCGACAAGAACGGTATCCGCCCGATGCCCGTGCTGAACACCGTTCTCGGCATCGTCACCAATATCCTGCGCTCGATCCCGTTCCTTATCCTCGCGGTCATGATCACCCCGGTCACGCGCGCCATCGTCGGCAAGGCCATCGGCACCACCGCGATGATCGTGCCGCTGACGTTCGCCGCCGCGCCCTATGTCGCGCGCATGGTCGAATCCTCCATCAAGGAGGTCCCGTTCGGCGTCATCGAGGCGGCGCAGTCCATGGGCGCGAGCCCGTGGCAGATCGTCTGGAAGGTGCTCGTCCCCGAGGCGAAGCCCTCTCTCATGGTCGGCGGCGCGATCTCCATCGTCACCATCCTCGGCTACTCCGCGATGGCCGGCTTCATCGGCGGCGGCGGTCTGGGCACGGTAGCCGTCAACTACGGCTACAACCGCTACAACTTCCCCATCATGCTCATCGCCGTCATCATCATCGTCGTCGTCGTGCAGATCTTCCAGGAGGTCGGCATGCGCCTTGCGCACCGTCTGGACAAGCGCAATCGTTAATTCTGTTATCATAAAAATTATGATATATATCTGAAAAGGAGCGAATTCCCATGAAAAAATCCATTGCAGCAATTCTTGCAGGCGCACTGTGCCTGTCCGCTCTGACCGCCTGCGGCGGCAGCACGTCCTCCTCTGACAGCAGCGCAGCGGCAAACACCGGCGACTCCGACAAGGTCATCACCGTCGGCGCTACCCCGACCCCGCACGCCGAGATCCTGAACGCGGCCAAGGACGCGCTCGAGGCTGAGGGCTACACCCTCAAGGTCGTTGAGTTCACCGACTACGTTCAGCCGAACACCGCGCTGGTAGACGGCGATCTGGACGCAAACTACTTCCAGCACACCCCGTACCTCAACAACTTCAACAAGGAAAACGGCACCGATCTGGTCGCAGCGTTCGACATGCACTACGAGCCGTTCGGCATCTACGCCGGCAAGACCGCCTCTCTGGATGAGCTGTCGGACGGCGCCGTCATCGGCATCCCCAACGACCCCACCAACGAGGGCCGCGCCCTGCTGCTGCTGGAGGCCCAGGGCCTGATCACCCTGGACGACAGCTCCAACCTGTCCGCCACCCCCAACAACATCGTGGACAACCCCAAGAACCTGCAGTTTGAGGAGATCGAGGCCCAGACCCTGCCCAGCTCCCGGCCCGATCTGGATCTGGCGGTCATCAACTCCAACTACGCCCTGGGCGCCGGCCTGAACCCCACCACGGACGCCCTGGCCATCGAGTCCGGCGACTCCCCCTACGTGAACGTGCTGGTGGTGAAGGAGGGCAACGAGGACAACCCGGCCATCCAGGCCCTGGTGGAGGCCCTGCACTCCGACACCATCCGGGACTTCATCAACGAGGAGTTCGACGGTGCCGTGGTCCCCGCGTTCTAAATCTGTTCCCTACAAACCCGCCTGTGCCGGAGAGCCTTTGGTTCTCCGGCACAGCTTTTTATGAATTTTGTATGTTAAAATCGTGTAAATTTCTCTGCCGGAACCAGTGGTAATTCCCCAGGGGCCGTGCTAGAATATGGGTTGCGCTGAAAGGCGCAAATTTTTTGAATACACAAGAGGGATTTGACATGGCAGATAAGCGGCTGACTCACTATGAGATCGACATGTGCAGCGGCCCCATTCTCTCCAAGATGCTGCGGTTTTCCATTCCGCTGATGTGCTCCAGCGTGCTGCAGCTGCTGTTCAACGCGGCGGACATCGTGGTGGTGGGCCGCTGGGCCGGGGACAACTCCCTGGCGGCGGTGGGCTCCAACACCGCGTTGATCGGCCTGCTGACCAACCTGTTCGTGGGGCTGGCCGTGGGCGCCAATACCCTGGCGGCCAAATACTACGGCGCCCGGGACCGGGACGAGCTCCACCGGGTGGTCCACACCTCCATCCTGCTGAGTATGCTCAGCGGCCTGTTTTTGACGGTGGTGGGCGTGCTGGGGGCCCGGACCATCCTGATCTGGATGCAGACACCGGACAATGTGCTGGATCTGGCCGCCCTGTACCTGCGGATCTATTTCCTGGGAATGCCCGCCACCATGGTCTATAACTTCGGCGCCGCCCTTCTGCGGGCGGAGGGCGACACCCGCCGCCCCCTGTACTTCCTCTCCCTGGCGGGCGTGGTCAACATCGTGCTGAACCTGTTCTTCGTCATCGTGTGCCATCTGGATGTGGCAGGCGTGGCCATTGCCACGGTCATCTCCCAGTGCATCTCCGCCTCCCTGGTGCTGCGCTGCATGGTGAAGGACACCGGCCCCCTGCACCTGGACCTGCGGAAGATGCGCCTGCACCCCAATACCATGGGTCAGATCCTGCGGATCGGCCTGCCCGCCGGATTCCAGGGCATCCTGTTCTCCCTGTCCAATGTGGTGATCCAGTCCTCGGTCAACACCTTCGGGGAGATCGTCATGGCCGGCAACTCCGCCGCCGCCAACATCGAGCAGTTCGTGTACGTGTCCATGAACGCCATGTATCAGGCCACCATCTCCTTTGTCAGCCAGAACTACGGCGCCGGCAACTACCACCGCATCCGCAAGATCGTGGTCCGGGCCCAGTGCTGCGTGCTGGTGGTGGGCCTGATCCTGGGCAACGCCGCCACCCTGGGCGGCCGGGTGCTGCTCTCCATCTACACCACCAGCCCCCAGGTGATCGAGGCCGGCCTGGTGCGGATGGGCATCGTCTGCACCACCTACGCCATCTGCGGCATGATGGACGTGATGGTGGGCGGCCTGCGGGGCATCGGCTACTCGGTGATGCCCATGCTGGTGTCCCTGGTGGGCGCCTGCGGCCTGCGGCTGCTGTGGATCGCCACGATCTTCCAGCTCCCGCAGTTCCACACCATCCAGATGCTCTACTGGTCCTATCCGGTCAGCTGGGTCATCACCTTCGGCGTCCACGTGATCTGCTTCCTGTGGGCCCTGAAGCAGGTGAAGCGCCGCCTGCTGCCGGAGGGCGGGGCAGGGCCGAAGGCCCCTCTGGACGCGGCGCCGGAAACAGAATCTCTGGAGGAGGAAGTCCTCACCGAATGAAAACGAGGGTGTATCCCCAAGGATACACCCTCGTTTTTTGCGCGCTCAGGACATCTCACAGCCCCAGCCGCTGCCGGATGGCCAGCACCGCGCAGGCCACCAGGAAAATGGTCAGGGCCAGCTGGCCCCACAGCAGGTTGTAGGAGATCTCCTCCTTATCCCTGCTCCGGGCCTCCATGACGGAGAGGGAGACGTAGATCCCCACCACGCCGAACGCAATGGCCACCAGGTCCGCCGCCAGTTCCTGTCCCAGCACCAGTAAAACCATGTACAGCACAAAGCCCAGGCCGGTGGCAACGGCACCGTTGTTCATCTGTTTCTTGGTCTGGAGCAGCAGCCCTTTTTTCTTGTCTTTCATACTTCTCCCGCTTTCGTATCAATATCCGTTGACGATGACGTCCAGCACCTTAGCCGCCACGCTGCCCGCCACGGAGGACCCGCCGCCGCCGTTCTCCACCAGCACCACGAAGGCGTAGGGGGTGTCCTCCCCCCGGAGGAAGCCGGCGAACCAGGCGTGGGGCGTCTGGCCCTCCCCTACCTCGGCGGTGCCGGACTTGGCGCAGATGTCCATGCCCGGGAAACGACTGGCGCCGTAAGTCTGGGTCACGTTGTTGGCCATCAGGTCCGCCAGGGCGGCCGCCGTGTCGGCGGAAATCAGGGTTCCGGTATGGGTGGTGATGTGGGGCAGGGACGGCAGCCCCAGAGCGCTTTCGGTTCGGAGGATCAGATACGGCTTGGCCGCCTTGCCGCCGTTTGCGATGGCGCCCATGTAGATCATCAGCGATGCCGGGTTCACCTGGTCGTGGTACTGCCCCACGCCGGCCCAGCCCAGCTGGCCGTCGGTGATGCCGTCGAAATCGAAGGAGCCCTTTGCCGTGGGCAGGCCGTTGATGGAGTAGCTGGCGGTGAGGCCCGCCCGCTCCGTGTACTTCTCCAGGGTGGCCGCTCCCAGTTCCTGGGCGATCTGGGCGAAGGCCACGTTGCAGCTGTTGGCAAAGGCGGCGGCGATGTCCTGCTCCCCGTGGGTGCCGGAGCAGACGATGGTCTCGTCCCCGATCTGGACGCTGCCCGCGCAGGTCCAGGTCCGCTCCATCAGGTCCGGAATCTCCTCCAGTGCCGCCGTCAGGGTCACGGTCTTGTAGACGGACCCCGGTGTGAAGGTGGAGGACAGGAAGCGGTTCAGATAGGCGCCCTTGTAGCGGTCGCTGGTTTCGATGTCCTCCGGCACGTTCAGGGGATCGTAGCTGGGGGCGGAGACCATGCACAGGATCTCCCCGGTCTTGTAGTTGTAGACCGCCACAGCGCCGGCGTGGCCCCCCAGGGCCTCATAGGCGGTGTAATTGTACCGGGCGTCGATGGTCAGGTACAGGTCGTTCCCCTGCTGGGCGCCGAAGGCGCCGTTGAGGAGGCTGTAGCCCGTCAGCTTGTCGGCAAAGGCGTTCAGCGCCCCGGTGCCGATGCTGCCCTGCAGGTCCCCCACCGCGTGGAGGGTGGCCTTGCGGACGGTGGCGTTGTCATAATAGGTCCGGCGGCCGTCCACGATCTCGGAGAGCACATCCCCGTCCCGGTCCAGCACGGTGCCGCTGGCCAGCTCACCGCTGCTGTTGTACAGGTGCCGGTTGAAGGCGGAGGAGGCCCAGCTGCCGCCATCCAGGAAATACTTCACCAGAAAGAACCCCAGGCCCGCCGCCAGCAGCAGCGCCAGGGCCAGGCAGACAAAGGCCCGCCGTTCAATCTTCTTCATGGCGTCCCTCCTTTTCTGTGTCAAAGGGATCTCCCACCGGCTCCACCCGGCGGCGGGCCTCCCGGGTCAGCTGCCGCTGGTGCCTGCGGGCGATGGCGAAGCTGGCGTTCTCCCGGGTGTCCGTGGCCTTCAGATAGGCCAGGAGCCCCCAGGCGGACATCATGGCGGAGCCGCCGTTGGAGACAAAGGGGAAGGTGACGCCGGTGAGGGGCAGCAGATCCACAGAGCCGAACACATTCAGGCACGTCTGGAACACCAGCAGCGACGATGCCGCGCAGGCGGCGATGGTGTAGAAGCTGGACCGGCCCACCCGGCAGGCCCGGGCGGCGAAAAACGCCAGGGTGATGATGGCCCCGACGGCCAGCACGGCGATCAGCAGCCCCCACTCCTCGCACAGCATTCCGAACACCAGATCCGTGTCCGCCGCCGCCACGTTGTGGAGCCAGCCATTGCCGGCCCCCATGCCCAAAAGCCCCCCGGAGGCGGCGGCGGACATGGTGCGGGTCTGCTGATAGCCGGTGGTGGAGGCGGCCTCCCAGGCGTGGCCCCAGGAGGCGAATCGACTCAAAATATAGGGCTTGAACTTCAAAATGATGCCGGCGCCAAACACGGCGGCGCCGCAGATCAGGGACAGTGTGGCAAAATCCCCGGACCGCATATAGGCGATCACCAGGAAGGTGACGAAGAAGATGGCGGCGGTGCCGAAGTCGCTCATCAGGCCCAGCAGGCCGATGCAGACACCGGTGAGCACGATGAACAGGGTCAGGTTCCGCTTGTGGAACAGCCGCTCCAGCGTGGCGGCGCCGGCGAAGATATAGCAGATCTTGGCGATCTCCGACGGCTGGAAGGACAGCCCGCCGATGGAGATCCAGTTGACGGCGCCGTACTTGGAGTTGCCGATCACCAGGGTGATCCCCAGCAGGCCGATGGCGGCCGCCGCCATGAGCCAGCGGTTCTTCTGGACCCGCGACAGGTCCCGCAGGAACAGCCCCAGCACCAGGAACAGCCCCAGCCCCAGCAGGATGGCCAGGAACTGCTTGAAGAGGCTGCTCTGGGCGCTGGAGGCGGTGATGGACAGGGACAGGGTGGAGAGGAAGAAGGCGATGGTCTCCATCTCAAAGCCCACGCAGCGGGTGGCCCGCAGGGCCGCGTAGTAGAGCCACATCAGCACCGTCAGCCCCAGGAAGGCCAGGGGGATGGCGGCAGTGGCCTCCTGCCCATAGGCCACGATCAGCTGCAGGCAGGCCAGCACCTGGAACACCGTCAGCCACAAAAAAGACGGCCAGATGGCGGCAGGGCGCTCCGCCCGGCGTTTCGCCTCCTGCTCCTCCCGCTCCGCCACGGTCTGGGGCAGGAAGATCAGCGGCACGCCCCCCAGGGTGATGGTGTCTCCCAGCTTCACGGGGACGGAGGTCTCCACCTTCTCCCCGTTCACCGCCGTGCCGCCCTTGGAGCCCAGGTCGTAGAGGGTCCAGTTCTCATCCTCTCCCCGGCAGAGGGCCGCGTGCTGGCGGGAGATGCTGGGATAGTTCAGATAGATGTCCGCCGTCTTGCTGCGGCCCAGGATGTTCTCCCAGTGGGTCAGGGGAAGGGACGCGCCGTTGGGCAGGCTCAGCTGGCCCCAGTTCTCCGGCGTGTGGGGGATCCGCAGCAGAGAGCGGACCGCCCGGTACAGGATCAGCACCGCCAGAACCGGAAACAGAAACCGCACAAAGGCCATATACCAGTCCCCCGCCAGGGGATACTCCGCCAGCAGAGCCGTCAGACTGTTCAGCAGTCCCTGTAAGAGCTCCAATGTGTCCGCCTCCTCTCGTTGGCATATAGATAGTTGATTATATCATTTTCCTCGAAAAATGTACAGTCCCGTCTCGCTCTCCAATTCCGCGGCAGGGCGGTTCTGTACAGGATTTGTGCAGGTTTTCCAGAGGACCCTGTGTTTTTTGCAAGTTTTCCACGGGTAATTTTCTGTTTTCTCTTGACCTCCTCTGAAAAATCCTTTAGAATATACTAATGTCTGCGAGACTCTCAGGATGGTTCTTTTTTGAGAACCATCTTGTCACAGATTTTCCATCTTACTCTGAAAGGCCGGTCGATATGAAACATCCCTACAAGACGCGGGAGGGCGGCGCCACGGTGACGATCTTCGTCCCCTACGACTGCAAGAACCACTGCCCTTTCTGCATCAATAAAGGCGAATACGCGGATATGACAGGCTTCTCCCTGGAGAAGATCTGCCGAAGCATCGAGCGGATGGACGCCATCACGCCCTACTGCGACTTCGTCTTCACCGGGGGTGAGCCCTTCGCCAACCTGGAATCCCTCCAGGTGATGCTGGACCAGATCCCCACTACCCACAAGGTGTATATCAACACCACCCTGCCGGTGTCCGAGCACCAGTCCGAGGCGGACATCCTGGCATTCGCGGAGCGGAACAAGCACAAGATCACCTGCATCAATGTCTCCCGGCACATGCAGCACTATGTGGTGGAGTCCAACGATTCCCTGCTGGCCAAGCTGCCGGTGCCCTTCCGGGTGAACTGCGTGCTGTACAAGAACTACCCCGCGGACCAGCTGGTGCCCTATATGGAGCGGTTCCGGAAGCTCCCCGGCGCCTCCATCCAGTTCCGGTTCGACTACACCGCCACCACCCCGGAGAACCTCTATGAGGAGGAGGGGGACAAGATCCTCCAGGATCTGAAGAAGGTGGCCCGGTACACGGGGCTGGACGGCTGCCGGATGCGCTGCGGCTTCCACTTCGACTACAAGGGCATGGAGTTGACGTACCACAAGACGCTGCCCTACTCCACCATTGTGGAGACGGATCCCAAGGACGGCGTCACCTACGACATCCTCTATGACATCCTCATCAAGCAGAACGGCGACATCCACTCCGACTGGGACGGCACGCCCCTGGACGTGGACGCCTATGAAAAGGTGGTCTTTGAACCCTACGACCTGAAGTGCCTGACAAGGGAAAATTCTATGAACAGGAGTGAGATCGCATGAGCCGTTTGGATATCAAAACCCCCAGCAAGGCCCAGATGGTAGTAGAGCAGTTGTACCGCAGCATGGAGCATCGAATCGAGGCCAGCCCACCAGGCCTTTGCCCTATTGACATGGCACTGAACTTCCTGAATCTCTGTCATGCCCAGACGTGCGGGAAATGTGTGCCTTGCCGGGTAGGCCTGGGGCAGCTGTCGGATCTGCTCCACGAAGTTTTGGACGGGAGGCCATCTCTGGACATCCTGCCGCTGATCGAAGACACAGCAGAGGTAATCGTGGCATCCGCAGACTGTGCCATCGGCGTTAACGCCGCCCAACTGGTGCTGACAGGTCTCCACGGCTTCCGGGACGACTATGAGGAACACATCCTCCGCCACCGCTGCCTGGGCAGCCTGAAGAATCCAGTCCCCTGCGTGGCGCTGTGCCCCGCCGGGGTGGATATTCCTGGTTACATTGCCCTTGTGCGTGAGGGACGCTACGCTGATGCGGTCCGCCTCATCCGGAAGGACAATCCCTTCCCAACAGCCTGTGCCTACATCTGCGAGCACCCCTGCGAGGCCCGCTGCCGCCGGCAGATGGTGGACGACGCCGTCAACATCCGGGGCCTGAAGCGGTTCGCTGTGGACCGCGCCGGAAAGGTGCCGAATCCGCCCAGGGCGAAGCCCACCGGAAAAAACATCGCTGTCATCGGCGGCGGCCCCGGCGGCTTGTCCGCCGCCTACTATCTGGCCCTGATGGGCCACCAGGTCACCATCTATGAGCAGCGGAAGCAGCTGGGAGGGATGCTGCGCTACGGCATCCCCAGCTACCGCTTCCCCCGGGAACTGCTGGACGCAGAGATCGCCTCCATCCTCTCGTTGGGAATCACGGTCCGCACAGAGGTGGAGGTGGGGAAGGAGATCACCTTTCAGGAGCTAAAAAAGCAGTACGACTGCCTGTACATATCCATCGGTGCCCACACGGACAAGCGGACCGGCATTCCTGGGGAGGACAGCCAAGGTGTCATCTCTGCCGTGGAGCTGCTGCGGCAGATCGGTGATGGGGACCTGCCGGACTTTCATGGAAAACAGGTGGTGGTCATTGGCGGCGGGAACGTAGCCATGGATGTGACCCGCAGCTCGATCCGATTGGGCGCGGACAAGGTGACCTGCGTCTACCGCCGCCGGCAGGAAGACATGACCGCCCTGCCGGAGGAGGTGGAAGGCGCCGTGGCGGAGGGAGCAGAGATGCTGACTCTCCAGGCCCCGGTGCGGATGGAGAGCGCGCCGGACGGTCACGTGATCGCCCTCTGGACCCAGCCCCAGATCATCGGGCAGGCGGACAAAAATGGTCGTCCCAGCCCCAATGGCGCGGACCAGCCGGAGCTTCGGATCCCGGCGGACATCATCATCGTGGCCATCGGCCAGGGCATCGAGACCCACGGCTTTGAGCAATCAGGCATCAAGATCCAGCGAGGCGGGACGATCCTGGCGGATAGTGGCACCCATCTACCGGACATGGAGGGTGTGTTCGCGGGCGGCGACTGTGTTACCGGCCCCGCCACTGTCATCCGGGCCATCGCGGCGGGTAAGGTGGCCGCTGCAAACATCGACGAGTATCTGGGCTATTGCCATACCATCGAATCTGAAGTGGAGATCCCGGCGCCGCACTTGTCGGACTTCACGCCACGGGGCCGGGTGAGCACCACGGAGCGGGAGGCCAGAGAGCGGAAAGGAGACTTCCAGTGCATCGAGTGCGGCATGACCCTGGAGGAGGCCCAGCGGGAGTCTGCCCGCTGCCTGCGGTGCGACCACTTCGGCTATGGTGTGTTCAAAGGAGGGCGTGAAGAGAAATGGTGACACTGACGATCAACGGGCAGACGGTCCAGGTCCCGGCGGGGACCACGATCCTGGAGGCGGCGGAGAAGGCCGGGATCAAAATTCCAACCCTCTGCTATCTGAAAGATATCAACGAGATCGCCGCCTGCCGGATGTGCGTTGTGGAGGTAGAGGGCAGCGACCGGCTGGCCGCCGCCTGCGACACACCGGTGGAGGAGGGACTGGTGGTCCGCACCAACAGCCCCAAGGTTCGAAAGGCCCGGCGGGTCAATATGGAGCTGCTGCTGAGCCAGCATGCCAGCTATTGCTCCACCTGCATTCGCAGCGGGAACTGTCCGCTGCAGAAGCTGGCCAATGACCTGAATATCCACGAAATGCCCTACCATGTCCATGTGGCCAGGGGATATACAGACACCTCTACACCGCTGGTCCGGCAGGCGAGCAAGTGCATCAAGTGTATGCGCTGCGTGCAGATCTGCGAGAAGGTCCAGACCATGGGCATCTGGGACCTGGCTGGCACTGGATCCCGGACCACGGTGGATGTCTCCGGCAACCGCACGCTAAAAACTTCGGAATGCACCTTCTGCGGTCAGTGCGTCACGCACTGTCCCACCGGCGCCCTGACGGCCAGAGATGACACTGCGAAGGTACTGGAGGCCTTGGCGGACCCGGAAATCACCACGGTGGTGCAGATCGCGCCAGCGGTGCGGGTGGCCTGGGCGGAGTCCTTCGGCCTGACCGGGAAGAAGGCGGCCACGGGGAAAATGGTGGCAGCTCTGCGGCGACTGGGTTTCGACTATGTATTTGACACCAATTTTTCCGCGGACCTGACCATCATGGAGGAGGGCAGCGAATTCCTGGAGCGGTTCACCCATCGGGACCGCTATCACTGGCCTATGTTCACCTCCTGCTGCCCCGGCTGGGTGCGCTTCCTCAAGTCCCAGTTCCCCCACTACGTGGACTGCCTGTCCACGGCAAAATCGCCCCAGCAGATGTTCGGCGCGGTGGCAAAGACGTATTTCGCGGAAAAGATCGGCGTCGATCCCCACCGGATGTTCGTGGTGTCCATTATGCCTTGTATGGCGAAGAAGAGCGAGTGCGCCCTGCCCACCATGCGCACCGCCTGCGGCGATCCGGACGTGGACGCGGTACTGACCACCCGGGAGATGGACCGGCTGTTCCGCAGCGACAACATCCAGCCGGGAGACCTGCCGGAGGAGCCCTTTGACAGCCCCCTGGGCACAGGCACCGGGGCGGCGGTGGTATTTGGAACTACTGGCGGCGTCATGGACGCGGCGCTCCGTTCCGCCTATTACCTTGTTACTGGGGAGAATCCAGACCCGGACGCGTTCACTGCGGTCCGGGGAAACAAACCGTGGAAAGAGGCTGCTTTTTCTATTCCGGGTGCCGGGGAGATCCGGGTGGCGGTGGTCTCCGGCCTGGGGAACACCCGGAAGCTGATGAAGTCCCTGGAGAGCGGTCAGAACCGCTATGACTTCGTGGAGGTGATGGCCTGCCCCGGCGGCTGCGCCGGAGGCGGCGGCCAGCCCATCCACGACGGGGAGGAGCTGGCCGGGAAGCGGGGCGATGCCCTGTGGAAGCTGGATCAGAAGGCTCCCATCCGATTCTCCCATGAGAATCCGGAGGTCCGGGCCCTCTACCAGGAGTTCCTGGAGCGCCCCCTGGGGAGGAAGTCCCACCACCTGCTCCACACGGATCATACGGCTTGGGAGATTGTTGAGAAAGCATGATGGTTGAATTTCAGTTTCAATGGTAAATTTACATATATAATTCCCGGAAAATTATATGAAATGTAGAAAACAAGATGAATCTGCAAAATTATTTAAGACCCGGCAATTACCTTGCCGGGTCTTGCTTTATCCTCAACACCACAGAGCGAGGTGAGGGGGTGAGGTGATTGGGGCCGTCCGAGCGAAGGCAGGCGATTTGGGAATATCTGTGCGGCGCACGGTTTGACACAACAAAGCATTTGGCAGACCGTTTTGGCGTTTGCGAACGAACGATCCGAAGCGACTTAGTCGCGCTCGCCTGTACATATCCCATTGAGACCTCATTCGGCCCCTATGGAGGCGTCCGCGTGTCAAATTGGTATCACCCAGAGCAGAAACGACTATCGTCTAAACAGACATCTCTGCTGGTACGAGTCCGCATGACTCTGAAAGGTGAAGATTTGAAAGTGATGAACTCCATCCTCATCCAATTCGCTCTGCCGGGAAGCTACTGACTGAGACGCAGCCCAAACTTCCCGATGTACCTCGAAAACTGAATATCCGGCAACGGACTAACATCAGCTGACGGTCCCCTGACGAGGGAGAACAGCGATGGACCGGGTGCGCGAGGACCACCTGTGCGGGCAATGGCCCGCATCAAAGACGGCAAGGAAGGTGCAGAGCGGATCCACCCAGCCCAAGGCAGCCCTGGCAAGCTGCCGCGCCATGACCCCGTCAGCCTATAATGGTACCCCTGCCCAGCCACAGATACAAGCAATGGGGGCAGCTCGGAGAGATCCTCGGAGGGGTGAGATTCCCGGAGGGCGTCGCCAGACGCCGGTTCGTATGCCGCCCGGCAGCTCGGGAAGTAGTGTCGAATAGAGCTGAAGTTTCATAAATCTGTAAAAGTGTCCGTCTCGAATGATGGCTTAGCAATGTGAGCAGAACAGATTTTAAGAGAGTGGACGCTTTTTAAAGTTGCAGGCCGGGGAGTGTAGGATCTCCCTGGCCTGCATCCAACATTATAAAAAACCATAAAATTGTATAGCTGTAAAGGAATATGGATTCGCATAAAATAACGCAGAGAAACCATTGATTCCAGAAGCTACAAAGATCACGGAGTTTGTTCAAATTCAATTGCATGATTTCGTGGTAGGTGTATTTGTGGAATCAAGGCAAAAGAAATATACCACAGAAAGGAGCGTTTGAATATGGCGAATCAGTATTACAAATCCTTTGAGGAATTACCAGTCATGCTGTCGATCCCGCAGGTAGCAAGCGTACTCAGCATATCCCGGGCCGGCGCTTACGAACTGGCCCACAGCAAAAACTTTCCGTCCATGCTGATCGGTAGCAGGATCGTTGTTCCAAAGGACAGGCTCTTGGCCTGGGTTGACAGCAAAGTGTCTGAACGAGTGTAACGAAAGATTTGGAGGTGCGCTGAATTGCCTGGCCGAAGAGCACGGGGAGAGGGGAGTATCCGAAAACGACAGGACGGCCGGTGGGAGGGCCGCTATACAGCGGGCCGGGATGATGCGACGGGGAAGCTGATCTATAAGAGCGTGCTGGCAAAAACGCAGGCGGAGTGTAAGCGAAAGCTCCGTGAGGTCCTGGAAAACCAGCTCCAGGCTCTGACTATGAATTTTGCGGAGCAGATTCGGGATACACCCATAAAGCCGCAGACCCAAGCAAGGACAGCTACCGTTGGGGAGTGGCTCGACACCTGGTTTTCCCTTTATATTAAGCCGAATGTGCGAAAAAGTACAGAGGTCCAATATCGATACTTTATCAAAGGGATCTTGGAGCCACGTATTGGAGAAACAGATCTTCCGGATCTGACGGGATTGCGCTTACAGAAGCTATATCAGGAATTGCGGGAAAGCGGCAAGATCCGCCCCCAAGGGGATACAGACCCCGGTCTGAGTCCAAAGACGATCCGCGGGATCCATACAATGCTTCATAACGCGCTGGGTCAAGCTGTGAAGGAGGGACTGATTCTGAAAAATCCAACGGATGACTGCCGGCCGCCGAGAGTGGATCGAAAAGAAATGAAAGTCATCAAACCGGAGCAGGTTGGCTCCTATCTGCAGGCTGCGGCAGCACGGAATGTGCTGCCGATGTTTTTTCTGGAACTGACCAGCGGACTCCGTAAAGGAGAATTACTTGCACTACTATGGAGTGACCTTGACGTAGAGAAGCACAGCATTTCCGTCACAAAGTCCGTTTCAAGGCGGGATGGTGTGCTGGAAGTATCGCCGCCCAAGACGCGTCACTCTATTCGGACCATCATCATTCCCCAGCAGGCAGTAGACCTGTTGATCCAGGAACACAGTCTGCATCCGAACAATCCTTATATGTTCCCATCTCCGGTGACAGGGGAGATGTATTGCCCGGATACCATCAATCATCTCCACAAGAAGCTGCTCAAAGACGCGGGACTGGAGGACTGCCGCTTCCACGACCTGCGTCATACCTTTGCCACGCTGGCCCTGCAGAATGGGGTGGATGTCAAGACTCTCTCCAGTATGCTTGGACATTATTCCTCCGGCTTTACGCTGGATACCTACACCCACGTTACCACGAAAATGCAGGAGGATGCGGCCGAAAAGATGGGCCGGTTCATGGAAATGAAGCTGTAGAGGAAACGCTTGAATTGTCCAATTCGTCCGGCGTCGTTCAGCGGCGAATGGGTCAGTTAATGGGTCAGGAAAAATGAAACCCCCGAAAAAGTACAAAAAACCCGCCGATTTCAAAGAAATCAGCGGGTTTCCTGGTACGCCCTGAGGGATTCGAACCCCCGGCCTTCTGGTCCGTAGCCAGACGCTCTATCCAGCTGAGCTAAGGGCGCATGTCCTGTCGGACAGCTTATTTATAATAGCACGTCTCAAATCAAAATGCAAGAGTTTTTTTGGATTTTTTATGTTAATTTTCAAACCCTTGTCAATGACCAGTTTCTGTGCTAAAGTGAAGTTAAAGTTTTAAGCGGGAAAGAGAGAACCGGAGTCATGGAGAACTACACCTTTAAAAGCGTCGCGTTCGGCGGATTTGACAAGCAGGACGTGATTCACTATATCGAGCAGACCTCCAAGGAAGCTGCGGAGAATCTGGAGAAGCTCCGGCAGGAGCGGGACAGCCTGCAGACGGAGGCGGAGAGCCTGCGGTCCCAGGTCCGGGAGCTCCAGACCCGGCTGGAGGCGGAGAGCTCCCTGCGGGAGCAGGCCCAGTCTCAGCTGGAGGCAGAGCAGACGGCCCGGCAGGAGCTGGAGACCGGCCGGGACGAGGCCCAGCGCCTGCGTGCAGAACTGGAGAAGCTCCGGCCGGAGGCGGAGTCCTACGCCCAGTTCCGGGACCGGGTGGGCGACATCGAGTGCGACGCCCACAAGCGGGCCGCGGAGCTGGAGGCCGACACCCTGGCCAAGCTGCGCCGGACCGTGGAGCTGTTCCGGTCCCAGTATGTGACGCTGATGTCCACCTTTGAGTCCACCGCCTCCCACGTGACGGCGGAGCTGCGGAAGGTGGAGGTGAACATGACCCAGCTGCCCCGGGCCATGGATCAGGCGGGTACGGAGCTGAACGAGCTGGCCGCCCAGCTGGAGCACAGCGCCAAAAAAGAGGAGAAATAAGCGCCGCGTTTTACAGCGGACGCGGATAAGAGCCCCCGAAGCTGCCCAAGCTATGGCGAACGGGGAGACCATTTCCCTGGAGAGGATGAACGACACAGCAGGAGTCCCATATCTGGATTTTCCGGCGGCACGGCTGCCGGGAAATCCCAAGACATGACATATAGAGAAGCCCCATGACAGGAAAGAGGTGAGGATAGATGCCACTGGAAGTCATCGAGAACATCACACGCGTGGAGGCGGATAATCGGGAGCGCAAGGCCTCCGCAGAAGCAAAGGCGAAACAGATCGTCGCCGATGCCCAGCGGGACGGTCTTGCGCTCTTGCAGCAGACGCGGACCTCCGCAGCGGAACGGAGCAGGGAGCTGCTCCGGCAGGCGGAGACCCGGGCGGCGGCCCGGGGAGAGGAGATCCGCCGGGACGCCCAGGCGGAGGGCGAGGCCCTGCGCAAGGAGGCGGAGAGCCGGCTGGATGCTGCCGCCGATCTCATCGTCGGAAGGGTTGTGAAAGACTGACATGGCCATTGTGAAGATGAAGAGGCTCCGGGTGGTCGCCATGGCCTCCTGCCGGGAGGAGCTGCTGCGGCAGCTCCAGCGGCTGGGGTGTGTGGAGATCCGGGAGCCGGAGACCGCCGGGGAGGACTGGGCCGGCCTGCTGGAGCGGGAGAACTCCCGCCTGGCGGAGACCCGGGCGGCCCTGGCGGATGTGAACACCGCCCTGTCGGCTGTGAAGAAGTACGCCGACGTGCGGGAGGGGATGTTCCCCCAGCGGCAGGCGGTGACCCAGACGGAATTTTTCAGCGGAGAGGCGGCCTCCCGGGCCCGGGACGCCAGTGCCCGGGTGGCGGAGCTGGTGCAGACCGCCGCCCAGCTCCAGGCGGAGGAGGGGCGTCTGCTGGCAAAGCAGGCCGCTTTACAGCCCTGGAAGGGGCTGGACCTGCCCCTGGAGCAGACGGGCACGGCCCACACGGTGTTCCTGCCGGGGGTCTGTCCCGCCGCCGCGGACCTGGGGGCCCTGCGGCAGGCGCTGGCGGAGACCGCCAGTGAACTGCTGGAGATCTCCGGGGACAAGCAGCAGCGATACTGTCTGCTGATCTGCCACCGGGCGGACGAGGAGGCGGCGCTGGACGTCCTGCGGACCAGAGGGTTCAGCGCGACGGCCTTCCAGGGCCTCACCGGCACCCCGGCGGAGAACCTCCGCCGCCTGGAGGAGGCGCTGGCGGAGAACCGCCGGCGCCAGGAGGAGACCGCCGCCGCCCTGGGCAAGAGCGGCGCGGACTGGGACACCCTGCGGCTCTATGCGGACCGGCTGCGGTCCGACACCGCGCTGGAGGAGGGGAATGAGAATCTCCTCACCGACGGGACCATCCTCTTCTTCGAGGGCTGGGCCCCGGCGGACCGGCTGGCGGCCGTGGGAGCGGTGCTGGACCGGCTGGACTGCGCCTGGGAGGCGCAGGATCCCAAAGAGGACGAGTATCCGGAGGTGCCGGTCCGGCTGCGGAACAACTGGTTCTCCCGCCCGCTGAACATGGTGACGGATATGTACGCCCTGCCGGTGTACGGCAGCCTGGACCCCAACCCCCTGATGGCGCCGTTCTTCATCCTGTTTTACGGCATCATGATGGCGGATATGGGCTACGGCCTTCTGATGATGTTGGCGTCGCTCATCGTGCTGAAAAAGAAGCAGCCCACCGGCGGCGGACATGATTTTTTTGCGCTGCTGGGGCTGTGCGGTGTCTCCACCTTCCTCATGGGTGCCCTTACCGGCGGCTTCTTCGGGGATTTCATCCCGCAGATGCTGAAGGTCATCAACCCGGAAAGCACCTTTACGTGGTTCTGGCAGCCGCTGCTTTCCCCGGTCAATGATATCATCCTCATCATGCTGGGCTCGCTGGCGCTGGGCTGTGTGCAGATCCTTGTCGGTATGATCATCGGATTTATCTACAAGCTGAAGCACGGCGAGGTAGCCGTAGCCCTTTGCGAGGAGGCTGCATGGTGGGTCATCATCGGGTGCGGCATTGCGCTGGGCGTCACCGGGAATAAGGTCTTTTTGTGGGTACTGCTGGCGGTGCTGGTCGTCACCCAGGGCTACGGCAAAAAGGGCATCGGCGGAAAGATCGTCGGCATCGGCGGTTCGGTTTACAATCACATCACCGGCTACTTCGGGGATATCCTCTCCTATGTCCGGCTGATGGCGCTGATGCTGGCCGGTGCGGTCATCGCACAGGTATTCAATACCCTGGCGGCCATCCCCGGCAATCTCATCATCTTCTTTGCATTTTCCCTTTTGGGCAATGCCCTTAACTTTGCCCTGAACCTGCTGGGCTGCTATGTCCATGATATGCGCCTGCAGTGTCTGGAATTTTTCAAGTACTTTTACCGGGACGGCGGGCGGCCTTTCCAGCCTGTCGAAGCCCGGCCAAAATATTACAGAATAGCAGAACAATAAAAAGGAGCGTATAGACTATGAGTTTTTTGGAATCTTTCGGCGGTTTGGCGCTGGCCCTGCTGGGCGGCGGTCTGGCAGCAGGCTTGAGCTGTGTCGGCTCGGCCAAGGGTACCGGTCTGGCGGGTGAAGCCGCTGCCGGCCTGATGTGTGAGGACCCCAGCAAGTTCGGTAAGGCGATGATTCTGCAGGTACTGCCCGGTACGCAGGGCCTGTACGGTACGGTAGTATGGTTCTTCTCCATCTATGCTATCGGCCTGCTGAACGGTATGCCCGATTTGAGCGTAATGGACGGCCTGCGCTGCTTTGCGGCCTGCCTGCCTATGGCGCTGGGCGGCCTGCTTTCGGCCATTGCACAGGGACGTGTTGCGGCTGCCTCCATCAATATTCTGGCGAAAAAGCCCTCCGACTGGTCCAAGGGCCTGGTGCTGTGCGGCATCGTGGAATTCTACGCCATTCTTTCGCTGCTGGCTTCCATGCTGATGCTGAACTTCCTGTTCCTGGCGTAAGCGGGACAGCAGAAAGGAGCCCCCTATGGAAGGAATCAATAAGATCACCGCACGCATCATAGAGGATGCCGAACGGGAGATCGCCCTGATGCAGCAGGAAAACGAGGATAAAATCAATACCATCACGGCCGAAGCGGAGTCGGCGGCGGAGCAGGAGAGCCTGGAGCTGCTGGCCCGCGGGCGCCGTGCGGCGGAAGAACGCCGGGAACGGCTGTCTTCTTCGGCGGCGGTGGAATGCCGCAAGCTGGAGCTGGCCGCCAAGCAGGAGCTTCTCGGGGAAGCCTTTGATGCGGCTGTGGAGCAACTGTGCAGCCTGCCCCGGGAGGATTATCTTGCCCTGATCGCCGCACTTGCGGCGGAGGCTGCCGAAGGAAACGAGAAGATGCTACTGAACCGGCATGACGCCGAGGAGCTGGGTGCGGAGGCGATTCTGATGGCCAATACCGCCCTGTGCGCGGCCGGAAAGCCGGGCAAGCTGACCCTTGGCAGCGAAACACGCCCCATCCCCGGCGGGTTTATTTTAAGCTGCGGGGATGTGGAGCTCAACTGCGCCTTTGATACACTGGTGCGGCTGCAGCGGGAAAAGCTGGAGAAAGAGGTCGCTGCGATCCTCTTCCCGGTACAGTAAGGAGGGGCGGCCATGACCCCCATCAAGGATACCGATTATCTGGCGGTCTCCGCCCGGCTGCACGCCATGGAAAACCGCCTGCTGACCCCGGAAAAACAGGAACGGCTGCTGGAGGCCGCAAACGAAGCAGAGGCCCGCAAGCTGCTGGCGGAATGCGGCTATGCCGAAAATTCTCCGCTGGAGGAGGCGCTGCGGCTGCGGCGGGAAAGCCTGTTCAAGGATCTTTCCTCCTCCATCCCGGAGCCGAGGCTTTTGGACCTGTTCCGGATCAAATTCGATTACCATAATATCAAAGCGATCCTCAAGGCGGAGCGCCGGGGGATCTCTCCCGAGGGGCTGCTGCTTTCCGGCGGCCGGTACGATGCCGAACGGATGCAGAACGAATGGCATCAGGAGCACCGGCTGACCGCAAGTGATGCTGCCCGGGATGCTGCCGAAAAAGCGGCGGCGCTGCTGCGGGAAAATGATCCGCAGGGTGCGGACCTGGTGCTGGATGTCGCCTGCTATGCCGAAATGGCGGCGCTGGCGGCGGAGACCAAAAGCGGCTTTTTGCAGGGATATGTGCGGCAGCTGATTGACGCCGCAAACCTGCGTACCGCCGTACGGGCCGCCCGCAGCGGCAGCAGTGAGGTACTGCCCCGTGCCCTTTTGGAGGGCGGTAGCGTTTCCCCCCACAGCATAATGATGACAGAGCCCGGCAAGCTGGGCGAGCTGTTTGGTGCGGGGGCGCTGGAAAAGGCGGCAGCTTTGGGCGCCGCGGCAGCGGGGGGCGGTTCGCTTACCGCCTTTGAAAAAGCCTGTGACGAAGCAACCGATGCTTATCTGGCGGCAGCCCGCCGTACCCCCTTCGGGGAGGAAACGGTGCTGTGCTATCTTGCCGCCGTGGAAAATGAGATCACAGCCATTCGCATTATAATGACCGGCCGGCAGGCAGGGCTTTCGCCCGAAATGATCCGCAGCCGGTTGAGAAACGCAGGATAAAGGAGGCGCCCTATGTATAAAATTGCCGTGCTGGGCGATGCCCAGAGCGTACAGGGCTTTGCGGCGCTTGGCTTGCAGGTATGCCCGGCCGAAAACGCCGAGCAGGCCCGCCCCATCCTGCACCGGCTGGCCAAGGAGGATACAGCCATTATCTATGTGACGGAGCAGCTGGCAGCGGGTCTGACCGCAGAGCTGGACCGTTACCGCAAGGCAGTTACCCCTGCCATTATCCTCATCCCCGGCAAAGAGGGAAGCCTCGGACTGGGGATGCAGCAGGTGAAAACCACGGTGGAGCGTGCTGTCGGCGCCGACATCATTTGAGGAAAGGAAGAAAAGCCCCATGGGAAAAATCGTTAAAGTCTCCGGGCCGCTGGTGGTTGCCACCGGCTTGGAGGAAGCCAATATGGCGGATGTGGTTCGGGTCGGTGAGCAGCGCCTCATCGGTGAGATCCTGACCATGAACAGCGGTTCCGCCTCCATTCAGGTCTACGAGGAGACCTCCGGCCTCGGCCCCGGCGCCGAGGTGGTGACCACCGGCTCACCGCTTTCGGTGGAGCTTGGCCCCGGACTGGTAGAAAACATTTACGATGGTATTCAGCGCCCGCTGGATGCCATTATGAAGAAGGTGGGCGGCAATAACCTGCCCCGCGGCGTGGAGGTTCCCGCGCTGGACCGTGAAAGAAAGTGGGAGTTTACCGCCACAGTCCATCCCGGTGACGAGGTCATCGGCGGTGATATCATCGGTACGGTGCAGGAGACCCCTTCCATTCTGCATAAAATCATGATCCCGCCCAAAATGAAGGGCAAGATCGTTTCCGTTCAGTCCGGCAGCTATACCGTTACCGAAACGGTGGCGGTACTGGAGCAGGCAGACGGCAGCCGTGTGGAGCTGCCGATGATGCAGAAGTGGCCGGTTCGTGTGGGACGCCCTTACCGGCGGAAATTCCCGCCCAGCGTGCCGCTGCAGTCCGGCCAGCGCATCGTGGATACCTTCTTCCCGGTGGCAAAGGGCGGTACCGCCGCGATCCCGGGACCGTTCGGCTCCGGTAAAACGGTGATGCAGCACGCCCTGGCCAAGTGGTCGGACGTGGACCTTGTGGTTTACATCGGCTGCGGCGAGCGCGGCAACGAGATGACCGATGTTCTGCGGGAATTCCCGGAGCTGGTTGACCCCCGTACCGGGGAGTCGCTGATGAAGCGTACCGTGCTCATCGCCAATACCTCCGATATGCCGGTGGCCGCCCGTGAAGCGTCCATCTATACCGGTATTACCATAGCGGAATACTACCGTGACATGGGCTATGCCGTGGCGGTTATCGCCGACTCCACCTCCCGCTGGGCAGAGGCCCTGCGTGAGATGAGCGGCCGTCTGGAGGAGATGCCCGGTGAAGAGGGCTATCCCGCCTACCTTTCCTCCCGTCTGGCGCAGTTCTATGAGCGTGCCGGTTCGGTGGCCTGCATCGGCAGCGATGAGGAACGCCGCGGCTCGCTGACCGCAGTCGGTGCGGTATCGCCCCCCGGCGGTGACCTTTCCGAACCGGTTTCGCAGGCAACGATGCGAATTGTAAAGGTGTTCTGGGCGCTGGATGCAAGCCTTGCCTATCGGCGGCACTTCCCGGCCATTAACTGGCTCAATTCCTATTCACTCTATATCGACAGCCTGCGGCCGTGGTATGAGCAGAACTTCGGCAAGACCTTCCTGATGAACCGGGAATGGGCGATGTCCATCCTGCAGGAGGAGGCAAGCCTGAATGAGATCGTGCAGCTGGTAGGTAAGGACTCCCTTTCCGCCAAGGATCAGATCACGCTGGAGACCGCCCGTATGGTACGGGAGGACTTCCTGCAGCAGAACTCCTTTGTGGATGTGGATGCCTTCTCGGAATACGACCGTCAGGCAAGGATGCTTTCGATGATCCGCCGGTACGACGGCCTGTGCCTTACCGCCGCCGAGCGCGGCTGCCGGGTAGCCGATCTGTTTATGACACCCTCCCGCGAGAAGCTGGGCCGTGCCAAGAGTGTGCCGGCCGACTGCTACGCCGAGGAATACGATAAGCTGCTGACCCAGATGGAAGAAGAACTGGAAGCGCTGGCACAGAAAGGAGAGGAAACGCTGTGATCCGTGAATATAAGACGATCCGGGAGATCTCCGGCCCCTTGATGGTGGTAGACAATGTGCAGGGCGTGACCTACGATGAACTGGCGGAGATCGAGCTGACCGACGGTTCCACCCGGCGCTGCAAGGTGCTGGAGGTCAACGGCGATACCGCCGTGGTGCAGCTGTTTGAGGCTTCCGCCGGCATCAACCTGGCGGAGTCCAAGATCCGGTTTTTGGGCCACCCGCTGCAGCTGGCGGTTTCCGGCGATATGCTGGGCCGTGTTTTTGACGGACTGGGACGTCCCATTGATGACGGCCCGGAGATCCTTCCGGAAGAGAGAAGAGATATCAATGGACTTCCCATGAATCCGGCGGCCAGAAGCTATCCGGAGGAGTTTATCCAGACAGGAGTATCTGCAATTGATGGATTGAATACACTGGTTCGTGGACAGAAGCTTCCGATCTTCTCGGCATCCGGACTTCCACATGCCAATCTGGCAGCACAGATTGCAAAGCAGGCAAAGGTACGCGGAAGCAATGAGAAGTTCGCCGTAGTATTTGCCGCTATGGGTATCACATTCGAAGAATCCAACTTCTTCGTAGAATCCTTTAAAGAGACAGGAGCCATTGACAGAACTGTCCTGTTCGTCAACCTGGCAAATGACCCGGCGGTAGAGCGTATCTCCACGCCTCGTATGGCGCTGACGGCAGCGGAGTATCTGGCCTTTGAGAAGGATATGCACGTACTGGTAATCCTTACT
>ERZ827423.1453-NODE-1453-length-23134-cov-2.906755_pt1 | contig 23134 bp, 14 predicted proteins | sample MGYA00519775_ERZ827423 | MGnify/ENA primary metagenome ERZ827423 (study PRJEB31778, sample SAMEA3449296) | human gut metagenome | biome: human gut; feature: human-associated habitat; material: faeces | place: United Kingdom | collected 2010/2012 ...
GGTTCTTATAAAGAGAGCTGTTGAGGAGGGTCTTATAAGTAATAGAGGAGGAATGTATTATCTTAAAGCTGATGGAACCCCTCTATGTGGTGACAATGAGGAGCCTACATTGAATTTTGCAGCCAAGTATTTGAATATGCCTAAGCATCAAGAGCTAAAGTTTTCTCTTGAGGCGAAATTAAAGGAGTAAGAATATGACTACACAGGAGTTTAGTAATGAATTTGATATACTTTATAATAATATATCCAGTAATCAAGCTCCTGGATTAAATGAGTATGAAAAATCAGTTCTACTCACTAAGTCTCAAGAAGATATAATAAGGGAACTTTATAGTGGAAAGAATGTTTATAATGATAGTCTTGAAAAGACAGAGGAAGTAAGAAGATACTTATCTCCTTTAATATGTACTTCTGAACTTACTGATAAAGTTGATGGATTGATAGGGGTATCAGACAATTCAGTATTCTTTAATCTTCCTGATAAAGTTTGGTTTATAACATATGAAGCTGTTATACTGGATGATGAGAATGCTGGGTGTCATAATGGGGAAGAAATATTAGTCACTCCTGTAACGCAGGATGAATATTATAAACTAAAAAATAACCCATTCAGAAGAGCTTCAACCAGAAGAGCTATTAGATTGGATTTGGGCCAGAAGGATACAGTAGAGATTATTTCTGACTATAATATATCCTCCTATAAAGTAAGATACCTAAGTAAACCTAACCCTATTATTCTTGAAGATTTAGGTGAAGAATTAAGTATAAATGGAAAAAGTGAAGTTTATGAATGTGAACTTAATCCAGTTATACATAGACTTATACTTGTAAGAGCTGTAAATATGGCTAAATCAATATTTGCAAGTTAGAAAGAAAACAATAACTTTATAATTAATATTAATTATGGGACAAACTATTAATCAGGTTAGGTATTTTTATTTTGCCAAAACTCTTAAGTCAGACACCAGCCTTCTAAGTACTGATGCAGCTGGTGCTATACTACCTAAGGGAGATGGTGCCAAAAAGCACCTATACTTCCAGTATATGTCTCCTGGGGGCATTGTGAGAAGTGATCTAATTCCAGTAGATAAGATAATGTATGCTAAGGCTACTGGCTCTGATGATTTGGCTTATGACCTTAAGAGAGTTCTAGTTACATTAGACGCTACTATAAATGCTACTCCAGTAGTAGGTCAAGAGTATATTCTAAGAGTTGCATTCAGACAATTCATTGGTTTATCTGAGGAAGACCAATACCAAAAGTATGGTTATGTAACAGCTACTCCTAGCATGACAGCATCTGACTTCTATAAGAAAATGGCTCTGTCACTATTCAAAAATGTAAAGGCTGAAAAGTACAACACATTGATTAACATCTATCTGAAGGATGCCTCTTCTGAAACTCAGATAACAGCTTCTACCAAGGAGAGTGGATTGAAAGAGACTTACACTGGAATTATCATTGAAGAGGCTGAGCAGCCTTGGGTACTTGGTATGATGCCTCAAGAGTTCATCAAGTTTGATGTACAGTTCAGACCTATTGTAGTAGATGGTGATGAATATATATGGGGTACAGTAGCTGATGAGAAGGCTAAGAATACAGTTGAAGATGGTCATAATATTGCTGACCTTGAATACTTCTGTATGGGTGCTAGAGGTGATATGTACAGAATGATGGGTTATCCTAACTATATACCTACCAAGTATCTGGTAGACCCTGATAAGAAATATGATACTCTTGACATCCACTATGCTTTCACTGACAGTAATGAGAGTGTACAGAAGTCTGAGAAGGACATCACTATTGTATGTATCAATGATGGAAGTCATACTGACATGAATGCTTTTATAGCTGCTGTCAATGCACTGCTTCCTGAAGAGAAACAAATAAATACCCTAACTTAATAGGGGATTTTAAGTATAAGGGGCATATTAATTATGCCCCTTTTTTATTATTAACCCTTTAATGGTTAAGGCATGATACAGTTTAATGAATTAAGAGTTACCCCTGATGGGAAGAAGCTGATTATAGATGCTTCTGTAAAAGATTTGCAGTATTATAATGATGTCTATATAGATGCTGTCATTATAGATACACAAGATACTTATATAGCTAATGGTCCTAGTACTAATCCTGTATTCTCTTATGAAGTAGTACCTAATCTTGATGCTGTTTATTCCCTTCCTGAATGTAATGGCTGTGGTCCAATAAGAGATGAGAAAGATGATGAAATCTGTTTCTTAGGTCAAGAAGGTGATGGAGAAAAGAGAGTAAGATTAGAGCTAGATAGCACTGTACTAGGAGTATCATTAGGAGAGACATTGTTCTTTGTGTATGTAATAGCAAAAGGAACACCATCAGCAGATACTCCTTGTGGTATGGATAACCAAACTACTATGAGAGCTGTAACCAACTTATATCCTTTCTATAGATCAATGATGTGCTACATGAAGGAGACCTTGGATAAATGTGATATTCCTAAGAATTTCTTGGATAAGTATCTTAGATTCAAAGCATTTGAGCTTAGCTTAAAGACTTGCCATTATACAGAGGCTATAAATATGTGGAACAAGTTTTTCAGGAATATCAATAATCCCTGTCAAACTAGTAAAACTCCTTGTGGTTGTCATGGATAAATTGACTGAATTAGGATTTACTGGACTACAAAATTACTTCCATGCCTTATCAGTCTTTGGTTATAAAAGCTATAAGGAAGTAGGGAAATTAGTAGTCCTACTGTTCATAGAGGAGTTACTAAATGGTAACTTAAGTTTCTATGTTACAGAGGATGATTACAGGACACTTACAAATGTCCTATATGGTTTGTTTGGTACTACTTGCCTTATTCCCTATCCAGAATTTAAGTGCAATGTTTCTCTCAATCAGTCACTTAATATACTCCCTAGAATATCTGAGGATGATATATTAAGATATGACGAAGATGGAATAATTAGGTTAGCCAGTCTGTAATAAATCTCTTATGACCTTGTGTAAATGATAGATAATTCTTATCTTTGCACAAGGTCTTATTTTATGAATTAAAAGTAATTTATTATGACATATAGAGAATTAGTCTATTTAATCTTAGACGAGTTAAAACTCTCTAGTGATGATGCCTACTATACAGAGGACCACGTTATTTTCTTGGCCAATAAGTATAGGGCAATGATACTTAAGAGGGAATATTACAGTAACCAAAAGAAGTATGTATCTGAAGGAAACTATCAGACACTTTGCTTGGACTTAATTGAGGTTCCAGCTATTGCAGGGGAGTCTTGTGAAGGAGGCTCCTATTTAAGAAGTAAGGAGAAGATACCTGTATTTATGGGTATAGGTGCTCCTAGGGTATATCCTATAGACTTCTATCAGGGAGACATAGTCCTTGTTACAAGAGATAGAATGAGATATGTAGGTTATAATAAATGGATGAATAATATTATCTATTGTTCTTTAGGACCAGATAATTATCTCTATTTCAAATCCTCGAATCCGCAGTTTCTCTATCTTGAGAAGGTAAAGTTCTCTGCTGTCTTTGAAGACCCTGAAGAAGCCATTAAATTAGCCTGTGAAGGAGATGTTGCCTGTGATATTCTTGATGCTGAGTTCCCTATTGAGGATAGCTTTGTCAATCAGCTTGTACAACTTGTTGTGCAGGAACTTAGAGGTCCTGAATATTCCCCAGAAGATGATGATAATAATTCTGATGATGATTTAGGGAACATGAAGTCAAATGTCCAAAAACAGATAGATAATGGATAGTTTTATAGAGTTTAAGAAGAGAGTAAGAAGAGTTGCTGAGCATAGAAAGCATAGGATAAGGAATAGCCTAGGTGTATATGATGCCTTCAAAGAGTACAGGAAGAATAAGCCTAAAGAAAAGAAATATATCCTTACAGAATCCCAGTACTTTGCTATAATAAGGAGAATAAATAATTTCCTTGCAGATGAGATAGTATTAGGGAAAGATGTAAAACTTCCTTGTAGGATGGGAACTATTGAAATTAGGAAGTCCAAAAAGAATATTTGGATTGATGAAAATGGTAATCTTAAGTCCAACCTTCCTATAGACTGGGAGAATACACTTAAGTTATGGTATGAAGACAAGGAAGCATATAAGAACAAACAGTTTATAAGACATGAGGAAGATGAGATTTACAAGATTCACTATGACAAACTTAATGCCTACTATACAAATAAGGTCTACTATGAGTTTGTCTTTAATAAGGAACTTAAGGTTAGGCTTAAGAGAAGTATAAGGCTTGGTATCATAGATGCTTATCAATCAGGAAGGAGAAAGAACTTATGTGGAATGACTTGACAATGAGACAAAGGGCTGAGCTTATAGGATTAGGTGTAAAGAATGGTATAACTAATCTTGAAGCTATTAAGAAAGCTATTAAGAAAGCCTATAATAAAATGGAGTAGTAAGTGATAAGTTTTTAAAAGAACATCCTTATATTTCAGCAGGCATTAATACTGGTCTTGATGTGTTAGCAGGTGGAGCTTCCATTAGAAATCCTAAAGTGTCCTTTAATAATGTAGATAAATTCAATCCACAGTCAAAGTCAGCTGCCTCAAGTGAAATACTTAATAACTTAGATATGGGGGTACAAACTAGTTTAGGTGCTGGAGTAGGATCTGGAATTGGTGTTAACATTGCCAGCAATATAGAGGGTATAGGAGAAACTTTAGAGGATATGAGAGTATTATACCCTAATACAACTAGAACTTCTGCTGAACCTGAGTTCAATATTGTTAGGTATGCAAAGGATTATAATAAAGAGCACCCAGGATCTAATGCTGTTACTATGTATAACCCTTATGGGCCAGCCACAATTGAAGCCCCTCTTTTTAGAAGTAGAATGTCAAATCTCCCTGTAGGAACTTTAAATGAATATAAGGCATTAATGGGGTATAGATAATCCTAGCTTTAACTACTCTCCTGATTTACAATTAACAACATTTAGTTCTGAAAATAGGTATTATATAGCTAATCCAAAGCTAGTTGAAATCCCTGGAGCTTCTGACATACCAGATATATTTACTAATAGAGTAAGGACTCCTAATTCATGGCATCACTCTCCAGAGGAAATGTATGCTGAATTTAATTACTTCAAGAGAAAAAAAGGATTAAAGGGAACTTATAAGAACCTTAATACTAAGAATAAGAATGACTTTAAAAAGTTTGCTTCTAAAAGATTCTATATGGATAAAAAAGATGTAGATACTGCCATGAATGAATTTGATAACTACTTTGATTTTATAGAGAATACATTTAAATAAAAGTTATTATAATTATGGTATCTGAATACAATTATATAAATATTAGGGAAATTCTCTCAAGAATACTTAGGCATCCATTAATGCAGGATATGAACTTGGAAACAGCTATACAGTTTACTCTAGATTTTATAGCTTGTATGGGATTACCAAAGACCTATATAGATAAGCATACTATAATAGATATAGAGGATTACCGAGGTAAATTGCCATGTGATTGTGTAGCTATTAACCAAGTAAGGGATTGCAATAGTGGGGTCTGCATGAGATATATGACTGATAACTTCAATGGTACTCATGACGAGTATAGAGGAGAACTTACATTCAAGACTCAAGGAATGATAATATATACTTCATTCAAGAAAGGAAGAATAGAGATAAGCTATAAGGCTATTCCAGTTGATGAGGATGGGCTTCCTCTTCTTCCTGATAATGCAATATTCTTGAAAGCTCTTGAGTTATATATAAAAAAAGAATGGTTTACCATCCTTTTTGATATGGGAAAAATAAGTAATGCTGTACTTCAGAATACACAACAGGAGTATTATGCTAAAGCAGGTCAATGCAATAATGAGTTTATGATACCAAGTGTATCTGAGATGGAGGCAATTACAAGAATGTGGAACAATCTTATTCCCAAGAATACTCATTTTGACAGAGGGTTTAGAAATGAGGGAAGTAGGGAGTACCTAAAACTACACTAATATGGCAGTAAAAGCTATAAACTTTAAGGTAAAAGGTATGCAAAGGGATTTAAGTGCTTCAGCCTTTAATCCTAATTTTGCATATGAAAATATGAATATAAGATTAACTCCTAATAAAGAAAATACCTTACTTAGTATTACCAATGAAAAAGGTACTAAAGATATGGGAGTTAAACTAGATGGAGTACCTATAGGATTGGCGATAATGCAAGATAGTGCTATAGTGTTTACTCATGAGGAAGCACCTACAGAAGGGTCTTCTCCAGATCATATATATAAAATAACTATAGAAGATGACAACACCTTAGGTTGTACTGCTATATATGATGGTGATCTAAACTTTGATATAACCCATCCTTTAGAGACTACTACATACTATGAGTCTGAAAGTGTGCAAAAAGTATATTGGGTAGATGGAATAAATCAGCTTAGATTTGTGAATGTATCTAATGCTGTTGATAGTAATTTTAAATTTAATTTTGTAGAAAAAATAGACCCCTCAATAAGTGTGGTAATTACTAGGGAGGATATGTCTTTAGGGTCTTTTCCTGCTGGAATAATACAGTACTTTATTACCTATTATAACAGATATGGGCAAGAGAGTGGCATTGTTTACCAATCTCCTTTGTATTATCTATCCTATTATAATAGAGGAACTCCTGCTGATGAGGCATGCAACTGTTCTTTTAATATACGTATATCTGATTTTGATACTTCTTGGGATTATATAAGAGTATATTCTCTACATAGAACTTCTATAAATGCTACTCCAGCAGCATATATAGTAGGGGATATTTCCATTAAGGATGCTACTGGGGAAGTGCATATATATGATCTCGGAAATAATGAGGCTATAGGTGATACAGATTTACTGTATAAAACAAGGTCTAGATTTACAGCTAAAACATTAACCCAAAAATACTGCACACTATTCGTAGGCAATATAGAAACTTATAGCTTTAACATAGATAGTTTGTTTGATGACTATGGATTTAATAATGGTATAAGAACTTGTTTTACAGTACAAGAATATCAGGAGCCTGAAGACTATTATGCTCCTGAAGGGGTGTATCCTTACAGTAGCTTGTTATCTGAATCTTATTATAATAATGTACATTTTAAAGGAGGGGAATTATACAGACTTGGGGTACAATTTCAAAATGAATATGGAGAGTGGTCTAATCCTGTATTTGTAGGAGACTATATGATAAAATCATATCCATATATACAAGATAATAAGAGGTATGTTCCCAAGATACATATTTATCTGAATGATGACATTAAAACTCTTCTTAAAGATTCAGGAATACAAGCCTTTAGAGGATTGTTGGCACAGCCTATAAATGATCATAAATCTATAATATGCCAAGGAGTAGTAGCTCCTACTGTATATAATATAAATGATAGAGTGAATGGTAATATATGGGGGGTGTCATCATGGTTCTTCAGACCCTTTCCTAAAAATACTTCTGGTTCTTATAATGAGGAGGAGCTTATTATTCAATGGGAGCATGATAAACCACTCAAGGGGGCAAGTGTTCCTTCTGGAGAAATACAATGTGCTAAAGGTGATGAGCATGCAACCTATAACTCAGAAGCTATAACTCAATACAGTGTTGTAAGTGTACAGTATTTGAGTCCATTTGACGTATATCAAGCTGATATATATAGGGAAGGAAAAAGTAATCCAAGGACAAAAAGAATAAGAAGAGGCACATATAAGGATGCCATGAATGACCTTGTAAACTATGTGGGGGAGATAGCAAGGGAGATTATAAGTGAAAAATCTTGGAGAGCTGGTGGAGATTTTGAGATATCTACGTCTTCTGTATCTGGAATGAAAAATGAAATGGCTATAGCAAATAAGTCTAATTATTTTGTAGACCAAAATATGCTTACCCTTCATTCCCCTGATATTAATGACAATAATATATCTTTAATTGAGAGTGGCCAATGGAAAGTAAGAGTTGTTGGAGTAGTACCTATAACTTCTAATTACACTAGCTATGATATACAAAGTGATGGGACACTCTTTAATATATCTAACCTAGGTAAACTCACATATGATCTTTCCCACTCAAATATATCTACTGAAGCTTATGGGTTATCAAGTGCTGGATTATGGAATGATGCCCCTGTGGGTAATAAAAGCATGAGTGTTAACTTTGCTGTATATCCATGGCATAGGAGTGGGTCTTTAGGTGACCAAAGTTCTGTTGAGCTTAAAGATAATGCTACCAGATATTCTATGTTGTCTACTAAAGTCATAGCTAATCTTAGATATTCCTACAACTCAGTTTACTTCAACTCATACCTTACAGAAGATGGGCAGTCTTCTGCTCTTCCTTATGGGGATCTTAGGAAGGATTTATCTGATACACCCTTAGAAGTCAAAGTATTTAACAGTAATGAGACTACAGTATCTGTACTAAAGGATTCAAATTTATCATATTATTATTATGGAAACCTTGATTCTTTAATAAATGCTCAAATAAACTCTGACAATGAAGGTTATCCTATCTATTACACTACTGAGGATTCTCCAGTAGCACAGGTATTTGACTATGATGAAAATGTAAGTGGAGTAGAGCCTATAAGCTTGAAGTATAAATCTTCAATACATGGAGTGTTTAAGTTGGGGGATACTGATAATGGAAAGCATATAATATTACCTAGTTTAACAATTTCCTCTGACACTTCATACAATAGTAGAAATACAGCAAGAGGTATAGGATCCCCATATGGAATACCTTTATATGATAATGCCAATTATGAGTATCTTGTAGAAGATATAATTGAGACTGGAGATACCTTCGATTATACTTTTGAACCCACTGAAGCTGGAAAGTATTACTTCCTTCATAGACATAATGCTGCCATTGTGCCTGCTGATTTATACCAACTTGTAAGAGTTGGTAGTGATGGTAAACCTATTACTGTTCGGGTTTATTCTAATAATACTTTCCTTAAGTCAGATTTTGCACACTATTATACTGTTGGTATAGCAACATTATTTAATATAAATAAGGTTGAAGAACACCTATTGGAAAGCCCCTATAGTAGGGAGGTAATAGACTTAACTACAGCCTCTCCTATTGCTTCAAGAATAGGAGATAATAGTGGTATAATGTATATAGTAGAGCTATATTATAATAATTCACAAGAAGAGCTTTCAGAAATTCTGTATGGAGGTACTTCAAAGGGGAATCTTGATAGTTTACAATGGTTTCCTAATGGAGGAACTTATAGTATCAACACTGATTCTCCTATGGCTACATTGCATGGAGATACTTATTTCTCAAGATGGGATTGCCTTAAAACCTATCCCTTTACTACTGAAGATAAAAATCAGGTAGTAGAAATATTGTCATTCATGGTAGAATCCAGTGTGAACCTTGATGGAAGAACAGATAGAACCAGGGGACAAAGTAATAATAATTCTGTCAGTCCAATTAATTTTAACTTATATAATGAGGTATATAATCAGAAGGATAATTATTTTTCTTATAGAATAATAGAAGACAGAAATAGTAAATTAGGCTCAACTATAGTATGGTCAGCAAGAAAAGGTGCCCTTGAGGATATTGATGAGTGGACAGCTATATATTTAACTAATGCCTTAAATGTAGACTCAAGATATGGGGCAGTAACCAGATTAACTTCACTGAATAATAACCTGATATTCTTTCAAGAAAGTAGTCTTGGGCAACTATTTTATAAGGAAAATGCTCAAATTCTCACTACTGTAGGAGTACCAGTTGAACTTGGAAATACAGAAACTGTAACTGGGTATAAGTATATAAGTGACTCAATTGGGCTTCCTTACAAATGGTTATTCTGTAATGCTAATAGCTCACTTTATTTTATAGACCCCCATTCATCAGGAATATATCAGTTATCAGATTCTCTTAAAAACTTATCTGATTCTCTTGGTTATAGAACTTGGATTAATATTCACTCAGGTGAGATGATTGAATGGAATCCGAAAGATTTTACTGGTTATGTGCTCTACTATGATAAGGCAAATAGTGAGTTATACATAATAGGCAGCACAGATTGTTTAGTATATTCAGAATTATTGCAGCAGTTTGTTTCCTTCTATAGTTATGAGGATACCCCATATTTCTTTAACCTTAAAAATAGGGGATTCTTCTTAAGAAAGGATGGAAGTTTATGGGAACAACATGAAGGGGACTACAATAGATTCTTTGGTGAACTTAAACCTTACTGGATTGAGGTTGTTGCTAATCCTGATCCTACTAAGGATAAAATATTCAATAATCTTGAGTTCAGGGCTGATGTATTAGTAGAAGGTAAAGCTGATAATACAGCTCCTTTTGATAAACTTACTGTATGGAATGAATATCAAGAAGGTACATCAAATCTTTCCTTCAATACCTATAAAATATCAAATCTTAAAAAGAAGTTCAGGATATGGAGGGCATTTATTCCAAGAGATGACAGTAATCATAGAGACAGAATAAGGAATCCTTGGGCCTATGTAAAACTGTCTAAAGGAGAAAGTGGAAATCAAGATACTAATGAGACTATACTGCATGATATGACAGTTTACTATTTTGATTAATATTTAACAGGGTAGGTAAGTATTTCATTTATCTATCCTGTTACTTTTATTTAATATCATTGCATAAGTCAAACATTATAATTATCTTTGCAAATAAAATTGTAACATATGGCTACAAGGAAATATTCAAATAAAAGAAAAAGAAGAGTTAATAGATTTGATTTGGGAGGCATACCCCAATTTAATTCTATGGACTTTATGGGTACTGGTCCTTCTCTACAAGGAATAACTGGTGATGCCCCTATATGGACTACAAGCTTAAATCCTAATGATCCTATTGGCAGCTTAAATCAGATAAAATCAGAAATTGATGGTACTGCTGGAGTTGCTAAATCAGGATTAAGTAGTGCTGCTAAAGGGTTAATAGGAGCTGCTACTGGAGCTGTGGGAAGTATAGGAGGAAACCTGATAGGTGGAGATTTACAGAGTGGTGCTGGTAGTGCTATAAGTGGCATAGGTTCTACTATAGGAGGGGCTATATCTGCTGTAAACCCTATGATTGGGGGTATAGTATCAGGGGCAAGTGGATTACTTGGAGGTGTAACAAATGCCTTATTTGGTTCCAAGCTGAATAAGGAAAGGATAAATGCTATTGAGGGGGGAATAGATGCTCTTAATACTCTTCAGGTTGATGACTCCTCTACAAATTCTATCCTTGACCAATTTGGTAATACTACATTTGGGCAATCCTTTAGTAGAAAGGATATTGGTAGTGATGGACTGTTTAGTAACAAGGCAAAGCATACATATAATAGATTAAAAAAAGAGCAAGCAGAAGCTATTAATAGAAGTCTTGCTAACTTTAATAATGCTTCAGAGAATGTTAGGGATACACAATTGAGGACAGCTTTGGCTAATTATGCTGCTTATGGAGGACCAATAACTATGAGATACACAGGACCAATGTCTCCTTTTGGAAATACTTTTGCAGAAGGAGGAGAAATATACATAAAAAAATCTAGGAGAGGTACATTTACTGCTGCTGCAAAGAAACATGGTAAATCAGTACAAGCATTTGCCTCTCAGGTGTTAGCTAATAAAGATAATTATAGTCCAGCTATGGTAAAGAAAGCTAACTTTGCTAGAAATTTTGGTGGTAGAAAAAAAGCTTATGGAGGATGGCTTGGTAATACTCATGGTGGAATATTCTCAAATGGGGTAATTGAGATAAATGAGGGAGGCACTCACTCTGAAAATCCCTATGAAGGAATACAGATGGGAGTTGATAAGCAAGGTATTCCTAACTTAGTTGAAGAAGGGGAGGTAATCTTCAATGACTATGTTTACAGCAATAGGATTAAGGCTCCCAAGGAAGTAAAGAAGAAGTACAAGTTGAGAGGTGAGACTTTTGCTGATCTAGCAGAGAATGCACAGAAAGAAAGTGAAGAGAGGCCTTTTGACTCAATAAGTCAAAGAGGTCTACAGGATATTATGGCTAAACTTGCAATGGAGCAGGAAACTATAAAGGAGAGAAGAAGTGATAGAAGTAACAAGTTTGCAAGAGGAGGAAACTTGTATCCTGATGGAGGTTTTACATATGGGACAGATATGTTGAACCTTGATAGGAGTATAAATACAGCTAACTTATATAAGCAAGGTTCAGATTATATGAGGGCAAGACAATATGTCCTTGATAATTGGAATACCCCTTATGTACAGAATTGGTTAAATGATTACTATAAGCCATTTGTAACTTCCTATAATAAGTCTAGAGGATATAATGGTTCATTCAATGTAAACAGGGATCAGTTTAAAAAGGGTACTTATGACAATAGCTTTGGGGGAATGCACAAAGGACTAATTAACTTCCAATATCCTGCTGATACCACTAGTTCTACGACATCTCCTGATTCTCCAATGACTATATATACAACAAGAGGAAGGATAGGGGGTGACATATCAATAAATCCTGAATGGGTAGAGAATTATGGATATACCCTTCCTAATGATATAGTTGAAACTATAAAGGATGCTGATGGAAATACTATAAACTATTTATTTAAGTTCCCCTCCAAGAGTAAGTCAGCTAGTACTTCTACTGATAGCAGCAAGAGGAGTAAGAATAGAGCAAATCCACTTACATATCTAAGATATGCTCCTATATTAGGAAGTGCTATAGGACTTACACAGGGTCTGCTAAGCAAACCTGATTACAGTAATGCTAATGCAGTACTTGAGGCATCAAGAGATGCAGGAAGATATATGCCAGTGGACTATAAGCCTATAGGTAACTATCTTGCCTACACTCCTTTTGATAGGGATTATTATACAAATAAATTAGCAGCGCAAGCTGGGGCTACAAGAAGAGCTATCACAGGACAATCTGCTGGTAATAGAGCTACAGCAATGGCAGGCCTGCTTGCAGCAGACTATAATGCACAGAATAATCTTGGTAATCTTGCAAGACAAGCTGCTGAGTATAATTTTGCAAATAGGCAAGCTGTTGAAACCTTTAATAGAGGTACTAATATGTTTAACTCTGAACAGGCTCTTAAAGCTGCTATGGCTAACCAGGATGCTTATGCAAGGTCAGCTGCCTCTAGGTTGCAGGGAACTGCTCAAGCTATGGCTATGAGGCAAGCTATTGATAATGCAAGAAATGCATCTATTGCAGCTAACTTCAGTAATATATTCCAAGGACTTGGTAATATAGGAAGGGAAGAAGTAGAGGCATCTTGGATTAAAGATAATCCTGCACTATACTACTATTTTGCAAGAAATGGAGCAGGTAGTGAATATAAGGGAGGTAATAACAACTCTTATGGAGGATATATTACAAGGAAGGATAAAAAGAAAGGAAGGAGGAAATAATGGCTAACTTATATATAACCAGTGCAGCGCAATTCAGGCCTTTTTCTTTTGATGAAATGCTGAAGCCAGCCCTTATAGCTACACAAGCCCACCAAGATTTAGAGGAGGCATATAATACATTAGATACAGAAGCTAATGCCATAGGTTCTCTGGCAAGTGAAACTGATGATCCTGAAACATATACAAGATACAAAGCTTATGAAAGTAGCTTAAGGGCACAAGCAGCTGACTTGGCTGCTAATGGGTTAAATGTAACTTCAAGGCAGAATATGCTTAATATGAGAAGTAGATATGCTAAGGAGATAACTCCTATAAAAAATGCTATTGAAAGGAGAGGGAAACTTGCAGATGAGCAGATGAAACAGATAGCTGCCAATCCTACTCTTATGTATCAAAGAAACTTTAATACTAGAAGTTATGAGACTAGCTTGGATAGATTCCTTGAAAACCCAGACTATACTTATGGTGATGTAGCTTCAGGGGCATTGATAGCACAGCAAGCTTCAACACAAGCTGGAGCTTTAGCAAAAAAATTAAATGGAATAAGTAAAGGTAAACTTGATGCCTACACTAATACCTTTATACAACATTATGGATTATCTCCTAGTGAGATAGCAGCCTTTAATGCTAATCCAAGAGATCCTAAAGCTAATAGAGTTCTCAGAGCTATATATGATAATGTATATAATACTGTTCCAGAATCTATAAGAGACCAGTATGCTTCTGATGTTGACTCTTATATAGGAATGGGATTATATAGTGCTATGGGACAGGATAAACTTGATACTTATGCTAACTTTGGAGCTAGGCTGGCAGCTGAAGAAGAGTCTGCTGTAAGAAGAGCTAAAAGGATAAAGGTGTTAGATAAGCCTACTAATCCCCCTAATCCCCCAGGGTTACCTGGAGGATATACACAGATACAAGTAGGAAAAGCAACCACTCCACAGGCAGCAATTTCTCAAGTTGCATCAAAGTTCAGGAAACTTGGAATAGGTAAGGTACCAAATAGCAGGATACGGGTTCCAGCAGGAAAAACAAAGGTTGTGATGGCAGGGGGAACTTCTTATATGCCAATGCCTGAAAGTACTATAGAGGCTAACCTCTTTGTAAGGAGCCAAGGAAACAGGCTTAAGACTAGAGGAGAGTTTATTAGTGGTGGAAGGAGTGCAGCAGAGAAAAAAGCCCTTGGAGGTTACTATGATGCATATGTGCAGCCTATATTGAACCAATATAATAATGGAAGTGCAAAGGGAGTTAATTCAGTCAACCTATATCAAGCATTTAAATATGAAACTAATAAAGCTGTTAGTACAAGTACTTCAACTTATATAAATGCCTTTGATCTTCCATCTAAGGATATTAAGGAATCAATGAAGAGACTAAGCAACTATACTGTTTGGGAAATTGGTTCAAAAGATGGTGACTGGATTAAACAGAAGAAAGCAGGAACTCTTGGGGAGTTAATAAATAAAGTAGAGACTGATAAAGGACACTTAGATGCTTATGCTTCAACTAGTGGAACCCCTGATAACCCTTATTCTAGAAGAGGTCTTGTATTTACCACAGCAGATAAACAATATTTTATGCCCTTTGAAGAAATAAGAAAATCTGAGATTCCTGCTATAAACCAGACTATAGATATGATGATTGATGCATTTAATAGAAAAAGGAATGACCAATATGAAGATGCTAGGGCTACCCTTATAACTCAACTTAATAATTTAGGAGGGCTTCAGTATGAAATTCCTACAGCTAAAACAATGGATCAACAAGTAAGTAGTAAGTATTAATATGGCAGAACAAGATATAACAAAAACAGGACCTGTTGGGCTTAGAGGATTACAGGGTCTTAATAGACAACAGAAGCAAGATTATAGTCAAGTTGACTATGAACAAATGAGGAGAAACGCATTCAGGGGAGTTGATACAACTCCTCCTGATGCTTCATTATTTGTACCACAGCATAGAGATATATCTGACCCCTTAGCTTCTTGGGGTTCTTCAGATTATGATACCTTAAGTCCATATATAGATGATGTAGATACCCTTAATGAAGCAAGATATGAGAATCAGTCCACCATTAGTGCTATGGGTAATGCCCTTGCAAAGATGCTTGGCACAGCAGCTACTACTATAGTAAGTGGATTGGGTAATATTATATATGGACCAGCTACAGCCATCAGTGAAGGAAGGTGGTCTGGATTATGGGATAATGAATTAACCCAAGCCCTAAGTGGTGTTGATAAATACATGAAGGATAACTTTAAGATTTATCAAAGTAAGGAACAGCAAAATGCTCCTTGGCTTAGTATGACTAATCTTACTTCAGCTTCATTTTGGGGTGATGATGTTATAAGGAATGCTGGCTTTATGTTGGGAGCAGCTGCTTCTGGCTCAGTATTTACAGGAGGACTAGGACTTGCCAGCAGGGCACTAGGATTAGTGTCTAAGGCTACTAATGCAAGTAAAATAACTACTGGAATACTTGGTTCTCTATTTAGTGCTGCTGGAGAGGGAGCTATAGAGGCAAAACTGACTATGGAATCCTTAGTGGAGCTTAATAACCAAAGGCTGGATGATGAATTGAATAGGCAGCTGGAAGAGGCCTATCAAGAATACCTAGCTACTGGTGATAGCTACTACTATAGTCAAAGACTTCAGGATATAGAAGCTAGGGGAATATCTGGGAAGCAGCAAATACTACAAGATGCAAGAAGTGCTGGTAACTGGGATATGGCACTTAATATACCTATACTTACCTTAAGTAATTTTATTACTTTAGGAAGAGGATTCAGTAAATCTTTCTCAAATGCAAGAAAGATGACAGAGGCTGCAAACAAGGCTGATGGCTCTTCTTTAATAGGAGGTGTAGATAGAAGCAGATTCAGGGATGCTTTTAAGAAAGCACAAAATGGAGAGGCTATAGAAGGAATTGAGTCAACTCTCAAGAATACTAAGTTAAGAAGAACTTGGGAAGTAACTAAGCCTATTTTATTTGAAGGTTCTGAGGAAATGAATCAGCAGTTTGCCTCTTCTTTTGCTGGATATTTCAGAGGAAATAGGGAAGATGTAAATGATTATTGGAAAGCAAGAATGAATCCTGGAGCTGAACAGGATACAATATCAGCTTGGACTGCTATAGGCAAGGGATTTATGGATTCTTGGGGCAGCTATGACCAATGGGAACAATTCTTTGTGGGAGGTCTTATGGGTGCTACTGGTATGCCTATGCCTACAAAAACCTTTGGAGGAAGCAAGGAGGACCAAGGTAAAAAGTGGTATAACCCAAGTAAATACTTCTCTTGGGAAGGAGGCTCTTTTCAAAATCTTAAGGATTTCAACAGAAGATTAGATGCAGCTACACAAGCTAATGAAGAGCTGAATAAAAGATATAAAGACCCTGACTTCTGGAACAGGATGAGAAGTGGGGTTGCCCATTCTTACTTCCAGACTACAATGGATGATGCTGTAGCTAATGATGATATAAAGTCTTACAAGGATGCAGAGGAAAAGCAATTTGTCCAAGACCTTGATGCTTTTGTAAAAGCAGGAAAGGTGGATGATTTCAGGGCACTTATAAATACTTCTACACAGGAATTATCTGACGAGGATATAGCTGATCTTATAAGCAGAAATACCGCTATTGTAACTAAGGAACAAGATGAAGCTGATAAGAGGAATGCTATACTAAGGAGAATAGATGCACTGGAAGGCACTATTCAAGTGGATGGGGAAAATATGAAGGATAGTGAAAGGAAGGAGTATCAATCTCAAATAGCACAGCTTACATCTGACTTGAATAGTATTGTAGGAGAGGAACAAAAGATTGGGCTATATACTGATAGCCATGGGAACCTCACCAAGAGCTATGATGAAATAAGGCAGGAGCTTCAGGAGAATGGAAGAAAACTCAATGAGAGAGTTGACAGCTACCTTGAATCAATAAGTGTTGTAAACAACATGTCACAAGGGAGGCTTACAAGTGACCAAGAAGGTAACTTGGCTTATCTCCATTATATGGGGAAAGCAGCAAGAAAAAGGGCTAACCAACTAATGGATAGGTACAATATACCTAATACATTTACCATAAATCCTGGTAAAGAGGAAACTATTGAGTCTGTACAGAAGTTCTTAGGACTCCCAGAAGGAAGTGTCACAAAGAATGATAATGGTACTTTCATTGTGAATATATCATCCCTCAATGGGGAAAAGAAAAGGGATACATATCTTGATATAGCCTTAGGACATGATAGGGAATCAGCTGAGGAGAATGCAAAGAATATGGTTGGAAATAACTATGGTAAGGCAATTGATGTATATGATGCTATTAAACTTAATAGTGACTCAAGGGAGTTTATGAGAGTTTTTGGTGAATATATGGCTGAGCCTACCAAGGTTGATGAGGATAAGGCTAAAGCAGAGAAAGAGGCAGATAAAGAAATAAAGAATGCAAATATTGATGGTAAATCTATATCAGAGATAGTTGAAGACGCTGAGAATGGTGACATTGATATAAGCAGTGATGAATTTAACTTCACTGATGATGAGATGGATATTATTAATGGTAAGAAACCTGACTCTGCTATTACTCCTGAAATGGAGAGAAAACAAAAGGTAAATACTGCTAAAGAGATTATAGATATCAAGAACCAAGCTAAGGCTAAGGCTAGAGCTTTTGGTCTAGATGATGCTACAATGGGTGATTTGGAAGCCATGATAGATAAATCAGGTTCTAGTGCAGAGTCTGCTGATGATGCCCTTGATACAGATACAGAAGCATTTAATGACCCTGAAAGCCTTTCTACTACACAAGATGAACAGCAACTTCTTGAAGTGATAAATGACCCTAATAGTAATTTGGAGGATGTAGAAGCAGCCAGACAACTTTATCAAGAATCAAGACAGCAGAGGCTTGATGAGATAAAAAATATTGTCCAGCAGATAAAAGAAGGTGTAGCTAATGACTTAGAGGAGCTTAAGAGAATGCCTAAATCAGGTCCTAATGCTCCTAAGTCCTTGGGAACAATGGAAGACAATAATAGCAAAGACCCTACAGAAGCTACTCCTACAACTAATAAGAAAAGTAATATTAAGGAAGTAGAACAAGAGGAAATTCCTACACCAGATACTCAAGTAATAAACCTTGAAGAGCAATCTGATATACCTAAGCAAATGCCTGAAAAAGGATACTGGAAAGGAAATACCACAGAGTATCCTATCCATAGGGATAAAACAAACAATAGGCCCTTCTATGAGCAGATTGATGATAAAACAAGACAGGCTATTTCTAAGGCAACTTACACATTCCTAAAGGAAACTGGGGCTTATGAGAGGATAAAGAACAATGAGATAAAACCAGGTCAAAAGGTAAAGTTTGCCATATCAAAGAGACTTACTAATGCTATAAATAAAGCAACTGGGCAGGGTACACCTGTAATACTTGTAATAGATGAGAACAGTAATGTTTTATGTGATCTTCCATGCCCTGCTTGTGTTACCATATTCAATAAGTATCCAGGATTAAAAGAGTTCTATGATGAAGCTGTAAAATACACCAATGAGCACTTTAATGATAATACTGATGACCTGATTATTATTCCTGACTTTGAATCTTCAATAAGCAGGCCTTATATAGGAAGACCCCTTTATTCAGCAAATGATTCTTCAGGAAAAAGAGTAGACCATACCCTTAATGAAATAGCTGATGGAAGACCTTTTAAAATAGGTTTAGCCCTCACTTCTTCCCCTAATCCTACTATGATTATGACTCCTGGAAGAAGAAAGACTCAAGGACCTTCAATGGAGGATTTAACCATAGTAAAACCTAATAGTGGACTTGCAGGGCAACCTTATTTGCTTGTAGAGACCTCTGACCCTAATAGAAAGTGGTTACCTGTTCCTATAACTATGCCTACATTCAGTTCTAGTAATAGTGCAAGGCTTTCACAAATAGTAACAAATCACCTTCTGCAATTAAGTAATCCTCAAGAGCTATTGACTGAAGAACAGCAAATAGCTTGGAAGAATGGTTTAAAAGATTTATTATCAGTAGGGGATGTCTATCTTGAAGTAAAACCTAAACAGGATAATAACGGATATACAGTCAACTTCAGGATAAAGAGACTAAAATCAGACACTGCTTGGACTACTGTATATAATGGAGAAATAGGAGATGGCAATCTTCTTATACAAAGAGTGGGCAGTTTGAATATCCCTTATCAGATATCAAGGAAGTATATTAACAGCCAATTCAATGGTCAGGACTATAATAGCCTGATAGGTGAATTAGCTAGCACTAATCTTGAGATAGGGGCTTTACATACAGTAAATGACTTCTTTACTATTAACCCTATAATTAATGGTAAGCAGCAGAAGGCAAAGCCTATACAGGATGCACCAAGGGATGCAGAAAATAAGGCTAAGGCTACTAGAGAGAATACCTTTGTTACTGGTAATATAGTCCCAGACCAAGCTAATGTGAATAGGGATAGGACTGACAGTGACTATTATTACATTAAAGAAAGTGATGGTAAATATCATAGGTATCAAAGAGTTCATAGTATTCTTCCTGTAAATTCAAATAATACTGGAAGCAGTAATAGGCAAAGAGCATTGAGAACAGGGAGTGCTATTGATACTATAATAAGGGACTTCTTTAATACTGGTAAGACTACTAAACCAGACTTTATATCCAATGAAGCTTACAATAGCATATTAAAGTACCTTAATACTTTAGATAAGTGGCTAAAAGACCACAAATGGACAATATATGCCAACAATATAGTCCTCTATAATAAGTATCCTGATGGTAGAAGAATAGCTGGAGAAGTTGATTTACTACTTGTAGATGATAAAGGTAACTATCATATCTATGATGTAAAGACATCAGCAGGTTCCTTTGCTGGTGATTACTTTGAAGGAGTGCATTCCAATTGGGGACAGCAGATGTCTACAAAGAACTACTATACACTCCAAGTATCATCTTATGCTAAATTACTTAATGACAGATTTGGTAAGAAAGTAAGCAGTGTAGCCCTAGTTCCTTTTAATGTAGTCTATGGGGATAATGATAATGTTACAGCAGTAACCAAAGTCCCTAATATAGCATTACCTATTATAGATGCAGATTCCCCAAATGTAAGCTTAAAGGAAGCTCAAAGAAGAAGAGAAGAGATAACTAAACCTGATACTTCAGAGCCAAAAATCAGTGTAGCTACTGCAAGGGAGAACTTAGGAAACAATAAGCTGTTCAAATCACAAAAGTGGCAGAACAGATTATCAAGACTTAATGATGAAAACATCTTAGGTCTTAATGAAATGGCTAAGAGAAATCCTATACTAAAGAGAACTTTAGACCATCTTGATGCCAAGATTAAGAATACTATGTCTGATGAAGAGCTTAATAATCTTGTAGCTGAACAACTTAAACCTAAGAATAGGGAAGTTGAAATTACTGCTCAAGAGCAAAACTCCATAGAAAAAGAGTTAGAGGTGATAGAGAAGCTATTACCACAACTAAATCAAGAAGGCAGAGTAAGAATAGTAGACAGTCTTATAAATATTCCTAATGGAAGAGCTTGGGGACAATTTAAGGATGGGGTTATAGCTCTTTACAGGAATGCTGCAAGAGGCACTGCTTACCATGAAGCCTTCCACTTTGTCTTCAATACTCTTATGACAGATGAGGAGCTTGAAATGGCCTATGATTCTGCTGAAAAGAGGTATGGAAACTTAAGTTCTTTAGAACTTGAAGAAAGGCTAGCTGAGGAATTTAGACAATATATGCAAAATGAGGAAACCTTTGTAGGTAGACTTAAGAACTTATGGTCTAAATTGAAAGCACTACTTAACCACCTTAATGGTAATTGGAATTACCTTGATAGGATATATGCTGATATTTCAAGAGGAAAGTACTCCAATAGGGAAGTAAGGGATAACCAAAATACTAGAAACAGAGTTGTTCCTACAGTTCCATTCATGCAGGATATAGTGGATAGCCAAGTAAATAATGCTGCTCATACAAGAATTGGAAAGAATAAGGAATGGGGAAGAATAGCTGATATTTGGAAGAGAGAGGGTTATAGATTAAGAGGTCATTATGATACACAGTCAAAGAAGTATATTGTTACTTCAGTAACCCCAATCTTTACTACTGAGGAGTTAAGACAATATCATGCTAATAGGCTTGCTTATGGAAACCTTGACCAAGAAAGTAAAGATTACCTGAGTGAAAGACATATATCTCCACAGGAATATGAAAACATGACTTTAAAAGAAAAAGAAGTCCTATTCAGATGCATGTATTAAGTAACAAAAAAAATAGGGAGCCATTTAGGTTCCCTATTTTATGTTTATTAATATGGTCTTGCATAATAATCCATAGCATTATCCAATTCAAATACAAGCCTACTAAACTGCTGGTATTGGGCAAATCCAGGTAATCCAGATTTCCACATATTCTTTTCAAGTGTACTCATTCCCTTATATTTACCAGACTCTATTTCATTTACCCAATCTCTTGGGTCCATAAGACTAGTGAATAGGTTTAGCAGATTATTTACATAGCTTATAGATGCAGCAGGAGATTTAACTGTCTTAAGAGCTTCCTGTAACATTATAGGAGAAGGAGCTAATGTTCCTAATTCATGTTCTAATCTCTTTGCTGAGTATTCAGCTAACTTAATAGCCCAAGGCCTTTTCTCATCATCAGGCCATTTAATAAATTCTACTAATACAATTATAGCTGCCAGTTGGGCTAATTCTGTTAAAGCTCTTCTTATATTAGCCTTTTCTTCAGGTTTAAGTTCATTCCATACTACTCCAAGTTGATATTGACCTCTCACAAGTCCTAGTACTATTCTACCAGTAGTTCTCCAATAACCTTCTTCCCATTTTTCTATATCAAGGTTATATTGCCCTTTTTGAAATCTCCTGTTAAATTGAGGTTTCATCCATCTTCTATACTGCATAATAAGTTTTCCAGCAATAACTCTTTGTGCAGCATCCCTATCATCATTATTATAGATACCAAATAAGTTCTGATTAATATGAGCTATTTTTCTTCCAAATCTTCCTATATCAAAAGGCTTTCCTTCTGAATCAAGAGTCCCTTCAGGAAGAATCATCTCCTTTATTTTGGTATTGCCATCAAAGGAATCTTTTATCTGTAAAGCATCCCATAAGGACATTTCACCTTTACCAGGAACCCTTACCTTTTCCCTAAGGGCCATAGCAATAGCTACCCTCATATATAACCAATGATCTCCGGCATTTTGTCCAAGGTAGGCTATATCAGCACTAAATATTCTTGCCAATAAGCTTTTCCTCATGCTTTTCTGAGTAATGTTATCAAAATTACTTCTTATGTTGAATAGTTCATTAAACAATGACATCTTATTCTTTTTGTACCTGCTATTAACTTCTGCAAGACTTCCCCCTATAAGACTTGTATAAATCTTATCAGCTTTAGCTAATTCCCTAGCATTAAAGAACTCTCCAGCAGCTGCCTCTATATTAATCATAGCTATACCAGTGGTAACATTAGCTAAGTTTGTAAGATAGTTGAACCCAAGTTGGGCTATTGAAGACCCCTTCATTACAGCTGAAACTACCTTCTGCTTATTAGCCTTAGTTCCAAATATATTCCATATACCAGAATCCTTATAGTATCTGTGGTATATTTGAGATTCAAAAAAGTCATTAAGTCTTTCTGCTATTCTTGAACTAGTACTTTCCACAGCTTCATTCCTAAAT
>ERZ827423.1455-NODE-1455-length-23128-cov-5.395311_pt1 | contig 23128 bp, 22 predicted proteins | sample MGYA00519775_ERZ827423 | MGnify/ENA primary metagenome ERZ827423 (study PRJEB31778, sample SAMEA3449296) | human gut metagenome | biome: human gut; feature: human-associated habitat; material: faeces | place: United Kingdom | collected 2010/2012 ...
CACGAGCTAATTCTAGTTGCTGCATCATTTTTATATCTGGATTTTCTATTGTAAAATATAATATATATAATATTATGGTATGGATAAAATTCATGAGTAATATTTCTGGTTTTATAAATTGTATAATAGTAGCAATTGTTGATAAAATTATTAAAGTTAGTAATGGGAGATATTTCTTTATTAATCTTTTTTCGAATGTGGTAACCACTTTAATTATCCCTAATATTATGTATACAAAAGATACTCCATAAACCAAATAAACAGCATATCCTGTAGGAATACTCAAGTTTAATTTATTTAAGTAATTGATTTTTAACATTAAAATTATAATTGATAATATTGGGATTGTAAATTTATATAATGTATTCAGTTTTATTCTATCTGAAATGATATTTACATACATTGAAAAATATGATGTCCAAAATACGTAATATATCAATATAAGTTTTGTACTTATTACAAATATAATATCATTTTTATTTAATCCTATTTTTAACAAATAATAATTTATTATTTCCAAAATAGTTCCAGTAAATGTACATAGCAAAATTTTTGAAAATATCTTAGTTTCCGGATGATTTATTCTCTTCTTAGAATAGAAAACAAATAAAAGCAAGAATACATATATTGAACTACTTATTGTAAAAACTACATTCATATTACACCTACTTTAAAATAGTATATCATTTTTTTGGAAATTTAAAAAGTAGGTAATTTACCTACTTTTCAAAAATAGTTTTGTTGAATATAAGTTTTTTTCTTTTTGGTTGTTCTTCTACAGATAATTCGTCATATATTTCTTTCAGTTCCTTAATTTTTGCTTTCATCATTAAATTTCTTGGAATCTCAGATAATTCTATATAGTGTGTTGGCATATGGAAATTATCTAGTTGAGATAATATCTTTCCTTTTAATTCTAAATTGATATTATTTTTCATTTCTTGTGTTAAATAATCTTCATAAACAATGAAACATGCCGGAGTTTCTTTTTCTTTTTTATTAGAAACACCTATTATTGCACAATCTTTTACTCCTTGTACGCTTTTTACAATATTTTCTATTTTTGGAGCCCATACTTTATGTCCATCTCTTACTATTAAACCATACTTTCTTCCTAAACAAAAACTATGTCCTGCAGGATCCATATACCCTAAATCTCCTGTATGATACCATTTTGTTCCGTCTGAGTGTGTTATTATTGTTTCTTCAGTACTTTTTTTATTGTTGTAATATCCTCTAAACACATTAGGATTGTTTGCATTGTAACAAATTTCTCCCGCTTCATAATACATAACTCCTCTGTTATAATTTTCATCTTGGATGTTTCTTTCATTATTTTCTTCGTCAAATTTAAATATAGCCATTTCGTTGCCTGGAAATACAACTCCAACAGAACCTTCATAATATGTATCTTTATTTTTCAAAACACCATTAGGATTTAATCCTGGTCCACATGTTTCTGAAGTTCCTAATGCATTTTCAATTACACTATTTGAACCACATTTTTTTAAAATTTTGTTTGCTCTTTTTTCAAGATTTAATTCAAGCAAATCTCCCCCTGATATGAAGTGTTTTTTCTTAGATAAATCAATTTTTACCCCTTTTTTATCCATATTTTCTATGTAATCACAAATTCTTTGTATTAATAAAGGTCCAACTAATACAACTGTGCTTTCATCTTTCAATATTTCTTCTGCACATTTTTTAGGATTAAACAGTGGACTAAGAGATGTTGTCACTTGCCAAACTGCTGCTAAAACTATATCATACCAAAAATAAGAACTAGAAGGTGGCATTGGATTAAATAGTGAATCTGTTTTGTCTATATCAAATTTTGAATATAATTGTTTATAAACAGAACTCAAGCAATTTTCATTAGTTATTTCTACGCCTTTAGATTCACCGGTAGAACCGCTTGTAGGAAAGATAGCTGCAATTTCATCTTTTCTAAATGGTTCTTCAAAATCATAAATATTTAATTTTTCAGCATTTAATTTTGATAATAACTCATCAAAACTTCTCCATTTAGAATTTTTATCCATTTTTATTTTTAGTAGAGATATTTTTTCTAATAATTTCAATAATACTTTTTGCGATTTAGATGCAAATGGTATAGAATCAGCAATTGGTAAATACATTACATTATCTACTTTTATATCCTTTAATTTGGAATAGGATAAATCCAATGTAACTAAACATTTGGAATTAGATTCTTTTACACATTTTTCTATTGTTTCTTTATTGCTAATTGGATCTAACGGTCTTACTATCGCACCTATTAAATTAGATGCAAAGAATACATATATTGCCTCTATTACAGAGGGTGTGCACATAACTATTATATCTTTACTTCCTACATTACAATTATTTTTAAGTATAGATGCATATTTTAATATATTATCTGATAATTCACCATATGTAACCGTTTTTCCACTCCTATATGCAATAACATTTTTTACCTCATTTGCTTTTTCTATCACTACACTAGCTATTCTTTTGTTTGGAAATGTAGAATTTAGTGTTTTTTCATCAAAAAATTGACGATATGGTTTATCCTGTTTAGCATAACCCGACAATTCAAATCCAAGTTTATTTTCAGTTTCATCTATTATTTTTATTATTTCTTCTTTTGATATTGGTCTAGCAAAATTTTGCTGTGCCTGTTTAAAAATATTTTCAATTATTTCTTCTTTCATTATAAACAACCCCCTTAACAAATGATTGCTATTTTAGCACATTTGTACGTATTTGTCAAAATTAGGAATTTAGGAATTTAGGAATTTAGTAATTAATATGTAAAATTTTCGCTTAAAAATCACACCGTGTACACTTTTTATAATTTGTGTGTGAACTTTTAATAAAATTAGTTTTTAAATTCTAAGTTTTTTATTTTTAAAATATCTATTCCATATATTTCCATATATATACTAGTAACGTCCATTGTAGTAATTTTGCTATAATCTATTTCTAATTTTGCTATAATCTTTTTAACTTCCTCTTCACTTTTTCCCTCAATTTCAGCATATGTAGGAATTAATGGCCATGAATCTATATCTATGTTGACATCATCTAATAAGTATTTTATTCTTTTGTTTTCTTGGTAATTTCTTGCAACATATCCAAGTTCTTTTAAGATATTGTTAGTATTTTCGAAATCAGAAACTTCTATTTCAATTTCATTAGTTCCTCCTATTTCATTTTTATTTATTACTTCTTTTATAGCAAGTGTGGTTTTAATCCCATTAGTTCTTAATCTAATCCATTTATTTTCATTAATTGGATTAAAATCATATACATATCTTTTTTGAAAATATTCTCCTATCTTTTTAGCACCCATATTTTCTAATTTTGAAATGAATTTAGTGTCTATTTCAAGTATAGTACATTCGTATTCTTTATGCATAATTACCTCCTTTTGTTTCATTATACCAAATCATATATATGATTGTTAATTGTTTTCTTATTTTTATCCATTAAAAAACAATAACTAAATGTTATTATTTTTTCAAACCATTTTGGTATATCATAAGAATTTCATATAAATTAGTTGGGAGTGATATTATGTATTTCATCAAATTATTATACATATCTACTAAACTATTTTCTTCTTTATTAAAGCATTCATAATAAATATATTTTAATTTATCAAAATCATTATTTTTATAAATATTTGATATCTCTCTTTTCATAAAATTTAATTTTTGTTCTTCAGATCTGGTAGTTAAACTAAATTCACTTTTATTTAATATTTGATATTTAATATCTACTGGTTTAACTTTTTTCATAATTTCAATTATGTCCAATGCTTCTTCTATTAATAAATCACTTTTCATTATGGATATTCCTTTATAATTAAATTCTACTGCTACAACTGTTGAATTAGAGCAGAAAAGACATGCATATTCTACATTTTTTACGCTTCTGTTTGTATAAACTTCACAAGTATTGTGCAGTTGTTTTACTAATTCTGAATCTATCATTATTTGATTTTTAATAATATCTTTTATTGTATCTTTCGATACTTTTATAACTTCTATCTTTTTTACATAATCGAAATAATCATTATCCTCCCATTCATAAAATTCATATAATCTTTCATTGTAATTTAACAATATATCATAAATATATTTCACTTTTTCCTCCTATATATAGATAAATATATTAAAAGAATGCCAATTATTAGAGAAAGACATTCAAATCTTCTAATAATAAAATTAACATATTCTAAAAAAGTATACCCATTAACTAATAAATTTAGATAAAGAATTATATTTGTTAGTCCAATAACTGTCAAAGTTATTCCAAGTAGAAATAGAATACCACGTAAAAACATATAACCACCTAATAAATTTTATTTATTAATTTCTATTTTTATTATATAATTTATTAGAGGTGATAAATGTGAAATTATTTATGTATTTAATTTTAGGTTTTATTCAGGGGTTTACAGAACCAATACCGGTTTCTTCTAGTGGGCATTTAGTAATATTTAATTCTATTCTTAATGTAGAGGCATTTAAGGATTTGAATTTTGAAATAATTACTAATTTTGGTAGTTTTATAGCAATTGTATATTTTTATAGAAAGGAAATTATAAGTATTATTAAAGATTTCTTTATGTATATAAAAACAAAAGAAAATAAGTATTATGAAAACTTTAGATATGCACTTCTTATAATTGTTGCTACAATACCGGCTGGTATATTTGGATTATTGTTAAAAGATACTATTGAAAGAATTACATCTGTAAAAATTGTTGGAGTATCACTTCTTATAACTGCTGTTCTTATATTGTTAGTAAGTAATATTAAGGGTACAAAAGAAAAAAAAGACATTACATTTGTTGATGCATTGATTATTGGGTTATTTCAAGTAATTGCGTTATTTCCTGGTATAAGTAGAAGTGGTTCTACATTAGTGGGTGGAATGAGTAGAGATTTAAAAAGAGATACTGCATTCAAATTTAGTTTTATGTTATATTTGCCTATTAGTATGGCAACAATGGTATTAGGTGTTAAAGATTTAGTTACTAGTAGTAATGCCAATTCTTTATTTCTACCATACACGCTTGGAATGTTTGTATCTATGGTTGTTACATATTTTTCAATAAAATGGTTTAAGAAAGTAATGGAAAATGGAAAACTTGCATACTTTGCTTATTATTGTATTATAATGGGAATAATAACTATTTTATTTTTAAAATAAGAAAAGTCAGAAAAATTTATTTCTGGCTTTTTTCTTAGCTAAAACTTATATTGTCACTATATTGATACATATATTTAATATCACTATAACTAACTGAATTTTTATCTTTTATTGGTATTGTTATAGTTATATATTTATTTACTCCATCAGGAATATCACCTGATTCATATGAATTAAACATTAAATCAGAATAAAACATATAACTATTAGGTAAAGTTTCTGTTGTATTTCCATAAGTAAAAGTTCTTTTACTTTTATTTATGCTTAATCTAATAATTTCATTACCTTCATATGTAATATCATAGCAATTTGTTCCACAAGATACAAAACTAGTTATCTTTTTTTCTTCAAAATCTTTTTGTAATGTATTACTTAATACAGATGCGAAAGTAAGATACTCATTATATGAAATATTTTTTATTTGCTTTTGTGAAAGAGATAATACTGTTTTAAATAAAGATAACGATACAAATGTTATTAATATAAAACATACTAACAATTCTATTAAAGTAAATCCATTTTTTTTCACATTATCACCTACTGTAAAAAGTATACAATTTTAATATAAAAATTTCAATAAAAAATAGTATTTTAAAATTTTCTATGCATTTAATTTATTTTGTTTAGTAACAACAAATATTTTTATTAGGCACTTGCTTTTAATATATATGGATCACTACTTGTTCCATTTCCACGTTCTATTAAGACATTGGATTTTAGATATATGGTGGAAAAAAATAAGCGATTCATGTATGCAAGTGAATTGACATTAGTAAATCCATCTCCATATATTTGCCATACAACAGCAGTAGACCCAACTTTAGGAGATAAATACCATATAAAACTACCTTTGCCAGTGTCGTGCATCCAGTTATTATTCTTGCATATATAATTATTTGAACTGTCTTTTGTTTTCATGTCTATTTCGCATGCACTTTCACTACTTGCATATACATAGTCTGTTACATATGGTAGTGCTACATATCCTGTCCACTCTGTTGTTCTTATTACTGTATCATTACAATAATCACCACTAGTACATATCTTACCTGTTTTCGTTCCTCTTTCATCACTATAAAACGAAAGTGTATCTGTTACCTTACTTTCAATTGCTCCTGTGTTCCATATATGATTATCTATTAAACTTTTTGATGTTTCATTTATTGTTAGGAAATTACCCTTACTATCTTTTGGACATATCGTTGTTGCGTTCTTTCTTCCTATATAACACGTCACTGTTGTATCTCCACCATAATACATCTTATTTAAATATACTTGTAGATCTGCACCAGCATATTCATTTCCATCTGCATCTGTACTTTCTCCCCACTGATTTATTCCTGCACCACCATTTATTGATTCATCACTAGTATCCCATGATAAATTACCTAAACTATCTTTTCTTATTAATTTAACGTTATTTTCAAATACTCCTATTATTCTCTATAACTCATTATTAAAACTTACATAGTTATTTGGATTGCTTCCATAATATCTTACATTTTGATCTTTTGTATTATCTATTTTTAAATTATATGAATCTCCATAATATTCATATAATCCATTTATATATTCTACTGCTGTTATTCCATACTTTGGTGCTTCTAATTTTATTACTTCTGCACTTGTTTTAGTCGCTTCTATTACTTTTAATCCTTTAAATAAATCTTTCCCAGTGTTCTTTTGCTGATTTTGATACACAATTATAATATTTACGAAGTTGATTATTTATTAATTTTGCTTTTTTATTTAGTGGAGTACCATCATTGTAATATGGCCTTGTTGATGTTCTAGTCATCATATCCGAAAACAAAACTGCTCTATCCTCTAAATAACTTTGCCTTGAATAAGAAGATAAGAAATATGCTTCATTTGGATTTGAAAAATTATAATCATAAGTGCTATCATTAGAGCCATAACTAAATCCTTCTGGATTATAGGATTTCATTATTTCTGCTAAATTTAATGTCGGATCTTTTTGTCTCATATAAATATCTATATAGTGCATTAACTCATGGTGAAGGGTATATTCAAATAAATTAGTACCAGCTGTTCCGATAGTTACTGTAATATTACTTTGATTCCTTCCATCTGTCATCCCAGAATGACCACCATCTATTTTATTTACCATATAGATTCTAAGAGATACATTATTATCTTTCATTTCTTTAAAGAAACCATTTGGATATTTTTTTAATGTAGATTCAACTTCTTTCAAATACCTATTTATCTCATTATCATCATTTAGTTTTTCAGTATTTATAGATCCACCAATTAAGTAATTTCCATTTTCATCCTTATATACGATTTTAACTGAATATTTATTTTCTAATTTTTTTCTATATTCGTCATTTATTTCAGCTTGTGTTTTTGGTTCTGGTATTGGTTCTGGTTCTTTTGGAGGATTAGGTTTATTTTCCTCTGGTTTTGTTGTTCCACCATTTTGACCTTTACTTTCATTATTGTTTTCTTTATTATTAGTAATGTTATTTTTATTTACATTATTGTTTTCATTTGAATTATTTTTATCGTTATTATTTGTATTATCATTTTTATTTGATTCTTCTTTTTTTGATTGCTCTTCCTTTTTATTTTCTTCTTTATTATCTGTAACTTGTTCTTCTTTTTCAAGTTGTTCTTTACTTATTTCTTTTTTAATATAATCAATTTTAAATATATCTAAATCTGATATTTTAACCCTTCCTTCTTTTAAAGCAGTTGTAATATTTTCACTAAAATGATTTGGACTATAATTTACTTTTATGTATTCACTTCTCATACAACTTAAAAAATAAATATATTCATCATCCCTGTATATTTCTTCTAGAGCTTCAGCACATGTAAAATCTTTGATATTCTTACTTTCATCTATTATTTCAAAAGTTGTTTCTTTTAAAGGACAAGAAAATTTTTCCCATTTTAAAACTGTTTTTCTTTTTTTACCTATGCAATTATAGGTATATGTAATTAGTCCTTTATCTTTATAATAAAGTGTCCCTCCATCAAAGTGTTCCCTTATCTTTAATACTGGACTATTTTGAAATATGAGTGCTTGTGATATATCAATAATTATTAAGATAATTATTGAAAATACTGCTATTAATATATATTTTTTATACTTATTCCACATATTTACACCCCTATCTAAATAAATATCCTTTGTTTTATTTCATCCATTAATTTTCTATTATAAGAAATTATAAATAGAATTAATCCTATAATTGTTATTGGTAATATAGCATATATTGACCAATTAATAATAATTTTCTCATATTTAAACATATCAACACACATCTCTATTGTTAAAAGAATTACTGATATAAATGAAAATGCAACGGAAAATCTTCTTAATAAATTAAATTTTTTCTTACTTAATACAAATGCACAAAGTACGATATAAATCCAAATTATAAATATAAATGGACAAACTAAATAATAAAACCAATGTAACCCTTTATTTAAATATGCTATTACATATATTAATGTTTCAGTTGCGAATAAATCAATTAATAATGGAATAAATTTATTTTTAAATAATATAAATGATAGTTTAGAATCTAAAAACAAAATAGATACAATTACATAAATACTCCATGTAATATTACCTGTAAATATCAAATCACATAAAACTGTAATAATAGCTGCACATATTAATACAACTGTTATTAACTCGCATAAGTATTTTTTATTTATTTCTTTATGTTTTTCAACTGCTTGACTATATGCCGGAGTAAACTTATCTTTTAAGTTATTTGGATTTATTACTTTTGTATTACACAAAGGACAAACTTTTTCAGATTGTTTTAATTTAACTCCACAATTAACGCAATAACTCATCATAACCTCCTATTACTTTCTATTAAAACTGGTACTCCCATTTCAACTAATGTAGTAAATAATATTCGTTCAAATTCAGCTTCTTTTATTTTTCTAGTTATAGTTATATATAAATTACCATTATATCCAACCATTGCTGATGATGCAGGTTTTCCTCTTGATTTTCCTATTGCAATTCCCATTTCTAAAACATATTTTTCTACTTCTTTGGGTAATACAATATTACCCAAATTAGATAAGGTATTAGAACAATATCTATCCCCCATCATTTTTTCGGTAAATGACATTATATGCTTTTTTATAAACATTGGTAGTAGTCTTATGAAATAATTTCTTGCTATTTTTACATTAGCGCTTATTTTAGCATTTAACATTTTTTCAGTTAAGTTAAGTTCCAAAGTGTTTTTAACTATTTTTATTATTTCTTCTAAAGAGTAATTACCATATATAGTATCTATCCCAACATTTACATAAGAAGAAAAATTTCTCATTGTACTACTTTTATAATAATTTCTTAAATTAACTGGTATTGATATTTTTATTGGTTTATTATTCTTTTTATGTTCTCTATTATATAATTCTTGTATAGATAGAATGTATAATGATGCTAATAAACAGGTTATAGTGCAGTTATACTTTTTAGTTATTTTTTTAAGAGCATTTATCTTAATAATACCAGTAATAACATTTAAATCATTATTACTAATAAGAGTTCCTTTATAATGATATGCTGGTCTTTCATGCACTAACTTCCCAGATTTTCTAGCATACTTTTTAAAGTCATCACTATATTCTTCTCTACTAACTTTTGCATTTGGATTTAAAACATAATTATTATACGTAATTTTTGCATTATATTTTAATTTAATATATTCTCCTACTAATGTAGATATAAATATAATTGCCCCAGTTCCATCGGTTAAGGCGTGAAAAAATTCAACAGCAATTCTATTTTCATAATATCTAACTCTAAATAGATAATTTCTATGGTTTTTAAATTTTATTCTAAACATAGGATTATTATAATCTTGTTCTATTATGGGGTTATCTTTTATTCTTTTAAAATAACACCAAAAAAGTCCTTGCTTTAACTTATACTTAAAAGTTGGAAATCTATCTATTACATTGTTTAATGCATATTGTAAAACATCTTTGTCTATTTTATCTTTTAAAGTCATGCTAACACGAAACATAGCAGCATATTTTCTTGATAATGTTGACGGATAAATAGTTGCCGCATTGTCCAGTTTTAACCAATTTGGTGCTTTTTCTTTCATTTTAAGCATCTCCCCATATTCTTACAATAAAAGAAAGCATTACTTATATAGTATCAGAAATGCTTTCTTCTCTTATATTATTTATTTAACTTCAAATTCTACTGCTGAATGTACTATTTCAGTATCTTCGCTTGAATTTTCCTCATTAAATGATTTAACAATTCTGTATTTTCCCTTTGTCAAAGATTCTCTAAACATTCCGTCTATTTCAGTTTTAATTGTTTCCTCACCCTTAATCACATGAAGAATTAAGTTAAATGATGGTTCTTCTGTCCATTTTACTTCATACCACTTACCATCTTTTTCCATTTCTACATAAAAATCTTCTTCATACTCATAAGTTTTCTTAGTCATATTTTTGATAATCAATTTAATTTTGTTATTCATCATATTTTCTGACTTCATTTCATCATTTTTTATTTCCAACATTATTTTGTTGTTTGTAACATTATATTTTGACATTTCACCAATAGTATAGACTCTAGATAAATACATCATTAAATCTTCATATTCTTTTTTACTTAATTTGAATATTCCATTGTATGATTGTTCAAGATAATACATATCATCTTTCATATAAATATTCATTATATTCTTTTCATCATCACCTATAATGAAAGAAATTTTTATAAGTTTTTTAACATCTTTTGGTGTATCTGTTACACTTTTTTTCATAGACTTTTTATTTTCTATTATTTTGTATATCTTTTCTATTTCTTTTTTATCACTAATAGTAACAACTCTATTATCTTCCTTTATTAAAACTTCTTCAACTTCTCCCATTTTAGGAAGATTAATTTTTTTATTATTTGATAGAACATATACTACCCCACACATTATACAAACGAGTGCTATTATAACAATAAGTTTAATTATTTCATTTTTTCTAATTTTCATTTTTCCTCCAATTTCGTTACTTTCAACAAGTAGTACTTGAAAAAGCAAAATACTATTATATTAGTATTCAAAAAGTATTAATCACTTATCTCCTCCCATCTTATTCCAAAACATACCATCCTATTATATATAATACCACATTTTTTCTGTTTTCGGTAGTTTTTTCTCTTAATTTCAAAAAACATATTTTTCTTTTGTTTGTAATCATTTAATTTTTTAGTCTACACCAACTATAAAGTACATGAATTATAAAACTATGATTATTATTTTCCAACATATTAATTAAATTCTACCATCTTAAACTTTACTTTTAATTGATGATTTTATAAATATTTTTTCGATTTCAAAAAAATTATTGAAATCAAGAGATAATTTTACTAATATTTTGATATAATTACAACTGGACAAAGGAGGCCATAATATGTCTTTTACTCAAGCAATAATCAATAGAATACTTGAATTATGTAAAAAGAACCATATTACTCCAAATAAGTTATCAGAGCTTTCCACTGTACCAGTAGCAACATTATTTGCGTTACTAAATGATAAAGTAGAAAATCCTAGTTCCAAGAACATATATAAATTGTGTAAGGTTTTTGGGATAACTATAGCAGAGTTTTATGATACAGATATATTTAATCAAATGAATTTTACAAAATAATTATTTATATCACAACCAAAATGGTTGTTTTCTTTTTCATAACTTTTTTATTTTCAATGATTTTCTTTCGATTTCAGTAAATTTATGATACAATTTAATTGTAGAGGAAATAATAAAGCTACAATGGTAAAAATTTATTTATCTCAAATCTCTCTATTGCAGCTAGCCAATATAGCCATTCTATCCTCTTAGCTCTATTTTACCATATTTTTTCCGTTTTCAGTAGAAAATTATTACTTGTTTACATAATATTTCTTGATATCAGTAAATTATTATGATATATTATTAGTAATCATTACTATTAAGGAGGTAATCGTGAGAAATACTACACAAAGAAATTTAATATTGGATATTATTAATAATTCATGCAATCATTTAACTGCTGAAGAAGTATATGAAATTGCTAGAAAAAGTATTTCAAATATTAGTTTAGGAACAGTATATAGAAATCTAAATATTCTAGTAGAACTTCAAAAGATAAGAAAAATTAAAACTTTTGATGGGAAAGACCATTATGACAAACTGCATATTAAACATAATCATTTTATTTGTTTAAAATGTAATAAAATATTTGATATACATGAAACATCTAATATTGAGTATAAAAATATTCCAGATGATTTTGAAATAGTAAACTATGATATTACTTACTCTGGTTATTGTAATGAATGTAAGAAAGGAAGGTAAATATGGAAAATCTAAAAGGAACAAAAACAGAAAAAAATTTAATGGAAGCATTTGCTGGTGAATCACAAGCAAGAAATAAATATACTTATTATGCTTCTAAAGCTAGAAAGGATGGTTTTGAGCAAATAGCTGCAATTTTTGAGGAAACTGCTAATAACGAAAAAGAACATGCAAAATTATGGTTTAAAGAACTTCATGGTGGTGAAGTTCCTAGTACATTAGAAAATCTTAATGATGCTGCTAATGGTGAAAACTATGAATGGACAGATATGTATGAGAGAATGGCTAAGGAAGCAAGAGAAGAAGGATTTACAAGAATTGCTAATCTTTTTGAAGGTGTTGCCAAAATTGAAAAAGAACATGAAGAAAGATACAAAAAATTAATTGAAAATATTAATAATGACTTAGTATTTTCTAGTGAAGGTGATACTATTTGGATATGTCGTAATTGTGGCCATATTGTTATTGGTAAAAAAGCTCCAGAAGTTTGCCCTGTTTGTTCTCACGCTAAATCATTCTTTGAAAGAAAAGCAAATAATTATTAATTTTATGCCAGTAAAAAAGTTTGCAAAAAAGCAAACTTTTTTTATATATTTTATGATTTACTCTTATTATTAACTATCTTTTTATCAAATAAGACAATAATACTTGGCAAGACAAATAATATTAATAATACTGCAATAGTTACTCCAATTGCTATTATATGGCAGATCTCTCCTATCGCTGGATCTTTAAAGACAAACCCTAATATACCAGTTATAATAATCATTATTAGTGATGATGTAAGAATTGTATGAATTGATTTATTATATGTTTCTTTTAAAGATATTCTTATGCTTTTTTCTTTTCTTAGTTCTCTATAATAGTTTGTAAATAGTATTGCATAGTCAATCGTAGCGCCCATTAAGATACTTTGTACTATAAGTAAAGATAAATAATATACTTTCATATCTAATATATTAATAATACTCATTAATATATAGACAGCACACTGGATAAGTAATACTAATATAAATGGAATAATTAGTGATTTAAAGGTAAACAAAACCACTAAAAATATTAAAACTATTGTAATAATTGTAAGTTTATTCATTTCATAATTAAAATTATTACTCATTTCATAGTTCATAATAGAATTTCCTATGAAATAATATTTTCCATTTAATTTATTCTTACATTCTTTGTCTAATTTATCAATAAAAGTAAATGTATCTTTTGATTCTTCTTTATATGATGTACTAATATTAATAATAGAATAGTTTTCTCCAACAAGCATTTTTTTAGCTTCTTGTATCATATTATTAGCACTATTTATTTCTAGAAGCATGTCATCATTAATCATATTTTTAAAGTTATTTTGATTTTGAATTATAAAATTAATAAGTTCTTCAAGAGTTAATTTAGAATCATTATTGTATTTATCTTGATAGATAGCTTTATAAATGCTAATAATGATTTCTTTATTAATATCAATATTTTGCGTTTTTAAAAAATAATCTAATTCATCGGCGTTATACTTTTTTCCTACTGTAGTTTTATATGTGTTTATAGCTTTAACCTTATCATCAGTAGTTAGATAATTTATAATTTCATCAATATTATCTTCATTTTTATTTTCATATAAAAGTACTATATTATTGTCTCTTTTAAAAACCTTACTGATAGTATTATCTTTTGGTGTATCAAAAGTAACTATATTTGTTCCTTTTATAAAATATAATCCTATAAATAGTATTATGAAAATTATAGATATTATATACTTGTATTTTTGACTAAATAAGGCGATCTTTTCCATATTTATATGTGGATATTTCTTGTGTGTTTTATATATTAGTTTATCAAATATAAGTATAAGTGATGGTAATACTGTAAAGATACATATTAAACTAATTAATACTCCTTTGGATAAAACTATTCCTAAATCAATTCCTATTTTAAAACTCATAAATAAAAGTGCTAGAAGCCCTACTATGGTAGTAAATGAACTACCCATAATAGATAGGAATGATTTTTTTATTGCTTCTTTCATTGAAGTTAAATTGTTTTTATTATTTTCTTTTTCTTCGCGGTAGCGATTAAGTAACATTATTGAATAATCCATTGTTAGAACGAGTTGCAAGATAGCTGCGATAGAATAAGTTGTATATGACACTTCACCGAGTAAATAATTGGTTCCTAAATTAATGATAATTGCAATTCCTATTGTTATTATAAATAATACTGGTTCTATCCATGATGAACACATAATAAGCAATATTATTAATAGTATTGAAAAAGCAAATATAATAATTGAAATAGGAACATTAGTAATATCACTATCTAGTTCATATACTAGTTTATATTCTTCTTTTAGATTATCAAGTTCCTTTTTTATGTTTTTTATTTCATCAGAATTAGAATTATATTTACTAGTTAACACATATAGCGTATGGTTGTCTTTGTTATATGTATCACTTTTATTATCATAACTGATTGTATAAATATTTTTTATTTCTTTTAAATTATTATACACATATAACTTTTTATTATTATCTAAGTCATCTACCATTACCCAGATAGTACTCATATTTTTAACATCTGGTAGTTCTTTTTTTAAAATATCAATACCTTTTTTCATTGATGAATTGGATGGTAAATACTTTGTCATATCTTGATTTATATTTACTTTACTCATAGCAAATATACTCACGCAAGTAACAAGTAGCATAAATACTAAAATATAATTTCTTTTTTCTGTTATGAAATTTATTATTTTTTTCATTAATAATTTCTCCCTTCTTTGACTTATACGTCTATTTATATTATAATACACATGTGTTGATTTTACATCCATCAGTGTATAAAAACTTGTTATTAAATAAACATTAAAACAATATATGTTTATTTAATAAATGAAAGGAGCAAATCATTTATGAATATAAAAAATAATCGTCGTGTTTCAATGACTAAAAAAATTATTAAAGATACATTTATTGAAATGTTAGAAAAGAAAAATATTCAAAAGATTTATGTTAGAGAATTATGCGAAACTGCAGATATTAATAGAAGTACATTCTATAAATATTATGAATCACAATATGATTTATTAGCGGAAATGCAAAATGATTTGCTTATTCAAATAGAAGAAAAATGTAAAGATGCTGATAATACAAAAGGGCTAAATAATATTTTGCATTATCTAAATAATAATAAGAAAATGTATAAGGTTATATTAAATGCAAATATTGATCCAACATTTCCAAAAAAATTGTTAAATTTGCCTATTATTACTGAAATATTAAATAGCAGAATGTCTAGCAAAACCGAAACAAAATATAAGAAAACTTATATTCTTGAGGGAGGATATTATGTAATATTAGAATGGTTAAATAATGATTGCAAAGAACCGGCAGAAGAGATAACAGAAGTCCTTATGAAATATATAAATCAAAATTTGAAATAAAAAGTTTATAGAAAACAAATATATTCATCAAACAATATCTAAATATTTTTTTAGGCTTGTTTTTGATGTGCTATAATATTTTTAAGGAGGAATTAAAATGAAAAACGTAATTAAAGAATTTAAAGCGTTTATTGAAAGAGGGAGTGTAATTGATTTAGCAGTAGGTGTTGTTATTGGTGGTGCATTTAGTTCGATTGTTACATCTTTAGTAAATGATATAATAATGCCACTTATAGGAATAATTATTGGAGGAATTGATTTTACGGGTTTAAGTTTTAAAGTTGGAAGTGCTTATGTAAAATATGGTAATTTCATACAAAATGTTATTAACTTTTTAATAATTGCCTTTGCACTATTCTTGCTTGTAAAAGGTATAAATAAATTATCACACAAAGAGGAACCAAAAAAAGAAGAATCTAAAAAGAGTGATGAAGTAATTTTACTTGAAGAAATAAGAGACGTTTTAAAAAAGAAAAGTAAATAGGGATAATTATTATCCCTATTTATATTTATAAAAAAATAAATACATGATACAATTAAATGGGTGATAAAATGACAGATATAGAAATATCTAGAAATGCTAGATTAGAAACAATTGATAAAATAGGAAAAAAATTAGGAATTAGTGATGAATATTTAGAAATGTATGGTAAATATAAAGCTAAAATTTCAAATGAAGTATTAGAAAAATCTAATAAAGAAGATGGTAAGTTAATATTAGTAACCGCAATAAATCCAACGCCCCTTGGTGAAGGTAAAACTACAATGTCTATAGCGATTGCTGATGGACTTAGAAAGATAGGGAAGAACTCTGTTTTAACACTTCGTGAACCTTCTTTAGGTCCAGTATTTGGAATAAAGGGAGGGGCAACTGGTGGAGGCATGGTACAAGTAGCACCTATGGAAGATATTAATCTTCATTTTACTGGGGATATTCATGCGATGACTTCTGCAAATAATTTACTTGCAAGTGTAATAGATAATCATATTTACTTTGGCAATGAACTTGGATTTGATAAAGTTGTATGGAAAAGATGCATGGATTTAAATGATAGACAATTAAGATGTGTAGAAACAGGGTTATCAGGAGAATCAAAGATAGTTCCAAGAAAAGATAAATTCGATATAACAGTTGCATCTGAAATAATGGCTATAGTATGTTTAGCAAGCGATATTAATGATTTAAAAAGAAGACTATCTAATATAATAGTTGGTTATAAAAAAGATGATACACCAATATATTGTAAAGATTTAAAAGTTGAAGGCAGCTTAACTGTTTTACTAAAAGATGCAATTAAGCCTAATTTAGTTCAAACACTAGAACATACTCCTGCAATAATTCACGGTGGACCATTTGCTAATATAGCACATGGTTGTAATAGTATTATTGCAACAAAAATGTCTCTTAAATTAGGAGATTATGTAATAACAGAAGCTGGTTTTGGTGCAGATTTAGGTGCAGAAAAATTTTTGAATATAAAATGTAGAAATGTAAAGAATCCAGATGCAGTTGTATTGGTCGCAACATTAAAAGCACTAAAATATCATGGTGGTGCATTAAAAGAAGAAGTAAAAAATAAAAATATTGAAGCACTAAAAAATGGAATGGATAATTTATTTAAACACATTGATAATTTAAAAAATAAATTTGGTTTAAATGTTATTGTAGGTATAAATAAATATAAGGAAGATAGTGAAGATGAAATCAAATTTTTAAGTGATAAATTAAAAGAAAAAGATGTAGAACTAAGTTTAATTGAAGGATATGAACTAGGTGGTGCTGGTGCTGTTGATATAGCAGAAAAGTTAGTTAAATTAGTAGAGAAAAAAGAATCATTTAAATTTATATATGATTTAAGCGATAGTATTTCTGATAAGATAAAAAAAGTAGCAAAAGAAATATACGGGGCTAAGGATGTGGAATTTACAGAAGAAGCACTAAAAAATATAAAAAGAATAGAAAGACTTAAACTAGATAAAGTTCCTGTATGTATTGCAAAGACACAATATTCATTATCAGATGATCCTAAAAACTTAGAGTGTAAAGGTGAATATAATATTACTATCCGTGATGTAGAAATTAAAAATGGTGCGGAATTTGTAGTTGCACTTGCAGGAAATATAATGACTATGCCAGGATTACCTAAAGTACCTGCTGCAGAAGCAATAGATATTGATAAATCTGGTAATATTGTAGGAATATTTTAAGATGAAGATATGTATTAAAAATGGTAATATTATTTCCATGGATGAATCAAAAGATTATATTTTATATAATACGGACGTATTAATTGATGGAAATAAGATAATAAAAATAGATAAAAATATTAATGTAGATGAGAATACACAAATAATAAATGCAGATAATAAAGTGGTAATTCCAGGATTAATAAATGCACATGCACATGTCCCAATGAGTATATTTAGAGAAACATTAGATGGATATAATTTGCAAGATTGGCTTTCTAAAAAAATATGGCCATTGGAAGATAAATTAACGCAAGAAGATATATATTATGCATCATATTTAACATATTTAGAAATGATAAAATCTGGAGTAACAACAATTAATGATATGTATTTTATGACAGATGAAATAATATCTTCAGCACTTGATAGTGGTATAAGATTACAAACAACACGTACTTTTATCGGTAGTAATAAAAAAGATTTAGAAAGACTAGAAGAATTAGATACATTAATTGGTAAATATAAAGAAGATACTATTACGTTTAATCTTGGAATACATGGGTTATATACCACAACATCATCATTTATAGATGAATGCTTAGAATTTAATAAAAAACATAATTTAAATATACATATGCATTTTTGTGAAAATGAAAAAGAAGTTAGTGATATAAAAAACACTTATAACTTAAATCCGGTAGATATTTTAGAAGGTAAATTTAATAATCAAAAACTGATACTTGCACACTGTGTTAAGTTAACAAAAGAAGATATTATAAAACTTAGTAAGTTAAATGTAAGTGTAGTGCATTGCCCAGTTAGTAATTTAAAATTAGGTTGTGGGATAGCTAATATAAATGAAATGCTTAATAACAACATAAATGTATGCTTGGGTACAGATGGTCAAGGAAGTGGAAGCAATTTGGATTTATTTGAAGTAATGAAATTTACAGCTTTACTTCAAAAAGGAATAAATGAAAATGCTAAATTATTACCTTCTTATGAAGTATTAAAAATGGCTACTATAAATGGTGCTAAAGCACTTAATCTAAGTGATAAGATTGGTAGTATAGAGGTTGGCAAATTAGCAGATATAATTATAATTGATATAGATGATATAAAAATAAAACCTGTGAATAACTTATTATCTGAAATTGTTTATAATGTAAAATCTAATAATGTAGAAACAACTATTATAAATGGTCAAATTTTAATGAAAAATAAAACTATAATAAACAATATAGAAAGTAGAATAGTAGAGCAATGTAATAAAATAGTAAATAGAATATCAGACATTTAAAAACACATTATTTATCAATGTGTTTTTTATTTTAACTTATGCACTAGGTCCAGTAGGTCCTTGAGGTATAGTTAAATTTAATGTAAAATTAGGTGCTGTTCCGTCTATTGATGCAGAAGCTTGAGTTCCGGGAGCTCCTGTGGTAACGGTTCCAATAGTTATTGTTGGAGTTTCACCCTGTGGCCCAGTAGGTCCAGTAGCACCTTGAATGCCTTGTTCACCTTGTGGCCCAGTAGGTCCAGTGGCACCTTGAATACCTTGAGGTCCTGTTGGACCTATTTCACCTTGTATTCCTTGTATACCTTGGATACCCTGAGCACCAGGTGTGCCTTGGATGCCTTGAGGTCCGGTAGCACCAGTGGGCCCTGTTGGAATACTAAAATCTAATATAACATTATTAGCTGTTCCAGAATTTATAACTGAAGCATTTTGTCCTGATTGTATTGTAGTAGTTGTTCCTACGCTGACAGTTACAGGCCCAGCTGGTCCGGTTGGGCCCCTTGGTCCAGTAGGTCCGCAAAAACAACAATTGTTCCTTTGAGGATTACATTTATTTTCGTTGTCGAACATAATTTTTCTCCTTTCGTAATATTCTATGAAGCGAAGTAATAAAAATGTAGTTATATATAATTTAATTTATAAAAACTAAAAAAAATGATATAATTTAAAAGGAGGATATGTTATGAAGAATTTAATAAAAAAAATATTTGTTTTGGCGCTTTTATTAATGCCATTTTATGTGAATGCATATTCACAAGAGATAGAAAATTTTTATGTTAAAGGAGTAGTTTCAGATAACGGAGATTTAACAGTTGAATATTATTTTAATATGAATTTAACTCAGTATAATGGATTTGGTCTTGATATTAGTTATATAAATCCAGATTTATATGATTTTAATTCAGATGTTTCATCATATGGCGCTAGCAAACTAAATAATGCTACAGGAATTGAACTACTTGAAGTAAGAGGAGTAGATGTAGATCCTAATTTTGATTTTAACAATATTAATGGAGATTTATTTAAAAAATCATTATATGCTAGTGTAGGAGACTATGGGGTATATGAACTTAGTAACAGAACTAATGGAATTAGTTTAAAAATATATAATCCGAGTAGTAAAGGCAAAGCATTTTATGTTAAATTTAAACTAAAAAATATAGCAGTACTACACAATGATATTGGAGAATTATATTATAATATATTTAATAATTCCTTTAGGGATGGTATTGATTTTTTAAAAGGAGACATTTATTTTCCAAATAATGATGCAGAACTTAAAGTATGGGCACATGGACCACTTACTGGTAATGTTTTAAATAAAGAAGGACATCTTTATTTTGAAATGGAAGATGTTAATCCCTACACAGCCATAGATGTAAGAGCAACATTTTCAAAGAATGTAATATCTAAATCTAGTAAAAAATCTAATGTTTCGGCATTAGAAAAAATATTATTATATGAAGAAGATAAAGCAGCTCAAGCAAATTATGAACGTGAGCAAGAAGAAAAAAAGTTATTATCTTCTATAGAAGATAGATTAAGTTTATTAGAGAAAAATTTAGCAAGTTCAAACTATGAATTAGTTAAAACGCCTAATCTTAGATATAGTTATAATGAGATTTATAGTGACAGTACTAAAATATTAGATAAAGAAAAAAAGTTAGAAATAGAGAAAAGATTACTTGCGGTTGATACAAAACTTATAGAATATGAAAAAGAATATGCTAAAAAAACAGTAAGTGACTTTGAAGAGAATATAACCAGAGAAAACTATAACATAGTCATTAATGCAATTAGTGCTGTTAAAGATGAAAATTTAAAAAACGAACTTTCAAAAAAAGTAATTGATATAAAAGTAAAGCTTGATGAAAAAGAAAAAAATGAAATATTAGAAGAAATAAGTTACCTAAAGAAAAGTTTAAATTATAGTGATTATTTAACTCTTTATAAAAAAATTAATGAACTTGATAATAAAATAAATAAAGAGTATTTAAATGAAGAACTAACTAAGGTTTATTTTCTAATTGAAAAACACGAAAAAGATGAACAAATACCATATTATGTAATCGCAGTAGTATTACTTATGAGCATTGTAGGCCTAGGAATATTAGTATACCTTAAATGCTTTAAAAAATATAAAACAGAATTTAATGGTAAATATTATAGAGACTTTCCTGATGGAAGTGCACCAGAAATAGTATCTTATTTGATGAATAGAAAATTAACGGACAATGCACTTAGTGCAGCAATGTTAGAATTAATTAGAAAAAAATATATAACATATAAACAAATTGATAAAAAAAATTATGAAATTTCAAAGAATATAAATGAAAATGAAGTAAATTTAAAGCAAAATGAAAGAGATTTATTAAAAATAATATTTGCTAAAAAAGACGTTATAACTACAAAAGAATTAAAAAAATATGGTTCATCATCATATTCAAAAGTATATAGATTATGGACTGATTATAAAGATAATATTGAAGAAGAATTTGATGATAGAAAGTTATATGAAGTAAAAAGCAAAAAAGGAAAAACGATAGTTAGTAACTCAAATATTTTAGTAATATTTATAATTTTTATATCTATGGGATTCCCAATAATAATTCCATTTATTCCGTTAATATTATTAATCAAAACACTTGTAACTAAATTTGATACTAAAATAGAAAAAGTCAAAAAAATTTATATTACATTTTTGTGGACAATGATACCACTTTCTATAGCATTAATAATTTATATAAATATAAAATTTAGTTTAGTATATACTTCAGTTAAATTTTATGTTGTGATTATAATTCTATCAATAATAATGCTTATATATACATATACAAAAGAAAGAAGAAGTAAAGAAGGAGAAGAATTATACAAAAAGTGGGAAGGACTTAAAAACTTTTTAGATGATTTTGGAAAATTTGAAAATAAAGAACTTCCAGAAATAAATTTATGGGAAAAATACCTTGTTTATGCTACATTATTTGGAAATGCTAAAAAAGTATCGGAAGTAATGAAGTTAAAAGTAAAAGAATTAAATATGCAATCGGAATTTATGGATGTAGATGTGACAGATTTATATTATGTTAATAGAATGTTATCTAACTCATTACGATCAAGTGTAAATGCAGCAACTTCTGCTAAAATAGCATCTGAAAGAAGCAGTTCAAGTGGTGGAGGTTCTTATGGTGGCTTTAGTTCAGGCTCTGGTGGAGGAGGAGGATTCTCTTCCGGAGGTGGAGGCGGCGGCGGTGGTACCGGCGGTGGCCACTTCTAAAAGTAATAATATAAAAAAAATATAATTTATTTAACATTAAGAGCATCATGCTCTTTTTTTGTTTGTACTTTTTACAAACAATTGTACGTTTTCGTGTTGACTAATATGTATCATACTGCTATAATTTAGGCGTATGCAAATATAAGATTATTTTGCGTTTAGTATTAAATAAAATGATAATAATAAAAAAGGAGGCAACATGTTTAAATTAGTTTCGAAATATGAACCAAGTGGGGATCAACCAGAAGCAATAAAGGAATTAGTTAATGGTATTAATAATAATAAAAAATATCAGGTTTTATTAGGTGCGACTGGTACTGGTAAGACTTTTACAATTGCAAATGTTATAAAAGAAGTA
>ERZ827423.1458-NODE-1458-length-23093-cov-5.264563_pt1 | contig 23093 bp, 22 predicted proteins | sample MGYA00519775_ERZ827423 | MGnify/ENA primary metagenome ERZ827423 (study PRJEB31778, sample SAMEA3449296) | human gut metagenome | biome: human gut; feature: human-associated habitat; material: faeces | place: United Kingdom | collected 2010/2012 ...
AACACCCCATTCGTTAGTAGTATACCATACTGTCTAACAAATGGGGTGCGGTTCACTCTGGGATTGCAGCCGTTTTTGCCTATAAAAATTACTTCTTGAACATTCCGCGGTCGTCCTTCCACTTGGCAAAGTGGACGATGTTTCCATCGGGATCGAGGAAGAAATAGGTGCAGTAGCCGTCATCGCGGTAGTTCGGGCCGGAAATGACCTTCACGCCCAGCGCGGCGGTTTCCTTGACGGCTTCGTCAAAGTCTTCAGGCACCAGCGCGATGTGCTTCCAGCCGATAGCAGGCTCTTTCGCGTCGATATCATGATCCTTCATCGGGACCATGATCTCCAGCAGGATCTTGTCGGGCGATTCCACGAAGTAATTGCCCGCGTTGCCCACGGAGTGAAGGGTGAAGCCGAAGTTGTTGATGTACCAGTCCGCCAGGACTTTAGGATCTCTGGCGCAGATGCCGATGTGGTCGATGCCGAGCATTTTCATTTGCGTTTACCCCCTGAAAAATGTTTTTCCTCAGTATACCCCGCGGGGCGGTCCTCGTCAACCGCGAAATCAACGCGGCGCGTGGAAACGTCGGCTGAAGTCACGATGATTTTGATCGGGTCGCCCAGACGGTATTGCTTGTGAGTGCGCTCGCCCAGCAGCAGATAGCTGTTTTCAACAAAGGTATAGTGATCGTCGTCCATGGTAGAGACGTGGATCAGACCTTCGACCGTGTTGGGCAGTTCGACGAACAGGCCGAAGCCTGTCACCGAGGAAATTACGCCCGCGCTCTTTTCACCGATGTGTCCCTGCATGAACTGCGCCTTCTTCAGGTCGTCCACGTCGCGCTCGGCCTCCATCGCCTGACGCTCCTTTTCGGAGCAGTGCACGGCGCATTCCTGCGTGCGGGAAGCCAGCCTTGCCAGATCGCCGCCTTCAAAGAAGGTGTGCAGCGCGCGATGCACCGTCAGGTCGGGATAGCGGCGGATGGGGGAGGTGAAGTGGCAGTAGTCCGGCGCGGCCAGCCCGAAGTGCCCCAGCGGTTGGGGAGCATAGCGCGCCTTTTGCAGCGAACGCAGCATCAGGCGGGAGATGATGTCCTGCTCCGGCGTGCCGCGAGAAGCATCCAGCACCGCCTGCAAGGCCTTGGGGGAGACTTTATCACCCTTGAGTCCCTTGATGGGGTAGCCGAGGTTCGTCAGGAACGTTGCAAACGTGTGCAGCTTTTCGGGATCAGGATCCTCGTGCACGCGGTAGAGAATGGGCAGCTTTTTCTCTTTGGCAAAGCGCGCCACGCACTCGTTGGCCTTGAGCATGAATTCCTCGATCAGTTCGTTGGCGGGGCCGTGTTCTTCGCGCTCGATGGAGGTCGGTATGCCGCGCTCGTCCAGCGTGATGACCGCCTCGTCAATATCCAGATCCAGCGCGCCGCGCTCAAAACGCGCCGCACGCATCTTCTTCGCCACATCGTTCATGCTGCGCAGCGTCTGCGCCAGCTCCGGCGTAAAGCCGGCTTCATCGCCCTCGGTCAGCAGGCGCGATACATCATCGTAGACCAGCCGCGCGTGGGAATGAATCACTGACGGGAACACCTTGTAGGACAGCACCTGTGCTTCGTCGTTCAGCTCCATCATGCAGCTCATCGTCAGACGATCCACGTCCGGGTTCAGCGAACAGAGACCGTTGGACAGCGCTTCGGGCAGCATCGGCAGCACACGGTCGAGCAGATAGACCGATGTGCCGCGCTTATAGGCCTCGCGGTCCAGCGCGGAGCCGGGCGTGACATAATGGCTCACATCTGCGATGTGAACGCCGAGCGTCCAGCCGGACTCGGTCTTTTCCAGCGAAACCGCATCGTCGAAGTCTTTAGCGGTTGCACCATCGATGGTGAAGGTGAGGGTTTCGCGCAGATCGACGCGGCCGGGAATGTCCTTGGGATCGACTTCCTGCGGCAGCGCGGCGGCTGCGGCCAGCACGTTCTGCGGGAATTCCTCGTCCAGCTTGTGCTGACGGATCAGGGACTTGACGTCGGTGCCGATGTCGTCCTTGTTGCCCAGCACTTCGATCACGCGGCCGCGCGGGCCTCTGCCTCCCTTACCCCACTGCGTCACGCGCACGACGACCTTATCGTCGTTCTTCGCGCCGCTGCGGTCGTCACGGGAAACATAAACGTCGGAGGCGATGCGGCGCTCGTCCGGCACCACATAGGCCGCCGGACCGTCGGTTTCAAACGTGCCCACGATCACATCATTGGCGTGGGTCAGCACGCGAACGACCTCGCCCTCACGGCGTTCGGCATTGACGATGCGCACAAAAAGCGTATCGCCGTGCAGCGCGCCGTTCATCGCGTCCGCGGGAATGAATACATCCTGTACATCCTCTTTTTCGGGAATCAAAAAGCCAAAGCCGCGCGCATTGCCCTGAAGCCGTCCGCGCAGCAGCCCCAGCGTTTCGGGCAGAGCGTAGCGCTCCTTGCGGGTCTTGAACAGGCGGCCTTCTTCCGTCATGGCTTCCAGCAGCTGATAGGCCTCGGCCGGGCGGACATGGGTCAGTTCCGCCATTTGCTCCGAAGTGCGCGGGCCGCGTTCGGCCAGCAGCGCTTCCGCCTGATCCTTCCATTCCATAATTTTCTGTGCATCCATCTTTTCTATCTACTCTCCCGTTTATTCTGCCCTAAGTATAGCACAGCTGCGGGCGGAAAAACCATTTTTCCAAAAAGAAAACAGAGCGGAGGAGAAAATCCACCGCTCTGTAATGCGTCTTGGTCGTTTTTAGCCGGCAAAGCGCTGCAGGATGAGCAGCACCAGGCACAGCACCATGAATACCGCGCCGGTAATTTTGGTCAGCAGTTCCAGCTTGCCTTCGTAGCTGGCGGCCTTCTTCTTGCCGAAGAAGGTTTCCGCACCGCCGGCGATGGAACCGGAAAGACCGGTCGCCTTGCTCTGCTGCATGAGCACCAGCACAATCAGACCCAGGCAATCAATAGCCAGGATGACGCTGAGAATGATGCGAATCACATTCATCTTGAAATAACCTCCCAAACGCTTCATGCAACGGAACCGGGTTTCGTCACAGCACTAGAAATATATCACATTTCGGCGCGCTTTGCAAGCCCTTTTCACGCAAAAAGCCTGTTTCACGCGGGAAAGCGAACCGGCGGCGGGGAAGGTGCATAGGGTTTAGCTTATGCCCACCACATGGCGCCCTTGTCCTCGAACATCATGACGTCCTTCAGGAACGCGATGGCCTTCTGCAGACCCTCGTTGGGGGTCATCAGGCTGTCCTCATGCTCGATGGAGATCGCATCGTCGTAGCCGACCATGCGCAGCGCGCTCATCATGTCCTTCCAGACCTGGTAATCGTGGCCGTAGCCGACGGAGCGGAAGATCCAGGAGCGATGGATTTCATCACCATAGTGCTTGGTGTCGAGCACGCCGTGGGTCTTGGTGTTGATCTCGTCGATCTTGGTATCCTTGGCATGGAAGAAGTAAATCGCCTTGCCCAGGTAGCGGATGGCATAGACGGGATCAATGCCCTGCCAGAACAGGTGAGAGGGATCAAAGTTTGCGCCGATCAGATCGGAGCCGACCTGGTTGCGCAGCTTCATCAGCGTTTCGGGATTGTAGACGCAGAAGCCGGGGTGCATTTCATAGGCGATCTTCTGGATGCCGTGCTCGGCGGACCAGGCGGTCATCTTCTTCCAGTAGGGCACGAGCACTTCGTTCCACTGGTACTCCACAATGTTGGAGAAATCGTCCGGCCAGGGGCAGGTAACCCAGTTGGGGGTCTTGTCCTCCGGGCAGCCGCCGGGGCAGCCGGAGAAAGTGATCACGCGGGTTACGCCCAGCTTTTCCGCCAGCAGAACGGTGTTGACATAGTCGTCATGGAAAACCTTCGCCACGGCGGGATTGGGGTGCACCGCGTTGCCGTGGGTGGAAAGAGCGGCGATTTCCAGACCATGCTTTTCGATGGTGTTGCGGAATTCTTCGATCTTCTTGTCATCCTTGAGCAGCTCGGCAGGGTTGCAGTGCGCCTTGCCGGGGAAGCCGCCCGCACCGATTTCAATGGCCTGAACGCCGGAATCCTTCAGATATTTGCAGGCGTCGTCCAGGCTTCTGTCCGCAAGCAGAACCGCAAAAACAGAAAGCTTCATTTGGGTCATTCCTCCGTTTCACAGCATGGTATGCCATGCTCTTTTCCATATTATACAATCCTTTGTGAAAAAATTCAATCTGTGATATACTGAGGAAAATCTCGGATCAGAAGGAGGTTTCCGGATGGATATTGCGGCATTTTTGCAGGAAATCTGCGCGATGCCCGGTCACTCGGGCATGGAGAGCGCGGTTGCCTGCCGCGTCGCGGAGGAGTTTTCTAAATATTCCGGCGACGTTTGCATCGATAAATTGGGAAATGTGCGCGCTGTGATGGGCGACCACGGCCCGACGGTGCTGGTCTGCGCCCACATGGACGAGGTGGGCATGATCGTCACCGGCATTGAAGACAACGGCTTTCTGCGCATCTGGCAGATGGGCGGCATCGACCCGCGCATTTTGCCGGGGAGCGAGGTGACGGTGTTCGGGCGGGAAAAGCTCTACGGCGTGATCGGCGCAAAGCCCCCGCATTTGAACAACGGCCCGCTCAAGGCAGCGGGGCTTTCCGATTTGGCGGTGGACGTGGGGCTGCCGAAGGAAAAGGTGGAGCAGCTCGTGCGCGTGGGCGACCCCATTGCCTTTCGCGTGCCAATGACGCAGCTGATGAACAACCGCGCGGCCTACAAGACCTTTGACGACCGCGCCTGTGTGACATCGATGCTCGTGGCGATGGAGGCGCTCTCCCGCGTGAAGCTCAACTGCCGCGTGGTGTTCTGCGCAACCACGCAGGAAGAGGTCGGATCTCGCGGGGCGAAGATCGCCGCCTGGGACGTCGATCCCGATCTGGCCGTGGCCTTTGACGTTTGCCATGCCGATCAGCCCGGCGCGGACCCGTGGGACACCATGCCCATCGACAAGGTCGGCCTGGGACTCGGCCCCACCATTCACCCCGCGATGTTCCGGCGGATGCGTGATACGGCAGACGCGCTGCATGTCGATATTCAGCTCGACCCCTCTGCGGGGACGACCTATACCGATGCGGACAACGTGTTTGAAACCCGCATGGGCGTGCCCACGGCGCTGCTGTCGCTGCCGCTGACCTATATGCACACGATGGTCGAGACCATCAGCCTGACCGCCTGCGAAGAGGCCGGCCGGCTGCTGACCGGCTTTCTGACGGGCATCGATGAAAAATGGGAGGAATGGCTATGCTTCTGAAAGAGCTGACCGCGCTGCGCGGCGTTTCCGGCGACGAAGGGGAAGTGCGCAGCTTTATCGTCGATCAGGCCGCGCCCTGGTGCGACGAGATCAAGGTGGACAACATGGGCAGCGTCATTGCGTGGAAGCACAGCAAAACCGAAGGCGCACCCACCGTAATGATCGATGCACACATGGACGAAGTAGGCTTCCTCGTGCAGTATATCCGCGATGATGGCATGATCCGCTATCTGCCGGTGGGCGGCGTGGACGCGGCGGTTTGCGTCTCTAAGCGCGTGCGCATCGGCAAAAACGCTGTGCCGGGCGTGATCGGCTGCAAGGCGGTGCACCTGCAGGAGGCGGGCGAGCGCAGCCAGGCCTTGAAGCACAGCCAGCTGTTGATCGACATCGGCGCAAAGGACAAAAAAGACGCTCTGACCAAGGTCAAGGTGGGCGACTACATCACGTTTGATTCTGATTTTGTGGAGTTTGGCGAAGGGCTGGTCAAGAGCCGCGCGCTGGACGACCGCGTCGGCTGTGCGGTGATGCTGGAGCTGATGAAGCACGAATATCCCTGCAACGTGGCGTTCTGCTTTACCGTTCAGGAGGAAATCGGTCTGCGCGGCGCAAAGGCGGCGGCCTTCCGCGTGCAGCCGGACTGCGCGCTGGCGCTGGAGGGCACTACCGCCAACGATACCACCGGCGCAAGGGCGCACGAGGAGATCTGCTCGCTGCACAAGGGGCCGTCCATCAGCTTTATGGATAAATCCCAGATCGTCAACCCTGCGCTGTTTGACAGGATGCGCGCGCTGGCGAAGGAGAAGAACATCCCCTGGCAGCTCAAGCGCGGCGTGGCGGGCGGCAACGATGCGGGCAGCATCCAGCGCGCCGCCTGCGGGTGCGCGACGGTGACGCTGTCGGTGCCCTGCCGTTATATTCACAGCCCGTCCTCGGTCTGCGCGACGGAGGATGTGGAAAATCTTTACCGCCTGGTCAAGGCTTTTCTGGATGAAGGAGGAAAATTCGGATGCTGAAGGATACGCTGCTTACACTGCTGAGCATTCCCGGCCCCTCGGGAAGCGAGGGCGCCTGCGCGGACTATATCGAAGAAACCGTTCGTCCCTATGTCGATCAGATCGATCGCGACGTGATGGGCAACCTGATCTGCATCAAGCACGCCGCCGAGGGCGCGCGCCGCGTGATGCTCACGGCACACATGGATGAAATCGGCTTTATCGTCACCGCCATTGAGGAGCGCGGCTTTTTGCGCGTGACCAATATCGGCGGCGTGAATCCCAAAGTGACCACCGCCAGCCATGTGGTGATGAAGTCCGGCGCGCAGGGCGTGCTCTTTACCGAGGCGGGCAGCTCGAACGATGCACTGTTTATCGATATCGGCGCATCCTCCAAGGAAGAGGCGGAAAAGAAGGCGCAGGTGGGCGATTGGGCGGTCGTGCGCGGCGTGGTGTCCGACATGGGTGATAAGATTGCCGCGCCCTATCTGGACGACCGCTCCGGCTGCGCGGTGCTGATTGAAACCCTGAAACGCCTGAAGAACAGCAAGGACGAGATCATCGCCGTGTTCACCACGCAGGAGGAAGTCGGCCTGCGCGGCGCACTGGTGGCGGGCTACGCCGTTGCGCCCGATATGGCGATTGCGCTCGATGTGACGATTGCGGGCGATTATCCGCGCAGCAATGAGAGCAACTGCTATGTTGTGTCGCATCTGGGCAAGGGACCGGCGGTTAAGATCATGGACCGCGGTGTTATTGCGCATCCTGCCGTGGTACAGGAGATGGAAGAGGCCGCAGTCAAGGCAGGTGTGCAGGTGCAGCGCGAAGTGCTCACCGGCGGCGCGACCGACGCCGGCGCGATTCACACCACCCGCGCGGGCGTGCCCTCCGGCACGCTGTCCATTCCCTGCCGCTATGTTCATGCGCCCTGCGAGACGGTGGACCTAAACGACATGGAGGGCGCGGTACGTCTGCTGGAGGAGATGCTCCGTGGCTAACCGCAGAGGGAAACAGAACAACTGGGTGTCTGTGGCGCTGACCATCATCGCGGTGGTGATTGTATTTTTCCGCATCCTGAACGGCGATGCGGAAGAGCCTGCGGCAACCGGGGCGCAGACGCCCACGCCTTCCCCTACCGTCGTCGCCGTGCAGCCCACGGATCCTGATGAGCAGGGCATGACGCTCAGCGTGCTGGAGGTCGGCAAAGCGGATTGCCTCGTGCTGCAATGCGACGGTGAGAGCATGATCATCGACGGCGGCAATGAGGGCGACGAGGAGTATATCCTGGCGCAGCTCAAAAACATGGGCATTTCGTGGTTCAAATACCTTGTGGCGACCCATCCGCACGAGGATCACATCGGGTCGCTGGACGCGGTGATTTACAACTATCCCGTCGGCACGGCGATTCTCTCCCCGCGCGAGCACACGACCAGGAGCTATGAGAACCTGCTGACCGCGCTTTCTGAGCGCGAGGTTGAAACCGTGGACGCCAAGCGCGGCGATACCTATGCGCTGGGCGGCGCGACGATCACGGTTCTTTCGCCCGATGAGAGCGACAATTGGGAGAACATCAACGATTGGTCCGTGGTGATGATGGTGCAGTATGGTCGGGTGAAATACCTGCTGATGGGCGATGCGGAAACGCCGGTGGAATCCTATCTGCTGGAAAACAACGCTGATCTTTCCGCCGACGTGCTCAAGATGGGGCATCACGGCAGCAACACCTCGTCCAAGAAAACCTTCCTCAATGCGGTGCATCCGACGTTGGCGCTGATCACCTGCGATCAGACCGAAAAGGCGGGCGAGCCCAATGCCAAGGTCGTCGCTCGTTTGGAGGAATTGGGCATTCCTTATCTGCGTACGGATCTTTGCGGCGTGATTTCCGTCTATACCGACGGAGAGGATATCGCCGTGACGACCGAGCGTGAGGACGCGGCCTGAGCGTGTGCACAATAAAAAGAATAGGTTAAGCGGTGCGGAACGAAGGAATGCCTTGTTCCGCACCGCTTTTTAGCGATTGATTTGAGAAATAGGGATACATAGGTAAAATCAATGAAATGAAAATAAAAAGAAGTTGGAAAATTTTTTTGAAGAAAATGTTAATTATGGGTTGAAAAATTTCACAGAATGGAATACAATGAATTTCATAAAGATATGGATGAAGGAACAAGGGCTGTTACCGAGGATCAGAAGCAGGACGACCGGGCACGAAACGGGGGAAACAAATCGCTCCCCGCGCCTAGAATACGCAAGGGGGACTGACCATGCCGCGTAAAAAGTCTGTCAACAAAGATACGGTCGAAACCGTGGCCAACACGACCTTTGAGGTGCTGCCGTTGCTGCGGAAAAAACTGCTGCGCATGGATGTTGTGCAGGCAGAGCACAACATGCCCATGTCTCAGGTTCAGATGCTCGCCATGCTGGGGGAGAACGGAGCGCTCTCTGTTTCCGAAATCAGCAAACGGCTGGGCATCGCCAAGCCCAACATCACGCCTTTGATCGACCGGCTGATTGACGAAGGCTTTGTCGAGCGCCGCCGCGACGAAAACGACCGCCGCGTCGTCAACGTGGTGCTGCTGCCCGCGGGGGAGGAAAAGCTCACCTCCATTCGCGAAACCATCGTCCGCCAGGTGATGCGCTGGACGGGAACCATCCCTGAGAAGGAGTTCTTCGAGCTGGAGCACGCTTTGCAGACCATCTCCACCGTGCTGGAATCCGCACAATTTTGATTTCTATTGAAATCATCGAAAAGACGCCTGATTTCGGGCGTCTTTTTTGTGTGCGGCGGGCGTAGGTTTGGGGAGAGGGAGGGCTGCGCATGAAGGGATTATTTATCGCGGCGACGCTGTTCTGCGGCGTGCTGGCGCTGCTGACGGGACGCGCGGAGGCGCTCGGAGCGGAGATGATGGCGGCGGGCGACGCGGCGGTGGAGCTGGGGCTGACGCTTTGCGGGGCCTATATGATCTGGTGCGGCCTGCTGCGCGTGATTGAGGAGGCAGGACTGGCAGAAAAGCTGGCGCACCGGCTATCCGGCGCGATGCGGCTGCTGATCGGGAGGGAAGCGGAGGACGAACTCGTGTGTCAGTCGGCGGGACTGAACTTGACGGCCAATCTGCTGGGGCTGGGCAACGCCGCTACGCCTGCGGGACTTGCTGCCGTGCGGCGCATGGCAGAGCTTGCGCCAGGGAAAAATGCTTCGCCGGGGCTGTGCCGGTTTATGCTGCTCAACGCTTCGTCCTTGCAGCTGGTGCCGACCACGGTGTTGTCGCTCAGAGCCGCTGCGGGCGCGGTGCGGTCGGACGATATTCTGTTGCCGGCGCTGGCGGGATCGGCAGCGTCGTTTCTGTGCGCGGTGCTGTTGGGGAAAACGTTCTGTCGGGAGGAAAGGCAATGATTGCGGTGGGTGCGGCGTTGCTGATCGTGCTGGCGGGCGTGCTGTGCCGGACGGATGTCTACGGCGCGTTTTTGCGCGGTGCGCAGCAAGGAATGGAAACGGCGAAAAGCATACTGCCCGCGCTTTGCGCCGCGCTGTGGATGACCGCGTGCCTGCGCGGCAGCGGCGCGCTGGAGGAACTGGCGAGGGCGGCGGGGCCGCTGCTGTCTGCGATGGGGATTCCGGCGGAGCTGCTGCCCTTTTTGGCGGTGCGGCCGGTGTCAGGTGCGGCGGCGCTGGCAGAGCTTTCCCAGCTGATGGCGCGAACCGGCGCGGACAGCCGCGCCTCCCGCATGGCTGCCGCAATGATGAGCTCGTCGGAAACCGTTTTGTATGTGCTGGCGCTCTATCTGGGAGCGACAAAACGGCGCGCACCACGTTGGCTGTTGCCCTGCGCACTGGTTTCCATGGCGGTAGGAATGATCGTATCGGCGCTGTGCATCCGCTGAAGAAAAAGAGGCGCTGTGCGGCGGTGTCCCTAAAAACAGAGGGTTTGGAAGCTTTTTTGAAGAGAAAAAGGGCACGAAACCTGCAAAATTTGCCGATTCTCTTGCCAGATTCGGTTTTTGTGGTATAATCTGGGTAGACCAGAAAGGGGATTGGACATGGCGATTGAACTCTATGCAACGGCAGGATCGGTGGAGAAGGACCTGAGAAACTGTGTGGTGATCGTGGTGGACGTGCTGCGTGCAACCAGCGTGATGACCACGGCGGTGCAGAACGGCGTGCGCTCCATCATACCCGTTTCCGAAGTGGAGGAGGCGGTCGATATGGCGCGCCAGCTCGGCAACCAGCGCGTGCTGCTCTGCGGCGAGCGCGAGGCCAAGCCCATTCCGGAATTCCATCTGTCCAATTCACCGCTGGAATACACGGCAGATATGGTTTCGGGCCGCGTGATGGTGATGACCACGACCAACGGCACCCGTGCGATCCTGCGGGCGCGGGATGCAAAGCAGCTGCTGATCGGTTCGCTTCTCAACGCTTCGGCGGTAGCGCAGGCCGCGCGTTCCTGCGGGGAGAATATCGCCATCATCTGTGCCGGCACTTACGGCAAGTTTTCGCTGGACGATATCCTGTGTGCCGGAGCGATCATCTCGCGCATTCTCGAAATCGACGGGAAGCAGTATCTGGACGATCTGGCCAGAACCGCGCTGACGCTTTACGACTCTTATAAGGACGATCTCCGCGCGCCGCTGGCGGGCTGTGCGCACGTCCAGCGTCTAAAAGCGCTGGGGATGGAGAAGGATATAGATTTTTGCCTTCAGGAGGACATCATGGACGTCGTTCCCTGCTACCTGGATGGCGTAATCCGCAACGCCTACGCTTGACAAGGGCTTTTTCGGGCATTATAATGAGCATGATAAGGCAGAGAAGAGCAGAGTAACGCGCTGCGGACGCCGAAAAGAGAGCCGGGAAAGGTGAAAGCCGGCGGCGGGCGGGTGCGCGAAGATGGGCTCGGAGCTGCGCAGGCGAGGCGGATGCTGCCCAGTCTGCGACGGTTGGACGTTCCGTTATCCGTCCGGCCTGTGTTGGCAGGCCGCAAAGGCTTCGCGCGTGAGCGCGGGGCGCAACAGGGTGGTACCGCGAAAGTTCTTCGTCCCTGCACCAAGGGGAGGAAGGGCTTATTTTTTTGCCGGAGAGCCGGCGGGGCAGCCGGCGCAACCGTTTAAGGAGGAAAATCAATCATGTGTGAAAACTGTGCGGGCAAGCGCGGCAAGTTCTATGTCACCACGCCCATCTACTATCCCAGCGACAATCTGCACATCGGCCATGCTTACTGCACGACGGCGACCGATACGCTGGCGCGCTTCAAGCGCCTGCAGGGATATGACACCTGGTTCCTGACCGGCCTGGATGAGCACGGCCAGAAGATCGAGCGCAAGGCCGAGGCCAAGGGCGTTTCTCCGCAGGAATACGTCGATAAGATCTGCGAGGACACCAAGGAACTGTGGAAAATCATGGATATTTCCTACGATGATTTCATCCGTACGACCGAGCCGCGTCACACGAAGATTGTGCAGAAGATCTTTGAAAAGCTCTATCAGCAAGGCGATATCTACAAGGGCGAATACGAAGGCTGGTACTGCACCCCCTGTGAGAGCTTCTGGACGGAGCATCAGCTGGTGGACGGCAAGTGCCCCGACTGCGGCCGCGCGGTGGAAAAGGCCCATGAGGAAAGCTATTTTCTGCGCCTTTCCAAGTATGCGCCCCGCCTGATCGAATATATCAAGACGCACCCCGAGTTCATTCAGCCCGAGAGCCGTGCCAACGAGATGATCAACAACTTCCTGCTGCCCGGCCTGGAGGATCTCTGCGTGTCCAGAACCTCCTTCAAGTGGGGCATCCCGGTTACGTTTGATCCCAAGCACGTCATTTACGTCTGGGTGGATGCGCTTTCCAACTACATCACCGCTCTGGGCTATCTTTCCGAGGACGACAGCAAGTTCAGAAAGTATTGGCCGGCGGACGTCCACATCGTGGGCAAGGAGATCGTCCGCTTCCACACCATCATCTGGCCCATCATTCTGATGGCGCTGGATCTGCCGCTGCCCAAGCAGGTCTTCGGCCACGGCTGGCTCGTCATGGACGGGCAGAAGATGTCCAAGTCCATCGGCAACGTGGTGGACCCTGTCGTGCTGTGCGACCGCTACGGGTCCGACGCGATCCGTTATTTCCTGCTGCGCGAGATGCCCTTCGGCGCGGACGGCAACTTCACCAATGAAGCGCTGCTCAACCGCATCAATTCCGACCTGGCCAACGACCTTGGCAATCTGTTGTCCAGAACGGTTGCGATGATCGAAAAGTATTACGGCGGCGCAGTGCCCGCCATGGGGCAGACCGAAGAGGTGGATAACAACCTCATTGCCCTGGCCGAAGCCCTTCCTGCAAAGGTGGACGACCTCATCACCCGCATGCAGTTCTCCACCGCGCTGACCGAGATCTGGAAGCTGGTGGGCGAGTGCAACCGCTACATCGACCTGACGCAGCCCTGGGTGCTCGGCCGCAGCGAAGAGGGCAAGGAGCGCCTGAACACCGTGCTGTATGTGCTGGCGGAGTGCTGCCGCGAGGTGGCGGTGCTCATCACGCCGTTCATGCCGCGCACGCCTGCCCGCATCTTTGAGCAGCTGGGCGTGACCGATCCCGCGCAGACCGGTTGGGATTCCGTGACGAAGTTCGGCGGCCTGACCGCAGGCACGATCGTGCACAAGGGGGAGGCGCTCTTCCCGCGCATTGACATCCCCAAGGAGATGGAGGCGCTGGCCGCGCTGAACCCTAAGAAGGACGAAGCTTCCGCCGCGCAGTCGGAGCAGAAGGCAGAAAAGAAGCCCGAAGCACCCAAGGCGGAGGAGAAGGCGGACGAAGAGCTGATCGACATCGATACCTTCGCCAAAGTCAAGCTCAAGGTGGCCAAGGTGGTCGCGGCCGAGGCGGTCAAGAAATCCAATAAGCTGCTCAAGCTCACCGTCAAGTGCGGCGACGAAACCCGCACCGTGGTCAGCGGCATTTCCACGCACTATTCGCCGGAGGACATGGTCGGCAAGACCGTGGTGCTCGTGGCGAACCTGAAGCCCGCCAAGCTCAAGGGTATCGTGTCGGAAGGCATGTTGCTGGCGGCTGCGGACGATGAAAAGGGCACGCTCCGCCTGCTGACCGTCGATGGCGACATCGCGGACGGCACCGAGATCGGCTAAATTGAAAAACGGCAAAAAGGCGTGTGCGAAGAGCGCACGCCTTTTTTAAGAGAAGGGGCAAAGCAATGTTTTTTGATACGCACGCGCATCTGGACGACGCGCGGTACGACGAGGATCGGGAAGCGGTCATCGCGAGCATGAAGGAGGAGGGCATCTCTCCCTGCATGACCGTCGGGGCCAATATGCGCATGAATCGCATGGCGGTGCAGCTGGCGCAGGCCCATCCCGGCTATCTTTACGCGGCGGTGGGCATCCATCCGAGCGATTCGGAAGAGTGCACTGACGAGGCGATGGAGGAGATGAAGCGCCTGGCTGCGCTGCCCTGCGTCAAGGCATGGGGGGAAATCGGGCTGGATTACCATTGGGACGATGTGCCGCGGGATATTCAGAAGGAGGTTTTTCTGCGGCAGCTCGAAACGGCAAGGGAGCTGGATCTGCCTGTGATCCTGCACATCCGCGAGGCGCACGGCGACGCGCTGGAGTTGCTGCGCGCCCGCAAGGGGCGGCTGCCGCGCGGCGTGGTGCACTGCTATTCCGGCAGCTGGGAGAGCGCGCAGGAATACATGGCGTTGGGCTTCCACATTTCGTTTACGGGATCGGTGACATTCAAGAATGCGGTGAAGCTGGCGGAGGTCTCCGACAAAATCCCGCTGGATCGGCTGATGATCGAGACGGACAGTCCCTATATGACGCCGACTCCGCTACGCGGTCAGCGCAACGATCCATGCAAGGTGAAGTTGGTGGCGCAGTTTTTAGCTGACCGTCGAGGAATGCCTGTGGAAGAGCTGGCTCGCATCACCAGGGAAAACGGAATGCGGTTCTTCCGCATTGAAGAATAAAAGGACTCGCCGCATATCGGCAGAGCGGGCCCTGAACACCGTTCAGCCTCCGTATGCTATCGTCATACGGAGGCTGATTTCACTCTATATCGGTTTAATTGTGTGTTGAGGTGGTTTGCCGAGCACAGGATAATGCGTATACGCAGGTTTGGATGGAGAGCAGCCGTTTGCCAGACACGCGTTCATCTTTTTGCAGGAGACGAACGCTCTGCCCACATCGTTAGAAGGGTGACCAAAGATGACGATGCGCTGATGCCCCATCTTACGAGCCTTTTCAAACGTCGTCTCGATTAAAGTACGACCGATTCCGCGACGCTGAAAATCGGGATGTACGGCGATGGGACTGAAGGACAGACAGTCGCACTCAGAACCATCTTCCGCAATCGGTTTGACTTTTGTGTAGAGGATGCTTCCTATGATCTTCCGGCCAATTTCAGCGATAGAATCCGGCTCTGGAACAAAATCCGGGTGGCTGCGCATTCGGTGTGCCGGAAGATGCTCCGTCGCATCTGGAACATACAGGTTCCGGAAGGCGTCGCGGATCATTGCATCTGTGGCGGGAATATCTTTGGGACGTTCTCTTCGGAGCAGGATCGGAATCTCTTCTGTTTGCGGGAAAAGAGGATCGGGTTTACAGCAGCAGCGTCGCGTCGCCGAAGGAGAAGAAGCGGTATTTCTCCTGCACGGCGATGTTGTACATCCGCAGCGCTTCCTCCCGGCCGATGAAGGCGGAAACGAGCATCAGGAGCGTAGATTCGGGCAGATGGAAGTTGGTGATGAGCGCATCGACCGCCTTATAGGTGTAGCCGGGCATGATGAAGATCTGCGTCCAGCCGCTGCCGGGATGCACCATGCCGTCCGGCGTGGAGACGGTTTCCAGCGTGCGCACCGAGGTCGTGCCCACGCAGACAATGCGCCCGCCGTTTTGGCGCGCCTTGTTGATGCGCGCGGCGGCCTCTTCCGTCACCATGTAATATTCGCTGTGCATATGGTGCTCTTCAACGTTTTCTTCCTTTACGGGGCGGAAGGTGCCCAAACCGACGTGCAGCAGCACCGGCACGATGTCCACACCCTTTTGCCGGATGCGGTCCATCAGTTCCGGCGTGAAGTGCAGACCGGCTGTCGGCGCGGCGGCGGAACCCTCTTCCTTAGCATAGACCGTCTGATAGCGGTTTTTGTCCTCCAGGCGTTCGGTGATGTAAGGCGGCAGGGGCATCTGACCCAATTCATCCAGCAGCTCTTCAAACACGCCGTCGTAGAGAAAGCGCACGATGCGCCCGCCGTCCTCGCAGTTGCCCTCGACCACGGCGCGCAGCTGTCCGTCGCCAAAGGAAAAGGTCACGCCGGTCTTGGCGCGCTTGCCGGGCTTGACCAGCGTTTCCCAGCGGTCTTTATCCAGCCGTTTGAGCAGCAGAAACTCCATTGCGCCGCCGGTATCCTCGCGCTGGCCGATCAGCCGCGCAGGCAGCACGCGGGTTTCGTTGACCACAAGCACGTCGTTAGGATTCAGATAGTCGATGACGTCGCGGAACACCTTGTGCTCGATCGCGCCGCCGTCCCGGTGATAAACCAGCAGGCGGGAAAGGTCGCGAACCGGCGCGGGGGTCTGCGCGATCAGTTCTTTGGGCAGGTCATAGTAAAAATCGCTCTTATTCAATGATGGTCATCCTCTTCTTCTTCGGTTTCAAAGCGCAGCTGCTGCGCAAGCGCCGACGCGGCGGGCACCGGGCAGCCCATGTGCTCATAGGCCAGCGGTGTCAGCACGCGCCCGCGGGGGGTGCGCATCAAAAAGCCCAGCTGCAAAAGATAGGGCTCGTAAACATCTTCAATGGTGCCGGAATCCTCGCCCGTGGAAGCGGCCAATGTATCCAGTCCCACCGGACCGCCGCTGAATTTGCCGATCATGGCGTTCAGGATCATGCGGTCGATGTGGTCAAGGCCCAGGTTGTCCACGTGGAGCATATCCAACCCTTCGCGCGCGGCATCCAGTGTGATGCGGCCCTCCGCACGGACAACGGCATAGTCGCGCACGCGCTTGAGCAGACGGTTGGCGATGCGCGGCGTGCCTCTGGAACGTCGTGCGATTTCCAATGCGCCCTCCGGGTCGATCTCGATCTTCAGGATGCGCGCCGAGCGCTCCACGATTACGGCAAGCTCTTCCGGCTTGTAAAGCTCCAGGCGGAACGTAATGCCGAAGCGATCGCGCAGCGGGTTGGTAAGCATCCCTGCGCGGGTGGTCGCACCAATGAGCGTAAAGTGCGGCAGATCCATGCGGATGGAGCGCGCGGAGGGGCCTTTGCCGATCATGATATCCAGCGCGTAATCCTCCATCGCGGGGTAGAGCACCTCTTCCACAGCGCGGCTCAGGCGGTGGATTTCATCCACAAACAGGATGTCGCCCGTGTTCAGCCCCGTCAGAATCGATGCAAGGTCGCCCGGCCTCTCGATGGCGGGGCCGGAGGTGACGCGCAGCTGCGCGCCCATTTCCGCCGCGACAATGCCGGCCAGCGTGGTCTTTCCCAAACCGGGCGGGCCGTAGAGCAGCATATGGTCCAGCGGCTCGTGCCGCAGGTTTGCCGCCTGCATATAGATGGACAGCGAGTCCTTGATGGGCTGCTGGCCGAAATATTCCGTCAGCGACCGGGGGCGCAGCGAGGTTTCCATTTCGTCCTCAAAGGGGTTGTACCCCCCGCCGGTCATTCTGTCCTGACTCATAAACTCTGCGCTCCTTTCATTATGCCTGATTCATCGCCCGAAGCGACAGACGGATCAGTTCTTCTGCCGTGTCGGCCTGCCCCTTGACACGCGCCAAAGCCCCGGCGGCCTCGCCTTGCGAATAGCCCAGCGCTTCCAACGCCTCCAGTGCGTCGCGCTCGGCGTTGCTGGCAGCGGGGAGTACGGAGGCGGCTCCCTTGGCGGGGGCTTCATAACCGCCGCCGATCAGTTCGTCCGTACTGATTTTATCCTTGAGCTCCAGTATCAAACGCTGTGCGGTCTTGGGGCCGATGCCGGGGGCGGACTTGATCGCCTTGACATCGCCCGTGACGACAGCCAGCGCCAGCTGCCGCACCGGTAGCGCGCCCAGCACGCCCAGCGCCGTCTTGGGGCCGACGCCCGAAACCGCCGTTAAGCGGTCGAACATCTCCCGCTCTTCCTTGGTCAGGAAGCCGAAGATGTCCATCCCGTTTTCCTTGAAAACCACGCGGGTGTAGATGCGGCAACGATCGCTGTCCGCCTGCGAGATGGTCTGGGGAGATGCGTAAACCAGAAAGCCCACGCCGCCGACGTCCACCGTCATGCAGTCTAGATCACGTTCCGTGACGCGCCCTTCCAAATATGAAAACATAAGCTTTTCCTCCGTCAGATTCGGTAGTTCTGCCGCATCCTGAGGGAATGGGCGTGGGTGATGGCGGCGGCAAGGCCGTCCGCCGCGTCGTCCGGGCGGGGAATTTCATCGAGGCCGAGCAGCATCTTGACCATCTGCTGCACCTGCTTTTTGTCCGCCTTGCCGTAGCCCGTGACGGCCAGCTTGATCTGCATGGGTGTATATTCGTAGAGATTATTCGTATATTTACGCATAGCCACCATGGCGGCTCCGCGCGCCTGACCGACCGCGATGGCGGTGGTGACGTTTTTGCAGAAGAACAACTCTTCCATTGCAATGTCGTCCGGTGAAAAGCGCTCGCAAAGCTCGGAAACCCCGTCAAACAGGCTTACAAGCCGCAGCGGCAGCGCCATATCCGGCGGGGTGATGAGCGCGCCGTAGTCCAATATGCGCGGCTTTACGCCGTCAAAACTGATCGCACCCCAGCCCATTGTGGCAAGGCCGGGGTCGATACCGAGAATCGTCATGATGGATTTCCTTTCCTATAACCTGGTTTTAACACAGAAAACACTTGCATTTTTATGCACAAAAATGTATACTCAATGCACATCAAGCAAGAGACGCCGACGGGGCGCTCTCCTGAATAAGGAAGGTCGTGTGCATTATGTCTGAAAAGAAAAAAGTCATCCTCGCCTACTCCGGCGGACTGGATACCTCCATCATCATCCCGTGGCTGAAGGAAAACTATGATTTCGAAGTCATCGCCGTTGCGGCGGACGTCGGCCAGGGCGAGGAGCTGGAACCCCTCAAGGAGAAGGCCATCAAGACCGGCGCATCCAAGATCTATATTGAAGACCTGCGCGAGGAGTTTGTCAAGGACTTCGTCTTCCCCACTATTAAAGCACAAGCGGTTTACGAAGGCAAGTATTTGCTGGGCACTTCCTTTGCGCGCCCCGTCATTGCCAAGCGACTGGTTGAAATCGCCCGCAAGGAGGGCGCGACGGCGATCTGCCACGGCTGCACCGGCAAGGGCAACGACCAGGTTCGCTTCGAACTGACCATCAAGGCGCTGGCGCCCGACCTGGAAATCATCGCCCCCTGGCGCATCTGGGACATCAAGAGCCGCGATGAAGAGATTGACTACGCCAATGCCCGCGGCATCGATGTGCCCGTTACCAAGAAGCGTCCGTACTCCATGGACCGCAACCTCTGGCACCTCTCTCACGAGGGCCACGATCTGGAAGATCCGTGGAACGCGCCGCAGGATGATCTCTACCTGATCTGCAACACGCCCGAACAGGCTCCCAATGAGGCAGAATACGTCGACATCGAATGGGAAAAGGGCGAACCCGTAGCCGTCAACGGCGAAAAGCTCGGCCCGGTGGAACTGATTGAAAAGCTCAACGCGCTGGGCGCCAAGCACGGCGTGGGCATCGCGGACATGGTGGAGAACCGTCTGGTCGGCATGAAGAGCCGCGGCGTTTACGAAACCCCCGCCGGCACCATTCTCTATGCCGCGCACATGAACCTCGAAGAGCTGTGCCTTGACCGCGATACCCGTCACTTCAAGGACGCCGCAGCCATCCGCTTTGCGGAGCTGGTCTACTTCGGCCAGTGGTATACGCCTCTGCGCAAGGCGCTTTCCGCCTTTGTCGATTCCACGCAGGAGACCATGACCGGTACCACCCGCGTCAAGCTCTACAAGGGCAGCTGCACGCCCGCAGGCACCAAGTCTCCCTATTCCCTGTATTCGATGGACTTCGCCACCTTCGATGCGGACGACGTCTACAATCAGAAGGACGCGGGCGGCTTCATCAACTGCTTCGGCCTGCCGATGAAGATCCGCGCCATGCTGCTCAAGGACGGCGAGAAGTTCGAATAAACCTTTTTATCCAGACAAAATGTGCAGGAGCGGGCGGAACACCAATCGCTCCTGTTTTTTCATCTCAATCTTGACAGTGTGATTTTGCGGAGGAACGATCATGAAGCTTTGGGGCGGACGCTTTGAAAAGTCTACCAATGAAGTGGTGGACGATTTCCACTCGTCGATCACCTTTGACCAGCGGCTCTACCGGCAGGACATCGAAGGATCGATCGCCCATGCCACGATGCTGGGCGAGCAGGGCATCATTCAGAAGGAGGATGCCGACGCTATCGTACAGGGCCTGAAGGATATCTTGGCCGACATTGAGGCGGGCAAGGTGGAATTTGCGTTGGACGCGGAGGACATCCACATGAACGTGGAAACCCTGCTCATCGAGCGCATCGGTCAGGCGGGCAAGCGCCTGCACACCGGCAGAAGCCGCAACGATCAGGTGGCGCTCGACTGCCGGATGTATGTCAAGGATGCGGCGAAGGAAGCGATTGAGAAGCTGAAAAGCCTGATGAGCGCGTTGCTTGACACCGCGCAGCAGCACACCTTGACCATCATGCCCGGATACACGCATATGCAGAAGGCGCAGCCCATCACGCTGGCGCATCACCTCTGCGCCTATGCAGAGATGTTCCGACGCGATATTCTGCGCTTTGAGGCGGCCTATGACGCGGCAGACGTGATGCCGCTGGGCTCCGGTGCGCTGGCGGGCACAACCTATCCGCTCAACCGCGCGCGTGTGGCCGAGCTGCTCGGCTTTTCGGAAATCACCCGCAATTCGCTGGACGGCGTATCCGACCGCGACTTTGTGCTGGACTACCTCTACGCATGCAGCGTGATGATGATGCACCTGTCGCGCTTCTGCGAGGAAATCATTCTCTGGAATACCAATGAATTCCGCTTTGTCGAGATCGACGACGGCTATGCCACCGGTTCGTCCATCATGCCGCAGAAGAAAAATCCCGACATGGCGGAGCTGACACGCGGCAAGACCGGCAGAGTCTACGGCGATTTGGTGACGCTGCTGACCGTGATGAAGGGTCTGCCGCTGGCCTATAATAAGGATATGCAGGAAGACAAGGAGGCGTTGTTTGACGCGCGGGATACGCTGGTCAAGTGCCTGGATGTGTTTACCGGCATGTTCAAAACGCTCAAGTTCCGCAAAGACGTAATGCACGCGGGCGCAGGCGGCGGCTTTGCCAACGCGACCGATGCGGCGGATTATCTCGTCAAAAAGGGTTTGCCCTTCCGCGAGGCGCACGAGGTGCTGGGCAGGCTCGTACTGCACTGTATCAAGGAAAATAAGGCGCTGCTCGATCTGCCGCTTGCGGAACTCAAGGATTTCTCGCCCCTGTTTGAGCAGGATGTTTACGACGCGATTTCGCTGGAAACCTGCGTCCGCCAGCGCAACGTGCCCGGCGGTCCCGCCCCGGCCATGGTCGAAAATACGATCCGGGACAACCGCGATTTTCTCGCCGCACACTGAAAAAAAGCATAGATAAAAGCCGTTCCCACAGAAAAAACTCTGCGGGAGCGGCTTTCTCCTATGCTTACTGCTTGTAATGATCCACAATCAGGCTCTTGTCGTAGAAAACCTGATCGACGGCGGTGATTCGGGCGTCTCCGTTCTCGGCTTCCACAATGGTGAAAGAGCAGTTGTAAGGCGCGTGGCCGCCCCAAAAGTCCGCCGGATGATCGGTCAGAAAATGCACCATGGCCCGCATGGCGCAGCCGTGCGTGCTGATCAGATAGGTCTTTCCGTCGTCGCGTGCAATCAGCTCTTTCAGGAAAGCCTGGGTTCTTGCGCAGACATCCTGTATCGTCTCCCCGTTCGGAAAGCCTGCAAAATGGAAGGGGTCCGACAGAAACAAAATGCCCGCTTCACCCATTTCGGAAAGGTTCTTGCCCTCTAAATCACCAAAGTCGATTTCCTGAATGCGGTCGTCCAGCTCCATAGAGGGAGCGTTTCCGCTTTCGCGGAGCACGAGCTCGGCGGTCTCTCTGGCCCGGCGCAGCGGGCTGGAAATGCAGCGGTCAAAATGAATGCCCTTTATGGCCTTGCCGGTCAGGGTGGCCAGTTCGCGTCCGCTTTGGTTCAGCGGTTCATCCAAACGTCCCTGCATGACGCCTTTGGCGTTGAGGGCGGTTTCGCCATGGCGAAGAATATAGATTTGCATGCGGTATCCTGCCTTTCGAGGTCCCGAAGAATCGGTTTCCTTTTCTATCCAAACAGGATAGCACAATTTGTGCCTTTCGGCAACGCGGGAAGGGCGCCGTTTTGCTGCGCAAACTTGACAAAAGGCGCGCGGGCGGGTATAGTGAAGAGCGATATGACCACCGAAATTTTTGCAGAAACAAGAGGAAGATCATGTATAGAGCCAAATTTGAAGTCCACAAGGTCGATCCGCGGACGCGCGCGCGCCGCGGCACGCTGCACCTGCCTCACGGCGATGTGCAGACCCCCATTTTCATGCCCGTCGGCACGCAGGCAACCGTCAAGGCCATGAGCCCGGACGAGATGCACGAGATCGGCACGCAGATTCTGCTGTCGAACACCTATCACCTGTTCCTGCGACCCGGCCATGAAATCATTCGGGAGCTGGGCGGACTGCATCAGTTCATGCACTGGGACAAGCCGATTCTGACCGACAGCGGCGGATTTCAGGTGTTTTCGCTCTCCGAGATGCGCAAGGTCAAGGAGGAGGGCGTGGAGTTCCGTTCGCATCTGGACGGCAGCAAGTGCTTCATCACCCCGGAATACGACATGGAGATTCAACAGGCGCTGGGCGCGGATATCGCCATGGCCTTTGACGAATGCTCGCCCTATCCCTGCGACTACGACCGCGCCAAGGCGGCGATGAACCGCACGCACCGCTGGGCCAAGCGCTGCATCGACGTGCATACGCGCGAGGATCAGGCGCTGTTCGGCATCGTGCAGGGCGCATTCTACAAGGATCTGCGCATCGAGAGCGCCAAGACGCTGGCGGATCTAGATTTCCCGGGCTACGGCATCGGCGGTCTTTCGGTGGGCGAGCCCAAACCGATGATGTACGAGCTGCTGGAGGAGATCGAGCCGTACATGCCCGCGAACAAGCCCCGCTATCTGATGGGCGTCGGCTCGCCGGACTGCCTCATCGAGGGCGTGATGCGCGGCGTGGACATGTTCGATTGCGTGCTGGCCACCCGCGTGGCCCGCAACGGCACCGTCTTTACCCGAGACGGCCGTCTGGTGGTGCGCAACGCCAAATACGCCCACGATTTCACCCCCCTGGAGGCGGATTGCGACTGCTACGCCTGCAAAAATTACACCCGGGGCTATATCCGCCATCTGCTGAAGGCTCAGGAGATTCTGCCCCTGCGGCTGAACAGCATCCACAACATCCGCTTTTTGACCAGGCTCATGGAGGACATGCGCGCCGCCATTGAACAGGACCTGTTTGCCGACTGGTGCGAGGAATTCTTCGCCCGGGCGGGCCGGGGCAACTGGTAAGGAAGCGCCTGCTCCGGCCGGCAGAAAAATGTTTACAATTTACCGGAGAATTTTTCTCTGTGAACATTGTTTTTGCCGCCGCGTTCGGTTATAATAAGAAAAGTATACGAATCAATGCTTTAGAAAAGGGGTTTGAAAATGAACCAGTACTTCA
>ERZ827423.1462-NODE-1462-length-22998-cov-4.293554_pt1 | contig 22998 bp, 25 predicted proteins | sample MGYA00519775_ERZ827423 | MGnify/ENA primary metagenome ERZ827423 (study PRJEB31778, sample SAMEA3449296) | human gut metagenome | biome: human gut; feature: human-associated habitat; material: faeces | place: United Kingdom | collected 2010/2012 ...
CGGAGCTGCTGGCCAACGAGAAGGTCAAGGAGGCCTATCTCGGCAAGCACCGATATGATACAGGTTTCCAGCTACACCATCAATAGGAACTGCCTCGCTCTGATTCCTAAGCACTGAAGAAAGTATGACTACCTTGATTTTCTGATAACAGTGTCTGTAGGCCCTGGCTTTTTCTTTTCCATGTGGTATGTTGTGTTGCTGAACGGGAAGCATGTAACATGGTAAAGAAGTGGGCCAACGGAGAAGGCAACATCAGAAAAAGAAAAATGGCCGCTGGGAAGGGTACTACACTACAGGGGACAATCTGGAAACCGGAAAGCCGATTTACAAAAACGTCCTGAGCCGCACCCGGGCAAAGACAACGGCCAACCGCAAAGCCGGCCATCGAGAAAATCAAGAGCATGGACGTCACCGAATCAGAAAAGCACACGGTGGGTGCTGAGTGGACGAGTGGTTCGAAAACTACGCAAAGGTAAAAGTAAGACCGCCCTCCCGCCAGACTTACCAGAGATGCATCGACAACCATATTAAACCGAGTATCGGCAAGATTCCGTTGGAAAAACCTGCTCCTCTGGAGTTGCAGAATCTCTACAAGAAGCTGCTGGCTAGTGGGAGGATTGACAGAGTCGAGAGCGAACATCAAGCCAAAGGTCTGAGCCCCAAAACGGTGCGGAACATCTACAGGAATGTCGTCTCGGCAATGAAACTGGCAAAGACGCAGAGACTTATCGCTACAGATCCTACAGACGGAGGACCCTGCAAAATTGGAATATGAGGAGATGAAAACGTTGACTATCGAGCAGTTGACATCCTTCCTGCGGAAAGCTAAAGAGAGCGGTGTATTCGAGATGCATTCTGGCAACCTGCTGTTGACGGAGAATACCATCCAAATCCTGAAAAAGTAGAAGAAAAAAGTCATCAGCACCCTCAGAGTGTCCCTCCACACTCACCAGTAGCCCCACCTCGCCGGACGGCATTCTGCATATGCTCCGCCAAAGGCTGAGCGGGCAGGACGATTCCGTGACCTCTGGCGTACCTTTGCAACACGGGCCCTTTAGAACGGGGGGGGACATCAAGACGATGTCCGGTATGCTGGGCGCTACATCGCCGGGGTCATCCTGGACGCCTACGCCAATGTCACCACAGTGGCACAAAAGATGTGACCAAGGCATGGAAAATGTTCTGGCCCCAGCCCTCTGATCACAAATAACCTCCCCTAAAATTTGGAAAGCCCGGAGACGGAAACACCGCCTCCGGGCATGTTTTTGCCCTGCGATAAACTAAAAACTGAAGGTTGTTCCATCTCATTCCGCTGAGATTTAGAAATTTGAGGCAGGGCCTGGGTCATTCCTTCGGAGAATGATCCTGTCGCAGTAAATTTTCACAATGGGTATTCAGTAGCGGGATGTCATGTCCTGCCACATCCCAGGTAATGGCATGATCGACTATGCCATAGCGATGGGCCACAATATTCTGCACCCAAGAGATAATCTCTATTCCTATCACTTCCACAGACAACACCTATACCAACGAAAACTATTACAATATAAGCCCTGCTGCAACTTCATCTCCTTCATCACCGATGAGGATGTGCTGGCCACGGTACATACGGTGTATATCATTGAAGGCGCTGCAAAAGACGCTCCCGTACAGTCCATTACAACCGACAAAACGCCATTGAACTTCGGCATCGTGGACACCGATTACACCTAGCCTATGGCCCAGATGGTGACCATCACCAACACAGGCAACCAGAAGCTGATGGTGACTCCGCCCATCAGCACGAACTACATCGTCACGTCTAGTTCGGGGTTCAACAGTGACTACGCCACACTGGAGGCAGGCGGAGTGACCACCTTCACCGTCTAGCCCATCGCGGGACTGACTGCATGGACTTACGATGAGATGCTGACGATCAGCGATGCCTATGGCACCAATACCGAGACGACCACCGTGGCCTTGTCCTTTATGGTCCAGTCCGCCGGCGGCGGGGCGGGGTTTTCCGGCACCACCCGCCACACCATCACTGCCGAGGCGGACCGGGGCGGGGCCATCAGCCCCTCCGGGCGGATCAGCGTCAGCCGGGGCAGCGACCAGACTCTCCGCATCACGGCGGACGACGAGACCGCGGACGTGCAGGTGGACGGCGACAGCGTAGACGCGGCCAGCCGATACACCTTTGAGAACATTCGGACCAAATACACTGTTGAAGTGGTGTTTGAAAAGGACGAGGCGACGCCTAGCGTGGCTGATCCCGATGATAGCGGCGTGTCCGGCTGACTGAATACCCGCGACCACACAGTTTATCTCAATGGCTTAGCGGACGGTTCCTTCGGCCCTGACCGATAGATGACCCGGGGCAAGGCGGCACAGGTGTTCTGCAACCTGCTGCTGGAAAAGGGGGGCTGTCACCGCAGCCTTCTCAGACGTACCGGACGATGTGTGGTGCGCCCCGCCGTCAACACTCTGGCCTCCTTGGGTATCATCTAGGGTTACTCCGGCAGGATCTTCCGGCCCAACCAAAACATCACCCAGGCCGAGTTCGCGGTGATCGCTATGCGATTCACAGACGGGCACCGGCCGGGACCATCCGATTCTCCAATGTGGATGCGGACTGGTTCTACACCCAGGTGACCGGCGTTTCCCAGTACGGCTGGATCGGCGGTTTCTCCGATGGCATGTTCCGGCCCTATGCTCTCATCACCCGGGAACAGGTGACCGCCATCATCAACCGGATGCTGGGCCGCAGCGCAGACCCAGTGTATGTGGACCGCCGTGTGGACGAGTTGCGGCAGTCCTCCGATGTGGAAGAGACCTATTGGGCCTACTACGCCGTTATGGAGGCCACCAATGGCCTTAGCTACGATGAGGACAGCGGGACAGAGAGTTGGACCGGCCTCCGGTAAGGAGGCCATGAGGGAAGGGGCTTTAGCCTCTCCCTTTTTGGTGGAGATTGTGGGGGTAGGAAACCTGCCTGTTCGAGTAAATACAAGCATCGCGGCCGGCTATACGCCGGCCGCAGTTCCAGGCAGAGGCCTGGACCCACTTTAGGTGTCCTACAGGTCGAGAGGCAGAGAGAAGAAAAACTGCCCTGTGTGCACTTGTAAGCCGTTGTGTGCCACTTTTCGGGAGGAGGCAGCAATTGTGACGATTGCCTCCTGCTCTTTTGAAGTGGTTTTGAACCTCGCTTCAGGATTTTGCGGGGGCGAAAGAAAAAGCGGCCGGCCATTTGTTTGGCAAGCAAAAAATATGCAGGTAAAGTAAATGCTTGTGAGATGAAAAATAGTGCAGAAAGCTGGGGCCGTTTTGAGTGGACCTGGACAGAGGCAATGACATTCCGTTACCCAACAACAGGCATATTGTCAGATAGCTAATGATGCTTATGTAGCGCAGTCCTTCAGCGGCTTTCTTCTCGTAATGTGCCTTGAACATGAGATCGCGCTGAATAGCATCCACAGAAGCCGTCCAGACTGCTCTGTGCAAATAGGGTGAGCCTCGCTTGGACATATGGACATGTATGCCCACAAACGCAATGGATTGGTTTACAGCCGGGACTACGTCCATGTACGCCGCCAGCTTGTCGGCAGAGGAAAATCGGGAGATATCACCAATCTCGCTTAGGGTCGTAGCTGTAATGATGGCTCCTATCCCAGGGATCGTGGTCAACATGGTATCGAACTGTTGGAGCGACGCTCCAATCTGCGCCTCCAGCGCACCGCATTTTTCTTGCAGCGTATGGATTTGCTCCAGCATTAAAAGAATCAGTGTCGAGTAAGCTCCCTCGCAGTCTGCAATGCCAAAACTGTTCCGGGCCAACGCGTTCATCTCCTGGGCTTTCCATTCTCCAAAGTGGACATTGCTACTTGCCCAAAGACTCTCTGTCAACTTGGACAGACTGGCATTGGCAAGATTTTACGGCGTGGGATATTTGTTGAGTACTACTAGAGAGGATTTACAGAAAAAGGAGTCAAACTGTATCTCGTCCTCTGGAAAGACACGGTCCAGGAACACAGCCGCCTTTCTTTTCAAGTCGCTGGTAAAATCCATGAGGTAAGACCGGTTGTGGCATAACGCTTTAAGTGCCAACAGTTTTTCTTGCAAAACATTGCTGGCTACGTAACGGTCAAAGCGAATGACCTCCGCAATAACTAAAGAGTTTTTTCTGTCGGTTTTTGATTTGCGGAGAACCATCTCCCGCGTAGTATGTGCTTGAAACGGCCCGCTAACCATCTTTCTTGAGACGGGTATGCAGAACCAGTCAATAGTGAGCGGTAGACACCATAGCAAAGGTGAACTGACTCTTTAGGTTGGTAAGTTTCTCATGCCGCCCCATCATGTGGCTGTATTCAGTACAGGTATTGGAAATGCGAAATCCTTTGCACACCACCTGCCCCGCTAAGGCAATGACAGTGACCTCATGATTCCGCTTGGTTACATTGATCCCGACGATAAACATACCACCACATCCTCAAATTATAGTGACAGGCAACCCCCGTGTTTCTTACAAGTCATACCCTGCTTCGACATCGGCGGAGGACAAGTGTTCTAGCATCCGGATCATAAATGAAATCTTGTAAGAGCGAGGCTGCACGCTGCTTAAAGCGCGGATATACTGCAAGTAGAAAAGAAATGGCCCTCTGCCTGTTTGAGGAGATTATATCATCACCAAACCGGGCGTTGATACCAAGGCTTCTAGCCTAAGTGGTTGCTTCTTCAATAATAGTTGCCTCGTCCTCAGACCATCAAGCTCACACCATGGGATGTCGTGGCGCTGAAAAGGAGGTGGGCACCATAGCGGAGAAACGGGTCAGCGATGAGAGAAACTGTAAAAAAGATGACCGCAGAGAAGAACGCAGTGCCGCCGGATAAGCTCCGGAGACGGAAAAGACAGCCGGCCTGGCGGGAGCGGGGACCCCCAGAAAACGAAGGGTACCTGCCGCCCCCAGCTGCGGCGCGCCTGTTCAGGCAGGGGCGCCTTCGCGGAGGAGCGTTTCGAGCGCGCATCCGGCAGGACCGTTTGAACAAAAGGGCGGCGGCGCTTTGGGAAAAGCGCCGCCGCGGAGTGTGTGTTGGAAATGTTCAGTATTTGCAGGGAGTGGGAGTTTCAATGTGGATATGGTGGCCGCTGTAATTGCCGGGGATCTTCTCCACCTGGAACTTGGCGGCCTCCAGGATTTTGGAAAACTCCACGCCCGTGTCATAGCCCATCTCATTGAGCATCCAGATCATGTCCTCCGTGGAGAGGTTGCCGGAGGCACCGGGCGCAAAGGGGCAGCCGCCCAGGCCGCCCAGGGCGGACTGGACACAGGTGACGCCGTTCTCCATGGCGGCAATGGTGTTGACCATGCCCAGTCCCCGGGTGTCGTGGAAGTGGACCATGAGGGCCAGGTCGGGGTAGGCGGCCTTCAATTCGCCGATCAGCTCCTTGACCTGACGGGGATCGGCGATGCCGATGGTATCGCACAGGCAGCAGGTGGTCATCCCTGCGTCCACATAGTCCTTCAAAAACTTGACGGCGGCGGAGGTGTCCTCATACTTGCCCTCGAAGGGACAGCCGAAGGCAGTGGCCAGATCCAGAATGATGTCCAGGTCAGGATAGGCCGCCCGGATCTCCCGATAGGCCTCCAGGGACTGCTCGTGGGTGCGGTTGATGTTGGCCTTGTTGTGGCTCTTGCTGAGGGAGACCACATAGCACACCCGCCGCAGGCCCAGCTCGTAGGCGTTCTGGGCGCCCCGCAGGTTGGGCACCAGGGCGAAGAGGTCCAGGCCGGGATATTTGCTCAAAACCGCCTGGGTGACCTCCTTGGCGTCCGCCAGCTGGGGAATGGCCTTGGGGCTGACGAAGGAGGTGTACTCCATGTGGCGCACGCCGGCGGCCACAATGCGGTCGATGACCTCCAGCTTCAGGTCGGTGGCAATGGGCGGCGTGCACTTGACACTCTGGAACCCATCCCGGGGACCCACCTCGAAAACTTCAATTTTCTTGTTCATTTTGAATTCCTTCTTTACAATTCAGGCATCGCCCCGCGGGGCGGCGGGAGGCGCCGCCCCGCGGAACGTGAGTCGGACAGCTGCGCCGGGACTCAGATGGTCCCCTTGGCCTTCAGCTCCGCCAGCTTGTCGGAATCAAAGCCCAGCAGTTTGCCGTAGATGTCGGCGTTGTCCTCCCCCAGCAGGGGCGCGGCCTTGCGGGGATAGGACTTGGTGCGGGTCAGCTTCTGGGCCATGGCCGTGATCTGCAGCTTGCCGATCCCCGGCTGATCGATCTCCGGGAACATGCCGCGGGCGCCGGCGATCTGGGGATCCTTCACCAGACGGTCGATGGTGTTCACCGGGCAGGCCGGGCAGCCGGCGTCGTTGAGCATCTTGTCGATCTCGTCGATGGTGTAATTCTTCGTCCACGCGCAGACGATCTCCCGCAGAGGCGCATGGTTGGCCACGCGGTCCTTGACCGCCAGGAAGCGGGGATCGGAGGTCAGCTCCGGCTGGCCCATCACATTGCACAGGATCTTCCACAGCTTGTCGTTGCCGGCGGCGATGACCACGTCGCCGTCCTTGGCCGGGAACACGTCATAGGGATACGTAGACTCATACCGGTTGCCGATCCGCTGGGGGATCCGGCCAGTGGACTGATAGATCATGGTGATGTTCTCCATGGCAGAGGCCACAGAGTCCACCAGGGCCACATCCACCTTTTCGCCCAGGCCGGTCTTCTGCTTGTTCACCAGAGCCGCCAGGACGCCGACCGTCAGATTCAGGCCGCCCAGCACATCGCCCATGGGCGTGCCCACGCGGGTGGCCGGACCGTCGGGCCAGCCGGTGGTGCTCATCAGGCCGCCCATAGCCTGGCCCACAATGTCATAGCCCGCGCGCTTGCTCAGGGGGCCGGTGTGGCCGAAGCCGGAGCAGGCGCCGTAGATGATGCCGGGGTTGACCTCTTTCAGCACATCATAGCCCAGGCCGAGCTTTTCCATGGTGCCGGGACGATAGTTCTCGATCACCACATCGGCCTTTTTCACCATCTCCTTGAAAATCTCCTTGGCCTCGGGATCCTTCAGGTTCAAGGTGACGCCGTACTTGCTGCGGTTGAAGTTGGCGTAGTAAACGCTCTGGTCATTGACGAAGGGGCCCATGCTCCGGCTGTCATCGCCCTTGCCGGGCTGCTCGACCTTGATGACCGTGGCGCCCATGTCCGCCATCAGAGCCCCGCAGTAGGGACCGGCCAGCACACGGGTCAGGTCCAGAACGACGACACCATCCAATAATCCGTTATCCATGTTAGATTACACCTCGTTATTTTTTTATTGTTCGTGCGGCAGCGCCAGCTGCCTCGCGTGAAAAACTGTTTTTACAGAATGGAGTACAGGCCCAGCAGACCGGCCAGGACGGTCAGGATCAGCAGCAGGGCAGAGAGGACAAAGAGCTGGATAAAGAGCTTGTTCTCCTTTTCCTTTGTGAAATCAGGGTCAGTCGCGTTGGCCGCAAGGATCAGGCTGCCGCCGGTAGAAGCAGGGCTGAATCCGGCGAAGGACGCGGTCAGGCACATAATGGTGATGAGGCTGCCGGGATCGACGCCCACCTGCTCGGCAATGGCACCCACAGTGGGGACCATGGTGGGCCATACCACGCCGATGGCAGAGCTGAACCAGGACAGGATGCCGGCGGAGAGGCCCTGGATGGCGACGGCCGTGTTGGGGGTCATAATCGAGGCCAGGGCGTTGGACATCAGTTCCACGCCGCCCACCGTGGACACCACGGACATCAGGGTGCCGACGCCGCAGACCATCAGCAGGGTGGACCAGGGGACATTTTTGATGGTGGTCTTTTCATCGGCCGCATTGACCAACAGCAGGACCACGGCCACAGAGAGGGACACCAGGCCCACGTTGCGCTTGAAAATCGCGCAGACCAGGATCATCACCACAAAGCCGATCAGGGTGAGGATCTGCTTCTGGGTAAAGGCGCTCAGCTGTTCCTGCACGCGGCCCTCCGCGCCTTTGACCTTGTATCCTTTGAACACCAGGAAGATGACAACGGACAGCACGATGGTGGTGATCGTGGCGTAGATCAGGGTGTTGGTCTCATAACCCGTGATCCCCTGGGCCTCTGCCAGCCCGCGGATCAGCACACTCTCCGGCGTGATGGGGGAGAAGCGGCCCGCCATGGAGCCGATCTCGCCGATGGCCGCCAGCATCACGGAGTTATATCCCGTGGATCTGCCCAGCGGCAGGGAGAGGGCCGCCACGATCCCCAGCGCCGGTACGCAGCCGGGGCCCACCGCGGCGATGATGAAGCCGATCAGGTACATAATGATAGGCGCCACTGCCACGTGGCCGCCAGACAGCCGCAGGAACTTCTTTGCCATCAGCTCCAGCGTACCGTTGCCGGTGGCAACGGTACAGAGCAGGGACACGCCCAGCAGCATCACAAAGGTGCTGGCGCTGAATCCTGCGATGGTAGTGGAGTCATCCTGCCCGATGGCGACGCCCAGAACAGCCGCCGCCAGCATGGCGATCAGACCCACGTTCTTCTTCAGAACAAATCCGATTGCGATTACAGCGATCAAAACGATCAGTGCGATCAATGCCAATGTGTTATTCACAAAAAATTCGCCTCCGCTTTCTCTTGGTTCCGCCTTGGCCAAGGCGGAACCGGTGACTTTCGGAATGATAAATTCCTTTGAACGTTCTGCCCAGATATATAGCAAAATTTGTGCCAAAATATAGATACTGGTCGAAAAACAAAATATCTTGTCGATTTGTTAAAAATACCACGTTGTATTTTGGTGAAAACGTGCATGAGCCGCTGCGTGTTCATACAAAAAAGACTGCCGCAGATGCGGCAGTCCCCAAAGCCAACATCAAATTGTCGCAAAACTGTCCCGAAGTGTCTCAAAATCCGGACACTTCGGGACATTGTGTCTCAATCGGCATCGCGCTGCAGCCTGCGGTACAGGGTGCTGCGGCTGATGCCCAGTTCTTTTGCCGCGCGGGTGGCGTTGCCGTTGCATTGCTGGAGCGCCGCAAGGATGGCGGCACGGTCCCTGCCGCGGGGGAGAGCGGATGCCGCGGGGGCGGGCGGCGGAGCGACGGTGCGGTCCGGCCGGGCGCGCAAAGAGGAGAGTATGTCCTCCACCGAGGTCCCGCAGCGGAGCAGCAGGGAGATCCGTTCCACCAGATTGGTCAGCTCCCGGACATTGCCCGGCCATGGATAGGCGGAGGCGTGGGCCATCACCCGAAAGAAGTCCGCCTCCTCCTGGGCGGTCCGCTGGGGAGAGACGCGGTCGTAGATCGAGCGGGCGATCTCCAGATAGTCCTCTCCGCGGTCACGGAGCGGCGGGACCTTGATGCTGAGGACGTTCAGGCGGTAATAGAGATCCTGGCGGAATTTGCCCGCCTCCACCATCTGCAGCAGATCGCGGTTGGTGGCACCGATGATCCGGATGTCCACCGGGATGACCGTGTCGTCCCCCACCCGGCGGATCTCCTTTTCCTGCAGGACCCGGAGCAGCGGGGCCTGAAATTCCAGGGGCAGTTCGCCGATCTCGTCCAGGAAGATGGTGCCGCCGTGGGCTGTTTCAAACAGGCCGGCCTTGCCGCCTTTCCGGGCGCCGGTGAAGGAGGAATCCGCGTAGCCGAAGAGCTCGGACTCCATCAGATCCCGGTTGAGGGCGGTGCAGTTGACCGCCACAAACGGACCGCCCTGCCGGGGACTGGCATTGTGGATGCTCTGGGCGAACATCTCTTTTCCGGTGCCGGTCTCTCCGTAGAGCATGACGGTCAGCTGGGAGTCAGCAAAAAGGGTCGAGAGCTTCTTGGCCTCCTGGATCGCGGGTGAGGTGCCCAGAATATCCGAAAAGTGGTATTTGGCCACCAGGCCCTTCTCGTGCAGCTTGATTCGGATGTTCCGCTCCGTGGTCTGCAGAGTCTTGATGTCCTGAAAGGTGGCCACGACGCCCTTGACCTGCCCGCCGACGCGGATTGGGACGCGGTTGGTGGAGACAAGTGTGCCGTGGATGTTCATGATCTGGCCGATCTCCGCCTCGCCGGTCTGGAGAACGTTGGTCAGACGGGTGTTGGCCAGCACCTCTTCGATTGGGCGGCCTGTGAAGGGGGGCTTGGCGGGGCGGAGCATCTGGTCCGCAATCTGATTGGTGGCAGTGATCCGGCCGGCCTCGTCGATGGCGATGACGGCATCGTGGGTGTAGTCCAGAATATTCTGGTACCGTTTCAGACGGATCTGGAGCTGCTCCTGGGCCCGGGCATTTTCCTGCTGGGATTCATAGAGCTGCTGGGCGGAATCCAGGGCCCGGAGGATGGAGGCGTCTGAACTCTCCACCATAAAAAAGGGAAGATTGCAGAGGCCGGCAAAGTGCTGTGCCACCACACCCCCGAATCCGCAGACGGCGCCGTCCGCCACGGCCTGCTGTACCGCGGCCTGGCAGTTGCTGCTGTCAGTAAAATAGTAGTTCTGGACGTTCAGGTTGAGCAGATAGCAGATGGTGCCCAGATCGTTGCTGATCTCCTCCTCATAGGAGAACGAGGCGATCAGCCCCCGCTCGTTTTGCAAACGCTGGATGACGGGAATATAGTCGGATGCCTCGAGCGGAATGTTGACCACCTGTGCGCCCAGGCACTTGATCAGCATTTCCCGGGTAGCGCGCCGGCTGATGAACAGATAATCGTCCCGCTCCAACAGCGACTGGGCCAGCGAGACGGCCCCCTCCAGTGCCGCCACCTCCACCCGGACGTCCATTTTCCTGCGGGCAATCAGGGTCTTGGCGCGGGATGCCAGATTTTCGGTGGGAGAGATCAGGCAGATTTTTGAAGAGCGTTTGGACATGGAGAGACCCTTTCTTGAAATATACGATTCTGATTGCATCAAGAATGGAGACGGGCTGGATACACAAGATTCAGCTTCCGTTCCCAGATCGTTCTGGCCTTTTCAGGCGGCGTTCCGCAAAAACGCCCCCAATACTGCGGTGAGCACGAACCAAGCGGCTGGTACCTGATACCGATTTATAAGCAGGCACGATCTGTGCTCGTGCCTGCCGGACTGGCCATCCCAGACGCGAAGCAATCCGAAAAAGTGAAAACAGCTACTTTTGTGCCTACTATACCATATAGAAAGAAGAAATTGAAGCCTCTTTTCTATGGCATGTCACTGCATTGCAAAAGCGGGGCGAGCGACGCACCAGACCTGCGGCGGCCATCCTCGTGCGGTTTTGCATGCAGCCCACGTGATGCTGCGCCAAAGCCGCCGGGCGAAGGAGTACACCTCCAAAAGAAGGATGCCTGTGCCGCAAATTCCGCGCTTTTCACAAAGCAGGCGCCCCTGCCATGGCAGGGGCGCCTGCTCCCAATCTGCGGGATTCTTGAAGCGGTCACGTCTGGATGTACTCACATCTCCAGGTATGCCGCGGCTGCCTTGGCGAGCAACGCACTGGCAAGATGGAGCTTGTCGTCGTAGAATACGGCGCGGGGATTGTGGTTGGTGACGCCGCCGTCCACCCCTACCCCCAGCATGAGAAACGCCGTCGGCACGCGCTCCGCCACGAGCGCGAAATCCTCGGAGGCATTGAGCGGCGCCTCCGCAACGGAGAACTCCAGCCCCGGTATCGAGCCGAACACACCCTCCAGTGCGGCGCAGAGCCCGGGATCATTCACCAATGCGGGCAGGCTCTGGTGAGAGACAACACACTTTGTGCCGGTGGCGTGCGCAATGCCGTCGGCAAGGCTCTGCATACGCGCGACGATGCGCTGGTGCGCGGCGTTATTGAAGAAACGCACCGTACCCTCGAGCATGGCGGAACTGGGAATGATGTTGTACATCGTGCCGCCCTCGATGTGTCCCACCGAGCAGCTCACAGCGTCAAACATGCTGCTCTCACGCGGGACGATGCTTTCAAGCGCATTGTAGATCTGCACCAGTGCGTGAATGGGATCGACGGTCATCTCCAGGGCGGAGCCGTGCCCGCCGGTGCCTTCGACCTCATAACGGAAAATGTCAATGCCCGCGAAAGCCGCGCCGGGCCGCAAGCTCAGCTTGCCGTTTGCGATATGTGTCATCACGTGCAGGCCCAGCGCCGCGTCCACGTGCGGGTTTTCCAGGATGCCGGCGTCGATCATGCTCTGCGCCCCGCACATGACCTCCTCGCCGGGTTGAAACATGAACTTGACCGTTCCGCCCAGCGCACACTCCCGCAGCAGCGCGGCGGCGCCCAGCAGGATCGCGGTGTGCATATCGTGACCGCACATATGCGCATACCCATTGGTGGAGCGGTACGGCAGGTCATTGTCCTCAGTGAGTTTCAGCGCATCCATGTCCCCGCGCAGAAGCACGCATTTTCCGCCCGTGCCAGCGGTCGCAGTCAGCCCGCCGGCACAGTCCTGGACTGTGTAGCCCATGCTCTCCAGCCGACCGCGGACATAGGCGCAGGTGTTGGGCAGTTCCATGCCGAACTCCGGGTGCTGGTGCAGATAGCGGCGGTCCGCAATGATCTGTTCCCGGATCTCAGCGGCTCTTTTGACGAAGTCCATCAGTCTGTGACCTCCACGATCATCTCGACTTCAATCGGAATGTTAAAGGGCAGCTGCGGCACAGCAACAGCGGTGCGGGCGTGTTTGCCAGCCTCTCCGAATACCTGGACGAAGAGATCCGACACGCCGTTCATGACAGCGGGCTGGGCCATAAAATCCGGCGCAGAGGCCACAAATGCCTGGACCTTCAGAAATTGCTTGACCGAATTGAGGGTCCCAAGCTCCTTTTTGAGCTGTGCAATGAGGTTGAGCCCGGTAAGCCGCGCGGCCTCGTATCCCTGCTCCTGGGTCAGCTCGGCGCCCACCTTGCCGAAGACTGCCGGCTTGCCATCCACGAAAGGACCGGCCCCGGAAAAGAACAGCAGGTTTCCTGCGCGGCGGGCGGTCACATAGTTGGCCATGGGACTTGGTGCGGCAGGCAGCTTGAGGCCAAGCTCTTCAATTTTTGCGTCATAATTCTGCATAACTGTACCTCCTATTATTATGCGACTGGTATTATGCGACTGGCTTTCCGCGCTTCCAGACTCTGGCCGGAGGTGCGTACATTACAGAGATATCCTCGTCAGGCCTGCCGTCAACCAGGACCAGGTCCGCACAGAGCCCGGACTTGATTTCACCGACCTTGCCGGAGATTCCGGCGATTTCCGCACTGTACTTCGTGGCCTGAAGCAGGATGTCCAGGTCATCCATCCCGCAGAGCTCCTTGCGGAATCGGAATTCCACACCCTGCTCATACTGGGGCGACATAGGCGCGGAATCCGTACCGAATCCCAGCTTTGCCCCGGCCTGATACGCCATGCGGATCGCCGCAGCACAACTCTCCAGCATGGGGGTGAGACGCGCAAGCCAGAATTCCCGCTCCTTCGGATCTGTTTGGCTCACATACATGGCGGCAAAGGTCGGTACCAGATAGCAGTCCTGGGTGTCCAAAAGCTCCGCCACGGTACGCTCAGAGAGATACGTCGCGTGCTCGATGGTGTGGACGCCTGCGCGGATACAGTCCCGGATCGCGCTGTCGGCGTGGCAGTGGGCGGCGACATAGAGGCCGTTTGCCCTTGCCGTGTCAACCGTCGTTTTGATCTCGTCCCATGTCATAATGGGGTGCAGCGGCACGCCGGTGGGGAGCATCGCCGAGCCGGAGGCATAAATCTTGATAAAGTCAGCACCGCGGGCGATCTCTTCCCGGGTGCCCTTGAGATACCCGTCTGCCCCGTCGCAGAAGTTTACCATCGTCCCCATGCTGTTCAGCGTGTTCTGTACGCTGGGCATGAGCGTGTTGCCGCAGGCGATGATGTCCGGGGCGTCGATCACGCCGGCAGAGGCCAGCTTCTTGACATAATTTGCGCTCCGGCCGATGCTGCCGCAGTCGCGGATGGTGGTAAAGCCGTGGCGCAGATAGCGCTTCGCCTGCGCCGCCGCATCGCAGAGCACCTGCATCGGATCGCCGGCAGCCCCTGTGGCTACGCCGCTGAGCAGTGTGATATGGGTGTGCAGGTCGATGAGGCCGGGTATCAGTGTACCGCCGCCGCAATCGACGACATTTTCGGCGTCCTCCGGGAGCCGTTCTCCCACAGAGACGATGCACCCATCCGCAACCTCCACATATCCGTGCTCACAGTCCACTCCGTCCGAAAGCGCGCCCACAAGACGCACATCCTTCAAATACATGGGCTCATTCTCCCCCTTCGCATATGAATTCGCGTATTTTCCGGTTCAGCGCATCAGACATTCCCTCACCCACATAGGATGCGTGCCCGCTTGGAAGGACGAGCCGCTCAATACGCTTGTCATCCAAGTCATACTGAGAGAGGTACCAGACCATAAAGTCAAATGTGCTGGTGAGATCGTAACAGCCGTTGACGAAGAGCATCCGCAGTTCGGGCCGTTTCCGCATGAGCTCCACCGGGAGCTCCAGCGTATCCTTTTCAAAGCTGCGGTAGTCCCAGCTTTTGGCGATGGAGAGCATATCCCCAGCCATCTCCCGGTTTTCCGGCGCCGCAAGTTCGGCTTTTACATAGCGTGCAAAGGCATCCTCGTAGGAGGTCCCCACACAGCTCATGAAGGCGTCTTGGCTCAAATCGGGCTCCACGATGCCCGCCGTGTCCATCTTGTTGGAGGTGTAGCTCTCTCCGCGCTCCGGCCGATATGTCAGGCGGGAGTCATACATGCTGACCACCTCGCCGGGCACCAGGCGAAGGAGGAAATCGATCTCCCCGAAGCGCAGGCCATTGCTGTCCAGAAACGCCCGGTCAAGACCGGTATAGTAAGCCAGACGGTCAAGCACGCTCTCGCGCTCAGCCCGGTCCAAGCGGCTGCCAAGCAGGAGGGCCCGGGCGTAATCGCCGTAGGCAAAGTCCATGGCCTGCGCGACAAAGTCCTCCCGGCGAAACGCATCCCGGTGGTGGTGATACCAGCAGGCGGCGGCGTTCGCTCCCAGGCGGCGCACATTGGGCTCCACATACATGGCGCCCCTCGCCCCGACATTGATCGAGGTGCCGATGTGAACGATTCCACGGAGATTGATCCCTTCGTCAAGTGCGTCCGCCAGAGCGAGGTTGCGTATCGTGCCATAGCTCTCGCCAATCAAATACACCGGGTCGCCTTCGCGGCCGTTTTCCTTGAGCCATGCCGCGATCAAGCGCGCAAAGTCCCTGGCGTCGCCGGCAGTGGCGTAGTGTGCCTTTGCGGCTGTTTTCTCCGCGGGCTTTGCCCAGCCGGTCCCAGCGGGATCGATGAGGACAAGGTCACATTGATCCAACAGGAATTCCGTGTTGTCTGTAAGTTCAAAATGGGCTGGCCGCTCCACATCGGGGTAGCCTGAAAAACGCACCAATTTCGGCCCGAGCAGCCCCATGTGCAGCCATACGCTGGCTGAGCCGGGCCCGCCGTTATATGCGAAGGCCACCGGCCTGCCGGCCCGCCTCGGAGCGCGTACATAGCTGAAGCTGAACATGGTGGCTTCGGTCTCCCCAGTTTCCCCTGTGAGCGGAAAGTCTGCCAGTCTCACGGTGTATTTCAATCCGCTGACAGGATGTACCTTTTCGCTCTCCCATTTAAAAAGTTGAAAATTGTCCATTTCAGCCTCCCTTTCTTTGCGCTGTCTCGTCTATGACGGAGAAAAAGCGATCAATGTCCGCCCTGTTGTTGTAGTAGTGGAAGGCAAGCCTGACGCTGCGCGTGCCGTCCGGACCGGCCTTGCCAAATTCCTGCACGGTCACGCCCGCTCGGGCAAAGTCTTCCGTGCGCAGCTGCAGACGGCTGTCGAGCTCCAGCCTGACGATCTGACTCCGGCGGGAGCGGGGGAGCTCAAGCGCGGGTCTCACGTACTGTGTGCCAGATGCGCGGTCCAGGCAATACGCGGCCAAAGACAGCGCATAGTCTTCGATCGCACGCGCGCCCAGCTTCAGGTACTGCGCCGCTGCAAGGCCGAGTCCGTAGATTCCCGGGACATTGGGATAGCCGATCTCAAAGCGCCCGGCGTCTCCGCGCAATTCCAGCGCGGACTTCGCGGTATTGAAGCGCTCTGTGTCGCTCATCCAGCCCGCGCCCCAGCGGCGCACAAGGGGCATGATGCGCGCACCCACGCAGGCATAGCCTGTGCCGCAGAAGTTCATCATCCATTTGTAGTCGTTGCCCACAAGAAAATCGATGCCCTGGGCGTCCATGTCGATGTGCAGCACGCCTGCGGCCTGCACTGCATCGGCGAAGAGCAGGATACCCCGCGCCCGGCAAAAGGCGCCGAGCTTGTCGATGTCCACCCTGTAGCCTGTTTCACTTTCCACAAGGTTGACGGAAATGGCGGCGGTATTCTCGTCGCAGAGGGCCATCAGATCCTCGGCGCTGATAACGCCGCCGGACGGCTTTGCATAGCGCACCTCCAGGCCCTCGCGCTCCCGCTTCTGCCAGGCAAAGCGGCTGCCGATCCAGCCCTCCGCCGGAACTACGACGTTTGCCCCGGGGGGATAGTCGACCGCCTCCGTCACCATGGTGAACATCTGCGTGGCGCTCTGTCCGAAGGCGATCCGGGAGGCGCCGCACCCGAGCATGGCGCCCAGTGCAGCCTTGGACCGCTCCATCATCTCCAGCGTGCCTACGGTGGCGTCCTGGAACTCCCAGGACGCGTCGCCGCCTTTGAGATAGCGCCCATCCATATACCTGCGGGCACCATCGTAGATAAAATCCGGCACGAGACCGGTGCTTGCCGTAATCAGATATGCGCTGCTGCGTGCGGCAGGCACGTGCGCGCGAAAGTCGGGAATCGTCTCGCTGAAGTTGATCATATTCTCAGCTGCCTCCCTGTGTTCACTGGTAAGAGCGCTCCCTCTCCTCCCAAGGCTCGAAGGGCTTCTTCATATCGTCAAGCAGATCAACGCCATTGGCCTTGAGGTAGCGGATGCGCACGATGGTATAAATCACGCCCACTCCATAGACGGCAACAATCCCCGTGATGGACACCCAGTCGAGCGTTACCAGCATTTCCGCGCAGAGATATACGCTGATGATCAGCATCACGACAGAGATGATCCCCATGAGTACAGGGCCGATCTTCACCGAGCAGTTGCGGCAGCACTTCGGATATTTGCGGTAAGCCAGAATGGGGGCAAGGCCAAGCGGCAGGCCGCTGACGGTGTTGACCACGGAGAAGATCGTCATGACGACGCCGAAGGTGGCGCCGGTGGCACAGATGGCAATTGCGATGCCCATCACCAGAGCGAGGCTCCAATACGCGGTTCCGTGCTTGTTGCGCTTTGCCAGAAAGGCAGGGAAGAGTCTGGAGCGGGCGGAGTATTCCACCATCGCTACACAGGAGAGGGCCACGGGAACCAGAGAGGTGATGATTCCGCATATAGGCCCGCCGACAATGAAGAAGGTATAGAGTGCGGGACTCATAAAGTGGCTTGCCACATCGGCAAGTGTAGTGACCTCTGCGGCAGGCACGACGCCGATGGTGACCACGGCCATGAGGATGTATATGATGGCGACAAGCAGCGGGCAGACCGCCAGGGCGATGGGCACGGTGCGCTCAGGATTCTTGATGTCATCCGCCAGCTGGTACACGCTGGATGCGCCGGCCAGCGAGCTGCGCAGAACGCCGATCGCGGCGCCCAGCGAACTGATGCTCACGCCCGGGTTGATAATATCGCCAAAGGTCAGGTTTTCCGCGTCAATGTTCGGCAGGCCGAGCACCACATACAGGAAGATGGCCAGCATAAGCAGGACGACCATGATGTTGCTGGCTGTGACAGAGGTCTTGTTGCCGAACCAGGCCACAGCGGTAAAAACCACCAGCAAGCCCACTGAGACCGCCGTGGAGCTCACGTTCAGACTCGGAAAAAGCTGTAGGAAGTAGTCGGAAAAAAGGACGCCGAATAGAGATACCATTGTCGGCAGCAGCAGCGAAGAAATGGCCACGAAAATGCCCACATAGGGGTGCAGCAGCTTTTCAGACCACAGGAAATTCGCGGCGGTGCTGGGCAGGGCACTGGCTGTATACATACTGGTCAGCGAGTTGATGATGACGACAACTGCCGCACCCAGCAGTGCCCACACCACGCCTGCGCCATACTGGTTTGCGACTGTCGGCAGGGTTCCGAAGATTCCGGAGCCTATGATGCAGCCTATGCCCATCAGGATAGCCCCGATCAGCCCGATTTTTTTCTTTTCACTTGTTTCCATATCCGATGCCTCCTTACTGATATACTATAATATATCATCACTGATTATAATCAGAGGATACAGCATCAAAAGAGCGATGTCAATATTTAATTTAAATGGGCAAAGCAAATGGGCAAAGCAGGCACCGAACCGCCTGTTTTGCCCATTCTACATCTTTGGGATGATTATAAATTGTGTATATCGTCACAAATGAGCTGGACTGCCCGCGCCTCGTCTCTTTCCAGCATGGAGTCAACGATCTTGTTGAAATTTTCTATATCCGGTTCTCCCCGTATATGGCTCATCGTGGCTTTGAGGACCAGCGGCCGCAATGTATCCGGCAGGAATGCGTTGCCGCTGATCTCCGCAAGGCGGAGGTGGAACTGCGTGTTGATGGTTTTGCGCGGGTCCAGGCTCTCCTTATCCATATCATTATAGAGGCGCAGAGAGCTGATTTCCTCATCTGTTGCGTTCTGGATCGCCAACCTGACGCACAGGCTCTCGATACAACGGCGTATCTCCTGGATCTGATTGATTTCCCCAATTGAGAAAGCGGTAACCATGTACCCCTTCCTGGGATATGCGGTGATATACCCCTGATTTGCCAGAATGTGCAGGGCCTGCTTTACCGGAGCCTTACTGACAGCGTATTCCGCGGCAAGCTGTCCTTCACTGATGAACTCCCGCGGTGAGATCTCGCCGTTGAGAATTTTGCTGCGAAGCTCCGTATAGATTTTTTCCGTCAGGCTCTCCTTCATTTTTGGGTGTTCCTCCTCGCATTCTGTGCCTATAGCATACCATATGCAAAAACGCTTCGCAAGTGCCGGTGGACGGGCGCTGTTCTGGGCCCGAAGCTGAGGCAATGACACCTTTCTCTGTAGAATTCGGCTGTCTCCTTAGAGCCGCAAAGAACTGCAGAAGCGTTCCTGGGCTATGTTGGTACAAATTACCCATATCAGGAATTACACCATCGAAAACAAAGACGAGGCTTCCATTCAGACAACCAAGTTGTTACTTTTCTGATAATAGATGCTTGACCCTATGGCTATTGGGTCCACATCGTGATATGGTGTGTCGCTGATAGGAGGCGGCACGAGATACGACTACATGAAGACCCTGCACGCAAGGTTTTGCCGGGAGCCGGAGCTTCAAAAAGCCCAGGAGGAATTGGAACGGGCATACAGAGAAATCAAAGCAAGGTTAGGCCAGCAAGACCAGGAGACCCTGCTCCAGCTGGCGGATCTGGAGAATGAACTGCGGGAGGAGACTTCGCTGACCTCCTTCATCGCCGGATTTCAGCTGGGTATGGGACTTGCCGGAGAGATGGAACGATATTGCTTTGAGGACGAGGAAGAAAAGCGGGTCAACGGAGAAGGCAATATCAGAAAGAGAAGAGATGGCAGTGGGACGGCCGCTACACTGCTGGGCACGATCCGGAGACGGGCAAGGCCATCTACAAGAACGTCCTGGGCCGGACCCAGGCAGAGGCAAAGGCCAAGCTGAAAACGGCCATCGAGGAAACCAAGGTCCTGGACGTCACCAAGGCGGGAAAGTAAACAGTGGGCGCCTGGATGGACGAGTGGTTTGAGAACTATGCAAAGGTGAAAGTGAGACCGTCCTCCCACCAGACCTACCGGGGGTACATTGATAACCACATCAAGCCGAATATCAAAAGAATCCCGCTAGAAAAGCTCACTTTTCTGGAGTTACAGAAGCTCTACAAGAAGCTGCTGACCAGCGGGAGAATCGACAGAATTGAAAGCAAGAACCAGGCCAAAGGACTGAGCCCCAAGACGGTGCGAAACAACCATCAGATCATCGCCTCGGCCATGAAGCTGGCAAAAGAGCAGAAAATTATCTCCGTCGATTCCACCGAAGGCTGTGCCCTGCCGAAGCTGGAACATCGGGAGATGTAGATCTTGTCCCTGGCGGAGGACACGATAGCTGTCCTAAAACAGCAGAAGAAAAAAGCGGGCAGTAGCTCCTGGGTGTTCCCCGGTCCCACCGGCGGCTCCATCTCACCAGACAGTGTCCTGCATATGCTCCACCGGGTGCTGAAACGAGCAGGACTGCCCAGAGTTCGATTCCACGATCTCCGTCACACCTTCGCCACCTTGGCCCTTCAGAACGGGGTGGACATCAAGATAGTGTCTGAAATGCTGGGGCACTTCTCGGCAGGCTTTACGCTGGACACCTACGCCCATGTGACCACGGCAGCCCAGAAGGAGGCCGCCAGGACCATGGAAAAGGTCCTGACGGCGGCACTGTAAACTCCCAAAATTTCTCAAAAAAGAATGAAGGCCCGGAGGCGGAAAAGCCGCCTCCGGGCACGTTTTTGCCCCGTCTGGGTCACAGTTTGGGTCGGGTGTCAACCGCTCCAGATGTGAGCATGAATCCCTGGACCAGATTTATGCCATTCGATCGTCAGGCATCCCCAATACGATCCTACAGTCTCGCTCAATCCCCACGCAGCAAAAACAAGCGGAGAACCTTCTCTGCCAGATGTACCTCTCGGGCAGAGCACCGCGCCAGCAGCCCCTCTATGGATGTCAGATCTTCGCTGTTTTGAGACTCTTCACCGAGAAGAATATATTCCATGGAAAGGCGAGAGGTCCTCGAGAGCTTGATCAACGTATCAATGGACATTTGAGAGGTCCCAACTTCGATTTGACCATAATATCCGGCACTGATGTCTGCCAATTCCGCAAACTCTTCCCGTGTGAGCCCCAGTTGAGTCCGCTGCTGTCGCAGCCGGTGTCCCATGGCGATGCGCTCCTGTTTTGTCATTTGTGCCTCACTCCTTTTGCAATAAGTCTAAGCTGGATTGGGCACACAAAAAACACGCTATTAGATATTGATTTTAGTTATCTTATAGTGTATATTTTAGGCATGAAAAGCCGCGAACCCATTGCACTGCAATGGGTTCCTGACATTTTACGGGAGATAGAAATGTGCGCTGCAACTGTAACAAAAAATAATAGCTTATAACAGATTTGCACTGTACCAAAAATCTCCAGATTTTCGCGGGACGTTTATGTGATACACAAGTGTAACAAATCGAGGGAAGCTATGCGGAGATATACCATCAACCGGCCTGATGAAGCAGCACTCCGGCAGGCGCTTGAAAAACATGCAGACGATGCAGTTGGTGCGATTCTGCGCCTTGCCTGGATGGCTGGATTGCTGCGGGATGAAATTCAGTGCCTGACTTGGGCACAGGTAGATTTTTTCAATGAACGGATTGTTCTGAAGGAACGACAGGTTCCGCTGGAGCCGGAATTATCGAAATGGCTGGATGAGCTGCGGCAGGAACAAAACAGCAGTTCGGAGCGGGTGGTGCTCTCGGACCGGGATCAACGGCCGCTGGCGGCACAGTCCATCTCTCGCTTGGCGCGATCAGCATTGGATGAGGTGGGACTATATCAAGTCAGGCTTCTGGATCTGCGGCACGATTTTGTCATACGCCAGTTGGAACAATACGACTGGCAATACGTCTCCCGCATCACGGGCCTGGAGGCTGCCGCAATGAATGTCCACTTCGCGGAGTATTTGGACACCAAGATCGTCTCTACGCGGATTCGGCGGCAGGAACCGCCGCAGATCGACGAATTTGCGCTTTGGAAGCTGCTTCAGGCGCAGAAATCGACTCCCGCCGGTGTGACGCTGTGGCTGACGTGGCAGCTGGGGCTTCAAGTAGAGGAAATCGCGAAGCTGCGCTGGGAGCAGGTCGATTTTGACAAGGAGTGCCTGACTCTGCCAGATCGACAGGTTTCCCTGACCAGCGGTGTGCTCGGTGTCCTCCAAGAACTGCGGAAAGGCGCAGATGGCGAAATACCCTGGGTGTTGATTTCTCCCCGCAGCAAGCGGCCTTATGAGCGGACACGCCTATCCAAACTGGCCCGTGCGGCGCTTATTCAGGGCGGCTTGGACAATACTTCTCTGCGGGACCTTCGTATGGACTACGATATTCGGGTGGGCGGAGAAAACCAAGTTCTGGACTATGTCCGACGGCAGGGATTTGTGACCAGAAATGAGATGATGTCTCTGCTGCAGATCTCCAAGACCACAGCCTATCATCGTCTGAAGCGCATGATCAGCAGGGGGAAGCTGACGAAAGTGGGGACACGCTACTACTTACCCAACACAGTGGTCCCGCCGGAAAAGCAGAGGGAGGTAATTTTGAACTATCTGGCGGAGGTAGGATTTGCCTATCGGCAGGATATTGCCAGCCTCCTGCGAATCGGGCCCCGGCAGTGCTGGCCGATCCTCCAGCGGATGCTGGCAGAGCATCAAATCGCCAAGGACGGACAGAAATACATCCTACAGAAGAAGGAGGCGTGAAGCCGGCTGGGCCGGCTTCACGCCTCTCTCCACTTTGCTGGAATTTAGAACTTTTGTTACATGAATTATCACATGTTTTGCATTTTTGAACGGCATATTTCGATTAAATGACAAATCAACGGAAACCATAGACAATTCAGGAAATGGCTGATAAATTGGCGTTGCGGACGGCGGAGACGTCGTTGCCTCTCGGCTCTGAAGTTGGTGTAGGCCGACTCCTGTTGGTTGGCTAGCCCCCACACGAATTTCAGACCCGGCGACAGGGGCGGTTCTGCCGGACCGCAAATTTCAAAAGGAGGAAAAAACCACATGAAGAAGTTCCTTTCTCTGGTGCTCGCTCTGGTGATGACCATGTCTCTGGTTACCATCAGCGCCGGTGCCAAGGACTTCGACGACAACGGCGACATCGATTACAAAGAAGCCGTTGACGTCATCTCCGCTCTGGGGATTGTGGACGGCTACA
>ERZ827423.1465-NODE-1465-length-22978-cov-6.171487_pt1 | contig 22978 bp, 17 predicted proteins | sample MGYA00519775_ERZ827423 | MGnify/ENA primary metagenome ERZ827423 (study PRJEB31778, sample SAMEA3449296) | human gut metagenome | biome: human gut; feature: human-associated habitat; material: faeces | place: United Kingdom | collected 2010/2012 ...
CAATGCAGCGGACAATGCCGAAAGACAGCAGCTATACCGTGGACCGGTCGGTTTATACAACAGAAAAAACGATCACGCATGTCGCTGAGACATCCGGGAAAAAGGGAAAACGGATTGCAGATACAAACCAAAATCAGGGTGGAAAAAGAACCAACGTGAGTTTTCTTAAAAACCGCTACAAGGATACAAACTATTATACCAGCAGTTCTTTTTCCAACTATTATACGGATGCACGGCAGCGGGAGTATCTAAGCTCCACAGCCGGTGGATGGTACTATCGGTATGTGCTGAGGGCATATGAAGAGATTGACGGCTATGAACATGCCTATATGGGAACCGAGCCATTAGAAGATAGAAATTATGATACAGAGAGTAAAAAAGAGGATACAGCTGTCGCAGGAGTAAAGGGGCAGCTCTGGGCATGTAATTTTCTGCAGCCAGCAAAAAAATCAGTCGGAACCTATTGTTTTCCTGATCAAAGAACGGGTGGAAAGGAAGGATCATATCATCCCAAAAACAGCTCCGGTACGGCATATGGTTACAATGGAACAACCTGGGTGAAGCTTGGGGTGGACCAGACCTGCTACGCCTATTTCGGTGCCACCGGTGCGGATACCGATGAATGGTACGTGGACGGTCTGCAAAGCTTTGTGATGGTCAATGACGAGAAGGAGCCGGCGCTCCTTGGCGTTGCACCGATGGCAGGAGGCACTTATCTTCCGGGAGATCCGATCACGGTAGCTCTGGTTTTTGACGAGATAGTGGACAGTCAGAATAGCAGCCTAAGCAGCAGCCTTACGATTTCTACCAATGTGGGAACCCTGTCCTATGCCGGTGGTGCAGATACGAATGTGCTCTATTTTACAGGGACGGTATCCTCCGCTGTCAGCTTAAATAGTACTGACGCACTCAAGGTCAACAGCATCAGCAATCTGGGCAGCATTAAGGACATGTGCAATCTATCCGGTACGAGCCAGACCTTTTCGGGCGGCAATACCAATATCAAGGTGGATGCCACGAAACCGGCACTGACCGTTAGGGCGGATACCAGTGGCAGTCTGCCTCGTCATAAGGCAACGATCACAGCCACAGGAGCAGACTCCATCCGGTATGTATGGACAAGGATACTACACTGCCAGGCTATGGCTGGCAGAACGTCGCAAGCGGTACGCAGCTCACAGAGAGCAGAGGAACCGCGGGGCAGACACGGACCTGGTATCTGCATGTGCTTGCCACAGCAGCATCGGGTGCATCGACCCATCAGTATCAGGCTTTTACCTTTATGAATCCTGCGATCACGGGTGTGTCGGTGAGGGCTGGCAGTACGACAACTTCAGCGGAGGCGGCTGATGTGTGGAAGCCGGACAAATATATCGTGGTGCAGTATGCGGGTGCACAGAGCACAAGGACTAAGCTTACCTTTGACGGACCAAAGAAGGAAGAGAAAAGTATCACATCCTCCAGTGGTTCTGCCTATTTATATGTCACAGAAAATGGAAGCTATACCGTCACACTGACGGATACCTATGGGAATGTGATATCCAAGACCATTGAGGTTAAAAAAATAGATCGTAAAAAACCGACCGTGACGCTTCGCAGCGGCAGCAGTACCGGAGCGGACACGGTATACAATGAGCTGACCATTGCCGTACTGCCGGAGGATACCGGTGGCAGCGGTGTGGCAAAGGTGGAGTATGCATGGACGAATACGACAGGGACTCCTTCTACTTCTGCATGGAAGACACTGACTGCGGCAGCAGATGGCAGCTATCAGGCAGAATATATCGCAGCAGAGATATCAAAGACCACAAAGTATCTTCATGTAAGGGTGACAGACGGAGCTGGAAATGTATCGGAAACCGTGAAGTCGGGACCTTATCAAGTGATAAAGAAGGCAGTGGCAGCAGCCCTTCCTTCCATTACGGTAACGGGAAATCCGTCTTCGTGGACAAAAAGTGCCACACTTACATGGAAAGCTACACCGGGAAGCGGCACAGGTGCGGGACCACTTGCGTTTGTCTATACGCCGAAGGGGACAGTGACTGAGAATATGACCGTCGGAAGCTGTACTGTGACGAAAAACGGTGTCTATGAATTTATGGTAATGGATAAATTCGGGAACTCTGCGGCAGCAGAGGTGCTTGTGACCAGAATCGACAATGAGGCACCGAAACTGGCATCTCTTACAACTGCCGGTGGCAAGCCGGGAACAATAGGGCTGACTGGTGTTACAGATGACCATACGGCTGTTTATGATCAGAAGGGAAATATTACAGGATATCGTGGCAGCGGCATCCGTACCAGAGAGTACAGGATGCAGGGAGAGAGCACCTGGACAACCTTCACAGGAGACAGCTTTAGCGTAGCGAAAAACGGAAGCTATATGGTAAGGCTTACGGACAATGCAGGAAATGTCAGTGAAGAATACCGTGTGGAAATGGCGGGTATGGATGTGACAGCACCAACAGTCAGCTGTACAGTCAATGGAACACTCAATGGAGCAAGTGGATGGTATCTGGATTCCAATGTTTCGGTAAAGCTTACCTTTGCGGATAAGGCAGGGACTGAGGGAGGCACACCCAGCGGCGTTCAAAGTGCAGCGTATCAATGGGTGACAGATACTTCCCAAAAACCGGTCACAGGAATGGTCAATCTTGACGCAGCTGCGGTTGCAGCGGGTGAGTATACGATTTCCTTGTCAGACTATTGTGGAACCTGTTATTTATATTATAAGGTGACAGACCGGAAAGGAAATATACGGGATGGTTTTTCAGAGCAGATAAAAAAGGATAATGTCCATCGTCTGGAATTTACCGGACCAAACAAGGCACAGCCCTTGTCCGCAGGACTGCCCATGAGTATTTCACTTACCTATGGACCATCAGGAGGAAAGCTTACCGGAACTGAACAGACGGAGGTACTGGCAGAGCTACCGGCCTATCAGGGAATCTACCGTTTCTCAGAGCTGAAAAAGATACAACCGGTCTATACGGTAAAAAGCACCGGCACAAAGCAGATTCAATATTATAAGAAGGCATACAGTGACAGCACCGCCTGTGAGCAAAAGACCTTTTATGTCAGACAGATCACCTTTGACAGTCAGGGTGGAAGCAGCGTGGAGCCTCAGCTTATATGGACGACCTACAATGGTCTTATTCCGGGGACGGCTGTGCAGTGCGCGGTCACGAAGCCGCAGGAACCTGTCCGTGAGGGTTATACCTTCGGAGGATGGTATAGGGATGCGGAATGTACAGACAGCCGGAAATTTGATTTTGATACCCAGTCACAGCTAGTGACGGACACGACGCTTTTTGCAAAGTGGATACCGAATTCCTATCGCGTGTATTATAATCTGTCCCTGCCGGATGGCAGTGTTTATGAGGCTGAAGACAGTTATAAAAGCTATGTCCATGGACAGGAGCTGACTATGCCGGTTCCATCACAGGAAGGATATGTGTTCTGTGGATGGTATGACAACGCCGGTTATACAGGAACAGCCTATACAAAGATCGGGGCAGCGGAATATGGAGACAAAACCTGCTATGGTTATTTTAAGGATGTACAAAAGCCAGAGCTTGCTGCGTCAGTAGAGGGTAATGTCAGCCCGAATACAAAGGGCTGGTATAGTACGGATCGGATCCGTATTGCTCTGTCATATTCCGATAACAAGGGAGTCACAGGTCTGTATGGTAAGGTGGATGATGGCGGATATGAAGAAATCCCCGGTGTTATTACAACAGAAGGGGGAACAACCGTAACAAAGGATTATGCCTGTGTCGAGGGAACGCATACCTACACCTTCAAGGCAGTGGATGCAGCCGGAAATGAAACGGTGACTGATGCCATGACCGTAAAGCTTGACACGATAAAGCCTGTGATGGGTGATGCAGCCTTCAATGAGGGATATAAAAATCTCTGGAACTGGCTGATCCGAAAAGACAGTCTTGAAATTACGGTTCCTGTCGAAGAGGCGGGAAGTGGAATAGAGAGTGTGGAGTATAAACTAATACCGGAAGATAGCAGTACAGCAGGTCAGCCATCGGTAAAAAAAGCTTCCGTGGAGAATCGTGCCGGTTATAAGGCAGTGATCTATATCAACCCGGATTTTAAGGGGAAAATCATGATTACTGCAAGGGATCATGCAGGAAATGTGTCGGATACGAAGATGATAGGCACGGATGGCAGTGGCATCCATGGTATTATCGTGGAGGATCATGCACCGGAGATTACATTTTCGGTCAATGGCAGTGAAAGTCCGGAAAAAGAATATGAGAAAGCGCCGACAGTCATCGTGACGGTAAAGGATGACAAGGAGAATGCTATTTCCGCGGGACTGGCTTCGGCAGCTTATCAGATCGGAAACAGTGCAGAGTGTGTATTACAGGAGGATTTTACCACAGGCATTAGAACAGAGGTCAAATTCAGCATACCAACAGAGAAGCTTCCGGCAGCCGGTGCGGACATTACCGTGAAAGCAGTGGATAATGCCGGAAACCGGGCAGAAAAGAAAATCACGGTAAGGATACATACTCACAGAGCGGTTCTGGTGAAGGCTGTAGAGCCAACGTGTCTTACAGCGGGAAACAAAGCCTATTATGTCTGTGACTGTGGAAGATGGTATGCCGACAGCAGTTGTACGACAGAAATCACATCGCAGGATGTGGTACTGCCGGCAAAAGGACATAGTTTTAGCGGAGATTACGTATACGATACAGACGGACATTGGAAAGTATGCAGCCGATGTGCTGCATTGGAAGAAAAGCACAGCCATGTATATGACGATGATAAGGATGCCATCTGCAATGACTGCGGCTTTGACCGGACGATAAAGAATCCGGAACCGGAGAAACCGGGAGGCGGCAGAACAGAAACACCATCACCAACAGTCCAGCCGGAAAAACCGGAAAACACCCCAGAGAAGAAGCCGGAAAATACCCCGGAGAAGAAGCCGGAAAACACTCCGGAGAAGAAGCCGGAGAACACTCCGGAGAGGAAGCCGGAAAACACCACGGAGAAGAAGCCGGAGAACACTCCGGAGAACAAACCGGAAAACACCCCGGATGAACAGCCGGACATAGGAGATGTATTAAATGTACCGGAGATGACAGATGATGGCAAGGTGGACACATCGGGTGAAGCTGTGCCGACAGGAAATGTGAAGGGCATGGCAGATACAAGTACTGCCCTGAAAATTGGAGAAGGCACAGTCACTGTAACGGTTGTCTGTGAGGAACAGGAGTATACGGCAGGAGTGTCTGATACTGCTGCGGTGGTGAATGCAGTGCTGACACCGGCACAGCTAAAAAGTGCAGCTGCTGGAGAAAACATAGAAATCCGGGTAGAGGTGAAGGATATTTCCGGCAATGTTCCAGAGAAGGATAAGAGTGCGATCGAGAACGGTATAAAAGAGTACCGTAAGGAAATACCTGATCTGGTACTTGGAATGTATGTTGATATTTCTCTGTTCGTTAAAATAGGAGAAGCTGACTGGAATGCCGTTACGGGAACGGTAGAACCGGTCGAGGTAGTGATCGGTATTCCACAGAAGCTGCAAAGCATTGACAGAGAGTTTTTCATTATCCGTTCCCACGAAGGGGAATATACCCTTTTAACGGATATGGATGATGCACCGGATACAGTAACGATCCATACAGACAGATTCTCTGCTTATGCCATTGCGTACAAGCAGGTGAGCCGGACACCACAAGCCGGTAAATGCAATTTATGCCACATTTGTCCGACCTTCCTTGGCATCTGTTATTTTGTGTGGCTGATACTTATCATGGCAGTACTTTTGATCGTCTTTAGAGTGATACGAAGAAACAGAAATGTGAGAGAAAACCAGAAGCCGTAATAGAAAATGAATTGTGGAAGCATACATTTGTTGTATGTGCAGTGCTGCAATAAAGTAGAAAGTAAGTGACTTTATTGCAGCACATTTGATGATATCCTATATCCGGAAACAGGAATCAACCTGTGAAACAATTTCAGCGTCAATCCAGCCCTTGTCTGCCATATCTTTTAGAATTCCACAGGCTTTTTCATGAGACATCCCCTGCTTATAAGGGCGGCTCTCGGTTAAAGCCTGATAAATATCTACACATGCCATCATGCGCTCCTGGGTGTTCAGGTCGGCAGCCGTTTTGCCAAAGGGATAACCGGTGCCGTCTAACCGTTCATGGTGAAAAGCCGCCCAGTCCCGCAGCTCTTCGAAACCATCAATTTCAGACAGAATATAATAGGTATAAGAGGCATGGTCCTTCATGGTGGTAAATTCCTCATCCGTTAAGCGGCCGGGCTTTTCCAGGATTTCATTTCCAACGGCAACCTTTCCAATATCATGTAATGCGCCTGCCAGATACATCTTCTGTGCAGTCTCTTCATCGAATCCCATGTAGCGCGCCAGTTTTTCTGCATCAATGGCAACACCGATGGAATGGGTGCTGGTAAAGGGCGATTTATAGTCGACAATATGTGCAAAGAAATCAGCCAGTACCTTAATCTGCGAAAACGTAAGCTCCTGCCTGATGCGGGGAATCTTGTTCCATAGACAGGCATCCAGATCCCTGCTTCCAAGAGAAAGAAAATGGGCCTCTGAAAAGCTTTTAAGAAATGCATTTACACATTCCGCATCGAACATGCGCCCATTTGCTTTTTGAAGAAAATCGAGGCCCTTTTCCCAGGTGGCGGTAGTAAAGGTCTGGGTGCGGCAGGCCACATCCAGCAGGTCACACAGATGAATAATACGTGCAAAAAGAGGCGTTTCCTCCCATTTTTTGCCAAAAGAACCGGTTCCATCCGCATTCTCGTGATGGTATAAAATCACATTCGTTACATCTGTGTGAAAGGGCAGACCCTGAATATTATGCTCTCCCATAGAACAATGTGCGCCCAGTCTTGGAAATTCCTGTGCAGCAGAAGCCCGGGCAATATCGTTATGCAGCTCCTCCTGAATATATTGCGTCAGGGCATTGTCATGCAATAAGGCACAGACCGCCAGATCCTGCAGCTCTTTGCCCTGAATGCCCATCTGTTCTGCAACGCAGACACTCATATATGCAACACGCTTGGCATGCTTACTGGTTACATGAACCAGCTCTGCCTCTACACAGTCCAGTGCATAAGAGCATGCCGAAAACAATCCTAAAACATCCAGTTCCATAAAGTATTCCTCCCGATGATGATAAAACTATTTTACTCTCAAATCGGTGGAATGCAAGCAGAAAAGTGTGGACAGGTGAAGAGGGTCTTGACTATTGTCTGCGGTTGGTATCTAATAATCGTAGAATCCCTGAATGGGACAGGTGTGCGCCCGCTTGCGCATAATATAAAAAGATTGTGAAGAAGTGAAACCATGAGTAAAAAGCTTAATTTTATGGAGATTATGAAAGAAACCGGAATTCTGACCGTGGCAGTAGCCATTATTGCGGCGGCGGTATACTTTTTCCTGGTGCCAAGCCATGCATCCGTCAGCAGTATTTCCGGTCTGGGAATTGTACTGTCTAACTTTGTGCCGCTTCCGTTGTCCGCGATTACGATGATTCTGAATGTGGTGCTCTTATTGATTGGATTTGTGACCTGTGGAAAAGAATTCGGAATCAAAACAGTATATACAAGCATTATGCTGCCGTTATTTTTAGGACTTTTTGAAGTGGTATTTCCAAAAGCCGGTTCAATGACGGATAGTCAGGAACTGGATGTACTCTGTTATATTCTGGTAGTTAGCGTGGGGCTTAGTATTCTTTTTAACAGGAATGCATCTTCCGGTGGCCTGGATATTGTTGCGAAGATTATGAATAAGTATCTTCATATTGAGCTTGGCAGGGCAATGTCACTTTCCGGAATGTGCGTGGCGCTTTCCGCAGCACTTGTATATGATAAGAAAACGGTGGTTCTGAGTGTTCTGGGGACATATTTCAATGGAATTATTCTGGATCATTTTATTTTTGATCAGAACCGAAAACGGCGCGTCTGCATTATCACCGGGAAGGAAGAAGAACTTCGACAGTTTATTATTCAGGATCTGCATAGTGGAGCAACAGTCTATGAAGCGATAGGAGCCTATAATCTGGAAAAGCATAATGAGATTATTACGATTGTGGATAAAAGTGAATATCAGAAGCTGATGAAGTTTATCAATGAAATTGATCCGAAGGCATTTATTACGGTTTATAATGTATCCGGTATGCGTTATCAGCCGAAGCATAAAAGCAGTATTTAAGCGGAATGCAACTGACGGTTGACAGATTTCCAAGGCGGTTTGGTAGCAGGTAACCGGACTTTCTGTTAGAATGGGTTCATTCAATGAAGAAGGAGAACAGTTATGATTTTAGCAGAAAAGATTATGAAGCTTCGGAAACAGCAGGGATGGTCGCAGGAGGACCTGGCAATCCGCCTAGATATATCAAGACAGTCTGTTTCCAAATGGGAGAGTGGCGCATCCATTCCAGACTTAAATAAAATTTTGCAGTTGTCGGAATTATTTTCCGTGAGCACGGACTTTTTATTAAAAGAAGATCAGGAGGATTTCAGCCAGTTTCAGAAATATCCTGAATATGAATACGAGGAAGAAAACGAACTGCCTTTCATGGAAAGTGAAGTCAGCCAGAATTCCCCATCACGACAGGTAACGATGGAAGAAGCAAATGAATTTATGAAGTTTTCCCAAGAAAATGCCATTAAGATGGCAGCGGCAGTAAGCGTCTGCGTTCTATCTCCGGTTGCTATGATTATTCTTGCGGGAATGGCAGAATATGGAAAAATTTCCATTACAGAAGATGTGGCAGGAAGCATTGGAGTTATTGTTTTGCTTTCGATGATTGCCGGAGCAACCGCTGTTTTTATCAATATCGGGATGAGGCTGGATAAGTATTCCTATCTGGAAAAGGAGTCGATTATCACGGAATGTGGAATAGCAGGAATTGTGGAGCAGCGCAGGGAACAGTTTGAGCCGGTGAAACGAAACTGTACGATCTGGGGTGTGGTGCTCTGTATTCTTAGTGTAGTTCCCATGTTTTGTGTAGAGGTTATGAATGGTTCTGAGTCTGGAATGGTACTTAGTGTAGCAGGATTTTTGGGACTGGTTTCGGCTGGAGCATTCTTATTTGTTTATATGGGTATGATTGACGGATCTTATGATAAGCTTTTAGAAGAGGGCGATTATAGCAGACAAAAGAAAAATGCGAAACGAAAGAGTGAACCACTGGCCGGACCATATTGGCTTCTCGTAACGGCAATTTACCTTGCCGTGAGCTTCCTGACGAAAAGATGGAATCTGACCTGGCTGATCTTTGTGGCAGCCGGTGGAGTGTATGCAGTATGGTGTGGTGTACTTGCCATGGCTCAGAGAGAAAAGAAATAATAAGTTGATCCATTATTTACTTTGAATTATGATAATAATATGGAAAGATTGACAGATAAACAGGTTATCATTTGTATAGAAAACATTCCGTGGAGGATTTATACATGATGCAGGATGAAAAATACAAAATTCCAGTGAGCTGGAATTTGCCATATTTTGTATCGAGAATGTAGAAGCAAAGCTGGGAGTAAATGCAGAGTGTGTTTATCAGGCATTTACGGAAAATGATGTCTATCAGTTAATCCGTGATGGAGTATCCGATATGCATTGTATGAGCGATGCATATCTGTCAGAGGAGCTGGGACAGGAATATTACCAAAAGAATTAAAGCTTAAAGCACTATATATTATGGACGGAACAAGAATTTTTATGACAAGTAAGACACATTTAAAATCCCTTACAGCATTGCGCTAAATGTCGCATGCTGTAAGGGATTTCTTTATTGGTGAGGTGCAGCGACAGATTTTCCTTCTGACAATGTGCATGGAATCAAAATGTCTGACGGCTGTGGGGCAGCTTCATTTAAGAGGCTGCAAAGTATTTCTGCAGAACGGCTTCCTATTTCATGAAGAGGCAATTTAATGGTTGCAAGTGACGGCCTGGTATAAGCAGAAAATTCCAAATTATCAAATCCATGGATGGAAAGATCTTCCGGAATTCGTAATCCGTGATCCAGACATAAATTCATGGCACCATAAGCCATTAAGTCACTCATGGAAAAGATGGCGGTTGGCGGGACTGGAAGACTAAGAAGCCTTTCACATTGCTCGTAGCCGTCCTCGTATCTCCATTTTCCGGTACAGATATATTCTGGAACAAATGGAATCTGATGATCCATCAAGGCAGTCTGATATCCCAGCATACGTTTATAAGTAGGATTCGAATTTACACTACCGCTGATCAATCCGATTCTGGTGTGTCCATGCCGGATCAGGTTCTCGGTAGCAAGGTAAGCCCCCTGAAAGTCGTCATAATTAACGGAATAGCTTATGGGCTCTGAACGATAAGAATAAGTAAATACAACAGGTATCTTCAGATCTGCGAGACAGTGAGGAATATCCCTTGGATAGGTTCCGATATAGATTAATCCACAGATTCTGGATACTTCAAGCGAACGCACAAGATTTTGGAGGGAGTCAAGGAAACCGGGGGAATGCTCCAGTTGCTGATAATCTTCGTCCTGTACGGCTGCTACTTTTCGGTTTACACGCAAATTACAAAGAGTAATTGTATAATCATGTGATTCTGCATAGGCACAGATTCCATCAATGATATCTCCGGAAGAAAAGGAACTGATATCTTCTGCAATAATTCCGATTACATTGGTACGGTTTGATTTTAAACCCTGTGCCATCCGGTTGGGAATATATCCAAGACGATCAATGGTTTCCAAAACAAGAGCTTCGGTTTCTTTTTTTGTAGTTCCCTTTCTATTGATAACATTGGAAACCGTGGAAATAGACACGCCGGCTTCTTTTGCCACATCTGAAATTTTTATCATTTTATTTTCTCCGTTTTAAACGTTTTAAATTATTATATCATGTTATAAAAAGAAGCATAGTGTGTAAAATGCACGAAAAAGTAGAATGATTATTGTATAAAATGTAGAAATAGAACAATGCAAAACAAAAGAAAGAAAAAATAATTGACAAAAGAGATAAAAATGATAATATGAAAGCATAAAACGATTTAATAAAAACCGAAGTAATGAATACAAAAATAATTAAAACGCTTTAAGAATGCAGTGGTTTTGGCAATAGAAAGATGAGCACATCTTTCACAAACAAAACCAAAGAGACGAAAGGAGAGGATGTTATGATGAAGCGTAAGGTAGTGGCAATGATGATGGCGGTGACACTGGCAGCGGGAATGCTTAGCGGCTGTGGAAGCACTGTCAAAACAGAAGATGGAGCGTCGTCCGAAAGTACGGAAGGCACAACAGAGGGCGAAGGAGAACGGATGACGCTGGAGCTCTGGACGAGCAGCAGGGATGCGATTGATAATCCGGATGCCTGGTATGTGAAAAAGATTGAAGAGGAATTTGATGTTAACATTGAAATGAAATACCGTAATGAAGGATCTACAGATTACACGGAGTGGCTTTCACTGGCATTGACCGGCAATGATGCCCCGGAGTGGTTCCGGGATCAGGCAGTATCCCAATCCATGCTGAGGGATTTTGTTGATCAGGATCTGATTGCCGAGATTGATCCGGAGATGGTAAAGGAGAATATGCCCAATTATATGGCATGGACAGAAAAATACAGTAATATTGTAAGCGATGACCCATTACATTTATATGCGATTGATGACAAGGTTTATGCAATTCCAGATGCTATGCCGAATTTGACACAGTTCTGTCTGATGGGTTACCGGCAGGACTGGCTGGATAATCTTGGTCTGGAGGTACCGAAGACATTGGAGGAATTCACGGAGGTCATGAAGGCATTTACCTTTGATGACCCGGATGGAAATGGAGTGGATGACACGTATGGTTATATCGGAATTACCGGAAATCCGGATTGGGGATTCAGTCCGATCTTCGGGGCGTTCGGTACCTGTCCCGGAATCTGGTATGCAAAGGAGGATGGAACCGTAACCAGAGGAGAACTCGAACCGGGAACGAAAGAAGCCTTAAAATATATTAAGAGCCTGTACGACATGGGAGTCATTGATCCGGAGTGGATGACCATTGATTTCGAAGGCGCTAAGAATAAAATGGTAAGTGGAACAGCCGGATGCAGTTGGCAGAACTGGGGAAGTATTCTGCAGGATAATGGATGGTGGAGTACAGTAACAGAGAGCGCACCAGAGGCTAGCTTTGCGGTTGCTGGTGGAATTGAAGGAGAGAATGGACAGATTGGAACCATGCAGTTTAACCCTCTTGCGGGAGTAGGACTTGTATTTACAAAAAAGCTGGAGAATCAGCCGGAAAAAATCAAGAAATATCTGCAGGTGTTTGACGCAATTTCCGGAGACCCTGCATGGCACGAGGCAGAAATCTGGGGAATCGAAGGGGAAACCTTTGAGTATGATGAAAACGGAGACCGTCAGTTCACAGAAGCCTACGCTACCGAAGATGCACGAATAAAATTTGGATTTGGGGATGAGTATCGTTTCCCTACTCTTGAAAAATTCCAGTATGATCCGGAAGTGGATGATGCTATTGATTATTCGAAAGAAGTAAACCAGAAATATGCGGATGCCAAAAAGGTGATTACAGGAAAATACGATATTATGGGTGGCTTTTATCTTCCGGTCTGGAGCGAAGTGAGTGCGGAGCTCCCTGACATGAATGTGGCATTTACCGAGATGATCACAGGAGAGCGCGATATTGAAGAATTCGATGCATTGGTACAGGAATGGAAGGATGCAGGAGGTCAGGCAGCACTGGATGAGGCTCAGCAGATTTATGATGAACGTTTGAAATAGGCTTATCGGAAACAGCCAGAAAAATGTCAATATTCATATGCGGGCAGAAGTGATACAGATGCTGCCCGCAGCATCGGAATATTTGCCCGCATATGGATTTGTAAAGTGATGAAAAGGTATTTTCACGGAAAAGGAAGTGATGTATATGGAAAATGTATCAGGAAAGAAACAAAGAGCGCAGACTTTTAAGCTCAGAAGCTTTAAAAAATACAAAGTCCTGTATTTCATGATGATCCCGGCATTGCTGTATTTCATAATTTTCTGTTATACCCCGATGTACGGTATCCTCATGGCCTTTAAGGATTATAAAATTTCTAAGGGAGTTATGGGAAGCGACTGGGTAGGTCTCTATTATTTTCAAAAGCTTTTTTCCAGTTCCCGGTTCTGGAGCGTGCTCGGGAATACACTCATTATCAGTCTGCTTAAACTGATCCTGGGTTTCTTCCCGCCGATTATTTTTGCACTGCTCCTGAATGAAATTAAAACGCCATGGTTTAAAAAACTGACACAGACCTGTTCGTATCTTCCCTACTTTATTTCCTGGATTATACTTGCAGGTATCATCAAGGAGATCTTTTCAACCAATGGAGTGATTAACCAGATTGTGACTTCGTTTGGAGGAGAGGCTCAGGTATGGCTGAGCAAGAAGCAGTATTTCCGGACGATTCTGGTAAGTACGGATATCTGGAAGGGATTTGGATGGGGATCCATTATCTATATATCGGCGTTGTCCGGAATTGATCCCCAGTTATATGAAGCAGCAGCGCTTGATGGGGCAGGAAGGTGGAAAAAGATGCTTTATATTACACTTCCTGGACTGATTCCCGTGATCACGATTAATCTGATCCTGTCCATGGCAGGAGTGCTGAATGCCGGCTTTGACCAGATTTTCAACCTGACGAACTCTTCCGTAAAAAGTGTTGCAGACATCATAGATACCTACGTTTACGAGCTTGGTGTGCAGAAAAGAGATTATTCTCTTTCTACCGCAGTTGGTTTGTTTAAATCTGTTGTCGCGCTTATTTTAATACTTCTTACTAATTTTACTGCAAAGAAAATAAACGGCAAAGATTATACACTTTGGTAAGGAGGCGGTGACATGAAAAAACAAAAAATAACAAGCTATATTTTCCCGGCTGTTAATACGGTTTTGATGATTTTTGTCATTATTATTACGATTTATCCATTCTGGAATCAGTTCATTCTTTCGTTTGCCAAAAAGGAATATCTGTATGCCGTAGAGGCGCAGTGGTATCCAAAGAGCGTGGACTTATCCAGCTATAAAGTACTGCTTCATTATAAGGATGTGTGGATTGGATATCTGAATACGATTATCCGTACAGTGGTCGGAACGGTATTAAGTCTTATTGTTACTGCACTCATGGCTTATCCGCTCACCAAATCGGACATCCCGTTCCGAAAGGCAGTTACCATGCTGATCATGTTTACCATGCTGTTCAGTGGTGGATTGATTCCTACTTATATTTTGATTACACAGCAGCTGCATCTGAGCAACAGCTTCTGGGTAACTATTTTGCCCATGCTTACCTCAGCCTATAATATTTTCATTATGCGGAATTTTATCATGGGGATTCCGGGCGAACTGGAGGAATCTGCATTGATTGATGGAGCCGGTTATTTTACCATTTTCCGGAAAATCATTGTTCCGCTTTCCAAACCGGTATTGGTGACAGAGGCTCTCTGGATTGCAGTTGGACACTGGCAGGCATGGTATGATAATCTTCTTTATCTGCAGGAACCATCCAAATGGGGACTTCAGATGGTGCTACGTGAATACCTGATCAGCAATCAGGAAACGAATATTCTTCAAACCGTGAAAATGACAATGGGATCAGCAGGAGCTGTGGACGAACGTCAGCTGAAAAGTGCGATTATTGTAATTTCCATTCTGCCGATGATCATTATCTATCCGTTTTTACAGAAATATATGAATAAGGGACTTGTACTTGGCGCGGTAAAAGGATAAAACAGGAAAGTGGTGAAGAAATGGACAAAAAAGAAAACAGACAGGTGAATATCAGACAGATCCGGATCAAGGACGATTTCTGGTCCGGATTACAGAACCTGGTAGCAGACGAGGTAATTCCGTACCAGGAAAAAGTATTAAATGATGAAATTCCGGGAATAGAAAAGAGCCATGCAGTTGCAAATTTCCGGATTGCCGCAGGACTGGAAAAGGGAGAGTTCTATGGAATGGTTTTTCAGGACAGTGATGTGGCAAAATGGCTCGAGGGAGTTGCCTATTCACTGGCCGTTAAACCGGATCCGGAACTTGAAAAGAGAGCCGATGAGGTCATTGAAATTATTGAAAAGGCACAGCAGCCGGATGGTTATCTGAATACATACTTTACCATCAAAGAGCCGGAGCACCGCTGGCAGAACTTACAGGAATGCCATGAGCTTTACTGTGCAGGACATATGATGGAGGCAGCAGTGGCTTACTATGAGATCACCGGAAAAGACCGGCTTCTAAAGGTTATGTGTCGGATGGCAGATCATATTGACCGTCGTTTCGGAGAGGGAGAAGGGAAGGTCAGCGGAATTCCGGGACATCAGGAGGTAGAGATTGGACTGATGCGTCTGTATCATGTGACCGGTGAAGAACGATATTGTAAACTGGCCAATTACTTCATTAATGAAAGAGGAAAGAATCCGCATTTCTTTGAAGAGGAATCCAGAAAGCGCGGATGGACCCACTTCGGGATTGATCCGAAGGATACAAAGTATAATCAGAGCTATGCCACGGTCTATGAACAGAAGGACGCGGTCGGACATGCAGTCCGGGCAGTGTATATGTATACCGCAATGGCAGATCTGGCAGGAAGCAACGGAGATGATAAGCTGTATGAGGCATGTCTGACGCTGTGGAAGAGCATTGCCGAAAGGAGAATGTATCTGACAGCGGGCATTGGATCTACCGGAGAGCTGGAGGCCTTTACCGTGGATTATGATCTTCCGAACGATATGGTTTATGCAGAAACCTGTGCATCCATTGGTCTTATATTCTTTGCAAAGCAGATGCTGGAAATTAATCCGGATGGCAGGTTTGCGGATGTGATGGAGAGAGCTTTTTACAATGGAACGATCAGCGGCATGCAGCTGGATGGCAAGCGGTTCTTTTATGTGAATCCGCTGGAGGTAAATCCGGGCATTTCCGGAGAAGTACCGGGATACCGTCATGTGCTGGCGCAGAGACCGCAGTGGTATGCCTGTGCATGCTGCCCGCCGAATCTGGTGCGTCTCCTGATGTCCCTTGGAAAATATTTGTGGGATGAAACCGAAGATGTGATTTATTCCCATATGTTTGCCGGACAGACTGCGGAACTTGGAAAAGCCGACATCCGGGTCGAAAGCCAGTATCCATGGAATGGAATGGTTCGCTATACCGTAGAACAGAAAACAGAAAAGCCATTTACATTGGCGATTCATATTCCGTCTTATATTAAGGAGTTTACGGTGCTGATCAATGGAAAGGAAATTCAGGCAAAGGATTATATGCGTAAAGGATACCTTTACCTGGAACGAACCTGGAATCATGATGTTGTGGAAATCCGGTTTGAATTAGCTGTCCGTAAAATATATGCGAACCAGAAGGTAAGAGAAGACGCCGGATGTACTGCCCTGATGAGAGGCCCTTTTGTTTATTGTTTTGAAGGAAAAGACAATGGACCGGATCTGCAGTCCTGCCATATTGCAGAAGACATGAAGGCAGAAGCTTTTGCCATAGAGGAAGGAATGCTGAAAGGATTGACCGGTATTCACGTGGATGGATGGAAGTACACAGGAAGCGATGAATTATATTCGGAAGAAAAGCCGCACAAAGAAAAGATCCGTCTGACCGCAATTCCGTATTATGCATGGGGAAACCGCGGTGAAAACAAGATGAGGGTCTGGATGCTGGAGTAAGCGCTTATAATGAATTCATATAATAGTTATACATGACATCAAGTTAAGGAGGAACATCAGTATGAGTGAAAAAAAAGTACAATGGTACATGGGAAATATGCTGGCAAAATTTGATGTAGAACGGGCAGCATGGACATCTGTACAGGCTCCAACAGATTTCAATCATGCGGAATTTCTGCTGACACCGGATGAGTTTCCCAGTCTGGACGGAGAACAGGCTCGCTGGCTTGGAACAGTGGAGCTTGTCATAAAGGGTAGTGAAGGAGATACGGTACATATTTATACACCGGAGATGGAAAAGTCAGTAGAAGCGGATGAAGAAAAAATTCGGGTGACATATTCGGAAAACACGAAAGCGCCGGGAATACGTATCGTAGAGGAATATCTGCGGAGCGATGATGGCATCCGCTGGGATATTTCAGTGGAAAATACCGGAAATGATGATGTAGAACTGGAACGGCTTGGAATTCCGCTTCTGATGAACCAGTTTTTCCGCGGAGATGATCAGTTCAAATATGAACAGTGCGTTTTACGCCATACCTGTCTCTGTCATGAAAATTCATGGATATATTGGGAAAAATCCAGTGGAGCAGCGCCGCTTCTGATACTGAAAACGATGGATGATACGGCATTGGACTGCTTTGAAGTGGAACACAGGTTTGCAGAACATACAGGAGTAGAGGGAGCTTTTGAGGGACTTTACACGGTATATGTTTATCATGAGCCGATGCCAGATCATCGTTTCGAAAATCTGGAGATCTGCACACTCAAAGCAGGACAGACCATTCAGAAGTCTTTTATGATCGGAATGCAGCAGTCCAGGGAGGAATGTGTACAGTGGCTGGTTCGTAACGGTGGATTTTATCTGGAAAGTGTTCCGGGAATGGTTCTTCCTTATGGAAAAAGAGCAGAGTTAACCATATACAGTAAGACAAAGCCTTCTATCAAGAGTGATTACGCAGAAGATATGGCAGAAGAGGTGGAAGGAAAGGCCGGAACATGGAAGGCATATCTGACCTTAAACGGCTATGGACGGAGAGGACTGGCGGTTACCGTGGACGGGCATCTCTCCAGACTGACCTTCTTTGGAATTGAAAATCCGGGTGAAATTTATGCGGAGCAGACAGACTTTATCATTAAAAACCAGTTTGAAACGGATGATACCGATCCCTGCTATCATGCTTTATTAATGTGGGATATGGATGTCAAGCACCGTATCAATTCCAAGTGCAATCCGCATGGGCCAGACTGGTTTGCAGGAGGCAGCGATGAGATTGGACTCGTTACAGGACTGTTCCTTTCCGAATGGAATGCCTATCATCCGAAGGAGGAGCAGGTGCGGGTTCTTCAGGAATACTGCCATGATTTTATTGAACAGCGCCTGACAGAGCAGCCTGGATGGCGTGTGCATCGTATGGTTCCGTGGTTTGTTATGTTTGAGCCATGGAGCGGTAGGGGCGCAGATGATGTCTGGAGAGCATTCAATTATGTGCATGTAATCAATACCTATTATAATATGTACCGGATCTCCAAAATTTATAAGAAGGACTGGCTGGATGCCCCTCACATATGGATTTATAAAGCCTATGAGTATGCCAAAGCCATGTTCTCGTACTGGATGTTCCCGGACGGAATCGGCGCAACAGAAATCGGAAATATGGGTGAATTCGTACTGGCAACAGAGATTGTTGGAGCATTGAAGGATCAGAACTGCAGAAAAGAGGCAGATGAACTGCAAGAGATTATTACAGAAAAGGCAAGATTTTTTGCAGGGAAAACTTATCCTTACGGTTCTGAAATGGCTTATGATTCTACAGCGTACGAAGCTGTTTATGGCTATGGAAAAGCAATCATGGACGAGCGCGTCATGGAAAAAACGATGGAGGTCAGCGTGGCAAACCGTGGATGGCAGCCAGAGTGGTATCTTTATATGACAGACTTGCGGGGTGGCGGAGACAGCCATTGGAATGTCAGCTATATGACACAGCTTGGGGCGTATCCGATTTATGATTGGGTTCTGGAGCAGAGACATTATCGGGTTGACCTGATGAAGGCATTGTATGGCGCTTATTTAGCAGGATTTGCAATTTATAATTCGGGCGGATACTGGAGTGATGATCCGGAAAATCAGGGAGCAACAGCATGGATCTTCCATGGAGCAAATGGCCTGTTTACAGGAAAGGACAGAGGCGGCTCACCGGTGTACAAGGGTATTGCGGCAATGTCCGGAGAAGGTTGTCTTGGTTTCTTTGGCGCCTTGAAGATTGCGGCATCAATGGTATATCAGGAGGATGGACATCAGAAGGTGCTTGGCGGTCAGCTCTTTGAGAAAGAGGGCGGATATGTTCTGAAGCCGGATGATGGACTGAATATGAGGTTTTTCGATACCTGCCGTGATTTTGCAGTAAAACTGGAGCAGGATACTCTGGAAAGCATTGAAACGCTGGAAAATGGATGGATGATCCAGATAAAAAATGATACCGATGTATCCCACACTCTTCGCATGGAGGTACGTAGTGGAATTGGCGGAGAGTATCAGATTATTACCGAAAAGGGACATCAGACACAGAAAATAGAAAGAGAATGGGCCTGGATAGAGGTAGAACTTTTGCCGGGAACGCAGAGTGTTGAAATTTTACAGTAACGATTTCATTGAACGGAAGCATATGCTGTTTAAGGTGCAGAATATAATCATATGAATTTCCAGAAGGCAGAGACAGGTATTGTCTCTGCCTTCTTTTCAGCATAAGCTTTATAAAATTTGTTTACCAGCCGTGTATGATGCTACAAATTTTATAAAATCCAAAGAAGTGAAGCGGCACTGAATGCCCTTACACTGGTATTCCCGGTACAGATGCTTATGGTGGCAGTGGGGGTCGGAACCGGCGTGGGAACCAATGCACTTCTTGCAAGGACACTTGGACAGGGAAACAGTAAAAAAGCTGCAAAGGTAGCAGGGAACAGCCTGTTTCTGGGAGCGATTATTTATGTGGTCTGCTTACTGTTTGGTATCTTTGGGGTGAAAGCATATATTTCTTCACAGACAGTAGATGCGGAAGTACTTGAGATGGGAGTCAGCTTTCTATTTGCCGGAATCAATGTTGCTTATCAGGGTATTTATCAGGCATTGGATGGTGGTGTGGAATCACTGATTATTTCGCTTTTGAGACAGCTCATTATTATCCTGCCGCTGGCTGGAATCTTTTCCATGTTTGTCAGAAATGGGCAGATGGGAGTTTCCCTGATCTGGTGGGCATTTCCAATCACGGAACTGATCGCGTGTCTGGTTGGATATGTATTTTTAAAGAGAATCAGAAAAAATAAAGTGAATGTTTTGAATTAAGGAGGAGTCAGAGATGGTAAAGAGAATTATTACGATCAGCAGAGAATTTGGAAGCGGCGGACGTTTTATCGGAGAAGGAGCCATGTGTAATCATTGGAAGAAATGCAGACTATATTCTGAAGGATAGGGATGATGTACTGGATGTATTTATCCATGGGAATATGCCGGAAAAACACAGCGTATTATGGGCTTATATCATGTAGAAGAGCAGGAAGCTGTCAAAATGATGGCAGATACAGATAAAAGGCGTATGACGAATTATAATTTTTATACGGATCACAAATGGGGAAGAGCCAGCAACTTCTTACGCAATCTTTTCACTTACACTTTCTAACCTATACAGCATTTCCGGATCTATGTCCAGACATTTACTGCAATCTCTGGTTCCAGAGACATCCCATGCTAATGTCCCATTCAAAATGGTACATGCATTCATAAAAAAATTAATATCCTTCAACGGTTCAAAAGCTTTCTTGTTCAATAACGTTTTTGCATCATAGCATACAATTTTCCCATCTTCAAAGTATACATACACCGTATAGTCTTTATAAGGAATTACCTGCACAATATCATAAAACATATCTGCCTCCTACACTAATGGATTAATCCTATTAAGCGGGAGTCCGTCTTTGGACAGTTCCCAATTTTGCATCAGTTCATCCTGATGTATCACACACCATGCTAATATCAGTTTTAACTGCCTGGATGGCAAAGCTCCTTTTATTACTCTTGCCTCATTAATATCTACAATTGCTTTATTTCCATTATATTCTGCATGAAAATGTGGTGGATTATGATCTTTATGGCTACCTATATTATATCAATAATTTATCCTTTTGACCATAATTGTATTACTTCTATGGTGCTTCCTACCTTTTTATTCCAAAATAATTATTCTATCATCTCTACAAAACTGAATTTTATTCTTCCGACATTGCGTATTGCACAATCATTGGATCATCATATTCCGCCCACATAGACTTGTTTTCGTCTAACTGCTTTAGTCGTGTCATTTCATCTTCGGTCAGTTCAAAATCAAAAACATCCAGATTCTGCTTCATTCTGTCCTTATGTGTACTCTTAGGTATAACAACAATTCCTCTCTGTACTTGCTGACGGAGTGCAATTTGAGCAGGTGTTTTTCCATAATTTTCAGCAATCTCCTTCACGATTGGATTTTCTATAATCTCTTTCAGCCTGTGTTGTGCCAATGGTCCCCATGCTTCATGCTGAATATTGTATTTTTCCATCCAATCGTGCAAATAATACTGTTGCCAGAACATGTGCGTTTCCACCTGATTTACCGCTGGTACAATGCGATTGAAAGCAGAAATATCTGCCATACGCTCAGCAGAAAAATTAGAAATACCATGGCACGAATTTTTCCCTCGTCATACAAATCTTCCAATGCATGATACGCACCATAATAATCAGACAAACATTGATGAATCAACACTAAATCTATATAGTCAGTTTTTAACTTCTTCAACGATTCTTCAATAGATGCTTTGGTTTTTTCATACCCAAATTCTGTCACCCAAACCTTTGTAGTAAGAAATATATCCTCTCGATTGATACCAAGTTTTTGTATTGCCTGCCGAATCCCGTCACCAGTTTCTTCTTCGTTATAATACGCCTGTGCGGTATCTATAAGTCTATATCCTACTTCCAATGCTTCATAAACACATCTTGCGGTTTCTTCCTTTGGAATTTCAAATACTCCAAAGCCAATCATGGGCATTTTAACACCATTGTTCAATGTTACATAGTTCATTTTATTCATTTCCTTTCACTTTTGATTTTACTATCTACGAAAGGTTGCTTCCATATGGCTTGTCCTTGGAAAAGAACTTATTCCACATATCTCCTTTGGTCATAATTCCCTCATATTTGACAATTTCCAGCTCTACAAGCTGGAAGTTATCGCTTTACTTTTGTTGTATCTTAGCCAAAATACTTTCTATTACAAGTGTTACTGTTATAAAGGCTCCTACAAGGGTATAGTAGTTTAAGCCATACATCAATGGCAAAAGAGAAATAACTACCGTAATAATGGAAAGGACAAACAATGCTTTGAGAACACCTTTCTTCTTCAATGAAAACAATGAAAGTAAGAAGATGGCAACAGTAAGTGTGGCTGTAATAAGTGGAGCAAAATTTGCATAGCCAAACGGTGTAAGGCTAAAGTATGAGAATGTTTCTTTTACTCTTTCTGTTGGAGATGTTGCAAAAATACAAACTGCTCCCAAGGGTAATAATTCTAACACTATTGTTAAAGCTGGCAAAACCGCTAAGCAGACTTTCTTCATGTTGTATATCTCCTTTACAAATCCGAAGTTGTCGGAGTGAAACTCCGCCATTTCACAAACGCGAACTTACCATTTCCCTTTGGCAATTCGTCCGCCGACCAAAATGACAGAAAAAATAGCGGCGAAAAACAGGAACGTAAGCCAGATTGGACTTAGTACCCATAACCATGACCATGAAATCAAACCCATTACTTTTAGCACAACAAAAATCAAAGTCAAGGCAACTACGGGGTCTGTTCCTGAGCGTCTTGATTTCTTCTCCATACACTTATCACCTCGGAATCCCAATTATCGTGCCCGCATAAACCCGCAGCAGCCCAACTTTTCACGCTCCACAAATCCCAGCGATTGATAAAATGCCACGGTTTTGGGTGTATTATCCGTTACCAGTTGGATTTGCCGGACATCCGCATACCGCTCCAGCGCCGTCATATTTTCCGTGTATGCGGTCCAGCCCACCTGTGTGTAGAGCTGCCAGATTTCGTCTTTTTTGAATTCTGTGTATTCTTTTATCTTTATGGCAACACCGCACAATTCCCGCCTTGCGGCTCAAGCACCGCTCCGACGGCTGCGGCACGGCATCTGCGTTGCCAAAATGCTCGATAA
>ERZ827423.1475-NODE-1475-length-22792-cov-11.861811_pt1 | contig 22792 bp, 18 predicted proteins | sample MGYA00519775_ERZ827423 | MGnify/ENA primary metagenome ERZ827423 (study PRJEB31778, sample SAMEA3449296) | human gut metagenome | biome: human gut; feature: human-associated habitat; material: faeces | place: United Kingdom | collected 2010/2012 ...
TTTTCAGCGCAATATAAAAGATTTCGGGATAATATTTTTTTCGATATAATCTCCACAGATGATGAGGTAATCCTCTTTGGTCAGGTCACGTTGCTCATGGAATGCTGCAGGCAGGAGCCTGCTGAAATCACCGTGCGTATCACCGGTTATAAAAATGGCCATTTCCTTTCTCCCTTTTCTATTCATTCTACTTCCTGTTCCAGCACCACATCCGAGTCTCGGAAGTGGATGTGGATGGTTTCCGCATCCTCCACCGTGATCTTTTGGATGACCTGCCGGACGAGCTCATTGTCAAATTCCGTGTAGCCCGCGGCGCATTCCATGATACTGTCCCACATCTGCCGGCGTCTGGCAGCCTGTTCCTCCAGATCGACCTCTGCCTGCTGCGCGTCTGCGATCTGCGTCTTAAGGGATTCCTTCTCATCCGTCAGCGCTTTCATTCTGGCATTCAGCTCGGTATCGGCCATGTTGACGAGCAGCCGATCCAGCACATCGCTTTGCTCCCGGCTCACCGCATCCATACGCTTCTTCAGCTGCAGCAGCCGTGCACCGGCCTGAGATAACGCCTGCCTGGCTTCCTCCGCCATGGCCAGCACATCGGGGCAGACCTCCTGCCGGATGGCGGCGTACTCGTTCATGGCCGCGAGGATGGCGCTGTGCAGCTTGCCTTCATCCAGTGTCGGAGAGTGCTGGCAGTATTTTGTACCGAACTCCAGCCGGGAGACACAGCGCCACACGATGCGCTTTTTCCCATTTCTGGCCCATGTGACCCGCTTGTAGGGGGAGCCACACTCGCCGCACACCAACAATTCTGTCAGAGCGTATTTGCCGGAGTATTTCCCAAGTTCCGTTTTTCCGCTCTTTTGCAGCACCTTCCGTTTGCTGGACCGGCGCGTCATCTCCTGCTGCACCTGATTGAACAGATCCCTTGAGACAATGGCCGGATGGCTGTTCTCCACATAGTACATCGTGCGTTCACCACGGTTCTTTTTGACCTTTTTGTTGATGCAGTCCGTCACATAGGTTTTCTGCAGCAGGGCGTCTCCAATGTACTTTTCATTGGTCAGGATATTGTGGATGATGGAGGGAGACCAGCGCTCTACACCCTGTGCGGTGGGAACACTGTCCTCGTCCAGCTCCCGCTTGATCTGTCCCAGGGTGCAGCCGTTCAGATACCTATGGTAAATGCGGCGGATGATCTCCGCTTCCTCCGGTACGATCTCCGGCTGTCCGTCCGCCCCCTTCCGGTATCCCAGCATCTTTTTGTACTGGAAGGTGACCTTTCCCGCCTCCGCGCTCTTCTGCTTTCCCCATGCGACATTCTTGCTGAGAGACTCGGATTCCGCCTGGGCGAAGCCGCTGAACAGGGTGATGAGAAATTCGCTGGATTCCGTGAGGGTGTTGATGTTTTCCTTCTCGAAGTACACCCCAATGCCGTTTGCTTTCAGGAGCCGCACCGTATCCAGGCAATCCACCGTGTTTCTGGCAAAGCGGGAGAGGGACTTGGTGATGATGAGGTCGATGTGTCCCCGCTTGCAGGCAGTGATCATCTTGTTGAACTGCGTCCGTTTTTTCAGGCTGGTGCCTGAGATACCCTCATCGGCATAGATCCCTGCCATCTCCCAATCCGGGCTGTCCTGGATCTTCTGGGTGTAGTAGGTCTTTTGCGCCTCATAGCTGTTGAGCTGCTCTTCACTGTCCGTCGAGACGCGACAGTAGGCCGCTACGCGCATTTTTCCGTCATGGTCTCTGTGCAGTTCTTCCGGTTTTCTGGTTGCGGGGATCACCCGCACCCGCCGCTCTAAGGTGGCTGCTGTCGCTTCCATGGATCATTCATCCTTTCCTGTCGCTTTTTTATCCGTAAATATAAGAGTTACTTCGGTATCCTGTGAGATGGTGATATGGGAAACCGCTCGTTGGAAGCGTCTCCAATCCGCCTCTGTCAGACTATCTGACGGCTCAGATTCGGCAGACGGCTCTGGACAGCAGTCATACCGCGCTGCCGCACCCTGCAGGATCAGCGCCATCACCGCTTCCGGCGAGTCTGGCTGCTCCAGCCCCCGGTTGATGGCATTGTCCAGCCGCATGACCTCCGCAGAGGGCGTGTAGGCGGTGCAGCTGGGCTGTTCATGGTCCCGGAACTGACGGACGATCCCGTTTACCGTCGCATCCATGTCCATGACCGCGGTATTCCCGCAGCCTTCGCATCTCAGATACAGCTTGCCGCTGTTCTGCCAGCCGCCGCCCAGCCGGGTCATCTTCCCGCCGCAGGTGCAGCGGAAGTATGGAGTCAACCGCGCAATGGCAGGCTTCTCTCCGTGGGACTGCTTCCTGGCATTCTTTTCCGCCGTCTTTTCCTGCGCCGCTTGGAAAATATCCGCTTCCACCAGTATGGGGTATCCCTCCTTACCGGTGTAACGGGGATTTTCCAAAAGGCGCTTTACCTTATGCTTGTTCCAGAGCGGCACTTCCCGGCAATACGGAATACTCTGCCGGTTCAAGGCGTCCGAGATGGCCTGATAGGAAGCCCCGGCGTTGTAGAGCGTAAAGACCATACTGACGGTCCGCTGCTCCTCCGGCACGATCTCTAACGCGCCGTTTTGGATCTGATACCCGTATAACACCTTGCGGTTGATCATCTTGCCGCCACCTCCCATTGTTCTGTCAGCTCCAAGCCTCCGTAAAGCCGGAAGCGGATACGGTTTTGAGACTCTGCAATGATCTTCTCCACCAGATGTTCGAACAGCTCTTCATCGAAGCCGTCCAGCCGTTCCGGTCCGTTGAGAAGCGTCTGCTCCACCTTGCGGAGCGCATCCATCGTTTCGTCTATCGCTTCGTTCTCTGTCAGCCCGCGCCGTTCTCCGCGAAGCTGCGCCAGTCTGGCGCTGATGGCATTCATGCGGGCGGCGCAGATATCCGCGTCCAGCAAGCCATTGGCCCGCAGAGTGCTGATCTTATGGCTTTCTTCTGTTGCTTCCGCGATGGCCCGGTTGATGGCCAGCACCTGCGGATGATTCTGCCGCAGAATCGTGTCCAGCGTGTTCAGCTGCCGGAGGGCCGGGGCCAGAATGATGTCCGCGTTGCTTTTGAGTCTGTGGTACATCCGCAGGAAGGCGGCATGGATCTCCGCTTCCGGGATGCGTCCTACAGGGCAGTCCGCGGCGTGGCGGTCGTGGGTTCGACAGACCCAGGTCACATACCCGTTCTGGCTGCTTCGGCGCTGAAACACCGTCCCGCAGTTCCCGCAAACGATTTTTAAGGCAAGAGGGCTTTTTTCTCTGCGCTTTTTCTCTTTCTGCGCTTTCTTTTGCAGCAGTGCCTGCACCCGCTCAAAGGTATCCCGGTCGATGATAGCTGGATGGGAGTTCTCCGTGTAGTATTGCAGGCGTTCCCCGTGATTTCGTTTCTGCACGAAGGGGAAGCCGCAGCTGTAGGATTTCTGGCTCAGAGCGTCTCCAATGTACTTTTCATTGGTCAGCAGGTATCGAACCCCCGTTTCTCTCCAGCATTCCGCGCCGGACTGGGAGGGGATGCCTTTCGCCGTCAGCTGCTCCGCAATCCATCCGGAGCTGCGCCCCTTGAGGTATGCGTCGAAGATCCAGCGCACCGTGGCGGCTTCCTCCGGGACGATCTCAAGGTCTTTCTTATTTACGATTCGGTATCCGTAAGGGGCGGTGCAGGTGATAAATTCCCCACGCTCCATCCGCCGCTGATAGCTCATCTTCTGATTGGCGGAGATGGAGATGGATTCTTGCTGGGCAAGAGAACCGGAAACGCTCACCATCAGTTCGGTGGTGAGCGTTTTCGTGTCGATATTTTCTTTTTCAAACCGGACGCTGACGCCCATGGCGGATAACTCCCGCAGGGCGGACAGGCAGTCTCTGGTATTCCGGGCGAAGCGGGATACGGACTTCACCAGAATACGGTCAATCTTGCCCTTCCGGCAGTCCCGCATCATGCGGTTGAAGTCATCCCGCTGATCCATCCGGGTGCCGGTCAGCCCTTCGTCGGCATACACATCCACCAGCTCCCAGCCGTCATGCCGGGCGATATCTTCCGTATAACTGCGGATCTGGGCGGCGTAGGAATGCAGCTGATCTCTGGAGTCCGAGCTGACCCTGCAGTAGGCCGCCACCCGCAGATGTTCCGCTTCCCGCGTCTGCGGCGCGATGATTTTTACCTGTGCCATGTTTTTCACTTCCCTGTATCTTTTTTGCCAACACACAAGCTACCACACGATCCGCAGAATATCCAGCACTATTCCCAAACAGTCTGCGGGGAATATTTCTCTCTGGCCAGTCTCTTGGCGTAAGACAGTTCTTCCGCGCTCAGCAGGCCGATTTCCGCCAGATGCTCCAGCATCCTGACTGCCAGCCGATACTGCAATTCTTTCTTTGCGTCGATCATCTTCCCACCTCAAAATAGCTCTCCGGCTTTTTCTCCCGCAGAAACCTTGTCACTTCCCGCAGGCTGCCGGTCCTCCGCATTTCCGGCAATGCCTCACTCACAGCCTGGGCGTATCTGCGCCCACGGCAGGCCCGTTCATCCAGAATGGCGATGACGCAGGTATCGCTCTCCGTGCGGATGGCCCGTCCAAAGCCTTGGCGCAGCTTGATCTGCATCTCTGGTACAGCTACCTCACGGATGAATGCGTGAAGGGAAGGATACTTTTCCAATTCCCGCTCCTTCCGGGCGTCCGGATAGGCGAAAGGCAGGCGTGGGATGATCAGCAGAGATACACAGTCGCCGGGGAAATCAAAGCCCTCCCATGCCGCGCCGGTGGCCAGCAACACCGCTCCCGGCGTGTGCCGGAACTGTTCGATGATGTGGGGCGCGTTGCGGCCCAGCGTCAGCAGTGGGAATGGGAGCGATTCCTCCCACAGCCGCTCCTTCACAGCCGACATGGCTGCGTAGGATGTAAAGAGCACCAGCGCGTGACCGGTGGCTGCTTTGATGAGTCCGACGAGCTCGGCAGTCAGCTCATTAAAGTACACATCCGTATCCTCCACTCTCTGGCGGGGCGGGATTTGCGGAAGGTAGAGCAGGCAGTTGTTCCGGTAGTCAAAGGGGGATGGAGAAACGGATTCCATGACACGGTGTCCCTTCTCCAATCCTGCCTGCGTTTTGAAACGGCGGAAATCACTGCCCACCGCCATGGTGCCGGAGGTCAGAACAAACGCCTGATCCGGCTGCCACAGGATCTTTTTCATCCGCTGCGTGATGTCATCAGCCGCGGCGCACAGCATGGCGCCGCCTGTGCTGACATCTTCGGCAGTGTAAAAAATCATATCTGTCTGGGAACTGGTGAACAGCTTGACCGCGTCCAGCACCGTATTCAGCTGGCGGCTTCCCAGCGGGGAGAGCAGGCTGCCGATTTGCCGCTGGATGATGGGCAGTGTGCAGGATGGCGCGGTCAGCAATCGCAAACAGGCTTCCACCGGCTCCGCTTCCTCTCTGGGCTGCGCCAGCTTGCGCAGCAAAGGACCTGTGCTGTCCTCCAGCATTTCTGCCGCCAGTAAGTACCGTTCCTGTTTTAGCTGAAGGATAAGGTTTCGTATCTCTTCGGCCACCAACGTCACACCCAGCATCTGCTGTGCGGTTTCCGGGAGCTTATGGGCTTCATCCACGATGATGATACTGTGCTCCGGGAAGATGGGGCGTTTTCCCTCGCTACGGTGGATGGCGTCTGCCACCAGCAGATTATGATTGCAGATTTGAAACAGGAATTGACCTTTGTCGCAGGTCTTGAGAAACCGCTGATAGCGGCAGTTCCTCTTCTTGCAGTTGCAGACCTGCGGTACGCAGACACGCTCCCGGTCATAGCCGCTGAGATGAGAAACTCTGTCCATGTCCAGCGTTTCCTTAAGAGTTCGGAGCGCTGCCAACGCTTCCGGATTTTTCTTTGCAGGATATACCTGACGCAGCCGCCTGTCCAGCCGCTCGTCGCAGACATAATGGCTTTTGCCTTTGCGGATGACCGCTTTCAGTGGCTTGGTAAGAATCCCGTCCGCCATTAGAACACAGGACAGCAGCGGCAGATACTCCATCAGCACCGCGTTTTGAAGCGCGATACTGGAAGTGGAAATGATGATGGGGCGGGCGATCTGCCCTGTCGGGAAAGCAGACGCTGCCGTGGCAGCCGCCAGATAGGCGTAGGTCTTGCCGATGCCCGTCCCGGCATCGCACAGGGCGATCCTCCCGTCCTGCATGGCGTCCAGCATCCGGTGGCTCAATTGGATCTGCTCCGGACGCTGCGCCATACCGTGGGCGGGAAGAAGGTCCTGAAAAATATGGTCGATCAGTTTATGGGCTTTCAGCCTGTTATCGTTGGTATTCATCCAATAATTTCCTCTTTTCCTGTCATGCTTTGTTTTCGTTTCCACCGTATTTGCAGCGCGCGCCCCGGTGGGAAAGGGGAACAATACGGACAAGGTCCGGCAAGACCTTCACGGGCGTATTTCCAGGATCTCTACTGCTTTCAATCCCGGAGCAGCCCAGCCTCTTCATGCTGGCCAGTGCATTGTGTCTCATTATCTGCCCGGACAGCGTCTCTGCGGGCGGCGCTGCCAACGCCGCCCCTGCGCAGGTAAAATCGCTCGCCGCGAGAAGCTGCAAGGCTTCCCACGGGTCGTGGCGCACACTGCGCGGATCGCTCTTCTGTCCGGGTGGTTATCCGTATTGCTGGTATGCAATTTTCAAGGAACAGCGAGGGGCGATTCGGAGCCCCTCACTGTCCTCCCGAAAATTGCGTTCGGTGAATACCCTTATTTCGAGGAATTTTCAAAAAACTTTTTGAGATCCCGCAGGATGCGGTCTCTCCGCTTGATGACCGCCCGCTGGCTGACGCCCATTCTTTGGGCGTATTCCCGTGTAGACGCGCCGTCGAAGAACAGGGCGTTGATGAGTTCCCGGTCGGTATCCTTTAGTGACAGCAGCGCCAGCAAAAGGATCTGCTTCTGTTCTGCCAGATTCCGAAGTTCCTCACGCTCCAGTGCCTCCGTTTCGGCGCTGGGGGACGTTTCTGCTCCGACATAGTCCGGCAAAAGCGCATCTTCCTCCATCTGCTCCAGAGAGAGCAGTTTTCCGGAGGACTGTTCCTCCATGATGTAGCGCTCCCTGCGGTCTGCCTGCGCATAGGCGAGGTAGACATCCTCCGGCACCTCTACGTCCATGCCGTCTACAGTGATGATATTGGCGATGACTTCGCCACCTTCGCTTCGAACGCGCCGATAGTTGCGTTCTTCCTGCCATTTTTTCATGATTCATGACTCCAATCTCAGATTTTTTTGAAATGTCTGAGATTGGGTCACGGATATTTAGCGATATAGGGCTGCCAGCGTCTGCGCATTGTGTGCCTTTCCGCTTTTCAGCCGAAGAAAGGCACAAAAAAAGAGCCTTACGCATAGCTGAAAAGCTACTTGTAAGGCTCCTAACTCAATGTTCCCATATTCGATGATGGGTGGCTGGTGCGCTTGACGAAGTCATATCAATTGGATTTTTAATTTATGCCTGAACATATCCCATAAAGGGGATGGGCGTGTGGATCAGGGGGTGAGCATCCGGTGTCAGCACCGTGATGCCGATCTGTTCGCCGCACTTGGGGCATTTGGCGATCAGGTCAGGGTGTTCCGCTCTGTGCAGAGCAAACAGCCTGTACTGAGACTGCTCCGCACCACTGGGGATATCCGCGATACGGCCCTTGCCGCACAGCGGACAGCGCAGGGAATTGGTTTTTGACATAGCGCCTCGCTTTCTCTGTTCTCTTTTTTGAGAACAGTACATGAAAATTTTTTACAGCAGGTTATGGTTCTCCAACCGAATGCGCATGGCCTGCTTGGATACCTGAAAGATACCTGCCATATCCGTCACCAGCTGTTGATTCGTCCGTCCGGAGCGCAGCTGATAGAAACAGCGCTTGACCTGCGGCAGCGGCAGCAGAAGGATAGAGCCCAGCAGGTTCGCCTGCACTTCCAATGTGTTGTCGCTCTCATCGCCGGAACGGAGCGCCGCGTTTTCGCCGGTCCCGCTGAACTGTTTCTTATGGAGCAGCCAGTGCCCCAGCTCATGGGCGCAGGTAAAGCGCAGCCGCCCGGTAGATGTTTCCTCTTCGCAGAGAGAGCAGTCGATGAGGATGGTGCCGCCCTTGACGGGAAGAAGGTCATAGCGGTGGTTTTCCCAGTCATAGATCGCTGTGAGACCGTCGTCAAAGATGGTCTCGCCCAAAACCCGCCCATTATTCCGCAGATATTGATACTCCAGCACCAGCCCCTGTGCCTCGATGATGTCCTCAATGGGAATGGCTGCGGGGGAACCGTAATAAAGTCTGGGGTCATAGGCGGTGATCACATCGCGGGCGATCCGCTCCAGCGCCTGTTCGCGGTAATATGCTTTTTTCATGCGTCTATTTCACCGCCCTCTTTGGATTTCTTTGCGCGCTGGGTGATCCGGTCGATAAATTCCTGCCACTCCTGGTCTGTGGCGTCTGCCTCCTTCGCCGTGCGGAGCGCGGCCCGGACGATCTCCCGATCCATGATGTAGTCCGGCAGGTCTGCGGATACCCGGTTATTCTGGGACTTGGCGGCAAGATCCAGCATCTGCTCGGTTTCCACCTTGCTCAGATGCAGTTCCTGCTCCAACCGTTCCAAATATGCGCGCGTCGGCGCCGGTCTGCGGTCGTTCTCAATGTTGCTCAGATAGACCGGCGACAAGTCCAGCTTTGCCGCCAGTGTGCGCAGGGACAATCCGATAGATTGCCGTTTCTCTCGAACGAAGCTGCCGAATGTCTGTTCCAAGTAACTCACCTCCTATCCGTGTTCTCTTCTCTGGAAACACTGTAGCCTCAGTATAGCAAACATTCGTTCGATTGGCAAGATGTGAAAAAGATGGTGTTCCCCGCAAGGAACACCATCCAGAAGTTATTTCAGCCACGCTGCCATATCTCGCATTTCCTCCAGCACTGCTGCTGGGCTGACGATGCGAATCTTACCGCTAAAGGTAAAGACCCAACTGAAGAACGGAGGGCTTGGCGCGACCTCGACTGTGGCACGGAAATGCTGTTCATCCACAGTTTCCGTCTGCACATTTTCACCGAAGCGGTCGATCACGCTGCGCATGACCTCATTATCGCACAGCAGCTCTACGGTACAGAGGTTGTCCGGGTACATCCCAAACACCTTGCGGACATACTCCGCCGGATCAAAGTCCGGTGTCTGGACTGCCGTATGTTCCAGCGGTTCGACTGCCGTCATGCGATCCACCCGAAATTGTGCAATCTTTCCGTGCTTTTCCGACCAGCCTACGGCATAATAACAATCTCGGCTCCAGATAAGGGCATACGGGCTGAACTGATAGCGGTAGCCGTTATGCTTGAGTATCTTTTCTTTCTGCGGGGTGTATTCGTAATACTGAAAGGTGATCTGCCGTTTTTTCTGAATGGCGTTATGGATCTCATCCACGCTGTAATAGATGCACTCATTCTCCGGTTTGGCGGTGCCGTCCATATAAATATGCCGATCCAACTGGCGGGCATGAGATTCACTGGTGAGCTTACCCAACTTTTCAATAAGCCGCTCGCTCTTTTTGGCCGTAATAAAGCGGGAGGATTCTACCGCGTCCACCAGCAGCTTCAGCTCCGGCAGTTCAAACAGTCTCTCCCCCACGAAGTATCGATTCTGGGTGCTTTTGACGCATACGATGTCCATACCGCTGCTTTGCAAGACTTCAATAGCGGAATATACGCTCTTGCGCCCCGCCTGAATGCCACACTCCTGCCAGAAGGCAAGAATATCCGCCACAGAGGCCGGATGCTGGTCATCCGTATGCTCATACAGATACCGCTGTAATAGCAGCAGGCCGTATTGGGATTCATTTTTCATGTAGCAGCACTCCATTCAAATGAGAAAAGGCGCGGCGGCAATGTGTAACCGTCAAACGCAGCAGCGGATGAAAGATTTTCCGCGAAAAAGAGAGAATACCCCTTATAGAGCGTAGAGTTCACGCACTATGCGTGTACTCTACGCGAAAAATGGAGGAGCGCTGGCGGTAGAGGCTGAGAAAGAGGCTTCATTTGATTTCCTGTTCCAGCATATCGAATTCAGGTGTGGAGAAGAACTCACCGAGGGTGATCTCAAGACCATCACAAAGCTTCTTAATCGTCACGACGCCCGGATTTTTGCTTTCATCATTAAGGATACTCTTGATGGTTGCCTGAGGAACAGCAGATAGATTTGCTAACCCGTTCGGCGTAATTTTTCGTTCTGCGCAAAGTTGGCGGATGCGAAGTGCAACAGTTTCCCGAGTATCCATAGTGTAAACCTCCATGACGATTTATCACTATGGTAAATTATTTGAGAAAAGGTTATTAGTGATACTTCACTAATCGAAAAATATGTGTTAATATAGTGATATAACACTATATTGCCCATGTGGCCGGCACCTGGCTTACAATTTATCCACCGATAAATTGGGAGGTCAGTACATGGAATACGGTTATGCAAGAGTTTCGACCAAGGAACAGAATGAACTGCGTCAACTCATCGCTCTGCGGGAATTCGGTTTAACGGACCGGGCGATTTTTGTGGACAAGCAGTCCGGCAAGGACTTTGACCGTCGCAGCTACCAGCGACTGCTGCGCAAATTGAAAGACGGCGATACGCTTGTGATCAAGAGCATCGACCGTCTCGGAAGAAACTATGAGGAAATTTTGGAGCAATGGCGCATCATCACAAAGGAAAAGTGTGCGGCAATCGTTGTGCTGGATATGCCTCTGCTTGACACGCGGCGGAACCGAGATCTCACCGGAACGCTGATCGCGGACATCGTGTTGCAGCTGCTATCCTATGTGGCGCAGACAGAGCGCGAGTTCATTCACCAGCGGCAGGCGGAAGGGATCGCCGCAGCGAAGGCGCGCGGCGTGAAATTCGGCAGACCCCGCAAGGCGCTGCCGGAAGGATTCGGCGAAGTCAAAGCGCGTTGGGAGCGCGGCGAGCTGTCCGCACGGGCGGCAGGAAAACTGCTGGGCGTCACCCACCGGAGCTTTTTGCTCTGGGCTCAGGATGACGGGTGTAAAGAAATCGTTAAGAAAACGCAGAAAGTAAAAAGGGCTGGATAAAAAAGTACAGGTTGTGCCCACATAGCTGTTGTGGATAGAATCGCCCCGTGATATAATAAAAGCCGCAGTAAACTGCGGCTTTTGGCGGTGGTGACAAACCTGTACATTTTTATCCACTGTGCCAGATACACAATGCGCGATAAAAGACCCTTCCGCCTGTATTGCAGGCGGACAACTATTCTGCGGGAGGTGAGCAGCGATCCATCCGTCTCTGTACGATTTCTGCGCCGGGCATGAACAAACTCACCTGCTGGCACAATGGGACGATGAACGCAATGCGCCGCTCACGCCGAAGGATGTGACCTACGGAAGCCATCAAAAGGTATGGTGGCGATGCCCCCAAGGCCATTCCTACCGTTCCGAAGTCAGAATCCGCGCGCGGGGAACGGGCTGTCCCTTCTGCGCGGGCCACACTGTTCTGCCGGAGGAAAACTCTCTGGCGGCAAAATTCCCTGATCTGCTTTCGGAGTGGGACACGGAAAAGAATTCTCCGCTGCTGCCGACGCAGGTCATGCCGGGAGCACACCAGAAGGTCTGGTGGAGGTGTCCGAAAGGACATAGCTGGCAGGCGAGCGTTGCCAGCCACGTCACATCAAACGCAGGCTGTCCGTTCTGCGCGGGACAAAAGGTCCTGTCCGGATTCAATGATCTCGCTTCGCTGCATCCGCAGCTTGCTGAACAGTGGGATCGGAAAAAGAACGGTGCGCTGACGCCGGAGGCGGTGAGCGCATATTCCAATCGCCGCGTGTGGTGGCTCTGTGACAAGGGGCATTCCTTCTGTGCGGTCATCGCCCACCGTGTGAACAGGGAAAGCGATTGCCCGTACTGCACCAACCGCAAGGTCCTACCGGGATTTAATGATCTGGAGACCAAGGAGCCGGTGATCGCATCGCAGTGGCATCCGACCCTTAACGGCAGCCTCACGCCGCAACAGGTGACGCCCGGCAGCAGCCGGAGGGTCTGGTGGCTGTGTGAAAACGGCCATGCGTGGCGGGCGGTCGTCAGCAGCCGCACGGGAAAGCAGCGCTGCGGCTGTCCAATCTGCGCGGGCCGGCCATTGGACCGATGCACAGCGATTTTAAGTGAACCTCCGGCGGAGCCGGTAAAAATAAGTGCCCAAACTGCGGGGAGCCGCAGAAAACATATACTGTAGGAGGATCATTATGAAACATAAGCTGCTATCCATTTTACTATGCCTCGCGATGGCGCTGTCGCTCTTACCGACGGCAGCCCTGGCGGAGGGGGCGACAGGCGCTGGACCGATCAAGGTAGGGGGGGAGACCTATAGTTCGTTTAGCGACGCCGTCAATGCGGCGGCGCCTGACGAAAACGGCGTCATCACCTATGAGATCAGTGGTAAGGTTGATGTGACTGATACCGGCTGGGTGCAGGTCGCAAAAGCTGGTCTGGCCGACCTCTCCAAGGTCGCGTTCGTTGGCATAAACGACGATGCGGAAATCTGCATCACCGGCGGTCTTGCAATCTTGGCTGATCAGAAGTACGACATCGATGTCAGTTTTACAAACCTGAAGCTGAGCAAACCTAATCCAACTTATGGTGGTGACTACGGTCACAGCACCAATTACTTCACCTGCTGGCTCCGCAACACCGGCGCGGCGGAAAACACCGTGACCTACACGAACTGTGTTTTCCCGAACGGCGTGTGCAACAACCAGTACGGCAAGACGGTGTTTGACAGATGCCAGTTCACCAATGATACTTCTGGTAAGTTCAATCTGTGGAACTACGGCGGCAATACCGAAGTGAAGGGCAGCACCTTCACCGGCACGCGCGGCATCAAGACCTACAACGAGGGGGATTTGGATGTTGCGCCCACGGTGACGGTCACGGACACGAGCTTTGACGGTCTGACTGAAAAGGCGGCTATCGTTGCTTCCAAGCCTACGAATATCACGCTGACGACTGTGACCGCTACGGACTGCACTAAGGGCCTGCTTCAGAAGGACATTGAAGGCTCTAAGGGCGAGCAGAAAGTCACCATCGAGGCCAACGGCACCGGCATCAGCGGTGACTTTAATATTACAGCCCAAAAGGATGCCGAAGCCGCCAAGAACGAGTTCAACATCACAGCCGGTACGTTCCCCGGAGGAATCAACAATGACTACCTTGCGCCTGGTGCAAATTTTGACGCGACCACAGGCGAGGTTAAAATGTCGTATGTTGCCAAAATCGGCGATACCGAGTATCCCACCCTCGCCGACGCCTTTGCGGCCGCAAACAAAACCGGCGACACCGTGATCGAGCTGCTGGACGACATCAATATGACCGGTAAGAACTGGACGCCGGTGGAGGTGGATGGATACCTTGGTCAGGGCGTCATCACCCTGAACGGCAACGGCAAGACCATCACCGGCCTGAGCGCCCCCTTGTTTGCGGGCGGCTTTGCGGGCAAATCCGGCATTGTGATCAAGGATCTGACCATTGCTGGTGCGGATATCAACGACACAACGAATGCTCAGGGAATCGGCGCATTTATCAACTGCGTGGATTCCATGACTCGAATCGAACTGGATAACTGCCATCTGAAGAACAGCAAAATTGTCAGCACCGGCGGCGCGCGCGTCGGCGGTCTGATCGGCTGGACATCCGGCTATAACAACCCGAACGACGGCCCGGTCGATACCAAGGTCACGCTTACAAACTGCTCCGTCGAGAATGTGACGATTGAGGCGAATGGCTCTGTCGGCGGCCTGATCGGTCACGCCGGTGCGAATCCCGCCACCTACCACACCATCACGGGCTGCACTGTAAAGGACAGCACTCTGAAGTGCACTGAGACGGGAAAGAGCTGGCGCGTCGGCGATCTGGTCGGCACGGCGAATGTCGGTCAGGTCACCGTTGACGCTGCTACTTCCGCAAGCCAGAATAGCTTGACGCAGGAAAATGCAGACCCCCAAAAGCCCGAAGACAGCATCTTCGGCCGTAAAGAGGTCGGCACAGCCGGTCTTGTGATCATTGACAACAAGGTCGTTGCCGCCGGTAGTGCTTACGGCGATATTGTTAACAAGAACGCCAACGAAGTGCTTGTGGAGGTTTCGAAGGGTCATTGGATGAAGCCGAACGAGGATACGGTCGCTATGATCGGGGCAAAGGAGTACACCACCCTCACCGCCGCCATCAACGAAGCCAACACCGGCGACACCGTCACCCTTCTGAAGGATACCAAGGAAGACATTACCATTCCCTCTGGCAAGACCATCACGCTCGACCTGAACGGTAAGACCTTGACCAACGTGGATGATCACACCATTCTGAACAATGGTAACTTGACCATCACGGGAACGGGTAGGGTTGATAATATTTCTCACGCTAAAGGTGCGCTGTACAATAAGGGAACTGTTGTCATAAATGGCGGTACCTTTGATCGCTCTAAAGAAAACGGTAAGACTTCAAATGACAGCGGTTCCAACTCCTGGTACACCATCAAGAATGTCGGCTCCATGACCATCCATGATGGCGCAACCGTGCAAACTGCTGGGAACAATGCCGCTCTTGGTAAATTCTCCAGCCTTGTTTCTAATGGATACTTTGACGCCAACGACTACAGCACTAATAAGGGGCTTGACCAGCCTATCCTGACGATTGATGGCGGTACGTTCCGCGGCGGTCTGAATACGATCAAGAACGATGACCGCGCAAAGTTAACGATCAATGGCGGTACGTTCAGCAACTATTATCAGGCCGTTGTTCAGAATCACAATATTGCAGAGATCACAGGCGGTACCTTTACTGCTGCAAGTGACGCTAACGCTGAGACATACGGCATTTACAACTGTGGTTGTGGTGCTGAGATTGATCTTGGTACTCTTACCGTGTCCGGTGGTACGTTCACCGGTGCCACATACGCTGTTGCCGAAGTCAGCAGCCTAAATGCGGCTGTGAACATTTCCGGCGGTCAGTTTGCCGGAACAAAGGCGGCAATTGTTAAGAGCAGTACGTCTAAAGCAACCATCGCCGTTTCTGGCGGCACGTTCAGCAGCGACCCGAGCGTTCACGTTGTGGGCAACGGCAACACCAACATCGTCAAGCGCGCTGGCAGCGAGGACGCTTATACCTACACGGTTCTTGCAAAATCCGGCTTGACCTCCGGCGTGTATCTGACAAACCCCTCCGGCGCTCTGGCAAGCAATTACTATGTGAGCAGCACCGCGAACGGTGTCTGGACGGTCAGCTACTCTGCGCCCTACTCCGGCGGCAGCAGCTCCTACGACCCGACCTACTCCGTCTCTACCCCGAGCAAGACCGAGCACGGCACCGTGACCGTCAGCCCGAAGAACGCCTCCAAGGGCGACACCGTGACCGTCACCGTCAAGCCCGACAGCGGCTACGTCCTCGAGACCCTGACCGTCACCGACAAGAACGGCAACGAGCTGACGCTCAAGGACAAGGGCAACGGCAAGTACACCTTCACCATGCCCGCCGGCAAGGTCGAGGTCAAGGCAACCTTCATGGAGGACAACTCCATGCTGAACTTCTTCTACGACGTGCCCAACAACGCCTACTTCTATGAGGCCGTCAAGTGGGCGGTCAAGAACGGCATCACCACCGGCGTGGGCAATGACCTGTTCGCTCCCGAGCAGCCCTGCACCCGCGCGCAGATCGTGACCTTCCTGTGGCGTGCTGCCGGTTCTCCCGAACCCAAGGCTATGAGCAGTTTCGCCGATGTGTCCACTGATGCCTATTATGCAAAGGCGGTTGCATGGGCGGTAGAAAACGGTATCACCACAGGAACGGGCGATGGCAAATTCAGTCCTGACGCCACCTGCACCCGTGCCCAGAGCGTGACTTTCCTGTTCCGTGCCATTGGTAAGCTGGTCGATAGCAAGGCAGAGTTCAGCGATGTTCTTACCGATAGCTACTATGCAAACGCTGTGGCATGGGCCGTGGAGAACGGCGTCACCAACGGCATTGGTGATGGCCTGTTCGGGCCAGACAATAGCTGCACCCGCGCACAAATCGTTACTTTCCTTTTCAGAGCCTATCAGGGCAAGTAAGAACCCAAGCGGCAGGGAGCCTCTATTGAGGCTCCCTGCCTTTCTCTGTATATCATGGAGCATGATAGCAATCAACTATGAACACATCTCCATGCGCACATTTCTCAATCCGCAAAATACTCGGGCCTGCCAATCGAGGTGAAGCCGCTTTTCCCCGTCACCACCACATTATTCTCGCTGCTGGCACAGTGGATGACCATGATATTACCGCTGCTGTCAAAGCCGCAGACAATACCGACATGGCTGTCACCCGGATAAAAGACAAGGTCTCCCGGCTGGGCGTCACTCCAAGCAATAGGCGTACAGTAGCTGTGCTGCGCAGTGGCCCCGCCGCCATGCCCAATGACGTATTGTCCGCCGCTCTGGTTGTAGAATACCCAATCCACCATTCCCGAACAATCCAGTCCGAAGGGCCGCACAGTGCCGGTGGTGGAGCTACCCTCGGCTGTAACTTTCATCGGCATTCCCCAGCGGCTGTCCCAGCCAATAATCAATGACTTTCCTCCCCAGAAATAATGGACTTTGCCCAAGAGTTGATACGCCGTCAGAACTACTTGCTTGCGATTCTCGCTGAGATCGGCGGGGAGATTTTCTATGATCTTTGCCACCTCGTCGGGACTCAGTTCAATGTCCTGATAACTTCCCGTCAAAACCATGAACAGTTCCTGATATTTCGGCTGCATGAGTTCCTCTAACAATCTGCGCTGTTCCGTGTTGAATTGGTGCTCATCTGCCATTTGCAGATGCGTTTTTATTGTGACGGTGATATGCAAAATGACCGTATCCGCTTCATCTTTGCCGCCTGGTACTATTTTCGTCCAATAAGTAATGGTGTTCATGTCCCAGAAGATTTCACGAAGGATCTCCATTTTTTCTTCGGTCAGCGTAGCGACCTCATCCGGCGAAGCGTTGTCCGTGGTGGTCCGCACAGCATAAACAGCCAGCACATCCCGCCAGTTGGAGATCATGGCGGCGCTGCCAGCGTTGTCCATGTCCAGTTCGTCGTAGGGGTTCTCCGCCTTGATCTGCTCGATCCGAGCGGCGAACTCGCCGTTCAATACGCTGACAGCTTCTGGCATGGTGTAGCCGGTACCGCTGTCCTCTCCGGAGAAAAAGATCCCAAAAGGCGACACGATCAGAAGTCCAATCAGACAAATCACCAGCACCATGGCTACAACTGTGCTCCCACCAGCCGCTATTGCCGCAAGTAAGCTCTGGGCAGCGGCAATGATGGAGCGCAGCGCGCAGCCCGCCGCCTGGGATGCTTTCTGTGCGGTGGCTTGCGCCGCTTTCGCGGCTTGCTGATACCGCGCTGTCTGCACCGCTACTTCCCGTGCGGTGCGGGTGCTGCTTTGCAGCATGACCGCCTGCTTCTGTGCGGACTCCAAAGTTTTCGCTGTATCAGCTATCTTCTTAGAACGCGGCGAAACAGAGACGATGTCACGCCCCATCGGCAAGTGCTTTTTCCTCGCTGGTTTGGGCAAGCTGGTTTCAGCCCGTTCTTTGATGTGCGGTATCTGCTCCGAACGCATTCTGTCCGGCATGGCGCTACCGTCCCTGTCTGAATGTAAGGCTTGTGCCGTCTTGATTCGGCGGCGCGATACGGCTCGCTTTTGCTCTGCCTGCCATCGGGCAGCTTTGCGCCCGCGTTCCTCCATGAATACTCTCTGCCCCTGCCGCTGCGGTTCCGCTGCCACTGTGACCTGTGTCTCTGTCTGTGCGCCGATATAAGTATCTTTTGCCTTGACCTTGGTGGCCTTTTGCGCGGCGTTCTGGCGCGCCTGCTGCCGTCCACGCTCCGCAGCGCTCTGCGGCTGCGGCCCGGCAGAAGTGGTATCTTTTCCCTTGATAGCAGAAGGCTTTTGCTCTGTGGCATCGGCAGCAGGAGCGCCGCCCTTCGGCGGCTGCTCCTGCGGTTTCTTCTTCCGCTGCCGGGTGAGTTCCTTTTCTGCCCGACGCAGGCCACTGGCGGCGGCATCCTCAATGGTGTCGCCGCCGTACTCGTCTGCCTGCCCGTGCTGGGCCGTATCCCGCAGCTGCGTCCGCAGCCGCTCAGAGCCGTCGTCCAGACCTCTGTGCAGCAGTTCTCTGGGTGTCGATACTGCTTTTTCTTTGATGCGTTCAGAGAGCGTGGGTTTTTCTTTGATTTTTTTCATAGCACATCACGAAATAAGGTCGGAGGGACGGGTCGTCATCATCTGATACAGCCTGGTGTGGCGGGGAAAGCTGTCCACGAAAGGCACGATGGCGCTGCCGCACTTGATGAGCCCACGCCCGGAGTCCACATTGGTGATGTAGGAGAGCTGATTATCCGAGATGTTCAGCAGGCGCGCCAGTTCCTCCCGGTCTGTAGCCGCCTGGTTCAGCATGATGAGGAATTCACTGTTTGCCAGCATGGTGCGGGCCGTGTGGGACTGCAGCAGGTCCTCGATATTCTGGCTGATCCCCGTTCCGCAAGCCTGATACTTTCTCATACGTTTCCACAGGGTGAAGAGGAAATTGGCGCTGTATTCATGCTGGAACAGCAGGTAGATCTCATCAATATAGATCCAGGTGTTGCGCTTCAGCCCACGGTTGCGGATGATGCGGTTGAAGATGCTGTCCAGCACCACCAGCATCCCCACCGGCAGGAGCTGCTTGCCAAGGTCTCGGATATCGTAGCAGAGGATACGGGCATTGGTGTCCACATTGGTGGGCTTGGCAAAGGTGTTGAGACTGCCGTCTGTAAACAGCTCAATGGCCAGCGCCACATCCTGTGCTTCCTTTTCCGGCTGGCGGAGCAGCTCGGCGTGGAAGTCCTGCAAGGTGGGGACCGCGCCGTGATAGCCGCCGCGGATATAGTCCCGGTACACCTGCGCGGTGCAGCGGTCGATGACGGATTTTTCCTTGGCGGACAGCTTGCCTGCCCCGATGAGCTGTTCACAGAGGGAGAGCAGAAATTCGGATTTCAGCACCACGGGGTTCTCTCCGTCCCCATAGCCCTGCTCCATATCCATGGCATTGATATGGTTGGGTGAGGTGGCGGAGATGTTGATGACCTGGCCGCCCAGTCCTTCGATGAGGGGGCGGTACTCCGATTCCGGATCGATGACGATGATATCGTCCTGCGTGGACAGCGCCAGTGACACCATCTCCTTCTTGGCGCTGAAGGATTTACCGGAGCCGGAGACGCCCAGAATGAATGCGTTGCCGTTGAGAAGCTGCCTGCGGTCCGCCACGATGAGATTTTTGCTGATGGCGTTCTGCCCGTAGTACACGCCGCCCCGGTCCCAGATCTCCTGGGCCTTAAAGGGCATGAGAACAGCCAGCGCTTCCGTGGTCAGAGTACGCAGAGCATCGATGCGGCGCAGGCCCAGCGGCAGCGCCGTCACCAGCCCGTCCGCCTGCTGCCAGTTCAGCGTCGTGAGCTGACAGAGGTGCTTACGGGCAATGGACTGGAGCGTTTCCGTATCACTGTCCAGTTCTTCCTTGCTGTCTGCCAGATGCACCAGCGTCACCACGGCAAACATCATCCGCTGGTCGCGGGTGGTGAGATCGTCCAGCATCTCGCGGGTCTCCTTGCGCTGCTGCTCCAGATCGTAGGGGACAACGGCAGAAAAGTTATTGTTAGCGTTCTGCCGGCGCTGCCAGTTGGTCACATTGGTTTCCACACCCAGCAGGCGGTTCTGCATCTCCCGCACCGCCTCATCGGTAGGGACAGGGATGATGTCAATGGACAGCATAAGACTGCGGTTCAGGCTGGTAAGCTCATTGATCATGGAATCCTTGATATAGCTGGCATACTCCTTCAAAAAAAGCACCCGGCCATATTTGCCGCCCATGATAAAATGATCCTTTTTGAATTCCATGCTGTCCGGGCAGATGGCGTCCTTGAAGGAGCGCCCATTTTTCATGTTTTCCCGGAGGTCAAAGCGGAACTCGCTTTCCTCACCCACACGGTAGAAATCATGCAGGATATGGAGGCGGTCTGCTGCATCCAGTTCCTCGCAGCGAGAGTCCATGTGGTTCAGACGGGAAGAGGCGTCATGGACCGTGCGGTCAAAAAACGCGCGGGCTTCCTCCACATTTTTCTTGTGGACGGACAGGGTGATGTAGCGCTCCTGCACCACGCTGTTGGATGAATCGGTAACCTTATCCAGCAGCATGGCGTTGTATTCTTTGCGTCCGCCGTCCAGATCATCTCCCTTGGGCGGGATGAGGATCTCCTGCTCAAAATTGCGCCGGTCCAGGCGCTTATTGTTGATGGTGATCTTCGTGGTGGAGCCGGTGTCCAGTGCGTTCAGCAGCTCGGAATAGCTAAGAAACATGGCTGTCTTATCCTCTTTCGAGGCGATGGCGTAGTTGATGTCGCTAAAACGCAGTGTTTTAGAATACTTGCTGCCAAATTGAAAGACCCCATCCGGCCAGATGCGGCGGATGGGGATGATGTCCTGTACAGATCTCGGAACCGTAAATCTTTCTTTGTCCTGCTTTAGTGTATTTTGCAGAGTTTTAATCAAGCTTGAGAGCCTCCTTTATCGTTGAATTTTCCAAAGCTTTGGCGTATATGTTGTCCGATTTGAACACGAGTCTGCGGGGAAACAGGAATTCCGAGCGGATATACGCGAGCAGAAAGCGTTCCAGCGTCATGCCGTTATACTGAAAAAAGCCGCCCAGGGCAAAGGGAAAGGCTGCAAGCACGCAGACCCAGCCGATCTCCCCATTCCCCAGCACAGGGCGCAGGCCGAAATATACGCCCACTGCCACGGCGACCGCCAGCAGTGCGAACAGCAACTGCCGTAGGGACAGGCCGAAGAATAGACTCTCCTGGTAATTTCGTACTTCTTTGTTGATGCGGACCTCCAATGGATCACCTCCAAGTTTTTTCTGAGTTTTGCTGAACAGACTCTTGCTTTGTCTGTGCAGTCATGGTACTATGCCACAAACCCGATGAAGGAGGTCGTGACACATGATCGCTTTTCTGATGATCGCCGGGCTTGGCGTCCTGGCGCTTCTCTCCCGGCTGGCCGCGCTGACGCGGATGACCATCCCGCTGCTGTACACCGTGTCCATGCTGACGGTGTTCCACGGCTGGTATCGCGCCCATACCGTGCTGGCAGACCGCATCCTGTTCGCCCTTGTAGGGCTGGTGGTGCTGTCCTGGCTGCTTTCGCTGATCCGCTTTGTCTGCGATCTTGTTATGCAGGCACGGGATGACGCTGCCGCTATGGAGTATTTCTCCTACCGTGTTCGCAAAGCACGGGAGAACGGCGAAGACACCGTCAGCACAGAGGGTCTGTGGCGCTGAATCAGCCAAGGCCCATCAGCTCCCGGATGATGCGGTCGCTCATCTTGATCGCGCCTACCAGCACCAGCATATTGAAAATCAATTCTCCAATGTAGTTCCAGACCAGCGTGGCCGGTGCTGTGGAAGCGTCGCCCACAGCGGGCGGGGCGGAGGCAAACTGCGAAAAAATGACGCAGGCTAGCACAATGATACAGCCCTCCAGGCAGATGGCGGCATAGCTTTTGAGGAAAGCGACGCCGATGCTGCTGGAGGGCTGTCCCGCAAAACTGGACAAAGGGATAGGCGCGATAGCGGTTGCCATATAGAGCTTGAAAAAACGGGAATAGACGGTCAGGATCATAATGAGGGAGAGAACCCAGATAAACAGAGACCCCAGCAGGGTGACCGCCCAGAGGGGGATGGATTCCAACAGTCCTACACTTTCAATGGCGGTAATGAGTTCCTCCGGGAGTGTGGTGGGCGACATGGCAGTCATGCCGGATGCGTCCATGATGGTGGATACTGCACCCTGGGCGATTCGGAACAGGGCGTTCATCAGTTCCATACCATAGGTCACTGCCGCCTGGGCCAGCACAAAGCGGATAAAGCACTTGAAGGCCACCTCCGGGCGCTTGATCTCGGTAAAACTGCCGCAGGTCTTGACTACGCCCATCACAAAAAACAGCACCAACAGAGCATAGCCAATGGCTTGCAGCGCCCCGTTGATGCTGACGATCACGTTCCAGATCCCGCCGCCTTTGAATTCCTCTGGGGTTGTGCTGATCAGGGTCCAGATCTCCGCGAGTTTGTCGTTCCAGGTCTGCAGGGCGGAATTCAGATTGTCTACGATCCAGTTTCCACTGCCCATGTTGCATCACCTCCTTCAATAAAAGACTTGTGATTGAAAAATTGTGCTACAAATGCTATACTGCACTTGGCCCCAGGAGGCACGGTAGAGAGAGCCATCGGATAGCAGGGCGACCATATATGGGGCAACTGTCACTGACTATCGCGGAGGTGTTGCCGATGGTTTCGGATTTCTTAACAGTTGCGTCTTTTACAGTTCTCATGCTGACAAAATTGTTGCTTAATTCTTGCTCTTTTACCGGCCTCTTAAATTATTAGTAAAATGCTGTGGATGCTGATATCCACAGCATTTTTACTTAATTTTATAATTTTATCCGGTAATGAGAGTGAGGATCTCCTTGGTAAAGGTGATCACAATACCGCCAGCGATGGTGAGCATGCCGTTGGCCCGCTGAGAGGGGTCGTGACTCTTGAGGGACAGGCCCAGTTGGAGGACACCGAAGCCCAGCAGGATCAGGCCGATGGCTCGAATCAGGGAGAAGATGAACTCGGAAAGGTTGTTGACGACCGTCAGCGGATCGTCCGCGGCAAAGG
>ERZ827423.1476-NODE-1476-length-22791-cov-3.674437_pt1 | contig 22791 bp, 29 predicted proteins | sample MGYA00519775_ERZ827423 | MGnify/ENA primary metagenome ERZ827423 (study PRJEB31778, sample SAMEA3449296) | human gut metagenome | biome: human gut; feature: human-associated habitat; material: faeces | place: United Kingdom | collected 2010/2012 ...
TTGCCAATGAGGTCGCCAAGTATAAGATGGAGACCGGAAAAGCGGTATTTGACAAAGAGCGCGAGGAACAGAAGTTAGACAGTCTTTCGAAAATATCTCATGGTAAATTCAATGAGCGTGCGGTCCGTGAGTTGTTCAGCCAGATTATGTCCATCAGCCGAAAATACCAATATGGTGTTCTGCCGCATACGGATGATATCACGGATTTTGAAAAAACAGAAAAAGCGTTTGATAAAGAACAGGCAAAAGTATATTATTTTGGCGTGCCGGGCACCCATACACAGCAGGCGATGGAAGACGTGTTTGGTGAGGCGGTACAGGGGATCAGCTGTCAGAGTTTTCAGGGCGTAATGGAAGCTGTTGAAAACGGACAGGCAGATTACGGTGTCCTGCCAATTGAAAATTCTTCGACGGGCGGTATCAGCACGAATTATGATTTATTGTTGAATTATAAAAATGCCATTGTCGGTGAATACGTGATGAAAATTGACCAGTGCCTTTTAGCACTTCCCGGTACAAAGTTAGAAGATATTCAGACGGTATTTTCCCATCCGCAGGGATTGTTGCAGAGCCGTAAATTTATGAAGGAACATCCTCTCTTTGAAGGTGTGGAATATGGTTCAACGGCAGCAGCAGCCAAGAAGGTGGCGCAGGATAAAGATAAGACGCAGGCGGCGATTGCAAGCCGGCGTGCAGCCAAAGAATATGGACTTGAAATTATTGCCGATTCCATTCAGCAGGAGAAGAACAACTGTACGAGATTTATTATTATCGGACCAAAAGAAGTTTACACAAAAGAGAGCAATAAACTCGCACTGTGCATTGAACTACCGCATCAGAGTGGTACACTGTACCGGATTTTGTCCCATTTTCTTTATAACGATTTGAACATGACACAAATTGAGTCACGTCCGATTCCGGGACGAAACTGGGAATACCGCTTCTTTGTTGATGTGGAGGGAAACTTAGACGATGCGGCTGTGCAGAATGCACTTCGCGGTGTGAAAGAGGAATCTGCCTTTATGCGTGTGCTTGGCAACTTTGAGTCATAAAAGACACACTTTCGTCAAAAAGACCACACAATTCATACAAAAAGCGAACAAAAACCGCACACATTTTCATATTATGATAAGAGCAACAAAGACGAAAGGATGTGTGCGAATATGAAAAAATTTGCTAAAATATTAGCAGCAGCTGTGTTGTTTGGAACAGCCGCTGGAACCGCTTTTCAGGGAGCGGAAATGATTGGAAAGAATGTGTTAGTCAGTCAGAATGAGACGGTGAAAGATAGTGCCTCTGCGAAACTGGCAACGACTACGGTGACGACAAACCAAAGTACATCGACATCGGATATTTCATCAATTTCGGAGCAGGTGCTTCCGTCGATTGTGGCAATTGATGTTACGGCACAGACTACAACCAATACGCCGTTTGGCGCACAGACGAGTGAAGGAACCGGAAGTGCATCCGGTATTATCATTGCTCAAAAAGATAACAAAATGTACATTGCGACAAACAATCATGTTGTCGAAGGAGCCACTTCAGTTACCATTATTTTTAACGATGGGAGCAAAGTGAGTGCTACTGTAAAAGGAACGGATTCATCAACGGATTTAGCTGTTGTAGAAGTGGATATGAGTAAATTGTTGGATTCGACAAAGAAGAATATAAAAATTGCTACGATTGGCGACAGTAAAAAGACGAAAGTCGGCGAACAGGCAATTGCAATTGGCAATGCCCTTGGCTATGGAACGAGTGTTACGGTCGGTTATATTAGTGCAAAGGACCGTGAGATTGACGCCGAAGACAGCGCAAGTGTAAAATTGATTCAGACAGACGCAGCAATTAATCCGGGAAACAGCGGCGGTGCATTAGTAAATAGCAAAGGCGAAGTGATTGCTATCAATTCCTCAAAATTTGCTTCTGAGGAAGTAGAGGGAATGGGATTTGCGATTCCGATGGCAACTGCAGAGCCAATCTTAGAAGAGTTAATGAATCAAAAAGAAGTGGCAGCAAACAATCAGGCTTATCTGGGTATTACCGGCCGTGATGTGACAAGCGAATACGAGCAGGCATATGGAATTCCGCAGGGAATTTACATTTCAGAAGTTTCAGCTGGTTCACCGGCAGAGAAAGCAGGATTGCAGAAAGGATATATTATTACCAAATTAAATGGAACGACCGTGAAAACACTTTCCCAGTTGCAGGAAAAACTTTCAAAGTGTGAGGCAGGAACACAGGGTAAAGTCACTGTAAAAATTGCTTCCGGTTCATCCTATCAGGAAAAGACATTTTCTGTTACGTTTGGTAAAAAACAGAACTAATGGAGGAACAATATGTTTGATTATGAACGTCTGGAGGCACTTTCCATCGAAGGAGAGGCTCCACAGTCAGAACCGGAGAGACAGTATTATTTTATGAAAAAGTGCAGGCAGTGGGCAGAGGAAGAGAAAGAGCGAATCGGACATCCTCTTACCATGTCAATTCAGACGCTAGGCTGTCAGATGAATGCAAAGGACTCGGAGAAGATGACAGCAATTCTTGAGTATATTGGATACAAAGAAGTAGAGGAACCGGTTGCGGATTTTGTTTTATACAATACGTGTACTGTTCGCGAAAATGCTAATTTAAAAATCTATGGACGGCTTGGTTATTTGAAAAATCATAAAAAGAAAAATCCGTCGATGAAGATTGCTCTCTGCGGATGTATGATGCAGGAAGCCGATGAGGTAGAACGGATTCGCAAGAGTTATTCGTTTGTCGATTTGGTATTTGGTACACATAACATTTATAAACTGGCAGAGTTACTGTATACACAGGTGCAGTCGGCACGTCCGGTGATGGATGTGTGGAAGGAAGCCAAAGAGATTGTGGAAGATTTGCCGGGAAAACGTAAATATCCTTTTAAGACCGGTGTCAATATCATGTATGGCTGTAACAACTTTTGCAGTTACTGCATTGTGCCATATGTGCGCGGGCGGGAGAGAAGCAGAGAGCCGGAGGATATTATTTCCGAAATCAAAGGCCTTGTGGCTGATGGCGTGGTAGAGGTAATGTTACTTGGACAAAATGTAAATTCTTATGGAAAGACTTTGGAAAATCCGGTTACGTTTGCTAATCTATTGCGTCAGGTAAATGAAATTGAAGGGCTTAAGAGAATCCGGTTTATGACATCGCATCCGAAGGATTTGTCGGATGAGCTGATTGAGGCGATGGCGGAATGTGATAAAGTATGCACTCATCTGCATTTGCCATTGCAGTCGGGAAGCACGGAAATCTTAAAGAAAATGAACCGTAAGTACACGAAAGAATCCTATCTTTCTTTGGTGGAGCGGATTCGGGAAAAGAATCCAAAACTATCGCTTACGACGGATATTATTGTTGGATTTCCGGGAGAGACAGAAGAAGATTTTGAAGACACATTAGATGTAGTAAGAAAAGTTCGCTATGACAGCGCCTACACCTTTATTTATTCAAAGCGCACCGGTACGCCGGCGGCTGCAATGGAAAATCAAGTGCCGGAAGAAGTAGTGAAAGAGCGGTTTGACAGATTGCTGCATGAGGTGCAGGGGATTTCCGCAGAGATTACAAAGGGTATCGAGGGAGAGACGGTTCCGGTTCTGGTAGAAGAGATAAATACACAGAACGAAGAACTTTTAACCGGACGCTTATCCAATAATGCAGTCGTTCATTTTCCGGGCGATGCCTCCTTGATTGGAGAAATCTTACCGGTAAAATTAGTAGAAAGCAAAGGCTTTTATTATATGGGAGAAATCGTGAAATAAAAAAAGAAACTGCAATTCATTTCCTAAAAAGGGGGATGAGTCTGCAGTTTCTTTTTTTATTAAACTGTTTTTGGCTCCGGATAATCTTCTCCAAAAGTTTCTACTGTTACTTTTTCCATAATAACTGGTGTGAGCGGCATATCACTCCAGTCAGTAGCAACTTCGGCTAATTTATCTACAACATCCATGCCCTCAATGATTTTACCAAAAGCGGCATAAGAGCCATCAAGATGAGAGGCTTTCTTATGCATAATAAAAAACTGGCTTCCGGCGGAGTCCGGATGCTGGGAGCGTGCCATGGAGATGACACCCGGGTCATGGCTTAATGAGTTGTCATAGCCATTTAAAGAGAATTCTCCGGGGATGCTGTAACCGGGACCGCCGGTTCCGTTTCCATCCGGGTCACCGCCCTGAATCATAAAACCACTAATGATGCGGTGAAAGGTGAGTCCGTCATAAAATCCTTTGTTTACCAAAGAAATAAAATTGTTTACTGTGTTCTCTGCAACTTCCGGATAAAGTTCAAGCTTCATAACATCGCCGTCATTCATCACGATTGTTACAATGGGATTTTTTTCTGCCATAATGATAGTTCCTTTCCTATTCAAATTCCAGCGGTTAAAACCGCTTTTTTTATTGTAAAAGATTTTTGCGGCAGATGCAAGCCTTTCGACAAACAATGATAGTGAGAAATGTAGAAACTCTACTGTCTTGATTGGATTGTGTCTAACGATGTCAGATGAAAGAATGATTTGGCTGACAATAATGGGAAAAGGGAGCGGCCGTTTGACAAGCTTTGCAGAGTCTATCGTCTATAATGAGCCTACACAAACGGAAAGGGGATGAAGATGCCAATGAGAGTGAAGTTATACTTAGATGTATTCTTTCTGATTAACACAGGGATGAATCTGGTGGTTTTTCTGACACAGAGTTTATTGATGCAAAAAACCATTCGGTTGTGGCGCCTTATCCTTGCGTCAGTATTAGGAGCTGTGATGGCGTGTCTTTTGGTATTGTTTCATGTGCACAGAAATCTCCTGTTGCTTGTTTTGTCCTATTTTTTTGTTAGTGTTTTTCTTGTCCGGCTTGCTTTTGGTAAAATGACGACTGCAAGAACGGTGATGCACCTTTTACTTTATTATGCATGTGCTTTTATTCTGGCGGGGCTTTTGCTTCAGGTACAAAAAAGTTTTCATTACCCGCTTACTGGGGCATCGATGTTAGGGCTTATGCTTTTTGTTCTCTTTCTTTTGCGGTATTTTATGCCAAAACTAAAAAAAGAAAAAGAGGCTAAGAAAAGACAAAGAGAACAAAATTTAGAATTAAAAGAATACAGACTTTCTGTAACAATTGATGTACATGACTTTGAGACTAAACTTAAGAATGCTAGAAACTATATTGAAAAAGGTCATAAAGTTAAAGTATCAGTTAGATTTAAAGGCAGACAAATTGCTCATCCAGAACTTGGTAGAGATGTAATTGTTAAGTTTGCTGATAAATTAAATGATGTTGCAGATGTAGTAGAAGTACCTAGACTAGAAGGTAGAACCATAAGTTTAGTAGTAGCACCAAAAAAATAAGAAGAAGGAGTGTAGAATTATGCCAAAACAAAAGACTCATAAGGGTATAGCTAAAAAGGTAACTGTAAGACCTGGTGGAAGTACTAAGATAGGAAAACCAGGTGCAAACCATAATAGTGGTAAGAAAGCAACTAGCTTTAATAGAAATTTTAGAAAAGGATCTGTTTTAAGTAAAGCTGATACAAACAGATACAAGAAAGCGTTATAAGGGGGTATAAGTAAATGACAAGAGTTAAAGGTGGAACAGTTTCAAGAGCAAGAAGAAAGAAAGTTTTAAATAGAGCTAAAGGTTATTTCGGAAGTAAACATAGACTTTATAAAACAGCTCAAGAACAATTAATGCACAGTGGTGTATATAGTTTCAATGACAGAAAGAAAAATAAAGGAAACTTCAGAAAATTATGGATAACAAGAATTAATGCAGCTTGTAGAGCAAATAACATTAGTTATTCAAAATTTATTGATGGACTTAATAAAGCTGGAATTACTATTAATAGAAAAATGCTTAGTGAACTTGCTATTCAAGATATGAATGAATTTGTTAAGTTAATTGATATTGCTAAGAATGCTTTAGAAAATAAAACAACTAAAGAAAGTGCTGAAGTTAAAAATGATATTAAAAATATGACAGTTGCTGAATTAAAAGAATTAGCTAAAGAAAAGAAAATTGAAGGTTATACTACTATGAAAAAAGCAGAATTATTAAATGCTTTAAAGTAGAAGAATATTCTTCTTTTTTTATGTCTTAATTTGACTTGATGTACCAAATATGGTATAATTATCTTAATTAAGGGGGACTTCGAAATGATTTATAATGATAAATGGTTAGAAATGTTTTTATATGCTAAAAAATACTATGAAGTTTATGGTAACTTAGAAATACCACAAGGCTATACCTTTAGAACTAGAAATGGAGAAAATATTGCTCTTGGTGCTTGGCTTAAACGTCAAAAATATTATTATAGAGTAAATAAATTAACTATAGAACAGACTAAAAAACTTGAAAGTATTGGTATAATTTGGAAAAGTATTATGTCAGGTACTAAAAAGAATGTATTAAAAAAATCTAGTGAGTGGTTAAAGTACTACAAAGAAGTATTAAATTATTTTAATACACATGGCAATTCTATCTTAAGAGAAGAAGATGTAGCACGTGATGAAAATGGAGAAACTTTAGAAATAGGTTTATGGTTAAAAGTTCAAGCTTTTAGGTATTTAAAAGGAGACTTAACAGAAGAACAAATTGAACTACTAGAACAAGTAGAAATTAAAAGGTATATGAATATCTTTGAGAAAGTTTTAAAGTAGGTGGAAATTATGTATAAACCGGATGAAGAAAAATGGCTTAAAATGTATGAATATGCAAAAGAGTATTATTTAGAACATCATGATTTAGCTGTTCCTAGTAAGTACTGCTTTGTAGATAATGGAAAAAAGATAACATTAGGAACTTGGGTTATGATGCAAAAAGTTGCTTACTACAAAGGAAAAATGTCTGAAACTAGATACAAAATGCTTAGTGATATTGGAATGATTTGGGAGAAAAAAAGAACAAATAGTTTAACAAATGATGACAAATGGCTTGAAATTTATAAATATGCTACTCTATTTTATAAAGAATATGGAAATATTAAAGTATCTTATGATTATAAAGTTACTATAAATGGTTGTGAGCAGGTTAATTTAAAAAGTTGGGTATATAGACAGAAAGTTTATTATAGTGAAGGTAAACTTAATAAAGAGAAAATTAGGCTTTTAAATAATCTTCGTATTGAATGGGAAATTCCTAAAAGAAAAAGAGATAAAATTACAGGTATTTCTGAAAAATGGTTAGAAATGTATAATCTTATTTTAGATTATTATAAAAGTCATGAGAATACTTTAATACCTTGGAATTATGTTGTTATAAAAGATGGAAAGACAATTGATTTAGGAACCTGGTTGCGTGTAGAAAAATCTCATTTTTATAACGGCAAGTTATCTGAAGAAAAAAAGATATTATTAAATAATCTAGGTATTAATGAAAATACAAATGCTGTCAATAAGTGGGAAGAAAAGAAAAAAGAATGGTATATAATGTATAAATATGCTTTAGAATACTTTAAAGAACATGGTAATATAGATGTTTCAGATAAATTTATTTATAATGCTAAAGACAATAAAAAAGTTGAGCTAGGTAAGTGGATAAATAACCAAAGAACATATTATAAAAGGGGTTCACTCTTAATAGAAAGAAAAGAACTTTTAGATGAAATAGGAATAATTTGGAATAGAATACCAAAATATCCAGAACAAAACTTAAAGAAATGGTTAGAAATGTATAAGTGTGCTGTTTTATATTATAAAGAGCATGGAGACTTGCTTATTCCTACCGAATATAAAATGACAAATGAAAACGACGAAGTAGTTTATTTAGGACGTTGGTTAAAACATCAAAGAAATTTATATACGAATAATAAACTTAGTAAAGACAAGATAGAAATGTTAGAAAGTATAGGCATTATTTGGACTAAGCTTAAAAAGGGCCCTAAAACTGTGAACAAAATATATAAAGAATGGTTTAAATACTATGAAGTAGTGTTAAAGTATTATCAAGAATATGGTTATATAAATGCGAGTGAAAATTTTAAAATTACTATAGATGAAGAAACTTTAGAAGTCGCTACTTGGTTAAAAGTTCAGATGTTTAATTATTTAAGAAATAACTTACGTCAAGAACAAATTAGACTTTTAAAAGAAATTGAATTTGAAAAATATATAAGTGTTAAAAAGAAAGCTTTAAAGTAAGGGGGAAAAGTGTAATGGACATAGAAAAAAACTGGTTAATTTATTATAAAGAAGCAGCTAACTTTTATAAAGAAAACAACCATCTAAACATTCCTTGTACTTATGTACCAAAAAATACTAACATAAGACTTGGTACATGGATAGGAAGAATGAGAACTTTAGGAAAGAATGGTAAATTATCTAAAGAAAAAATGAGCCTTCTTAACGAAATAAGTATGATATGGGATATAAAAGAAGTACATAATATAGAATACTTTAATACTTGGATGATTTATTATAATGAACTTGTTAAATATTATAAAGAACACAACGACATTAAAGTACCTAGTAATTATTCAGTTACTACTGAAAACGGGTATGTGGTTAACTTACATCCTTGGTTAAATGCTCAGAAGAGTAAACTTAAAAGTAATAAACTAGGATACAATAGTGAAGTTAAAACTAAGCTTTTAGAAGAATTAGGAATATTTAAAGAAGACTTAACGACACGTAAAAACATTAAAGAGAATAATGAGAATGTTTGGTTAAGAAACTATGAAGCAGTAAAAGAATATTATAAAAAACATGAAAATTTAGACATTCCTTATACCTATACACATATTTTTAGTGATGGAACTTCTATCAATTTGGGAGTTTGGTTTAAAAAACAAATTTGTAGTTACTTTGGAAAAGCAATGAAAGAATTAACTAACGAACAATATGAACTTCTAACACTTTTAGGAGTTGATAAACTTGAAAATACCATAGAAAAAAGAAAAATAGCTTGGGAAGAAAAGTATATACTTTTAGAAAAATACTATAATAAATACGCTACTCTAGAAATGCCTCCTAATTATATGATGACTTACAATAATAAAACAATAAATATAGGTTCATGGTTTAGAAATCAATGTGAAAGATATAGGTGTGATAAACTTAATTTTAGAGAAATGAAAATGCTTAGAAAACTAGGCATTGATAGTTACCTTAACAAAGGTAATAAAGTCTCATGGTTAACATATTATCGAGCAGCTTTAAACTATTATAATACTTTTCATAATCTATTAGTGCCTACTAATTATGTAGTTATGTTAGATAATAGACCTATTAAATTGGGTGAATATCTATCTAATATTAGAAGTGGTAAAATAGTAATTAGTGATGTACAAAAAGAATTACTTAATAGAATGAATATGATATGGGATGTAATCGAATTTAATAAGAAAATTTATTATGTTACATGGTTAACTACATATAATGCAGTAAAAGAGTATACTAATATTTATGGTAACCATATAATACCTGAAAACTATATAGTAACTATTAATGGTACTAAAGTAAAACTTAGTGAATGGATTAATTTACAATTCAAATTATTAGAAAAAGATATGTTAAATAGTGAACAAATAAGTAAATTAAGTGAGTTAGGTATTTCTAAGAAAATGATTAGATTATAGGAGGTTATTATGTTTGATAGTAAGAAGAAAGAAATGTTAGAGAATTTAAAGAATGATAAAGAATATATTGATGAATTAAAAATATTAAATGAGTTACTAAAATATGACAAGTGTGTCGTTCCTTCTAAAGAGTTTAATATTCGTAAAAGACATAAAAGACTTAAGTTTTTAGCTTATATGTATGGGTATAATTTGAGTGTTAAATCTTTAAAGGAAGACTATATATTTATGATAACTAAAAGAGAAGAGTATATACCAACTGATTATATATATAGTAACATCATTGAAAAACTAGAATGTATCTATCTATCTAGAAAAGAAAAAATAGATTATGAAAAAACAATAGCAATTCATATATTTAATAATATATTAGATAGTGAAAATGGTGTGTTTATTCCTAAAAATAGTGAGTTGTATGAATTACTAAATTTAAATATTATATGTTATTTAGAAGAGTACTTAGATTATAGAGAAATGAAACTAATTACTTATAAAACTAGTGATGGAATATATTTTAACTCTAAATATAAAGAGTATATACTTGGTATAAAATTATAAAAGGACTTAAAGTCTAATTTGACTTAAGTCCTTTCTTTTCAAATTCTTTTTGTAATTTATTGCTTGACCATAGTAAACTATATTTAGTTTGATTTATTATTAGATCAAACTCTCCAATGTATTCATATACCTTTGGGTTCCAACTAAGTTTAAAATCATTTAACCCTTTATATGGATTATTCTTTGTAAAGTCTCCTGTAATACCATTTAAATCTAAAAAACTTAGTCCTTCATTCTTATAATAATTTATAATAGAGTAGTGTAAATAGTGATTTGGAAGAAGTCTATTATAGAACTTATCAAACCCACTTATATAAATGCTCGCAACATTATTGTGTTTTACGACTAAAGCACCGGCTACATACTCTTTAAATATACTATTTTGTATTTTCTTACTAACTTCAGTAATCTCTTCATTTATTTCATATAATTTTCTATCACTAAGCATTTTCTCATTATAAATATTCTTGTTAGTCGGATCCATTTGAAATATTTTGTTTATCTTTTCATTAATAGTAGCTTCTGTTTCATGATCATCTTGTAAATTAAGTAAGTACTCATGATAATCTACTTCTACTAAAAATAAATCAATTAGATTATCTATACTAAATATCTTATACATATATTTATAATAGTCACTTTCTTTATCTTCTTTTCTCTTAGTAAGTTCATACAAACTATTAATATTATAAAAGTCACCTTTAATTAAACTTAATCCTTTATTACTTATCTTATTAATACTTTTTTGTAGTTTAGCATCTAAATTATTAAAACTAAAAGTTTTTAAATTAATAATTGGATTATATTTAGGAAGCATACTTTCAAAATAAATATTATCCTTTAATTTTTTATAACCTAATTCTTCCATAGTGATAATTAATTCATTAGTTGAATTGTTTAAAGACTTATTACCATCTTTATCTACTTCATTTAATATAATAATTGGATCAATTTTAATAAAAGCATATCCTTTTTTATGAAAGTACTTTTTTATGCTATCTGTAAAATCTTTAAATATATCTTTATTAAAGTAATCAATTAAAAAACCTCTTGGACTATAACCATATTTAACATTTAACGAAATTGATTTAGAAAGAAGTAAGAATGCACCAACTAAATTAGAGTTATCATATGCTCCTATATATAACGCTTTATAGCCTTCTTTTTCTTTTAATTTACCATAATTACTAGTTTGATAAAAACTCCCTAAAACATGCTTATTTGCAAAACTATCAAATTCATTTACATTAATCTCTTTTATAGTCATAATATCTTCCCTTCAATAAGATAAATTATACCATAAAAAGTACATTTTGTAAAATAGTTTTACTTTAATTTAATGATGTTTTACAATAGATATAGACCATCTGGAATATATCTATTTTTAGTTGTTTTAATAAATTGGTGGTTAGAAAGGAGATAGTTATTTATGAAATATAAGTTATTAATGTATAAACCTATGAAATTTACAAATAGTGATACAGGCGAAATGGTAGAAATGGCTAAAGTCGCATTAATGAGCGAAAAAGAGTTAACTGGCGATAATAAAGGACGTCAAGTAGATGTTATTTCACTTTTAGGTGATTCTTATAAAAGTTTAGAAAGTCAAATATCAGCTGTTAATTTACCAGTGGATGTAACTCTTGAATTTGAAGTTAATCTTAATGGTAAAACTAAAGTTACAGGTGTTAGAATTGTAAAATAAGGTATTTAGGCTTTAAGTTAGTGTTTTAACAGAATGTTCTTTTGTTCTTTCACTCTATCTACTTTACGCTTAAAGCCTTAATATAAATATTTTTGTGAAAGGAGAATGTATAGTTATGTTTTTAGCTGATGCAGGTGCTACTACTTCTGCTACTATTACAAGCGTTCTTACTCAATTAACTGAAGTATTTACTTGGTTAATTGGTAAGATTGGAGACCTTGTTGGAGTAATTATGGCTCAACCTTTATTACTTATACCAATCGGTATAACATTGTCTTATGTAGTAGTAAGATTCTTCAAGATGTTATTTAGTCTTGTTAGATAATTGAAAGAAAGGGGCATAAGTATACTTATAAAAAAATGATTTTTAAATTAATGTTATTATTTATATTTTTATTTAATTTAATACAATTGATAGTTTATTATGATTATATCAAATTAAAAGTTTTAGAAAAAATTATTATGAGAAAGTTGAGAGTTAGAAAATGAAAGATTTAGATTATTTAGTATTAGATAGATGTAGATTAGGTTATGATATGACACTTTATGAAATGATGAAAAAGCATTTTGAAAGTGAAGATATTAAAATAGCTTTAGTAGTTGACGCAAGTAATGAGAATTTTGGTTATTGGGTTGAAATTAGAAAGGTTGTGAAGTAATGATATTATTTGGATTAGGTTTTAGTATTAGTTTAAATGTTAGTTTAATAGCTTTTCTAATATTCGTATTTAAAAGTAAGAAATTAGAAAACTTAGTTTACGATAACTTTAATGAAAAAGTAGAAGTTTTAAAAGAGTCTGCTGACCCTTTTAAAGATATATAAAGAAAGGACTGGTAAAATGAAAAAACTTTATTATGGTATGATAGCTATATTTGTATGTTTTTTCATTTTTTCTTTTAAACTTTTAGCTGCAACTAAGCCTTATTTAACTATAGATTATGATTCTGATTTTATTTCTAGAAATCATAAATCTGAGTTTTTTGGAGAAAATGGTTATCTTGAGAGAGTACGTAAAGTTTTGGCTTCAGGTAATGTTAATTTACCGTTATATGCTATTTATTTTTCTAAAAATGATTTATGTGTTGAAAGTTATAAACTTGAATTTTCTTATCAAGTAAGTCATGGTTATTCTGGTTGGCGTACTGAACGTGCAGCTATAAGTTATAATTATTATTATTTAGATGGTAAATTTTATGTAACCAATTTAGTTTCTAAAAATAGTAAAAAGTCCTGTTTATCAAATTTTGCTGATATAGATAGTTTTATTGAATCTTTAACTAATTTTGATTCTTTGGCTACAAATTTTACTCAAAATGTCAATGTAATTAATTCTGTTGATGTTTCTATTGAAAAATTAAATACTAACTTTGATTATTTTGATTTAGGTTTTACCGATTATTATATTCGTTATTATGATAATTTAGATAGTGATGAATATGTTGAAAATATATTTTGGTTTGAAAGATTTGATCAAAAAGATAGTTTTTCTGATTATACATCTATTAGTAATTATTATAGTTCTAATATTAATTCTCATAGTTCGTCATACTATTATAAAAAAGGTTATAATGAGCCTACTGTTTATTTTATTAAGTCATTAGATGGATTAGTGTCTAAAGAAAATTTAACAACTAATTCTTTCACTGCTAAGTTTTATAGTAATATTAAACCTAATTTAAAATTTTTTAGAATTTTAGGTAAAAAAGAATTTGATAATGGTTATTATTGGATTGACTTGTCTCCAGGTAAGCATGAAGAGTATTCTTGCGCTGCTGATTATGAATCTCCTACTTATGAAAATGGTTTCTATAATTTGAAATTTAATATTGCTACTTGTAGTAATGTTGAAGAATTTTCAGAATTTTATATTCAAGCTGCATTTGATAATAATTTTTCTGCATCTGCTGTTTCTTTTACTGGTAGTAATACTTTATTTACTTTTATAAATGATGTGTCGTATTTGGTTATTCTTGATAGAATTTTATTTTCTTGGAATACTTCTACTATTTTTAGTTCTTCTACTGAAGAATACACTGGTTTTTATTATAGTGAGTTTGTTGATACTGGTTTAGATGGTCGTGTTACTTCTGTAAGTGTCATTGATTTATCTACAAAAAAACATGCTAATACTTTGAATGTTGGTCGTGAAGTTAATACTTCTATTGGTAAGTTACGTTATATGAATGTTCCTATTGGAACTAAATCTAATTTTGCTTATTATACTTTGATGATTAATCGTGATACTACTTTACATGCTATGATTAATTATTTGTATAATCCAGTTGATTTTACATCTGGCAATCCAATTTTCTTTGTTAGTACTGGTGAACTTGATAATGATAGTGTTTTATCAGCATCTTATATTGATAAAGACAATAATATTCATTCTGATAGATTTGATGCATTTGGTAGTTATACTTCTTCTGATTATAATGTTTCTAGTATTTCTAGTTTTTTCTCAAATGCATTTGCTGGTGCTGGTAGTTTTATTGATTGTTCTATTGAAATTTTATCTTTAGTTAATGGTTTTTTTGTTCAATTACCTAGTTCTGTTAAATCGTTGCTTTTAGTTTTGTTTACTTGTAGTTTAATTTATATATTTGTAAAGTTTATTAAGTAGGAGGTGTTTTATGGCTATTATATCTGATTTGATAAACTTTTTGGTTTCCTTTATTGAAGATATTTATAGTTTTGTACAATTTATTATAAATTTTCTTTCAATAATTCCAAGAATTTTAAGTTCACTTCCTACTCCATGTGGTAGTATGATAATCTCAGTTTTTACAATTTCGTTTGTAGTTATTTGTTATAAGGCTTTTAAATTATAAAATTATTTTATTTAATATTTCTAAAATTGTTTTTATCTTAATTAAAAATATTAGTATTGGTATTATTTGTATTATTAAAATTATTGTTAATTTTATATTAATTATTTTAAGTTTATTTTCAATTTTATTAATTTTAAAGTTTGTTATTTCTTCATTTGTTTTGTCTTTTAAATATTGTATTTCTTTGTTTTCTTGAATTTTTTTATATATTATTAATGTTGTTGTTCCAGTTATTATTAATAGTACTATTAATACACTAAATATATACATTGTTTCTATGTTCATTTAATTACCTACTTTCTATAGTAAGTTTATCATAAAATTGTTTTATTTTATTAGTAAAGTGAAGTTTTTAACTTTTACTTTACATGAAAGGAGAATTTAATATGTATTTTGCTGAAATTATGAGTTTTCGTGATATAGCTGTAACGTTAATTGGAGAACTTTCTCCATCTATGTACTTCATGTATGACATTATCGCTTGTATTCTATTTTTCTTATTCTTTTTGGTTATACTTTCTATAATTGTGTTTACTAAAAGGATTTTTAAATAAGGAGTTGATTATATGAAAACAGTTGTTTTGTGGTTTTTTGGTCTTGTAGCTGAATTAGTAGATAAGAGTTTAACATGGAAAATTTATGGTAATTTTAGTTTAACTCATTTTATGTTAGCTGGTATATTTTTATTAGTTTTATTTGAACTTTTAGGTTTTAGTATTGGTCCTATTGGTAATAATATCAGCTTTGGTGTTCATGCTTATAAAAATGCTGAAAATAAAAAAGATAAAGCCAATTATTATCATGTTACACAGAAAAAGAATTATGGAAACACTACTGAGTATGTTAAGTATAAAGTCAATAGAAAGACGGGTGAAGTTAATAAGCTATGAAAAAGTTGTTACTATTATTAAGTCTTACTTTTATTCCAGTTTTAAATGCTCAGACTTATTATGATTATGAAAAAGTAGAAGTTGAAGAACTTCCTACAGCTAGTGCTGAGACTACTGATAAAGTATATATTGTTGGGAATAGTTATTATGTAACTGAAAAAACATTGGGTTCGGTAACACCTATGGTAATTGGAAATAATATGAAAGGTGTAACTCTTTATAATGCTATTCCTGATAATTTAATGGAACTTGATATTTGGAAAAATCTAGATTCTTGTAAATCTCATTATTATTGTAAAGGTAATATCTTTAATTATGATAGAAATCCAAGTCCTTTAACTTTTTTTGTAGATTTTTCTAATAATAAATTTATTCTCTATTTTAATGGTAAAGATCATCAAGATTCACAGCTTATTATTGAAAATAATGTAGTTACTAAAGCTTTTACATCTTCAGTTTATGAATATGATTTAGTTTTTACTACTAAGTATTATGAATATACTGTCAATGGTTTACCAGAATTAGCTGCTTTCTTAGATTATATTTATGAACATGTTAGTACTTCTTCTATTGACACTACTTATTCATGGAAAGAAGTAAGAAAATCTGATGTGTATGAGATTACTGTTAAAGATGATGATTTTTATTTCTTCTTTAGTTATAATGATATTTCTAATTTTAATATATTAAGTTCTTATGATTTTACTAATTTTACAGATTTTGAAAAGATAGTTATTGTATTAGGTTTTAATATATTTTTCTTGATGTTTTTAGGTTTTATAGTTTATATATTTATTAAGTTAGTTAATAAAGGAATTACTTTAATGTTTAGATAAAATAAATATTGTTTATGAAAGGATGTGTTGTTATGCAGAATGGTGTTCCTATTATTGTTGCATTTTTAGCGATTATTATCGGTATTTATTTAAGTAGTAAAGGAAATAAATGAATTTATTGAAAGGATTTAATTTTTATGAGTGTAATATTTGTTGGTGGTGTTCCTGGTTCTGGTAAAACTCTTTTTTGTACTTCTCTTGCTAAGAGTAAGTTTAAAAAAGAAAATTTTCTTAGAAGAAAGAAAGTTATTAATAATGTATTCAGTAATTATCCTATTCAGTTAACTAATTATTTTAGTAAAAGAAAAAAGTATAAGAAAATAAAAGTTATTGATAAAGTAAATGGAAAATTAGTTAAGAATACTCAATTAATTGATAAAAATAGTTATAGTCGTTCTTGTACGTTGACTGATTTTAATGTTTATCATAAATATATACCTGATTCAGTTTTCATATTTGACGAGTTTCATGCTATGTATGATAGTTTAGATTATAAGTCTTTTCCTAGAAAAGTTGCTAAAACATTTCAGTTTCACAGGCATTTTGGTATTAAAGATATTTATTGTGTTTGTCAACATCCTAGCAGATTAGTAAAGCAAGTTAGAATTCTAGTTGACGAATTTTATAGAATAAAAAAATTTATTAAGATTCCGATTATAGGTATAGGTATTTTTAAGTATACGATTTATTATAACTTTGAAGATTATGGAAAGAGTACTAAAGTTAATAAAGAAGATGTTCAGTATGATTTTAATACTAAGATTAAGATTGTTAGATATAAGAAGTTGTTTAAAAGTTATGATACTAAATACATGAAAGCTTTAGTTGAAGAAAGTGAATATTTAGAGTCTAAACCTTATAAAAGTTTAACTTTAACTAAAGAAGATATTAAAAATAATTTTAATATGAGTGAGTAGTGTCTGTGCGTGTACTACACGCACATGACACTTTGAAAGGTGGTTTAAAAATTGACAAATAATCAAAAAAATTTGTCATTGGCCCCCCACACTAATAGGGGGGTAGTAATGACATCTGGTCCTAAATTTCGGGCTTCTTTACTTTTTGACTGGATTCAGGTTACAATATTCCCTTTTACTGATGTAAGTCATTCTGATTCTGTTGACGAGATATTAAAATATTCTATGGAAAAAAGTTGTTTTAAAACTATTAAAAGAATTAATGATGTTTATGATTTATTTTGGTATTTATTTAGAATTAATAGAACTCAAGTATTGTTTGATGTAGAAAAAGCTGTTTTAAGTTATGAGCATTGTTATTCTTATAAAAATATTAAATTATTGTTAAGTGATTCACATCCTGAGTTTGGTATTCATATACTGATGTCTGGTACAGCTTGTCGTGAATTTGAGTATTTAGGTTTAGATTATGCTGATTTCTTTTATAAGCTAAGAGAATATAATCCACATTATACTCGTATTGATGTTAGTTTTGACGATTTCACTGGTAAGTACTTTACTTTAGATAGAATAGTTAGTTGTATTAATAATGTAGAAGTTGTTACTAAATTTAGAAGTGCTTTACAGATTAAGAAAGAGAATCTTATTAGTTTAGATAATATAGGTCATACTATTCAGTTTGGAAGTCGTGCTAGTGATATTCAATTTACTTTTTATGATAAACTTAAAGAAAGACAGTTTAATAATTATGAACTAACTAGTGAATATGCTGATTTGAAATTTTGGAATAGATTTGAGACCAGATTTAGAAATGAGAAAGCTTTGAGTGTGATTAATAATTATTTATATTTTTCAGATTATAAAAATGTCATTACATTTGATTCAGCTGTTATGTGCGAATCGTTTAATGATTATATTAAGTCTATTATTAATAATTATATTAGTTTTAGAGTTGTTAGTCACACTGATAAAAGACGTTCGCGTTGGCCTTTTCAAAAATGGTGGTCTGATTTTCTTAATGATTGTGGGAAGATTCGTTTTCAGAATAAACCTTTAGAATTTAGTATTGTTAAAAAGAAAGCTTGGCTTGACCGTACTGTTTCATTTAGTAATTTTTGTGTTTTAATTGCTGATTTAAAAGACTTTTCACATGATAAAGTTACAAGTAAATATTTATATGATTTATTTATGACTGGAGCTGATAGACTTACTAGTAAGGAACTTCAGTATATTAATGAATATAGATTATCTAAAAGTTTGAATCCTTTTACTCTTGAAGAAATTAGAGAATATGTTGATTCAATTAAAGAATTTATGTTAGTTGCTAGTAAGAAAGATTCATAAAATTGTCAATTTATTTTTTAGAGACTTTTGTCTCTTTTTTTCTTCTTTGTATAGTTTAAATAAATGTTTTTCCCATATTAAAAATTAATGTTGACAATAGGCAGGGCCATGATAGGCTTTTTTCTTCGCTGTAAGAACTATTGCACTCCCTATTTTTAAAATGTCTTTTTGGGTCTTGTCTTGGTCTTGACTATCTGTTATAATAGGTATTACTTAATGGGAAAGGAAAAGGCGTTCCTAACCTATTAATTCAATAAAGCTTTCAAAGTCTTCATACTGTAAATATTGTTCTAGTGACCTATAACCTGTGAAGTAGTAAAGCACATCATTAAGTGTTTCCATGTTGTAACCATTTATAGCAGTTATGCAGTTTAGCAGCGATTCTGGCGCTATGTGGTTAGCCATGTATTCGTATGCTACGTTAATGTCCATCTTATTGCATCTCCTTTCCGTTCCCATTGGAACGTTTTTGTTCAACAGATAAAGTCAAGATACCCAAAAAACAAAAATTTTTAATTTTTGACATTCTTCTTAGTGTGCAATAGTAGTGAAAGCCCTGTTCTTACTTCTTATGGTCGTGATTCTTCTTCGTGATTCTTCCCCTGGGTACCTATTGTCAATTTTATATTTTTTAAAACGTTTATTTAAAACTATTCCCTAATTTTAAAAAAAGAGTCTAGGCTCGTTGTATTAAATTGAAATCAGTTTTTACGGAGTGGTTCTGATTTAGCTTTCGCTACAATTTTATGAAATTATGTGAAAGAAAGGGGCGAGTTCCAGCCAACATAGAAAAAAGTATTGTCAATAGTAAATTCTGTAGGAATTTACTATTGTCTTTAAATGCTTGCATTTTTAGCTTACAATCGCTTTTTTCTATGTTAAAATTTTGTTTCCCTTTTATTCACTTTCTGTTATAATATTCGCCAGGTGGTTTTATGAAATATGTTGATATGTATAGAAAAAGCAATAACTTAGAGTTTATAAAAGATATAAGAGAAGAAGTGGTTAACTATTCATATACTCATGGTATTCAGCCTACAGCTAAAAAGTATCAAATGAGTAGAAACACGGTTAAGGCGCTCCGTAAGAAGTATTCCATAGGTGGACGTGATAATTTGCATGATTTATCTAAAAGACCAAAAAACAGTCCTAGAATGACTTCTATTGAAGTAGTAGAAAAGATAAATAGTTTAGTAAAAGATAAGAAAAGTAAAAAATGTTATATAACAGCTACTAAGGTTTATGATGTATTAGATTTAAAAGATACTATTAGCTATGCTACTTGTAATAGATATGTAGTTAAAGCTGTGGGTAAGAAAAAGATTCGTAAGCTTACTAAAGCTACAGGTGGAGATGTGTCTTGGAAAAAAGATTTAAAGCCATTTGACAGAATTCAAATTGATGTTAAATATCTAACAGATATTTCAAGTCTAAAACCTTACTTAAAAGACAATTGTCTTGCAAAGTACGAGTTCACTTTTCGCGACATCTGTTCAGGTTTTGCATTTTCTGCATATGGAGCCGAGAAAAGTGTCACTAATACTAATCTTTTCTTTAAACACGTGATTCTTCCTTTTCTTTCTGATATACCTAACTTAGATTTATCTGGTATAACTTTTCAGACTGATAATGGTACAGAAAATACTAATCGTAGAAGAAAAGGACCATTATATTATGATAGAAAGAAAAGTATAGTAACTGAATTTATAGAAAATAACTTTAAAGCACATAAAACTATTATACCTGGACATTGTACAGCTCAGTCTGATGTTGAAAGTTTTCACTGGACAATAGAACGTGAATGCTTAGCATGGGATGATATAGTTGATAATGAAAGTTTATTGTATTATGTAGAAAAGTTTTTAAATGTGTATAATAACCGAAATAGGTTTAAATGCGACTATACTCCAGTAGAAAAAATAGAAAAGTACTTCAATTGCAAAATCAAAGTACCTAAGCCCGTAATTTTAGAAAACTTTTTGTAAAAGTAAATCTAAAATTCGTAGGGAAAGATTAAGGGTAGAATTTTGATGTGTTTTTGTAAAAAACTACTTTTACAAAAAGTGCTTTTCCCTGAAATTAATTTTTTTTAATAAAAATGGTCAATATGTGTTGACAAATATCATTTTACTTTAATTTAAGTGTATTAACGTCATTTAATAAAGTTACAAAAGGACAAGCAGGTAAAGTACTTGGTTTTCTATGAACTTCATTTATAAAAATCTTGTCTAAGTACTCACATTTGATATAATATATTTTCATTTCATAAAAAAGTTCAGAACAAAACTCACAATGACTTGATGGATTACAAGAAATACTAAATAGTTCTCTTTTAATTTCTTCTAATAAAGTTTTTCTGTTTTCTAAAGATAAACCGTAAGTATTTTCTTTTAAATCTCTGATTATTTCTAAATACATAGATAATTTTTTCATAAATAAGTCACTTCCTTTTAAAATATTATACTAAATTTACATAATTTGTCAAATTTAGTTGTTAAATAGTCTTAAAATATAGTATAATTTATTAAGAAAGGGTGATACTTATGAGTAAGATTACTGATGTAGTAGCTAGAGAGATATTAGATTCTAGAGGAAATCCAACTGTAGAAGTTAAAGTATATACTGAGAAAGGTAGTGTTGGAGTGTTTTCTGTACCAAGTGGAGCATCTACTGGTAAAAAAGAAGCATTAGAACTTAGAGATAATGATGAAAGATACTTTGGAAAGGGAGTATTAAAGGCGGTAGATAACGTTAACACAATAATTAAAGCACATCTTATTGGAAAAGAAGTTATGGAACAAAAAACTATAGACGATTTATTAATAAAACTAGACGGTACACCAAACAAGAGTAACCTAGGCGCTAATGCTATACTAGGAGTTAGTGTAGCATGCTTAAAAGCAGCTGCAAAAGATAACAATCTAGAAGTATATAGATATTTAAATAAAAGAGATGTTAGAATTCCTTTTTGTATGTTTAATATTTTAAATGGTGGAAAACATGCAACTAATAATATAGATATTCAAGAGTTTATGATAGTACCTAAATTTAATACATTCAAGGAGTCACTTCAAGCTGCTAGTGAAGTCTTTCATAGCTTAAAAGGCCTACTTTTAGAAAAAGGACTTAATACTAATGTAGGAGATGAAGGCGGGTACGCGCCAGACCTTGAAAACAATGAAGAAGCTATAGGCATAATAGTAAAATCTATTGAAACAGCTGGATATACTCCCGGTAAGAATATATTTATTGCTTTAGATATTGCTGCAAGTAGTTTTTATAATAGCGAAACAGATACTTATAATATAGATAAAGAAAATAAAACAAGAGAAGAGTTACTTAGCTATTATGAAGAGTTAGTTAAAAAGTATCCAATTATTAGTATAGAAGATCCGTTTGACGAAGAAGACTATACTGGATTTAAAATGATTACTGACTTACTTGGTAAAAAGATAAGTATTGTAGGAGATGATTTATTTGTTACTAATAAAGAACTTTTAAAGAAAGGTATTGAAGAAGGACTATGTAACGCAATACTAATTAAACCTAATCAAGTGGGATCTTTCTATGAAACACTTGAGACAATAGTCTTAGCTAAACAAAATAAATATACTTGCATAATGAGTCATAGAAGTGGAGAAACAACAGATACTTTTATAAGTGACTTAGCAGTTGCACTTAACATACCTTTTATGAAAAGTGGGTCTACTTCAAGGGGAGAAAGACTAGCTAAATATAATAGATTACTTGAAATTGAAGAAGAATTATAGTAAAATAATATACGAGGAGAAAAAATATGGAAATAGTATTAATTATAGTAAGCATAATTTTAATAGCACTTGTACTACTACAAAGTGGTAAAGCAAGTGATGCTGGACAAATAATCACTGGTGGTAATTCAATGCTTATGGGTCAAATGAAAGAAAGAGGAGCAGAAAAGTTTTTAACTAGACTTACTTATCTTACTGGACTTTTATTCATAGTATTATCAATGATTATGGGAATGTAAAATAATTAAAAAAGCACTTGAAATATAGTGCTTTTTTTGATAAGATTATCTTGTAATAAAGATAGGAAGTGAAGTACATGAAAATTAACTCTTTAGTACAAAATAAAGTACAAAT